>Ga0114948_10001237_pt1 | contig 10926 bp, 9 predicted proteins | sample CR04metaG_FD_83877 | JGI IMG/M metagenome (GOLD analysis project Ga0114948, IMG submission 83877) | Deep subsurface microbial communities from Mariana Trench to uncover new lineages of life (NeLLi) - CR04 metaG | ecosystem: Environmental > Aquatic > Marine > Ocean trench > Sediment | place...
CTCAACCCCGAACACGCCCGCTCCAACCTGCGCCGCCTGTCGACGCATCGCGACGCCTAGCCCGGATATCTCACCGGGTCGCGAAGCGAGCGGGCGATGAGATATCCGGGCTGACTGACAGATCCGGTTGACGCGCTGAGAGCGTCAGCCGAGCCGATCGAGCCCAAAGGGAATCGGGTCGACGCCCTTGCACTGCAGCATGGCCCGATGCGCATCGCCGATCTCGGTGAACAGGAGGTGGCGCAGCCCGAGGTTTCGGCGGACGTCGTCGGCATCCGGAGGTTGTTCCGCGGGCTCGAAGGACAAACCCTCAGCCGCCCCGAAGCCGACAAGAAACACCGCCAGGCTGGCATCGCCGATCGCATCCAAGCCAACCGCCGCCCCCCGGCGGCGCAGGTTGCCAAAGTCGACGTGCGCGGTGATGTCTTGCCGGCCGACCCGCTCCAGGGGCTCGGTGTTCAGCCGGTATCGATACTGGCAGACGAGAGAGCCATTCATGCGCTCGGGGCCATATAGCGACGAGGTCTCGGCACCGTAGTCCACGGTCAGCACGAACCCCTCGATCAACGCCCGGGAAACCATCTCGATCCAGGGACCCACCGCCAGACAGATATCCGCAGCCTGTCCCTCGGCCAGCTCGATCTCATTGTCGTCGAGGTAGCCGGCAAGCTCTTCCGTCGATGGCGAGCCCTGGCGTGCCACCAGCACGCCGTCGGCGACGTCGACGTAGACCTCGCACAGTGCGCCGTCGCGCCAAACGACGCGATGCACCGCAAACGCATCGAGCAGCTCATTGCTCAGCATCAAGCCGCACACCGACGCCGGCGCCAACTCGTCGGCGTCCGACAACCATCTGACGCGCTCGGCATGCACCCCGAGCCGCTGTCGTTGCTGGTGACGCGCCACGGAGCCACGTTCGATGCTGTGACCATCGAGGCGTGCATACAGATCCGGCGCGTCACTTTGCAGCGCCGCGCAGACGTCGGCAAGCAGGGCGCCATCACCGCCACCGAAGTCGACGAGATCGAACCTGTCCGGGCGACCGAGAGCGGCATCGCACTCCTGCGCCAGCCGGGCCACGGCAGCACCGAAGGCAGCGTCGACCTGCGGCGCCGTGACGTAGTCGGCGACCTCGCTCCAGGCGGTTCGCGAGCGGCTGTAATAACCCTCGTCGGGCTCGTAGAGGGCTCGTTCCATGAAGTCGCAGAACGTCATCGGCCCGTGCTCCCGTACCTGCGCAACGAGGATCTCGGCGAGCCGAGTCGGTACCGGATCAACCTCTCTCGACGCGGAAATTCCCAAGTTGACCGGTCGATCGGTTGACACTATATTGGCGCCACTAATAAGGGGAGGTGTGTCTGCCAGCGATCTTAACAGCTGCGCCGAACCTCTCCGGCTGGGGGCGTACAGCGCGGGATGGCACAGGACAAAAAGAGAGTAAAAGAGCTTCAGCGGCTCATCGAGAAGGGCAAGAATCGCGGCTACATCACTTTCGATGAAGTCGACGCGGTCCTGCCGCGCGGCGCCGCCGTAGACATCTCCCGCAGCCAGCTGGCCACCATGTTCGAGGACATGGAGATCGCGGTTCTCGAAGAGGACCCCGAGAACAACTTCGAGGAAGACGACTTCGAGGAAGACAAAGCCGTCGCACCCACCTCGGTTCACAAGACCTACGAACCCGGCGCCGGGGACCTCGATGACCCGATCAAGATCTACTTTCGCGAGATGGGCGAAAAGCCCCTTCTCGACCGCGAGGGTGAGATCCGCCTCGCACGGGGCATCGAGGAAGGCCAGGAGGGCATCGTCAAGTCGGCGCTGAACTGCCCGGTGGCGAGCGAGTATCTGCTCGAGATCCGCGACGACATCCGCAGTGGCGCCGTTCCCCTCGAGGAAGTGCGACGCGACACCGAAGACGTCGCCGACGAGCGCGCCATGATCCGCGCCATGATGGGCGTCGTGACCAAGGTCAAGAACCAGCGCGACAAGCTGCGCACCATCAGGTCGAAGCTCAACCGCAGGCTACGTGACGAAACCGAGCTGCAGGTGCGGCTCGAGCTTATCGAGGTACAAGCCAACATGGCTGCGCTGATGAATGACCTCAACCCGACCGAAGTGTTCATCGATGACATCATCGTGCGCATGCGCCAGTTGCAGGCGCGCTTTGCGGCGGCTGACCGGGAGAGCAACACGAGCCGCGGCAATGAGCTCGTCCGCAACCACCTGGTGACGCGCCGGGAGCTGCGGAGCTATCTGCACTCGCTCGAGCAGGCCGAAGCCGGCATGGAGTGGGCCAAGAGCGAGCTTACCCAGGCGAACCTACGCCTCGTCGTCTCGATCGCGAAGAAGTACGTCAACTACGGCCTGCCGTTCTCGGACCTGATCCAGGAGGGTAACATCGGCCTGATGAAGGCGGTCGAGAAATTCGACTACAAGAAAGGCTACAAGTTCTCGACCTACGCGACCTGGTGGATCCGTCAGGCGATCACCCGCGCCATCGCCGACAAGGGCAAGACCATCCGCGTGCCGGTGCACATGATCGAGACGATCCGCAAGGTCTCGCAGACGTCTCGGCGCCTGTTCAAGGAATTGGGACGAAAGCCGACGCCGCGCGAGATCGGCGTGGAGATGGACCTGTCGTCCGACAAGGTCAAGGAAGTGCTGCGCGCCGCCAAGAAGACGCTGTCGCTCGAGACCCCGGTCGGTGACGGCGAGGATTCCTCGCTGTCGGATTTCATCGAGAACGAAGCCATCGTCTCACCGCTCGACATCGTCCTTTCGAAGAACCTCTCCGATCAGACCCGCAAGGTGCTCTCGACCTTGACCCCGCGGGAGGAAAAAGTCCTGAAAATGCGGTTCGGAATCGGCGAGGAGCGCGAGTTCACGCTAGAGGAGGTCGGAACCTACTTCGAGGTCACCCGGGAGCGAGTTCGACAGATTGAAGGGAAGGCGCTGCGCAAGTTGCGGCACCCGCTACGGTCGAAGAACCTGAAGGAACTCTTGGGAAACTAGTCCGGGTTTCTCCCCCGCAGCCACAACTCCGGATTGACGGCCTCCGCCCCGTCACGGACCTCGAAGTACAGACTCGGCCCGATCAGCGACCCGGTCTCGCCGACGGTGCCGAGCTGATCCCCTTCGTCCACCCACTCATTGGTCCGCACCAGCATCTCGTCGAGGTGCCCGTAGATGGTGTGAAAGTCGTCGCCGTGGCTGATGATCACGATCAAGCCGTAGGTCTGATACCAATCGGCGAAGACGATGCGACCCTGGTAGACGGCGCGCACGGGGGCACCGGCTCCAGCGGCGATCTCGATACCCTTGACCAGCGTGTAGGTGTCGTAGACGGCGTGCTGCTTGCGTCCGAACCTCTCGGTGATCGGACCCTCGGCGGGCCACGGAAGGTTGCCGAGCGTAGTAGCGAAAGCCGGCCGCATGTTGACGCTCGGAGCGACGAGAGGCATCGACGAGACGGTTCCGAGCAACTCTTCCAGGGCCAAGGCGCTCTTTTCTTGGTCGTCGAGAGCCCGGCGACCGGCCGCTGCCTCGATATCGATCTGCCGGATCAGCTCTTGCCGAATGTCCTGCTGCGCGGTCAGCTCCTCGACCGCCAGCGTTTCCTCGGCGCGCATCGCGGTCAACTGTGCCGTGGTCTCGCTGGCGGCGCGCACCGCTTCCTCGAGCTCGTCGAGCCGGTTGCGAATCCGAGCGACGAGCGATCGGTCCTGCGCGGCCAAGCGACCGACCATTTGATAGTTGGCCAGCACCGCCTCGGCGCTGCCGGCGGCCAGCAGAACGCGCGAGTACGACAACGGGCCCATCCGGTACAAGGCAACCACCCGGGCAGCGAGCTCCTCGCGGGCCCCCGCCAGATCGTCCGTGAGCCGCAACACCTCGGCCTCGCGCTCTCGAGTCTGCGGCAAGAGAACCTGCAGCCGCAAATGGATGCTCGAAAGTCGGCGGCTGCTGAGAGCAAGCCCCACGTCGGCGGCTTCGAATTCCTCGACCAGGGTTTCGCGACTCTCGCCCATGTCGGCGAGCCGCCCCTCCAGCGTCGCGATCTGGCTACGCAGGCGGTCGAGGTCGAGGCGAAGCTGTGCCGACGCCGGCTGCTGCCGGGCGGCGACCGCCGGTCCCCCGGTAGACCCCCAAAGCGTCAGCGCGATCGCGGCAATCGCCCATCTACATGTAGCGAGGTGCATGGCGTCAGTAAGTATAGAAGCCTTTTCCGGTCTTCCGGCCCAGGTGTCCGGCATCGACGAGGCGCCGCAGCAACGGGCACGGACGATACTTCGGATCGCCGAAGCCGTCGTGGAGCACCTCCAGGATGGCCAGGCAGACGTCCAAGCCGATGAGATCGGCGAGCGCCAGGGGTCCCATGGGATGGTTCATCCCGAGCGTCATCACGCCATCGACGTTCTCGGCCGTCGCCACCCCCTCGTAGAGGCAGAAGACAGCCTCGTTGATCATCGGCATGAGCACCCGGTTGGACACGAACCCGGGAACGTCGGCCACCGTCAGCGGCGTCTTGCCGAGCGCCTCCGCAACCTCGACGACCGCATCATGGGTCTCGCCGCTGGTCAGCTCGCCGCGCACCACCTCGACGAGCGGCATCAACACCACGGGGTTAAAAAAGTGCATGCCGACGACCTTGTCGGGCCGCCCGGTTCCCGCCGCCAGGCGTGTAATCGAGATCGACGACGTGTTTGACGACAAGATGGTCTCCGGCGGGCAGCCTTCGTCGAGGACTCCGAACACCTCGAGCTTGGTGGCCTCGTCCTCGATGATCGCCTCGATCGCCAGGTCGACGTCGAACAGGTCGGCAAGCTCGGTCGTTCCCGCGACGCGGTCGCGCATCGCCTTGGCCTCGTCTTCGCTCACGACGTTCTTCTTGACCCATCGACCGAGGCCGTCGTCGAGACGCGCCAACCCCATCTCGACGAGGGCGCTGTCGGGCTCGCGTACGATCACATCGAAACCGGCCCGGGCGCACACCTGGACGATGCCCGCCCCCATGGTTCCCGCACCGATGACGCCAACCCGCTGGATCTTCACGACGTCCTCTCGAGTGCGACTGCGACACCATTGCCGCCGCCCATGCACATCGCCGCGATGCCTTTTCTCGAGCCGCGTCGAGCCATCGCGTGCAGCAGCGTCGTCAAGATCCGGGCGCCCGACGCGCCGATCGGGTGGCCTAGGGCGACCGCGCCGCCGTTGACGTTGACTTTCTCGGGATCGATCCCGAGCTCCTTGACGACCGCAACCGACTGCACAGCGAAGGCCTCGTTGAGCTCGAACAGATCGACGTCTTCTCGATCCCATCCGGCTTTCTCGAGCACGGCGTTGACCGCATCTACCGGCGCCATCATGACGAGCTCGGGCTCGATGCCGCTGGTAGCGTAGGCGACAATGCGCGCCAGCGGCGCGATGCCCTTGGCGACGGCGTCGTCCTCACCCATTACCATGAGCGCCGCGGCGCCGTCGTTGATCCCGGGTGCGTTACCGGCGGTCACCGTTCCGTCGGCCCTGAACACCGGCGCGAGATTCGCCAGCGCCGCGCGGCTGGTATCGGCGCGGATGGTCTCGTCGCGATCGAAGACCAGCGCCGGACCTCGGCGCTGCGGCACCTCTACGGCGACGATCTCGGCGTCAAAGGCGCCGCTTTCCTGCGCCGCGGCGGCGTACCGGTGCGAGCGCAACGCCCAGGCGTCTTGTTGCTCGCGGCTGACGTGGTAGCGCTCGGAAACGAGATCGCCGGTGCAGCCCATGTGGTAGTCGCCAAAGGCGCACCAGAGGCCATCGTGAACCGTGGCGTCGAGCAACTCGCCGTGTCCCATCCGGTAGCCCTGCCTCGCCTTCGGCAGCAGATAGGGGCCGTTGGTCATGCTTTCCTGTCCGCCGGCCACGATGCAGGTCGCGTCATCGAGGGCGATGGCCTGGGCGGCGAGCACGACGGCTTTCAGCGACGAGCCGCAGACCTTGTTGACGGTGAAAGCGCCGACGCTCGGCGGGACACCGGCGCCGAGGGCGGCCTGGCGGGCCGGGTTTTGGCCCGAGCCGGCCTGGACAACCTGGCCCATGATAACCTCGTCCACCTCGCCAGGATCACAGCCGACACGCTCGATAGCCGCGCGTACGACGACCGCGCCAAGCTCCGGAGCCCGCAGCGGGGCCAGGGAGCCGAGCAGCTTTCCACCCGCAGTTCGAGCCGCGGAAACGATCACGGGACGCGCCATTCGACGACAGTAGCAGGCCGTCGCGAAAGTGTGGTAGGTCTGGCGAGTGGGTCTTGCAGGCGAGGCCAAGAAGGGTCGCCCCAAGACCTTGCAAGTCAAGGATTTAGCGTGGATAACGACTACTGCATCGTAGGCACCGCAGGGCACATCGACCACGGCAAGAGCGCGCTCGTTCGCGCCCTCACCGGGACCGATCCCGACCGCCTCCAAGAGGAACGTGAGCGGGGTATTACCATCGACCTGGGATTCGCCTATCTCGAGCTCGAGGACGGCACCCGGGTGGGCTTCATCGATGTGCCGGGGCACGAGCGGTTCGTCAAGAACATGCTCGCCGGTATCGGCGGCATCGACGCGGTGCTGTTGGTCGTCGCCGCCGACGAGTCGATCATGCCGCAGACCCGTGAGCACCTGTCGATCTGTGAGCTGCTCGGCGTCGACAGCGGCGTCGTGGCGATCACCAAGTGCGATCTGGTCGACGACGAAATCGCCGAGCTTGTCGAGCTCGAGGTACGCGACCTGCTCGCGGGATCGCGGCTGGCAACCGCGCCGATCGTCCACACCAGCGCCGAGAGCGGCGCCGGGCTGGCGGAGCTGCGAGGCGCACTCGCCGACACCCTTGGCGCCTCCGGCGACCGGCCGCAGCACGAGCTCGTCCGCATGCCGATCGATCGCATCTTCACCGTTCGTGGCTTCGGCACGGTGGTCACCGGGACCTTGCTATCGGGTCGCATCGGCACCGGCGACCGGCTGGAGCTGCTGCCGCAGGCCACCACGGTCACGGTGCGCGGCCTGCAGGTGTACGGAGAGCCGGTCGAGTCGGCAACGGCCGGACAGCGCACCGCCGTGAACTTGCAAGGCGTCGACACCAGCGTCGCTACGCGCGGCGACCTGCTGGTCACACCAGGCGCCCTGGCAACGACCTACATGATCGACGCCCGCCTCGACATGCTTGCGGAGCATGGCCTCGAGCAGTTACAACGGGTCCGCTTCCACCACGGTGCCATCGAAGCCTTGTGCCGGGTCGCCATCCTCGAGGCCGACGAGATCCGGGCGGGCGGCTCGGGATTGGTCCAGCTCCGCCTCGAGACACCCTACGCCTGCGCGCCGGGCGATCGATTCGTCGTTCGCCGATACTCACCGATGCTGACGATCGGCGGCGGCACCGTGCTCGACAACCTGCCCGTCAAGCACCGTGGCCGAGAGCCGGCCGTGATCCAGCTTCTGACCAGACTCGAAGGTCCGGCTCTCGAAGATCGCCTCGCCGCGCTCGCCGCGGCCGCCGGTACCCGCGGCATCGACGAGGAGCTCCTCCGACACCGGACCTTCGCCAGCGCCGACCGCCTGCGGTCGGCGGCCGGCGCTTTGGCCGACGCCGGACGATTGCTGGTGGCGCAGGAAACACCCCTTGTCGTCGTCGATACCGCAGTCCTGGCGGCGCTCGAAGAGACGATCATCGAGGCGGTAGGCACCCACCACACCGAGCATCCGCTGGAGCCCGGGCTACCCAAGAGCGCCGTGACCGCCACCCTGCCCCGTGACCTGCCGGAGGTCGTCGTCGACGCACTCGTCGACAGGCTGGTCGCCGCGCAACGGCTAGGTGGCAGTAGCGCCGCGCTTTCGTTGCCCGATCACGGCGTTGTGCTGAGCGAGTCGCAGGAGCAGGTTCGCGCCGCGCTTCTCGACATGTACGACGAAGCGGGTTGGTCGCCGCCCGCGATCAGCGACGCGTGGAAGCTGATCGGGGTGACTGCGGACGACGGCGAGGCGGTTTTCCGACTCTTGCTGCGCCAGGGAGAATTGGTCCGCCTGCGCGATGATCTCGTCTTCAGCGCTGCCAGGCTTGACGCCTTGATCGACGAGCTACGTCGGCGCTACGCTGCGGGAGACGGGTTCGGGGTAGCGGATTTCAAGGACCTAGCCGGGGTAAGCCGCAAACATGCTATCCCGCTGCTCGAGTACCTCGACGAGCAGCGGGTGACCCGTCGGCAAGGCGACCAGCGGATCCGCGTCTGATGGGAGAAGGCGCCCGCTATGAGGCCAAGGCGCATTGACCCCGCGAAGCCCGTCCCCGTATCATGTTGTTAGTACATCAAAGGAGGAACAATGCTGGGCAGCATCGGTTTTACGGAGCTCCTGTTTATCTTCTTGATCGTAGTCATCCTCTTCGGAGCGAGCCGCATCCCCGAGATCGGGCGCGGCCTCGGATCCGGAATCCAGAACTTCAAGGCCGCCATGAGAGGTGGGTCGACGGGCGACGACGAATCGTCGTCGGATTCCGACACCACCACTGCCCACTGATTCCCGAAACCTCCCCTGGCCGTCCCGCGGAGGATGTTTGCGTGGCAAATCTGACTCGCGTCTCGATTCGTGTCATCGCCGTCGTATTGCTCTTGGTGGCGTTGCCAGCCTGTACCGTTACGTTTCGCCGCAAGCCGATCGTGCCGATCGACAACGACCGCAACTTCGACGTCGACGTTCAGTCATGCTGGGACACGTCGACAAAGGTCGTCGCCGACTTCAGCTCGGGTGTCGACGAGCAGGAATTCGACCCCCAGAACAACACCGGCTTGATGGTGACCAAGTACGCCGTGTTCTCCGACTCCGGTGACAACGACTGGCGGCACCTCAAGAAGGTCGCCTACGCGCAGGGAGCGCCGTTCATCGGCGGTCGCTACCAGCTGACCCTCACGACCCGCACGATACGTGGTGGGGCGTGCAAGGTCCGGGTCGTGGCCCGCATCGAGGGATACATGGGCGAGGAGTACGGCTACCAGGCTCTGCGGTCGACCGGGCTCCTGGAACAGGAGATATTCGATCGGATCTCAGCTGCTTTGGGAACCGAGCCCGTCGGCGGCTAATGACAACGACGCTGATACGTCCGGCTCGTCAGCCTACGCCTTGCGCCTCAGCCGAACCTCAAAGAGACACCGATCGACCATATCCAGATGGTCGAAAGAGCTTTTCCCGCCTCCACGTTCGGCAATAGAATCCCCCGCGACAGCAAGGGCGCGTTGATCTTCGAGCGCAGGCCCCTTACATCGCCGCGCAGGTTGACGTTGTCCTTGAGACGGACATCCAAACCGCCACCGAACAGAAAGCCCGGATTGGTGTCGGCCGCGGTTCCCATCTCCGATTCGATGCGTGAGAACACCACGGCAACGCCGCCCAGTAGAAATGGCGTGATGCGGGAGTCGGCCAAATCGAACCGGCCGCTAACGCTGATCAAGCCCACCGAATAGTCGCCGAAGTCGCTGGTCGTGACGTTGCGGCCTTGAAGGTTGGTCTCGGTTATCTCGACGCCGGGCGATCCATAGCCGAACTCGCCTTCCACGCCGAGCCGCCACCACAACCGGCGACCGGCGCGGGCGCTAAAAAACCCGCCGTTGCCGAGGCTGAACGAGGAGATCTTCTCCTCGTCGTCGTCAACGATCGATCCGATGGGGTTGGCGCCCGAGACTCCCCCGAAGCCGAAGCTGACGTACCACCCATACGGCGCCACGTTCGTCGGATCCATAGCGGCCCTGGTCATCTGATCCCCGGACTGCTCTTGCGACCCTTGAGCCCACACCGGGGCGGCGAACAACAACGCAACGACAACGGCGGACACACTGGTCCGGCGACCGATAACCGATAAGTTCATTTTCCCCTTATTGCCCGTAGTAGCCCGGCTTGGTGCGGGCGTTTCCCCTTTTCGTCCGCACCTCGATCTCGCGCCACTCCCCTGGTGACGCCGTCGAGTCCGGCCGGTAGCCCAATGAATACTGGCTGCGCAACTCGGCAGCGATCTCGTCATACGCTCTGTCCAGTTCCCCCAAGGAATTGAGGATGAACGTGCGGCCGCCCGTACCATCGGAGTACGCCCGCATCGAAATCTCACCCCGGTTCAAAGAATCGAAACCCGAGGTGCGCACGGGGTTGATCGCATCGAAGATGCCGATCGTATAAATACGGACATCCTGTTGCCGCGCGTAATCGATTGCCTGTCCCTCGGTCACTGACTGGACGGTGTCGAAACCATCCGAAAGTATGATCAGTGCGCGGCGCTCGGGACGATCCACCAGGATGTCGGCCGCCTCGACGATCGCCATGTTCAGGGACGTCGCGCCGCGCGGCGCCATTTCCTGGATGGCCTCGCGCAGACGTGCGTGGTTCGGCGTCAAGCCCTGTAGGAGCCGGGGAAAGGCGTCAAAGCCCATCACGAAGGCTTGATCCTGGTCGGTGACGTGCTGAAGAAACGCGCTCGCACCTTGCTTGGCGCGCTCCATCTTGATGCCTTCCATACTGCCCGACGTATCGATCAGCAGGCCGATCACCACGGGGCGCGGCTCGCTGTCGAAGAAAAGAAGCTCCTGCTTCTTGCCGTTCTCGTAGACTTCGAACTCTTCCATCCTCATGTTGGGGATGTACACACCTCGACCATCGGTGACGTTCACGTACAGTGGCACGACATTGACCTCGGCGACGAACACCGCGCTCTCGAGGTCACGGGTCAGCACGGTTTCCTCGCTCTGCCCTCCCGCGGAATCGGTAACCAACACGCGAATCACGCGCCGTGCGAACCCTTGGCCGGCGTCCCAGCTGACCTCCCACGGCGGCTCGGTGCGAGATCCGACCTCGACGTCATCGACAAAGAACTTCACCTCGACGATGCTCGTTCCCGCTGCGGCGGAAACATCCGCCACGAGAACGGTCGGCC
>Ga0114948_10001239_pt1 | contig 10921 bp, 12 predicted proteins | sample CR04metaG_FD_83877 | JGI IMG/M metagenome (GOLD analysis project Ga0114948, IMG submission 83877) | Deep subsurface microbial communities from Mariana Trench to uncover new lineages of life (NeLLi) - CR04 metaG | ecosystem: Environmental > Aquatic > Marine > Ocean trench > Sediment | place...
TATAAGCCGGGGTAGCTCAGTCGGTAGAGCAGAGGACTGAAAATCCTCGTGTCGGCGGTTCGATTCCGTCCCCCGGCACTTCTCCGCGGAGGGCGGGTTTGCTCATAACGCGCCACGTTTTCTGGGATTCAGACTTCCTTCTTGAACCCCCCTTCCTAACCTCTTCTTCGCCTTCAGGTGAAGCCTGGCTCCCGGCGGGAGAGGCGATCAGCCAAACTCCGGTTTTATGTCCCAAAATTTTTGAGTGCGAGAAGAGTCTGACCATTTAGCCCCGGGCCTTGCCCCTTTGTTTCCAGGTGGAACCTGGCGGGTCGCGGTTATTGCGCTAAAAACCCGCCGCCGGGTTCCTCGAAATTATTCTGTCCTCATAATCAAAATATCTGTAAACTTATAGTGTTCCATACGACCAAGTCTGCAAGTAAAATAGAAGCAGGCCCGAGCTTGCTTGAGAATGAGTGGGTGGGTTTCACTGTGGGAGATGAGCGATGACTAAAAATAAAACAGCTTCCTTGATTATTATCAGTTTATTTATATTGGCGTTGGCCGGTTACAACGCCTTCGCGACCAATGAAAAACCGGGTTTTCAACACCAAGACCGGGCTGTGACTGATATCAAGCTGGCCACCTTCGCCGGCGGATGTTTTTGGTGCATGGAGCCGCCCTTTGAAAAACTGGCGGGAGTCCAAAAAGTTATTTCGGGCTACACCGGTGGGGATAAGAAAAATCCAACCTACAAAGCGGTGGCGCGCGGCCTGACCCAGCACGTGGAAGCGGTTCAAGTTCATTACGATCCGGCGCGGATTTCCTATCGGGATTTACTGCAGGTTTTCTGGCGAAGTATTGACCCGACGGATGATGGCGGGCAATTTGTAGATCGCGGGACTCAGTATGCCGCCGGGATTTTTGTTCACGATGAAGAGCAAAACAGATTGGCCCGCGAATCCAAAATGGCTCTTGCAGAGAGCCGGCGCTTCAATAAAAAAATTGTGACTCCAATCATCCAGGCCAAAGAGTTTTATCCGGCGGAAGAATATCACCAGGACTTTTACAGGAAAAGTCCGGTTCATTATAAAACGTATCGCTATGGATCGGGTCGCGATCAATTTATCGATAAAGCATGGGGGGAAGAAAGAAATTACCAGCCCATGAAAGTTTCCATGGTGGCCGGTGAAAAATTTTCCAAGCCCTCCGATGAGAAACTCAAAGAAAGATTGACGGCGCTTCAATACCAAGTGACTCAGGAAAATGGCACGGAGCGGCCGTACAATAATAAATATTGGAACAATAAAAAATCGGGAATCTATGTGGACATTGTTTCCGGCGAACCTTTGTTCAGTTCTTTGGACAAGTATAAATCAGGTACGGGGTGGCCGTCTTTCACCCGGCCTCTGGTCGCCAGGAACATAGTCAGCCGTTCCGATGTCAGCTTCTTTGTGGAAAGAACGGAGTTGCGATCGGCGCGGGCGGACTCTCACCTGGGACATCTGTTTGATGACGGTCCGGCGCCGACGGGATTACGCTATTGCATCAACTCGGCGGCGTTGAGATTTGTTTCCGCGGATAAACTTAAAGCAGAGGGATACGCGGAATACGTTTCTCTGTTTTCCAAGAACTGAGCCAGACATCTCAAGGCCGTGGTGCGCTCACCGTAAATCCATAAGAGATAAGGGAAAGATATGAAAATGGGGAAAAAAAGTATTGTGCTTTTTGTGATCGCGGGTTGCTTGTGGGCCTTTTTTCACTTCGACCTCAGCCAATACTTGACTCTGGAGTATTTGAAAGGGAAGCAGGCCGATTTCTCTGTTTATTATGAAGAGAATGCCGTGTTGGCCATTGGCGCCTACAGCCTCATTTATATAATTTCAACCGGCTTGTCCCTGCCCGGAGCCGCGCTCCTCACCTTGCTGGGCGGGGCTTTGTTCGGGTTGCTCGCGGGCACCATTATCGTTTCCTTTGCCAGCACCCTGGGGGCCACGCTGGCTTTCACCGTTTCACGATTGTTGCTTCGCGATTGGGTTCAAAATAAATTTGGGAGCTATCTCAAATCTTTCAATGACGGCATCAAAAAGGATGGCGGATTTTATCTTTTTACGTTGAGGTTGATCCCCGCTTTTCCATTTTTCGTGATCAATCTGGTGATGGGGCTGACTCCCATGAAGACCTTGCAGTTCTTCCTGGTGAGCCAGGCGGGAATGCTGGCCGGCACCATCGTATTCGTGAATGCCGGAACCCAGCTCGCGCAAATCGAATCCCTGACTGGCATCCTCTCGCCGGAGCTTATTTTTTCCTTTATTTTGCTCGGACTGTTTCCGCTCATAGCTAAAAAATCATTGGGCATTTATAAAGGAAGAAAAATTTTGAGCAGGTTCAAAAAACCCAAGGTATTCGACTACAACATGGTGGTGATCGGCGCCGGGTCGGCCGGGTTGGTGACCAGCTACATCGGCGCGGCCACCAAGGGGAAAGTCGTCTTGATAGAAAAACATAAAATGGGCGGAGATTGCCTGAACACCGGATGCGTGCCCAGCAAAGCTCTCATTCGTTCCGCCAAATTCATGACAGACTTGAAAAATTGTAAAAGTCTTGGCATAAAAAATGTCCAGGTCGAATACGAATTTTCGGATGTGATGGAGCGCGTTCAGCGGGTGATCAAAACCGTCGAGCCTCACGATTCGATTGAACGGTACACGAAGCTGGGCGTGCAATGTGAAACCGGCGAGGCCAGGATCATTTCTCCTTATGAGGTGCAGGTGAACGGCAAGGTGCTCACCACCCGGAATATTGTGATCGCCACGGGCGCCCGCCCTTTCGTTCCGCCGATTGAGGGCGTTGACGAGGTGGACACTCTGACCTCCGACACGGTTTGGGGACTGCGTGAGCGGCCTGAAAATTTGCTGGTGCTGGGCGGCGGGCCGATCGGCTCCGAACTCACTCAGGCTTTTTCCCGGCTGGGATGCCAGGTGACGCAAGTCGAACTGCTGGACCGGCTCCTGTCAAGAGAAGATCCGGAGATATCGCAAATGGTTTTGGAAAGTTTCGGAAGGGATGGCATCAACGTCCTGCTGGGACACACGGCCAAAAAATTCTTCAAGCGGGATGGCAAGAATTTTCTGGAATGTGAACATCAAGGCCAGCGCATAGAGATTGGGTTTGACAAGGTTCTGCTGGCGATCGGCAGGAAGGCCAACACCACCGGCTTTGGGTTGGAAGAACTGGGAGTGGAATTGACTCCCCGGGGAACCATCCAGGTGGACGCATACATGCGCACCAATTTTCCCAATATCTATGCCTGCGGCGATGTGGCCGGTCCCTACCAATTCACGCACATGGCCGCTCATCAGGCGTGGTACTGCGCGGTCAACTCCCTCATCAGTCCGTTCTATGGTTTCAAGGTGGACTACGGCACGGTGCCCTGGTGCACCTACACCGACCCGGAAGTGGCGCGCTGTGGACTGAACGAGCTGGAAGCCAAAGAGCAGGGCATCCCCTATGAAATCACCACCTATCCCATTGACGATCTCGACCGGGCCATCACCGATGAGGCCGCCTATGGCGTGGTCAAAGTCCTGACCGTGCCGGACAAGGATAAAATTTTAGGAGTCACCATCGTCGGGCTTCACGCCGGAGATATTATTGCCGAGTACGTGGCCGCCATGAAACACGGATTCGGGATGAATAAAATTTTGAGTACCATTCACATCTATCCCACGTTGGCCGAATCCAACAAGTACGCCGCGGGCAATTGGAAAAGAAATCATGTGACGGAGAAAACCCTGGCCTGGGGGGAGCGCATCAATCGCTGGCGCAGAGCCTATATTTGATCCGTCCGGATGAGCCCGCTCTTTTTCAGGAGTGCTGGGTTTGGGTTTGCGAGCCGATGCGGTCCATCACCGCGAACAGGACGCCGCTCAGGACAAACGCCATGTGGATGATCACTTTCCACATGTACATGTCGGCATTGACTTCAGTCGTTTCAGCCGAAATCGTCATGAAAGTTTTCAGCAGGTCGATCGCGGATATCGCGACGATAGCGCCAATGACTTTCAGTTTCAGCCCGCCAAAATCCACTTTCCCCATCCAGTCTGGCCGGTCCTCATGGTCGGCCACATCAATTTTAGAAACAAATATCTCGTAGCCCGAAAAAATAATCATCAGCAGTAACGATCCGACCAGCGCCATATCGACCAGTGTCAGTATGCCGATGATCACATCGCTTTCGGAAGCCGACACAACGTGGACCGCCAAATGAATCAGCTCCTGCGCGAATTTTACAAACAGCAGAGCGATACCGCCCACCAATCCCAGGAAGAATGGCGCCAGCAACCAGCGGCTGTTGAAGATGACTTTTTCCAAACCGTGTTCGATTTTTTTCAGCATGAAAGGGTCCTTTATATTTATAAATCCATAAATGCGCGCGACAGTTGTACCATAACTCAGGTGAGAGTTTCTACGATTCTATCCCCAGGCCGATCACATGAAGGCGATTACTCCTCCGGCGGCAATCATCAGCAGGCCCGTTACGCGGCCCCCGGCCTGTCCCAGCGGCAGAACTTTTTCGAGTAGAACGAACAGCGTGATGGTGGCGATCCACAACAGGTTCATCACGCCACCGACGAACAACAGGCCCATCAACACCCAGCAACAGCCCAGGCAATACGCTCCGTGCGCCAGTCCCATCCGGAACGCGCCGCCCACGCCCGAACGCCAATAACGGGCGATGAATTCCACCGGCGAGCGGCATTGGCGAAGACACTGATCCTTGATCGGCAGCCATTGATAAATTCCAGCAGAGATCAGGAGACCCGCGCCCAGCCCAACGCTCTTTGAAACCATCATCGGTGACAAGAGGGCGGCGCGTTCCAGTCCCCACTGCGCGGTGGTCGCCAGCAGGCTGAACCCAATCCACATGACGAGGTAGCCGCTGACGAAGGCGCTAACAGGCGCGGTGGGTGTGCCCTGGCCGGCGGATTTGCGAACGACAGCGGCGAAGATTAAAACGGTAGGGGCGACCGAAGGGAGCATCATGCCGATCATCATCATCGCCCACATGAGGAACATCATCACAAAATATCCGGCGGTCCAGAGGCGCAACTGCATGGCGGCCATGCCCGGCATCTCCAGCGTCCACAGGTACAGCCAGGCCAGCAGGGTGATGCCGGTCAGCGCACCGATGACGGCGAGCCAATCGCGGCGCGGCAATGCACGGGTGGGCGCCTGCCAGAGTGATGCCGGCTCCTTGGCAGGGGAGGCAGATGGCTGATGTTTTGGTGGTATGTTCAACAATTGTAGAGTGCAAGCAGAGTGTGACCCCGTTAGCTCCGGGCCTTGCCCGGCGCTAGCGGATGACACCGTCCTGGTTCATATGCAGGATATTGAACTGGCCGTAACTGTCTTTCAGGTCCAGCTCAATGGCGGAAGTCACTTTAGTGTTGCCGGACCCCATCTCGGCGTAGGTGTACTCGAACCCTTCTGGCAGGTGAATCACTTTGCGGTCTTCCTCACCGCTGAACGGGTTGATCAACGGTTGGCCATTCGATTCCACCAGGCCGTCGATTTTGGTGTGGCCGCGGCGTGCGTCGACATCAATGCTCATTTCAATCGGCGCATAAATCGGATCGTGCACTTTGGACATGGTGCTGTTATAAACTTGAAATACCGTCGAGCCGGGAGCGGTCGATTCACCATGCGCGATCTTGCGCAGGGCTTCTCTCTGCTCCGGGTTGGCGCGTTCGTCGATGATGACCTGCTGTTGGCCGTTACCCTCCGCCACTTCGCCCGGCCATTTGAGGATCACCACGAAGGACAGGCCGTCGAGTTTGGTGTCGTTGAAATGGCCCTCCTCGATCAGCACCTGGGCGATGCCCTCGCAGTGCCCGTGGGTGGAAGGCGAATTAAACTGGCACGGGCACCCGAAAGCGCAGTTGCAGTTGCCGAACTCTTTACCGCGAATCATCCATTGGTCCGCCATCACACATCCTCCATTTAAATTTTTTAGCGCCCTCTTGGTGAAGCCTGCCCTGAGCTTGCCGAAGGGAGGGCGGGGGCCGGGCAACGCCCGGAGGTAAATGAGCCTTTGCAGAGCACGAAACCTTTGAATTGATCCCGTACCTTCCCAAGAAGGAAGTGTATCAAACTTGAATCTGGAAGCAACGCGCAATAGTAGTTGTTTTGCATAGCCATGGTATATTGATAGGGATTGGGATTTTTGTGTAAGTAATGCGGTGAGTTTTTTCCAAATTCAGGTTAATGATATTTATGAAAAAAATATTTTTGTGCATGGCGATGATTGGGATGTTGGCGGCGTGTGATGCGCCGGCACCAAAAAATTACAGTGAGCTTCCGGAGCCTCTGCCGGAGTCGGAAGGGGAACTGCTCTTTCTGGAATCGAAGTGCCCGGTCTGTCACGGCTATCAGGGCGCGGGCAACGGCTTTCTCTCCGCAGGGCTCAAACCGCAACCGCTGGATTTTTCATCCGCCGTAGTCATGGCTGAAATTTCCGACCCGCAGTTGCAGGCGGCCATCCGCAACGGTAAAAGTTCGGCCATGCCGGCCTACGCGCAGTTCACTGACGGTCAGCTGGCGGAATTGACTCGTTACATCCGCTCCCTTTCCAAATAGCTTTATAATTTATCTGCAGGACAGGTGGAGGATAACGCTTTTCAAATCCTCTCTCTGTGCAACCCTATTGAAAAACCATTGAGAGGATGGCTCATGATTGAATCATTCGATATTGGAATTTTCACATCAACGTATTTGATTCCCTGGGGAATCAACATTTCACTGGCGGTCATGGTCTTCGTCGTGGGCAAAATGGTGGCCAATATCCTGGTCGGCGTCGCGGTGAAGCTGATGACCCGCGCCCAAATGGATGTGCATTTAGAAAAAGTGGCGTGAGCTGGATTCCTGCTGGATCGCAAAGGGTTGGTCTCGGGCGTGATAGGCCGCGGGGGTTGGGAGTGACTCCGCGCTTGCTCTCATAGCTTCTGGCGGTTCGCCAGCGGGTGGGCTAACGACGTTTTTCTTGAATACTTCGCAGGTTTCTGGGCAGTTTGGTGGTGTTGTCGATCTGGGCGGACATGATTTGTTCGGCGGTCAGGTTTTTGGCAAAACTGAGGTCGGCCCCTTTTAGATTGGCGTTGGAAAGATCGGCGATCTCGAAGTCGGCTCCGATGAGTCGGGTCCTCACCATTTTAGCCGATCTCAACTTGCAGTCCACCAGCTTGGCTTCGTTGAGGTTGGCGTCGCTGAGGTTGGCGGCGAATAGATTGGCCCCGGTCAGGTTGGCGCCGCGCAGGTTGGCCTGCACCAGGTTGGCCCCCGACAAATTATGGCGCGACAAATTGGCACGCCGCAAGTTCCTTTTGGACCGCTCCGCCTTTCTTTGATCGGAGAGGGTGTCTTCTTTTATCGGAATCTTTCTGATGGTTCCCTCCAGCTCCATCAATGGATGTTATAGGTTCATCAAAATACACCGGTCCGTTGGCAGTACCCAAAGCCCCAAGTTTCCATTATAACATCAAAGCCATTTACAGCATAAAGTCACATAAAAGATTGTGCGCTTGAAAATTGATGATTTACCGCAGTCTGTATATTTAATTGATTTTCCGGTGTTCTGTCCTTAACCTGAATGATAGTTAGACTGAAAAAATTTCAATGGATGGGTTGGGTAAAATTTCCTGTCAAAACGCTGTTCTGACAAACCATCAAAATTCTTTCCAAGGCGGACTGATGATATCTACAACTAAAAAACTCAAAACTTCACCGGTTGTTGGGGCCCTGTTTTGCTTTTGGATGCTGGTGTTTTCTGCCAACGCCCACGCCGTTGTGGATATTGGGGTGACCGCCAAATTCGGCACCACCGGCATAGGCGCCGATATAACGGTTCCTATTGTGAGCAATTGGATCAATCTGCGGCTGGGTTACAACTGGTTCGAGTTCCGGCCATCCATCAACGAGGCTGGGATCGACTACAGTGGCGACGTGGATTTTGAAACCGTCCCTCTCTTGCTGGATCTGCATCCTTTGCATGGCAATTTCCGCATCACCGCTGGTGTGTTTTATAACAACAGCGAAATGAGTCTGAGCGCCACGCCGCCAGGTAGTTTCAACATCGGTGGCCTACCCATTCCACCGGGGAGTGGCATATCACTTCGATCCACCGTCGATTGGGAGAATGAATTCGCACCTTATTTTGGCATCGGTTGGGGCAACGCCGCGGACGACAACTTTATGGATTTGCCCATCGCTATCGGGTTTTCAGCCGATCTTGGGGTTTTTTACCAGGGCAGTCCGCGGGTCACTATGAATCAGGTAGCCGGCCCTGCCGTGCCTCAAGCGGTACTGGATGCAGAGGCGGCTGAGTTGGAAGACAGTTTTAGCGACTTTAAATTTTTCCCGGTCGCCACCGTTGGCATTCATATCCGGTTTTAAACCGAGCCGCTGCCATCCCGGCGCCGGTTTTCACTCCTTGGCAGGAGAGGCAGAGGGCTGACAGTTGAGAATCATGCCCCGCAATTTTTGAGCGCATAACAGAGTTTGACCTATTGCCTCCAAGTGTAACTTGGTTCAAGGCAGGATCAGAGTTTTCAAGTTGGGCAGGGTGGCCTGTTCTTGTAACAGCCGGGACGCATCGGGATCGATGACGTTGGCCGTCAGGTCGAGGAACTCCAGGCTGGGCAGGTTTTCCGATTTCAGCAACGCGGCCATTCCTTTGGCGCCGATCTGGTTGCGGAATAAATCCAGGCGCTTGAGGTTGCCAAGATGTTTCGACCCGGCGATGGCCAGCGCGCCCTGGTCGGTGATTTGATTGGAGCTCAGATCCAATAAAATTAATCCGCTTATTTTTTCTGAGTTCATCAGCAATGCCACGCCGGCATCTCCAATACTATTCTTCATCAGGTTCAACTCTACCAGCTGACTGAAGTTGGCAGAATCCACGATCATTTTAGCCGCCTCCTTCGTCAACTGGTTGTCCCAAAGCGAGAGCTTGTCGACATTTTTAAACGTTGCCGAATCCGCCAGAACTTTCATCCCGGCATCGCCCAGTTGATTGGTCTTCAAGGCCAGGGTCCGCACGTTTTTCAAATTCGGCGAGTCCGCCATGAGCTGGATGCCTGGGAGTCCGATTTTGGAGTTGTTGAGGTTGACCCCGGTGCCGTCCGCACTGGTACGCGATTTAATAAGTTCCGGCAAATCCAACTTGGCTTTTCCGCTGGCTCCCGTTATCGAGTCGGACGACCCGCTCCTGCATCCAGGAAGCATGAGTCCGGTGAGCGCCATGGCCAGAGCCAGGATGATGCCAATGCGTTTCATTCGTTTGCCTTCCTGTGTGAAAGATCCAAAGCCAACTTGGTTTTTTTAAAAAATACGTGACCGGTCATTGGGCGCATCTGAAACCGATGTAGTTCTGGGCTCGGCCGGGAAGACCCTTGCCGCGGACCGCGACCCGCGCCAAGTCCAGATTGGAAAACCAGGACCCACCCCGGAGAACTTTGAACTGGGTTCCATAAAAATCATTATTATGTTCGTTACCGGCATACGGCTGGTACCAGTCCTGGGTCCACTCCCACACGTTGCCGGCCATATCGAGCACCCCGTAGGGACTGGTTCCGCCGGGAAACGAGCCGACCGGCGCGGTATAACGGAACCCGTCTTTTTTGCCGCGCACATTGCCCCGGGTTTCATCCGGCGTGTTGCCCCAGGGGTAATACCGGATTTCATTGCCGCGTGCGGCCTTTTCCCATTCCGCCTCGGTGGGCAGGCGTTTGCCGAGTACTGCGCAATATCGGACCGCCTCCTGCCAAGTCACGCCCACCACCGGTTGCAAAGGCTGGTTGAACTTGGCATGGTCCAAAAATTTCGGAGAGGGATTCCCCGTCGCCTGCAATTGCTTAAGGTATTGGTCGACGGTGACTTCCGTTTTATCGATCCCGTAGGTGTTCAGATAAACCGTGTGGGCCGGTGTTTCGTCCCGGTAGTAATCTAGCGATTCGGAGAAAAACTTTTTGGCGGCCCACTGAATATCCGCCTCACCACTCCCCATGGTGAATTTTCCCGCGGGAATCTGGATGACCTCGCCCGGCGGACCTGCGCCCGACGGACCAGCGCCCGACGGATCAGCGGTCAACACGATAGGCGGCGCGGCCCCTGCCGACCAAGCGAAGACACAATTAATGAGGCAGGCCACGCCCCATAAAAAACACCGGGAATGGTTCAGCCGGCGGCGGGTTTTCTGCCCAAGTCGCATTCTGTGTCAGCCTTTTCAGTCCTCAGCCTGGGCAAAATCCTTCGGCGGAGTGGGGTGCGGTGAGTTGTCCTTGATCAAACCGGCTTTTTTGGCGTATTCAAAAATATTGCCAGCTTCGATGATGTCGAGGACATCGCCCAAAGGGTTCAACGGTAACTTTTTATTTTGGGTGTGGTTGGTCAGGGTGTTGGCTGCCACATCGATTTCGAGGGAGTCGCCGGTTTTGATTTCATCCACCAGTCGGTTGGGTGTTTCGAACGGAATGAAAAAACCGCCGTCGATGGAGTTCCGGTAAAAAATGCGGGCATAGGATTCAGCCACCACCGCCTGGACCCCGGCGATTTCCATGCAGGCCGGAGCGTGTTCGCGGGAAGAGCCGCACCCAAAATTTTTGCCGCCGATAATGATCGTGTACGGCGACTGGTGGCCTTCCTCGATAAATGGAATGTGGCCATCGGGCAGTCCCGCACCTTCCGCCGGCACACCGGAAAGCGCGAACCGCCCGTAATTCTTTTTTTCCTCCGGATCGCTCAAACTGTAAACCAGGTGTTCCGCCGGAATGATCTGGTCGGTGTCGACGTTGTTGCCCAAAACGTAGGCGCGTCCTTTAATTTTTTTCTTCATGGTCGAATTCCGTTTAAACTTTGGCTGGCATGAATTCCCTGGGGTCGGTGA
>Ga0114948_10001241_pt1 | contig 10919 bp, 5 predicted proteins | sample CR04metaG_FD_83877 | JGI IMG/M metagenome (GOLD analysis project Ga0114948, IMG submission 83877) | Deep subsurface microbial communities from Mariana Trench to uncover new lineages of life (NeLLi) - CR04 metaG | ecosystem: Environmental > Aquatic > Marine > Ocean trench > Sediment | place...
CACTGTTCAAGACAATTGACAGTCATACTAAAGTTGCTCAAAAGCACGCGCCTAATGTGGTCTCTGCAAAGGCTGTAATTCACAAGATACTTAAAAACAGTGAGAGCATGTTGATTGCTGCTGAAAAACTTGACGGCGAGCTTCAGGAGCAGGGTGGTTTCACCCCCTCTCCTCTTAGTATCACGGCCTATGTCACTGGCGCACTAGCTATTTTTACCCTATTTTTGTTCCTTAAAGTGTACATTGACGATACTCGGAACCGGGTATTGGTCAGTGAGAAAGAGAACCAGCGCAACCAGAAAGCAATTTTACGTTTGTTGGATGAAATGGCAAATCTTGCCGACGGCGATCTGACAGTTCGTGCGGTGGTAACCGAAGATATTACCGGGGCGATCGCAGATTCGATCAATTATACGATTGAAGAGTTGCGTATCCTAGTGGAGGGAATCAATAAGGCAAGTACCCAAGTAGCCCAGGCTTCCGGCCAAGCACAGAATGTTTCTTCGGATTTATTAATTGCGGCACAAAAACAGTCAGAAAATATTGAAGAAACCACAGTTGCTGTACTGGGCATAGCTGAATCCATTGATGATGTGTCCAAGTCTGCCGCAGAATCTGCCAAGGTGGCGAAGTGGACCTTGGCCGCCGCAGAGAAAGGTGCGGTTGCAGTACGGGACTCTAGTGTTGGCATGAACGAAATCCGTACTCATATTCAGGAAACTGCAAAACGGATCAAACGTCTAGGTGAGAACTCACAGGAGATCGGCGAGATCGTAGGGTTGATCTCTGATCTTACCGAGATGACTAATGTGCTGGCGTTAAATGCAGCGATTCAAGCAGCTTCCGCAGGCGATGCCGGGCGTGGATTCACGGTAGTGGCTCAAGAGGTACAGCGATTGGCAGAGCGATCTGCTGAAGCGACCAAGCAAATTAGTGCACTGGTGAGAACTACTCAGAGTGATACCCAGGAAGCGGTGGCAGCAATGGAGAGAAGCACCTTCGGCGTAGTGGAGGGGGGGAAGCTCTCGGATGCAACGGGTCAGGCACTGGAAGAAATTGAACAGGTGTCGAAAAATCTGGCGCAACTTATTGCTGGCATCTCTGATGCTACTCAGGCTCAGGCTCAGTCTGCTGACAAAGTAGTAAAAAATATGGAAGAGATTCTCCAAATTACCCGTCAGACTACCAATGGTACTATTCAGACTACTATTTCTGTGAAACAGATTGCCGGATTTGCCGCTGAATTAAAGGCATCAGTTTCAAGCTTCAAGATTTGAGAATTTCTTTATTGCTAAACGTCTAATAGTCTCCTAAATGAACGCCAAAACTGACCTTAATATCGAGTCTATTGTCTGGGTCAAGTATGAAATTGACCAGGTGCTGGAGCTGGTACGACAGCAATTAGGGGTGTACTCGCGTAATCCAGAGGACACAACCCAGATAAAAGCTTGCCGCGATCATATACATCAGGTAAATGGCGTGATCGAAATGCTTGGCTTAAATGGTGTGGCAACCGTCAGTCGGCAGATGGAAAAAATCATCGATGGTCTTGTTGACAACGACAGTAAGCCAGAGCTTAAGTTGGATTCATTTAGTCGAGCGACTTGGGCGCTTTCTCACTATTTTGGCGAGTTAATCAATGGTGCAGACAATAATCCATTGCGACTGCTTCCCGTTTACCAAGACCTGGTGCAGGCACATGGCGCGCAAGGTGTATCCGAAGGCGCATTATTTTTTCCAGACTTGAGTGTACACGCTCCACTGCGGAACGAGCCTCCATCTCCCGATTCATCCATTGTTGTAGAGGCAACCGCTAAGAACGAGCGAGCTAAATTCCAGGTGAGTTTGCTCAAATGGTTGCGTGACACAACCGACAAGGACAGCTTGCAACAAATGCTTGATGTAGTGGAAAGACTCGAAAAGATTTCTATTCCAATAGAGCAGAAAACATTTTTGTGGGTATCTCTGGGTTTTTTCGATAGTCTTTTGCATGAAGAATTGGCTGTCGATTTACCGATGCGTCGGTTGTGCGCCAGAATAGAACAGGAAATCCGCCGCCTAGCTAATGCCACCGTAGTTGTCGACGAACAATTAATGCGGGAGGTGTTATATAAAATTTCACGCTGCAAGATAGTTACTGAGCACATTCGCGAAATTTTTAGCGCTTACGGCTGGCACGAACAAATACCGCGCAGCGAGCAGGCCGTTGAAAAAGAGAAACTTGAGGCTATTTTGGAGGAGATGCACGCCACCTTAATGGAAGCCATGGATGCGTGGATTAAATATAACGACGGTAAAAAGAATAACCTGTCGTTGCTGCTTACTGGCATCAGAAAACTTAAGGAATTGGCAGTTCAGATTAAACACAAATCTTTGGAAAAACTCATAACTGTAATTGGTGGCACTACTGCACATTTGAGTGTTCAACCTCAGGCCATGAGCGAAATTTTAGCGCTAGAATTTGCTATCTCGTTATTGTTGGTGGAGAGCGCGTTGGACAATTTTAACAAGTTGTCACCCGAATTTATACGTCAGTTCGAAGTTACTTCAACACGTTTGCGTTCTGCAGTACAGGGCAAGTGGGACGAGAGCCAGATGTCAAAGCTTCTGTGGCTAGATGGAACCAGTTCTAATGCACAGGAGAAGGAACTGATGGCACAGCTGTCGTACGAGTGCTGTGCCAATCTAAAACAGGTGGAAGAAGTTTTGGATGGTTTTTTCCGTGACTCTACTAAAAGCTACGAGTTGCCAATGTTATTTCCTTTATTTAAACAGATATCCGGCGTTTTAGTAATGCTTGAATTTGAACGTGCCAATGCATTGCTGGTTGCCTGTCGTAACCTGATAGAAGAGTTTTCGCGTTCGGATTGTGAAAATAAACAGTCAGAGCAAGTGCGGTTGGCAGAGGGACTAAGTAGTATCGGTTTTTTCATCAATGCGTTGAGATATGAACAGCATGATCGTATCAATATTGTCGAATCGGCGATAAACCAGTTTGGTGTCGATATTGTTGCAGCCGCTGTGTCGCTACCGATTTATGAATCTACGCCTACCGCTTCAGATGGGCTGGCTACACCAATTCCACCAGTCTTGTCTGACCAGCCGACTGCGCAGATAGTAGAAACTATTTCTCGGGAAACTGGCCCAGGAACACAGCAGGTTTTTCTAGATATCTTCTTAAAAGAATCTGCAGAAGTGCTTACTAATATAGCATCCTGCATACAGGCTTGTCGTAACAATCCTAGTGATCTTGATTCCCTGAAAATCATGCGTAGAGGGTTTCATACTCTCAAAGGAAGCGGACGCGTAGTGGGGTTGCTTAAGATCGCCGAAGTGGCCTGGAGTATGGAGCAGATCCTGAGTCGGCGGATGAGCGAAGTTAAGCCTGTCACCAACGATTTGCTTGATCTGATCGAAAACGTGCACCAGGAATTTTGTGGGTGGTGTACAAGCCTGAAAGAACATGGTGCGAATCAGATCAACGCAGATGAATTACTGATCCCAACTACAAGCCTTGCAAGTAGTACGGAGTTTGAAACGGAAGCGGAAGTAGTGGATACTGATCTGGATACACGAACTACAGATGCAACAACTGTATCCGAAACCGTAGCCGAAACAAAACCCAGTATAGTTATTGGTGATGCTGTAATTTCGCCTAAGTTATTTGAAGTATTTACGGCCGAGGTCAACCAGCATTTAGCAGTCCTTGGGGGTGAGCTGAATAGTCTCGTAGGTAACCCAGACAAACCAGTAAATTATAAATTTATGCTTGCTGCTCATACGTTAGCCAGCATTTCACGTAATTTAAAACTTGAATTCATAGCTGATGTTGGGCTCGTTCTAGAGAAATGGCTAACATTGCTGTTAAATAAATCTGTCCAGCCAGACGAGTCTGGATTACAGCTCATGAGACATGTCATTGAGCTACTGGGCAGGATGCTAAGTGCGGTGTGTAGCCAGCGCTTGCCAGATCAGGTCGATCTACAAGCGGGCGTAACACTGTCACATGAAATGGCGTTGATGCTGGAACGTACGGAACAAGTAACCGAAACGGAGCCTGCAAATCTACAGGCGACTGAAAAGCCTGAGGGATTGGTGTCACCACAGAATGAATGGTATTCCATACGAGACCATATTGATCCAGATCTGTTGGAAATATTCATGGAGGAAACCCGGGAATTGATACCCGTAATTGGCAGTGAATTGCGTTCTTGGCGTACCGATCCAAAGGATGAAAATTTTCGTAAAGCTCTTCTTCGTGCCTTACATACCCTAAAAGGAAGTGCTCGCATAGCTGGTGCTATGCGTCTTGGTGAATTAGTTCATAACATGGAAAGTTGTGTAGAAGCCGCACCAAAAGAGAATGAGTTGTCAGCGACATTATTCGATTCTCTAGAGACCGAATTAGACCTCATAAGCGAGAATATCGAGTTTCTACAAAGCCCACCTCCAGAAAGTTTACCTAAAGACGAAAAAAAGGTTGTGGAAGTGGAGAAGGTAGAAGAATCAGCTGTTCCTACAGTCAGCTCACCGATAACACTTACTTCGCAGCCGATTAGAATTGAAGAGGCATCCCCCAGACAACCTGAAGAAATTGGGATCCCTTTGCAAAAAACTTTGCTGCGTGTTCATGCGGAGTTGATTGACCACCTAGTGAACGAATCAGGAGAAGTTAGTATTGCACGTTCTCGAATCGAGACTGAATTACATAACTTCAAACAGTCGTTGCTTGATTTGACCGAAAGTACAGTACGTTTACGCAACCAGTTGCGCGAGGTGGAGATCCAGGCTGAAACACAAATGCAATCGCACTTGGCACTGTCGCAGGACAGTGGGCAGTCTTTCGATCCGTTGGAGTTTGATCAATTTACGCGTTTCCAGGAACTTACCCGACTGATGGCGGAAAGTGTTGATGACGTTTTCACCGTGCAGCAGAGTATGTTGGTTACCCATAGTGCAGCTGAAGAGGCGTTGTCTCAACAAGCGCGTATGAATCGAGATTTACAGCAGGCTTTGACTCACATCCGTACTATGCCGTTCAGTAATTTTGCAGAGCACTTCTACCGCGTTGTAAGGCAAGCAGCTAGGGATATGCACAAGAAAGCTATCCTGAGAATTCAGGGTGGTCATATTGAAATGGATCGTAGCATACTAGAAAAAATCAACTCTTCGCTAGAGCATTTGTTACGAAACTCTGTTGTGCATGGAATTGAGGCGCCTACTAAGCGACTAGAGATGGGCAAACCCGAAATCGGCCAGATCACAGTTAGCTTACGCCAGGAAGGCAATGAAATTGTCATAACTTTAAACGACGATGGCGCTGGATTAGATATCGACCGTATTCGTGAGAAGGCCCTGCAACAGGGTCTAATGCGGACTGATGAACGGTTGAGTGATAAACAAGTTATATCGTTTATATTTGCTCATGGTCTTTCTACCGTGCAAGAACTTTCTGAGGTTGCAGGTCGTGGCATCGGCTTAGATGTTGTGAAAAACGAAATCGCTTCTCTCGGCGGGCGCGTGGAAATTACCTCAGAAATTAATGTGGGTGTAACCTTTACTATTTATTTGCCGGTTAGCTTAGCGGTGGCACAAACTCTAATGGTACAAGCTGGAGGCCACACTTATGCGGTACCTACAACAATAGTTGACCACGTGTGGGAACTTGATGCCGATACACTCAACACGGCCTACCGTGATCATAGGGTAAATTTCAGCGGAAATAGTTTTCTGTTTGCCTATTTGCCGCACTTGCTCGGTAATCAAGAGCAGGTGCCAGAAATTAAGAGACATAACAGGTTACTATTGTTGCGTAGTGGCGATTTACGACTTGCAGTGCACGTTGACGAGTTGATTGGTAACAGTGAAGTAGTGATCAAAAACATTGGCGCACAGCTGGCACGGGTGCCTGGTGTCGAGGGTGCCACGGTAATGGGAGACGGCCACATTGTTCTTATTATCAATCCTCTCAAGCTAATGCACCGCGACGAGGTGCGGTCGATATTTACCTCGGAGACGTCGTCATTATCAGCAGCACAGACGCAGCCAGACAATGTTATCACTGTAATGGTGGTAGACGATTCGTTAACAGTCCGTAAAGTAACCAGCCGCCTACTTGAGCGCGAGGGTTGCGATGTGTTGATTGCCAAAGATGGTCTGGCCGCCACTCAGCTTTTACAGGATATTATTCCTGACGTCATGCTGGTCGACCTTGAGATGCCGCGTATGGATGGCTTTGAGCTAATCAGGAATGTACGTTCCAATCCTAAAACTGCGAGTATTCCAATTATTGTTATCTCGTCACGTACGGCAGAAAAGCATCGCAATGTTGCTAAGCAATTGGGTGTTAATGCGTTTCTTGGCAAGCCCTATAAGGAAGACGAGTTGCTTGAATATCTCACCAAATATATTAAACATTAGTATTCAGACTTGCCTTCACTCTAGAGATACCTTGTGTCGTAAAAGGTATTTTGATCTGCTTCAAGTCTATTCGAAAATCTGTTTTTTTTTCAAATAGAGAGGGTTGTAATAGAAGCTATATCCAGGAAGGAAAAATATAACGTCAATAAACTACATAAGCGATTGAGACGTCTTGTTGGTTCAGCTATTATTGACTTCAACATGATCGAAGCGAGCGGCCGTGTGATGGTCTGTCTGGTGGCAAAGACAGCTATGCGTTATTAGACATACTACGCAGATTTCAGTCCCACGCACCATTACAATTTGAACTAATCGTAGTAAATCTGGATCAGAAGCAGCCTGGGTTTCCCAAGCATGTGCTGCCGGAATATCTCACTAAAATTGGTGTGTCCTTCCCCGTATCATCGAACAGGATACCTACAGTGAACAGGATACCTACAGTGTAGTAAAACGTATAATTGCTGGAGGTAAGACTACCTGCAGTCTTTGTTCACGTCTAAGGCGGGGCGTGTTCTACCGTGTTGCCAGTGAGATAGGTGCAACTAGAATTGCGTTAGGTCATCACCGAGATGATATTCTTAAAAATTTGTTTCTTAATCTATTCTATGGCGGTAAGCTTAAGGCTATGCCACCCAAGCTAGTGAGTGACGATGGGAGGCATATCGTGATTCGTCCACTTGTTTATTGTAAGGAAAAAGACCTAGCAGCCTGCGCTGAGGTTGAGGGTTTTCCCATCATTCCTTGCAACTTGTGTGGTTCTCAGAAAAATATGCTGCGCCAAGTGGTAAAGGAAATGATGCAGCAATGGGACAAGAAATTTCCAGGCAGGCTGGAAACTATGTTTACCGCATTACGTAACGTGCAACCTTCGCATCTGGTCGACAATGTGCTTCATGATTTTCAGGGACTTAAAGTGGGTGACAAACCTGTTGTCGATAGTGATACGGTATTTGATCAAGTGTCATTCGAGCTTAGGTCAGAGGAAATCGAGAGAATTGAGTAAGGATTTAGATCTGGATCCAATCTAGTAATGGTAATCTAGGGAAGCAATATTCGATGGCATGTATAGAAATTCGGTATACGGCAGAGAAGGGTAGAATTAACGGGTACAGACGAGATTTATCAAACGATTGTTCAATAATCAAGCTAAATCGGGAATCAGGTGCGGGGATTACGTCGATGCGGTGGAATCAGTATAAACGTAACCAGTACCAGGAGTGCAAACAGCACATAAACGATCGTAAGCATACCTTCTGGGAAATTATAAAACAGGATGTCATGCAGCCATCGCTGAATGAAGCTATCGCTAGTTTCCAACTGGCGTAACTTATCTTCCCACGTTGTAAGGGGACAGACCATGCCAAGAAGGGATTCTCCAACGACGAAAAGAATAGCGGCGAGATGCGCAATTCGGAGCCGGATATTTCGTACGAAATCCAATCTTAACCATGCACCGATCCAGATCACTGGCAAGCCACCAACAACAAACAATACAAACAGAAAATGAATAATAAGTATAGCGTTGGCAAGCAACATGGTTATCTAGCGATTAGTTAGGAATATCGAGTTCGTATAAGCTGCTGCTGCAAAATTAATCTCGATACGTAATAGCTGGAAAACCATTTATTTGTTTGGCAGATTATTCTTATTACAAGCTGCCTAATAGATCATGCTGTCGCAACGCCCATCGTACATGTTCGCGCACCAAAGGCGAATTATCGTTATACCGAGTTTGTAGCGCGCTGGATATATTTTTGGATGATGGAGCATTGCCTAATCCTATTGCCAGATTACGAAGCCATTGTTCATGACCGATTCGGCGGATTGGACTGCCGGCAAGCTTGGTGTTGAACTCTACTTCGTTCCAGCTAAATAACTCGACTAGGGATACATCGTCTAGGCCATTACGTACGGTGAAATCGTCTTCTCCCGTGACTGCAGCATATTTATTCCAGGGGCAAATCAGCTGGCAATCATCGCAGCCATAGACTCGGTTTCCGATCAGGGGACGTAAGGATTCTGGGATGCTACCCTTATGTTCTATAGTGAGGTAGGAAATGCAGCGCCTTGCATCTAGTCGATAAGGTTCAGTGATGGCTTGGGTTGGACAAATATCTATGCATTTCGTGCAAGTACCGCAATAATTGTCGGTGGGATTGTCGACAGATAGAGACAAGTCGGTATATATTTCACCAAGGAAAAACATCGATCCAGCATCACGCGAGAGCAATAGGGTATGTTTACCGCGCCAGCCAAGGCCAGATCTTTGTGCCCATTCTACTTCCATTACAGGGGCGCTGTCAGTAAATGCACGATAGTTAAAGTGACCTACTTTCGCAGTGATTTTATCAGCAAGTTTTTCCAAACGACCACGCAATACCTTGTGATAATCACGACCAAGCGCATAACGAGATATGAACGCCTTGTCACTTTCTTGCATTACTTTCCAGCTGTCTTTTGCTTTAGGGGGCGTGTAATTCATGCGTACTGAGATTACTCGTAGCGTACCAGGTATTAATTTCGCTGGACGAGAACGCCGAGTGCCATGTTTTGTCATATAATTCATGTTGCCGTGGTAGCCTTTGTTTAACCACTCGAGCAAACCAGACTCGACACATGACATATCTGTATTGGCATCAGAGATACCAATACCTTGGAAACCAAGTTCTCTGCTCCAAGTTTTAATATCTACTGTCAACGAGGCGAGATCTGTAGACGGATTATTGAAAATATTTTCTTGCATAGTTCTCATCATAACAACTTCGATGCAACATGCCACCTTGCGAACGAATCCACAACTTTAGCGCTTGGTGCTGAAATTGCAACGATATTACACCCTGGTTTTATTGTTTTTCTGAAGGGCAATCTTGGTGCAGGTAAAACCACGTTTGCAAGAGGTATTTTGCGTGGGATGGGTTATCAGGGCAAAGTAAAAAGTCCCACATATAATTTGGTTGAACTTTATAAATTTTCTAGGTTATACTTCTATCATTTTGATTTCTATCGTTTCGATGATCCCATAGAATGGGAGGAAGCAGGTTTCCGCGAATATTTCAATGCAAATTCTATTTGCCTTGTGGAATGGCCTGAAAAAGCTGGTAAACTGTTGCCCACAGCGGATTTGCAGATTTTTCTTAATATTATCGAAACAGGTCGCAACGTTGAAATTCAGGCTGGTACGGAGGCGGGCAGACAATGTTTGAAAGATTGGCAAACCCAAAAGCATTCTTGACTACGGTATCACTGGATTACCAAAAGATTTTGTTTCCGTCAAGTTTCTATACCTTTATCCTTATAGTGGCATCGCAGTTTTCTTTACTTGTGGGTGCTGCTTTTGCCGATACGATAGTTAGCTCTACCCGTATCTGGCCAGCTTCAGAGTACACTCGTCTTACGCTAGAATCAGCCACATCCATAAATTACTCACTCAGTTTGCTTAAGAATCCGGATCGAGTGGTGCTGGATTTAGAAAATGTCGCGCTTACTCCGGAGATAGAAAGACTCCCGAGAAGAATAGGTGTCGACAACCTATATATCCGTGCACTGCGTATCGGTCGATTTAAGCCGGGCGTATTGCGGCTAGTGCTAGATTTAAAAACTAAAGTTGTGCCACAAGCATTTGTGCTTAAACCTGTAGCAAATTATGGTTATCGTCTAGTGCTGGATATTTATCCAGCTTTCCCGCCTGACCCGCTGATGGCATTTCTAAATGAAAATGCAATAAAATCGGCGCAGGTTAACGCCCATGCCAATATTAAGTCTGACATAAAAGAAAGAGAGAATGTGGCTAGCAACAGAAAAGTCAATCCTGTAACTATACGGCTTATCACGGTTGCAATTGACCCCGGACACGGGGGCGAGGATCCTGGTGCAATAAGCCTGCGGGGTATACACGAGAAAAATATTACTCTTGCTATTGCCCGAAAACTTAAAGCCATGATAGATGCAGAACCCAACATGCGGGCAGCATTGACTCGGGATGGAGATTACTTTATGTCACTGCAGATGCGCCTAGCGAAGGCACGAAAACTAAATGCAGATTTGTTCATATCGATTCACGCTGATGCTTCTTTCAAGCCATATGCGCGCGGTTCTTCTGTGTATACACTATCCGAACGCGGTGCAACTTCAGCTGCAGCACGCTGGTTGGCAAACATGGAAAACAATGCTGACTTGATCGGTGGCGTTAATCTAAAAAACAAGGGCCCCTATGTAAAGAAAATTATACTTGATTTGTCACATGCAGGAACTATCAAATACAGCCTTAAGCTTGCCAGGGAGGTACTATCGGAAATTGGCGAAATAAACCAGCTGCATAAGAGCGATGTAGAGCAGGCAGGATTCGCTGTACTCAAGTCGCCTGACATTCCTTCAATTCTGGTGGAAACCGCATTCATTAGTAACCCGGATGAAGAGAAGAAACTAATAGACAGCGCCTACCAGGACAAAATGGCTAAAGCAATGCTCGTTGGGATTAAACGCTACTTTGCTAAGAATCC
>Ga0114948_10001246_pt1 | contig 10898 bp, 8 predicted proteins | sample CR04metaG_FD_83877 | JGI IMG/M metagenome (GOLD analysis project Ga0114948, IMG submission 83877) | Deep subsurface microbial communities from Mariana Trench to uncover new lineages of life (NeLLi) - CR04 metaG | ecosystem: Environmental > Aquatic > Marine > Ocean trench > Sediment | place...
ACGCTCCGACGCGGCGCAACCGTGTCGATCAGGCCAACCGAACTCAGGCCGTGTCCGATGCTGCTCAGCAGCCGCTTTTTCCACGACTGCCCGAAGATGACATTTCTAAAGAAAAATTTTGAAATGTGTTTCTGGCGTACCGGAATCGCGGTCCGCATCTCACCGCTGAAGGGCGTCACCCAGAAGGACCGCGATGCACCCTCTCCACCGCGCTCGAATTCCCGAATCAAGGCGCGGCTTCTGGTTCTGTCTCCAAATCCTCGTTCCTGATAGCAAACGACGCCATTCTCGGAAAGCAAAGCGAAGATCTTCGTGCGCAAATCGGCTCGCTGCAGAAACGCAGTGGTCTCCTCACGGCGCGGCAAGTAAATCAGTGGAAAACAGTTCTCCCCAAACTCCAGACGACCGTAATCCGCAACCGACACGCACACGAAATTCTCAATGCGCGATTGGCGGCACGATTCGCGCATTGCGCTCATGCGTGCATCATCCACTGACACGACCACTACTTGCCTGGCAAGTGTGGCGATCACCTTAAGGCTGGCCCGGCGCGGCACGCCAAGGCACAACATCTCTTTGTGGCGCAATTCCGGCAGAAGAAAGCGCCAGTCCGCCGACACCATATCGCCCTGCAAATTTGTGCCGGGCTCGAAGTTGGTCGCAAGGGTTGCTTCTATCATTTTTCTGTCTTCTTGGTCGTGGATGAACCGCCTAAAATCCAGCCGAGAACCGGCACTTTCAGCAACTCCGGGAAGGTATCTTCAATGTCAAGTTTCCGCCGCGTCACCGCAAAAATAATCAACGAAACCAGCATCGCCAGAGGCATGGAGATGTAAATACTCGCGGTTAGAAAAAATTGGATCAGGAACAGCCCGATGGCCCCTGCGGCTATGATCATATAAAACGATAAATATTTCCATTCAAAAATCATCATTCCCGACGCCAGGCGCAAACCGGCCTGTTTCAGGATGTTGTGAACGATCATTGCAACAGATGTGCCAATGGCAGCACCCAGCGCCCCATAGCGCGGGATTAGAATGAGGGCGAGACATATGTTGGTCAGAGCGGCTGCAAAGTTGATAATTACTACATAGCGAATCTTGCCTAAAACCTTAAGTGTCAAGCCGTTAAAACCCAGAACGGCATTGAAATAGTAGGCGAAGGACAGCATGTGCAGCAACAGCCATGAGGACTCATACCTTGCACCATAGAGCAACACTGTCAAAGGTTGAGCCAATGAAAATGTCAGCGCAAACACAGGAAAGGAGAGAATGGACATCCAGACCGCGGTGCGCCAGTACAGATCATTTATCCCGGCAAAATCGCGCTTGGCGAACAGGCGGGCGGCAAGCGGTGTGTACAGCAGCCCAAAGCTGGCCATCACGATTTTGTTGAAATGTGCCGCCGGCAGGATGACCCGATAGGCCGCCACTTCCGATGCGTTGTGATAATAACCCAGCAGCAGTGTGTCCACAGAATGCATGACAATGTTTACCAGGTCAGAGGTCATTAACGGAATGGTGAACGCAAAAATCTCCTTTGCCGGCATCCTGATCTTTTGCAGGTTGAAGTGCGCCAGGAATCCCCGCTGCCGCATCATACGAATGAGCATGCCGACATAAATCAGCACTGCCAGGGCGTTGGCGAAGATCCAGCCGTAAGCCAGAAAGAGCACGGTGGTGTTAAAGAAAACCAACAGCAGAACAACCGCTACTTTCAGGCAGGGCCCCATAATGTGCTTGCGGAAGAAAATTAATTTCGGGCTGGAAAAGCTGGCAAAAAGCGCGATGAGGAGACCGTCGATAGCTTCCACCGGCACCATGAATATGAGGATCATGATCACAAAAATCGGTTGATCTTTGTCATTGATAAGACGGGTTATCAGTTCCGGAAAGAAATGAATGCCGCCAACGATCAGCACTGCCATAAAAGCGATGGTCCCGAGAACCATAAAGATGGTGCCGAAGAGTTTGTCGAACTCATCATTTTCGTGGTAAATAGGGACGAAACGCGTGATGCCGCGCCGCAGGCCGAGCGTGGAAATGCCTTGAAAAAATGCCACCAGGGCCAGAGCGTAGGTCCAGGCGCCGTACTCGGTGGTGGAGAGATGGCGCACGATCAAGATCTGGCTGACAAAGTTCAGGCCGGTTGAAATAAACCGTCCCGCCAGCAGCAGGCTCGACCCGCGGATCTGTTTGCGCGTCGGGTCGGACTTCTCCGCCGCCGTTTTCTGCTTTTCAGCTACCGCTTCCACGTGACTTTCTGTCGTATGTCTGCCAGATCAATGAAATGACTTCCGCTCTGACTTGAACAGCGGTCCGAGACGCATCAACCACCCTCATTTGCGGCAGGAGTTGCTTCAGTTGATGATATCCGGCGCGTTGCTGCTCAATCCACTCAACCGAATGTTCGCCCTTGCGTTCAAAAAGCAAAACGCCCGGCGCATCCAGTAAAATAACCAAATCAGGCGTCGGGCAGGGAGCGTCAAAGAGGAAACGCCGCAGCCGCTTCCATGGCGTCTTGTTGCGCTTTTGAATCCACGCGTCGTAGACAAAACGATCAAACACCACGAACCGCCCGCGGACTAAATTGTATTTCGCCACCAGGCAACGGTACCAGTGGTCGAGCAACGTCAAGACGAAATTTGTCGCGCGCACCAGTCTTCCTGCCACGGTCTTGCGTCGCTCCTGCTTGCGAATCCGTTTCTCAAGATCGTTCATAGTGGTCAGCAATGGCAGGCCGACGGTTCTGGCCTCCGGATTCGTGCCCATGTAGATAAGCCGCGCCCGGAGTTTTTTGTCCCGCACCAGACTTCCAGCCAGGGTGGACTTGCCGGCGCCGTCCGGAGCCAACAGCGCAACCGACACGCCGTGCCGAAAAAGGCCGAAAAGAACCGGACGCATGCGGAGCATGAAACGTGCTTTCCACGAACGCGCTAGATTCCTGACTGGCGATTTGCGGCCAAACTGTCTTCGCAGGGCCTGTTCTTTTTTCAGGAGTTGATCCCAGTCATCTGTTTCGACGGTTTTTACAATCAGTTCCCAATCCACGGCCGGGTGCATATGGCTGACCACCAGTTCCCGGAGAACATCAGCACTTTGCGCGCCACGCTGGATGTTCTGTAGCAAAAAGCACAGTTGCTTTCTGTGTTTGTCATCGAATCTGCCCTTGTCAAGCAGACAATGTAGCAACAGGGTTAGAAATTCGTGTTCTTGCGAAAGCTGGTAGATCCCATCAAAGCGACGACCTTCGAGGCACTGCTCTCTCAAATCAACCTGGTATTTGCGAATGGGTCTGCCGTAGCGTAAATCGGCAACAACGTCCAGCTTAAGCCAGTGCCCAAAATCGCGGCGGAACGCAAGCAAAAAACGGTGCGGGGCGTGACCCCATGCAGGCGTTTCCACAAAACCTTTCGGCGCCAGGCAGTTGTTCAGTTTCGCCACGTCGTCCGGATGCACGAGCAAATCGATCTCCAGATCGTCCGAACCGTGAAACAGTTCATCAAAGCCGCGCAAAAGCGCGTATCGAATCCCTGCACGGTGCAATTCATCAAAGACAAACTGCACCGGTAACGTACCCGTCACCTGATGCTCTGGCTGTGTTAAAGTGTCGATTGTCACAATACTAAGATTCGGAAGAATTCGCTCAAGCTATAGAAGTCCGTTGCTATTTGGCTGCTCCTTTTTCGCCAGCCACCGTTTCTGAAACAGCAGAAACAACAGTATGCCCGAAACCAGGACGAGTTCCATCACTTCGGAGTACTCAGAGACTACGAAATAAAAGTCCTTTGGCGCCGGAAACAAGTTGCGGTACAATCGCCAGGCAAACGGAAGAAAGAAGAAAGGAACCAGGGTGTAGTGCGGAACAAGCATGGACAATTCCTCACGGTACGGTTGCAGCTTGCGGGACCGCAGCAGAAGCAGCGGCATGAACACGCCGTATGCTGCAACGAGTAGGTGCAGCCACTTAAATGTATATCCGATACCGTAAATGTTGTGCAGATTGGTTTCTTCCTGTTTGTTTATTTGAGCGTACGATTCCGGCGTCTCCCAGCCGAACATGCGTTGGCCCCAGCTTATTTCCTCTCCGATCATAAAGAATATGCCAACGGCAAGGACAATGTATAAGGTAGTAATAGTCCTGTTACCTGATTTTCCATAATTCCTGATGATGTTCAACGCCAGAACAAGAGAGCCGATCCAGCACAGCACTTGCAAGGTTTCCGCAATGCCATCCTCTCGCGTGAATAGCTTGTAGGCTTCCTTGCCGAGAAGCGCGGCCACGGCGCCACTGAGGGCAATGAGGAACGGGATGGTTAGCATCAGTTTCAATCTTGTCGCCGTGATCCCCCAATCACGCGCGCCGCTTTTGACAAACTGCCTGAATCTGCCGGCAAGAGAAACGCCGGAAGACTGCTGCTTATCTGAATCGGCGACAGTGGTCTGTTTCATTGCCATGTCCTCTATTTGAAAGCTTGGCGCTCGCTCAGGGCTCGTTCACACATGCGTTCCAGCCGGGCCGCGCTACTTGTCCAATTGAAGTAAGATTTTACAAAGGTCTGCCCTTCGCGCGCCAACCGGTTACGTTCATTCGCCTCGCCTAACAGTTTCGCGATCGCATCGGCGAACTGTTGGTCATCATCCGCCAAAAGCAGCGGTGGCGCGCCGTACTCATCGATATACAATCCATCGGAGACAACGCGGGTGGCCACGACAGGAACCTCCATAGCCATGGCTTCCAGAACTTTATTCTGCGTGCCTGAGGCGAAGCGAACGGGCGCGGCGAAAACGGTCGCTTGCTCGAGATAGGGCCTGACATCTTCCACAAATCCGGTGACGACAATCTCGGGATGTTGTTTCGCTCTGGCAAGTAGCTCGGGTTTGGGATCCCGCCCGACAATCATAATCTTGAAATCGGAAAGCTGCCGCCGGAGTTTCGGCAAAATGTTCTCTATCAGGCAGATGGCTGCATCGTGATTTGGCGCATAATCCATTACGCCCGTAAAGACAATGCAATTTTTGTCACACCCTTTCCTGCTTCTGCTCCAGAACTCGTGATCTACGCCAAGCGGAAGGATTTCGGAGCGATCATCCGGGCCGAGAATCGCCTCACGGTCGCGATTCGAGATGAAAGCAACAGTGGAAGATTTTTCGATCAGTTTCTTTTCCAGTTGCGCCATGCGCCGCAGCTTCCAATAATAAAAAGGACGTTTTAGCAAATTGTTGTACCGCATACTGGTCCGAATCCTGAGCGAGGTGGCGTCGCAAAAATCAGTCACAATAGGCAAACCGCTCCAATCCGCAATCACCGGAAAAACCGACTTGCCGTGAAACAGAACAATATCAAAAGACTCTTTTCTGACGAGTTCGAGAAACGCTTGCCGCATTTCGCGCACACCGGCACGCATCTTGATACTCTTTGCGACATAATTACCAATCACTGGCACCTTGCCCAGGCCTGCTGCCAGCGATGAGTCGGATTCGCCATTAACATTGAAGGTCAGCAAATTCTCGGTTAAGGAGCGCATCTCTGCCAGCGCCTCCGGTTTTACTTTTGAGCGTACCAGCGAAAGAAGCGTTATCTGATGACGTTTTGACAACTCTTTTACAAAATGATAATGTCTGTTCGCTCCTCGTACTTGCGGATGTTGTAGTGATGGAATGATGTAAAGTATGCGCATATTTTATATATCCTCACCTGAAATTCGTCTTAAAGGTCGGCTTGCCGTTTGCTCAGGTAGCCAAATGTGTTACCCTCTTTTATCTCCTGAATGTTGTTGTCGGCCGCAATGCGACCGCCATACCGGTCAAATATCTCGTTTCCGAAAACCTCAACGTCGAAATTCTCGCTCAGGTCGATACCCTCATCCTGGCAGTTGATGAATCTATTGTAGCTGATCTCGCCGCTACCAGCATCGATGTCGATGCCGTCCTTGAATACGTTTTCAAACAGACTGTTTCTTACAACCGCATGCGCTCGCTGAACATTGATCGCATCCTTGCCGAACATATCCGAAAACTCGCAGTTGCTAATCTGAACATCGGTTTCGATGAGCGAAAGCCCAGCGACAAAATCGATGCCGTTAACGCGCGCCCGGCGGGCATGTTCAAAACGAACGTGTTTGAACACAGACTCATTCGTGCGAACAATGCCGACAGCGCCCCATTTACACAGACTGTTCCTGGCAGTAAATAGAATCGGCGCCTCTTCTGTGCCCCCTGCATGAATCCCGCTGTACGAAATCAGCGATCTCCCGCCGGCAAACTTCAGCGTCGTTCCGGGCTCAATCAACAGCGGCATACCTGATGGCACAATGACCGTCTCATCAAACTCGTACTCGCCGGCCGGCAAAATGAGTTGATCTTTTTCATCGAATTTGAACATGGGGTGTTGGCGCACAAACTCTTCTGGGGCGCATGTTTGCCCGCCAGGCCGTTCTGCGATCACCCGGTCATAACCGGTCAGCCGATACCAGATCCACCCGCCCGGGTCAAGCCTATGCACCAGGCCCAGACCGGAAAAAGTTACGGCACTCCACGCGAACGTTAGTATCAGAATATGCGCCCAATCGTTGTGCTTGCGCATCCTGAAACCCCAGAACAAGATCGAAGCTGCGATGAAGCTACCACTGAGCAGTATGAAAAGCTGCCTCGGAAAATGGAACATCAGCTTTAGCAACAACATCAACAGAACGAAAGACAGCACCCCGGTGACAGCGAGACGGATGTTTCGATTCCCCTTCATGAAAGGTCTTGACCTCCATTAAGAATCTTCTCCGGGGCAGAACACAGCTCCTCTTCGACGATGCCACAGAGGGCATGTGCAACCGTGATGTGAACTTCCTGGATCCGCGCTGTGTGATCCGATGGCGCCCTGAAGCAGTAGTCTGCCACATGCTTGATCTTGCCGCCATCCTGGCCGGTAAATCCAATAGTGACCAGGCCCATTTCTCCCGCCTGGACGATGCCTTTGATCACGTTGGGAGAATTGCCGCTTGTACTGATACCCAGTGCAATGTCACTCGCGCGACCCAACGCCTCAATCTGTCGGGCAAACACATTTTCGAAAGCATCGTCATTTGAAATCGAAGTCAGGATAGACGTGTCGGTGGTCAGCGCGAGGGCTGGCAATGCCTTTCGCACCATGTTGAATTTGCCTACAAATTCGGCGGCCATGTGCTGCGAATCAGCTGCACTGCCGCCGTTTCCAAAAATCAGCAACTTGTTGCCGTTGCGCATGCCTTCAATCATCACATGTGCTATCTCATTAAGGAGCGGGATACTCCTCTCGATGACAAGCTTCTTGGTTTCGATGCTTTTCTCAAGTTCATCCTTGATCATTGAGGCAAAGGTGTTGTTCAAGTATGCCATAAGCCCTTCCTCCTCATTATTATTACCTGAAATGCGCATTTGGCCATTAGTTTTTTGGCCTTTTGGCATTTCATTTTTGAAAATTTACCCCGTGAAGATCATTTCACCTGTTGGGCGTGTCTGCATTGCCTACCTGCAGCAGACAGACAACGCACAGGCGGGTGATTTACAACAACTATTTCAACTAATTGATTTTTTTTGCTAAAAGCTAATTGCCAAGAAACAGTCATTCAATTGGGTATTAATGAATTCTTAAATGGTCTCCATGGCGACCGGCTCAGAAGAAAGTCTCTGTTCTCCGTTTTTTGAGTTAAGACAACATGGCCGCATCACTTCGTACAGGGCATCGAATGTCAACGGATAGGGATGCCTGACCGAATAAGCCTCCATCCCGGAGAGCGCCTGCAACAGCAGCTCCAACTGCAAGCCCGCGCAGTGGTCTATGAAGTAATTTGCTTTCTCCGGAAAAGCGAACTTAAATGCATAGTAGGTTTCCATGAAAGGCATGAGTTCAAACTGCAACGACGCAACCATCTGCCGGGCGATATCGCCGGGCTCCATCGATGCCACCGTATAAGCGGGATCAGCATGGCTTAGCAGCAGAAAGATCTTGTCCGGCCTGGCCGAAAAAGACTCGGCGCAGCTCTTGAAAATCACTTCCGGCGGTAGTTGCACATTGAGTTGCCGCTTGAACGCCGGCATGGCTTCCCGCAGGAACTTGACCGGGAATGATCTCCCTACACCCTTGCGTGGCAAGCGCTGCTCCGCGCGATCCAGAAAGTGGACGCCGCCAAACAGCATTTTCTTCTCTAAACTCAAGTGCGATTTGAGGTGCGGCAGGTTGTCCAGGTGCCAATCCCAGAGGCGAATATTTTCCGGGATGCCGTAAATGCGTTGCCCGTCAGCGTCCAGAAAAATCCACTCGTCACCCACATATTCTGCGCCATGTGCTGCAAAAGAAAGCAGGGCTTCCGTTTTACCGCCTTTGGCCCAGCCGGTGACAATAATGCCCTGGCCTTCATAGTTGAAAGCAGAAGCGTGCAGACCCACGACGTTCTTGCGCAGCAGGGTCAGGTTGATGATTGCCAAAAGTCCGGGCACGGATTTCAAACCGCTCTCACAGACGATTTCAACCTTCTCCCCAATTTGCGAAAAATCGATTTTGACCTTGGCGGCGCGCTTACTGCTGCGCAGGATATAGAAATTCTCAGAATCGTAACCGACCCTATTCAAACCAAGGTAGCGCAGATCAGAAATCGGTAATTCAGGTACGAAGCGAATCGTGATGTCGGGATCCCTCCCCAGGGTACCGCGCATCGGGCCGAGTTGTTTGGCGATCGCGCGCGCGTCGCTTTCAGCAGGATTCACCAGCCGCACGCCGACCAAGCCATGAATATTGTACTCGACGACGCTTTCCTTGTTCGTCTGGTTTTGACTCATGTGCTTGCTTCCGGTTTGAGTTGAGTGACGACGGGGTCGGATGTCTGCGCCAGTTTTTGAGTGCCCGGTTTCTTGCTGCGTTGCGACAGAAAATTCGTTGCAAACTTATTGAAAAAGTCGACAAAAAACGGTATCGGGTCCGTGAAGGAAAATACGGCGTAGCCTTTTCTGCCGCGCAGGCTTTTCCACCAATCAAACAGACTCAAATCGCCGCGGCGCCAGTAAAAATATGCCGACTGCAAATCCCGGCGCACGTAAATCCATTTCACGCCCGTGTACTGCTGTTCGCGCGCTTCGGGCAGCGGTAGGCCCAGGATATCGCAGTACTTGGTGTAGAGCAGCTCCACGCCGCCCGCCTCTGAAATGGCCGACCTGCCGGTGGGCCGCCCGATGTTCGGTTCAATGATGAAATGCTTCCCGGTGCGTTCGTCCTTTTTAAATTCGACATAGCCGAGGCCGCGATAGTTGACTTTCTTAAACAGCCGGACGGTCTCTTCTAAAACGACGTCATTTCGGATTTCCTCGCCCAGACAACTCGTGCCTACTTCCGGCGGCCACTGCCGCAGCTTGCGGGCGATGAACGTAACCAGGGGCCTGGAGTCGGCGTCAAAATAGCAGTTGCAGGAGTAGAGATTTGCATCCGGACCTTGAACACAGTCTTGCACCATGAGAATATCGGCCCAACTTGCACACTGGTCATAAGTTGCAAAAAGCGCTTTCTGATTGTCTATCCTAAAGACTTTCTTTTTCGTATTCGCTTCCCATTTCGGCGACTTCATGGGCGGTTTCAGGATGCAGGGATAACTCAATTGACTGGCCGCCTTTTCAACGTCAGCCCGCGTTTCCAGAAAAAAAGTGGTCGGAATGGGCAGGCCTTCTTGCCTCGCAAATTTGATGAACGCAATCTTGTCCATCAGCATCTCGACAACGTCAGAATCTGGCAGCACCACGTGGTACGATTCAGCCAGCTCATCGCGGCGACGGGATATTTGCAGCACGCTCATGTCGGTGCACGGAAAAAGGACAGCCTTCTCACCCAATTCGGACACCAGTGACTTGAGCGTCTCGATAAACTCCGTGCTTGATGTGTTCGCAAAAAGGATTTTCTCACAAACCTTGGTGCGGCAGGCAAAATGGCCGGGGTCCGAAGCAATGGCAATGACCGGCACACCGCGCTGCGCCAGAATGCGCACAGTTTGCAGTCCGGTCATGCAATCCAGGCCGATAACAATTGCTGGAGTCGAGTGTGCTGTTTTCACAAAATGACCTTCAGTGTTAGTCAAGTACCCGTTGCTTCTCACTGTCATTCTACCGTCTTTCTGTTGTACTGAATTCCTGTTTTGCCGCAGAAAGCAGCAAGCCGATACCCGGATGCGAGGAATAAAACGCCTGCTGCCGCAACCAGTCTGGCGTGTAAGTTGCGATACCATTACCCGCAAAAGAAACGGCATCAACCCGGTAATCGCCGCTCTCAGAATGAACAAACCTGATCGCTGCGGTTTTGGAGTTTGGCCAGCTAACCACAACATCCACCAGCGCGTGCGATATATTGACACGGCCTTTAGAAAATCCATCCTCACTCAGCAACGTCTGGTTGCCGGCAAATACGCTGTTGCTTACCTCGCCAGACCCGCCGCCAAACATAGCCTTCTTGCGTTTGGCCTCCAGCGCCAGCCGGTTGTCAATGAAAGTACAGTGCGCGATCCGTGCAAAGGAAAGATCCTTCATTGAAATGGCGATGTCACAGCCACGGAATAAATTATTGTAAATGGTTGGATTGGATTTTTCACCCACGCTGATCGCCTTGTCCGCAACGCCGACGAATAAATTACCGGCAATTGTGATTTCGCTACCGGACATATCCACGCCGTCGCCGCCGATGTTCTCAAACCGGCAATTCTCGACCAGGCCGGTGCCGAAATCGATGTCGATGGCGTCGCTCTCGTTGCGCGTAAACTGGCAGTTCCTCATTTCAAGACGTCCGTTCTTGAGGTTGACGCCATCCTCGCTCGACATATCAAAAAAACGAACGTCCTCCAACTCGAGGTCGCCCTCATGAACCGCGAATCCGCCCGTGAACAACACCCC
>Ga0114948_10001248_pt1 | contig 10891 bp, 7 predicted proteins | sample CR04metaG_FD_83877 | JGI IMG/M metagenome (GOLD analysis project Ga0114948, IMG submission 83877) | Deep subsurface microbial communities from Mariana Trench to uncover new lineages of life (NeLLi) - CR04 metaG | ecosystem: Environmental > Aquatic > Marine > Ocean trench > Sediment | place...
CGCGAGCGCGGAAGCGATGTCCCGGTCGGGACGGCGTCGGCGGGATCGATCCAGTCTTTGCGATGCCGCATCGAGGCAAGTGCGATTTACACACATTGGTCCGCCAGCGTCCTCCAATGCCCTCATGCAGAGGGCCCAGCCCCAGCTGCGGAGAGAACAGTGAACCCGGCAGGCGCATCAAGGGAGGGCCTGACATCCAACCCCCGAGTTAGAGAACCGCCTGGACCCCATCCGGACGTTCGCCGCATGCAGCCGAAGGGTCTGCTCCCTGGGGTGGGCAGACATGATCCGCTGAAAGGCCGACGTTCGGGGCGTTGTTTCGGCGGAGTTTCAGACCGGGACACGACCATCGGCCATTGTGGCGCGCCCGTTGCCTCGGGTAGAATTGGGTTCGAGGAGGGCGCCTTGCCGCAAACCCACTCTCCGAAAAGTTTCCTGAGCCGCGCCGGCGTTGGCCGGACCGCACTGGGCCTGAGCCTGGCCGTGGGCCTGTCCGCCTGCGCCGAGGACATTCTGCCCAGCGGCGGCGGCCGGACCGCCGGCCCGGTCCTGATCGCGGCGGCGGCGGGCCAGGTCGCCAGCGATGCCCTACCCCCAGGCGGCTCGCCCTATGGCTCCTACCTGGCCGGGCTTTACGCCGGCAGCCAGCACGACCTTTCGATGGCGGCCGATTTTATGCTCGAGAGCCTGTCCCACGATCCGGAAAACGAGCAGTTGCTCAACCGCACCTTCATGCTGGTCGCCGGCGACGGCCGCCATGCCGAGGCGGTCGATCTCGGCAGGCGCATCGCCATCCGCAGTCCGGAACACGGCCTCGCGGCGCTGGCGTTGGCGGTCGATGCGGTCGTACGCGGCGCGCCCGCGGAGGCCGAGACCGTCATGGCCAAACTGCCGGAGAAGGGCTTGAGCACGGTTTCCGTGCCCTTGGTCGGCGCCTGGCTGCAGATCGCCAAGGGCGATGTGGATGCGGCGCTCGACGCGGTCGCCCCACTCAAGGAAAAAAACGGATTCGGCGTGTTCCACGGCTTGCACGTGGCGCTGATGCTAGACGTGGGTGGGCGCGAGGCCGCGGCGCGCGATGCCTATGAGGTGGTTCTAGACCTTTCCGGGGAGTCGACCCTGCGCCTCGCGCTGGTGGCGGGAAACTTCTTCGAACGCAGCGGCGACGCCGATCGCGCGCGCGAAATCTACCAGTCGTTCCTGGAGCGGAGCCCGGATTCCCTGCTCGCGGCCGCCGCCCTGCAGCGCGTCGATGCGGGTGACGTGCCCGAGCCCGAGGTCGCCAATGCGGCCGAGGGCATGGCCGAGGCCCTGTTCAACCTGGCCAGCCTGCTGTCCAAGGAACGTGCCGAGGAGGTTGCGCTGATCCACGCCCATCTGGCGCTGCGCCTGAAGCCCGGCTTCACCATCGCGCGGATCCTGGTCGGCGAGATCCTTCAGGCCCAGGATCGCAGCCGCGAGGCGATCGCCACATATCGGGCGGTGTCCGAGGACTCGCCGTTCAGTTGGATGGTGCGGCTGCGCATCGCGGAGGAGCTGGAACGGCTGGACGACACCGAGGAGGCGGTCGCCGAGCTCGAAGGCCTGGCCGAGTCGCGGCCGGACCGCTTCGAGCCACTGTTTCGCCTGGGCAACATGCTGCGCGCCAAGGAGCGCTTCGCGGACGCGGCCGCGGCCTACGACAGGGCCATCGAACGCGTGGCGGAGCCGCGGCGGGAGCATTGGACCATGTTCTACTTCCGCGGCATCGCGCGCGAGCGGACCGACCGCTGGGCGCGCGCGGAAGCGGATTTCCTGCAGGCGCTCGAGCTCGAGCCGGAGCAACCCTTCGTGATGAACTATCTCGCCTATTCCTGGATCGAGAAGAAGCTGCACCTGGATCGCGCCAAGGGAATGCTGGTGCGCGCCGTCGAATTGCGCCCCGACGACGGCTACATCGTCGACTCCCTGGGTTGGGTCTATTTCCGGCTCGGCGAGTACCGCAAGGGCGTGACGTTTCTGGAACGCGCGGTCGAACTGCGGCCGCAGGACCCGGTCATCAACGACCACCTGGGCGACGCCTACTGGCGGGTCGGCCGGCGCCAGGAGGCGCGCTTCCAGTGGCGCCGCGCGCTCAGCCTCGGGCCCGAGGAGGCCGAGGCTCCGGTGATCGAGAAGAAGATCGACGCCGGCCTGGGCGCGGCGCCCGAAGACACCTAAGCCGATGTCCGCGTCGCGGCCGACTGAGGGCGTCGTCGTGCGGCGCACGGCCTGGGCCAAGATCAACTTGACCCTCCACGTCACCGGCCGCCGCGACGACGGCTACCACGAGATCGACAGCCTGGTCGTCTTCGCCGGTATCGGCGACGGGCTCGAGATCGCGCCGGGGCCGCAGATTGCCTTGGAAATCGCAGGGCCCTTCGCCCCGGTCCTGCGGGCGGCGGATTCCGACAACCTGGTGGTCGTGGCGGCGCGGGCCCTGGCCGCGCGCTACGGCGTCGAGTTGGGTGCGCGGCTGCGTCTGGACAAACAGCTGCCGGTGGCCGCCGGACTGGGCGGCGGCTCCGCCGACGCCGCGGCGGCGCTCGACGGCTTGGTCGATCTTTGGGGCCTCGACGTGCCGGCGGCGGAGCTTCATGCCCTGGCGGCGTCGCTCGGCGCCGACGTGCCGGTCTGCCTCGCGGGGCGGCCGAGCTTCGTGGCCGGCATCGGCGAGCGGATCGTTCCCGCACCGGCGCCGCCGCCGGCTTGGTTGGTGATGGCCAATCCCGGGGTTCCGCTGTCGACCGCCGCCGTGTTCGCCGCGCGCCAGGGCGGCTTTTCGGCGCCCGCGCGCTGGCGCGAGCCGATCTCGGAGTTTCGCGCCTGGGTCGCCAGGCTCGCGGCCTGCCGCAACGATCTCGAAGTGCCGGCGCTCGCGCTGGTGCCAGAGGTTCGCGAGGTGCTGGCCACGCTACGCGACACCGCCGGCTGCTTGCTGGCGCGGATGTCGGGCAGCGGCGCGACCTGTTTCGGCCTCTACGCGGTGGAGGCGGCCGCGGCCGCGGCGGCGCGCCGCATCGCGGCGACCCGGCCGGGATGGTGGGTGCGTGCGGCGCCGCTGCGTGCCGCCGCCGTCTCTGGCTCTTCGTGAAGCAAGCCGGGGGGGGGATCGGCCGGGCGAGATTCGGGTTTAGCCGCCGTCTTCGAGGATCTTGACCACTTCGCGCATGTCGGCCAGGAGCGCCCGGCTCGGCGCGCCGTCGATGGGCAGGCCGGCGATCTCCTGATACAGCCGGATCGCGGCCACGGTCTGGTTGCCGACGATGCCGTCCGCCGTGCTCGGCCCCAGGTCGAGGCGGGCCAGCAGGCGCTCCAACTCGACCAGTTCGCCGGCGTTCAGGTTCTTGTTCTGGTGCTCGGAAACCTTGCTGGCGCCCGGCCCGGGTATCGCCACCGGCGGATTGTGACGCTTCGGCTCGATCATCCCCGGGGGCGAGCTTGCCACCCGGCTGCCGGCATAGGTGTCGGTCGTCTGGCTGGCCGCGATCTCGCGCTCGAATTCCGTCAAGTTCGGGGGTGCCGTCTGTTCGCCCAGGATAATGATGCCCAGCAGGGTCGCTGCAACGAGCGCCATGACCCCGCGGTTCTGGTGTAGCTTCCGCTTGAGACGCCGCTCGGTCACATGAATGCTGTTGGTCGGCACCAGGGTGTTGGGCCGTGGGGCGCCGTCGGCGTTCTCACCGGCCCGCGTGCGCGGCTCGGTCTTGCCCCGCTTTCCGGATTCCGGGACCCGGCCCGCTGCTTCGGGCTTGGCTTCGGCGGGCGCCGTGCCGCCGTCGATCTTGGCCGCCGGGGCTTGGAGTGGGTTCGGATGCTGATTCTCGGGCGTGTTGGACGCGGCAGCCTCGGGCTCCCGGCCGCCGGCGATGCGCCGCGCGGCCAATTCTTCCTTGGCAACGGTGGGGTCTTCGATCGCGGCCTTGGCGGCGCGGTTGCGGCCCTTCCCGGTGGCGGTTTTCTTGGGCCTGCTGGCGGCCGCGGCCGTCGTGCCGGGGTTGCGCGCGCTCTTCTTGGCGGTGCGCGTAGCCGCTGGCCTGGCGGTCTTGCCCGCCTGGCTGCGCCCGGACGCCTGCTTCGGCCTGTCAGTCTTCTCGACCACGGTTTCCTCGCCTTCCCTCGGAATTCGACCGCCATTCTGCCCAAGCATTCCTTAAGTACGGCTTAACCATGATGCACAAATCCGGGGGCCCGATTCCGGGGCCTGGAAGCGCTTGTGGCGTGGCGGGTGGCTGCTGAATATCAAGGGCCTTTGGTATAAACTGGCCCGGCCATGAGCCACGACACCTGGATTCATCGAGCCGCGCGCGTCGTGGCTCGGCCCCTGGTCGGAACCCCGGTCACACCCAATCAGGTGACCACGCTGCGGCTCGCCGCCGGCCTCGCCGCCGCCGCCGCCCTGGCCCAGGGCGAGGCGGATTGGCGGCACTGGGGCGCCGGGATTTTCATTCTGGGTTTGTTCCTGGATCGGCTGGATGGCGAACTGGCGCGCCTCGGCGGCAAGACCAGTCCCTGGGGCCACCGCTACGATCTGTTCAGCGACGGGCTGAGCAACATCCTCGCCTTCCTCGGGCTCGGCGTCGGTTTGCGCGCGGGGGAATTCGGGGCCTGGGCGCCGGCGATGGGGTTGGTGGCCGGGCTCGCCATCGCCGCCATCCTGTGGCTGGTAGTCCGCATGGAATCACTTCACGGCGCGCGCGCCGCGGAGTTGGGGGCGGCCGCCGGCTTCGATCCCGACGACGGCTTGATTGCGGTCCCGGTTCTGGTCTGGCTCGGCCTGTCGGACTGGCTCCTGGCCGCGGCCTGCTTTGGGGCGCCGGCCTTTGGGATCTACATGGCGCTCAAGTTCCGCAGCGTCCTGCGCGATCCCCCCTCCTAGAGCGGATCCGGCCTAAACACTCCTCCGGGCGCGCAGCATCCGGCCCAGGGTCCACAGCAGATAGACCGTTGCGCCGATGCCGGCGGCCACGAAAAACGGCTCGAGCCAGCCTAGCCAGGTCACCGGCGCTAGCAAGTAGATGCCGTCCTCGAGCTCGAAGCCGGCCCAGCCGGGATAGCCGACGGCCTCGCCGTCGCCGAGGCCCAGCTGCCGGTCCAGGTCCAGGTTGAGGCCCATGGCGAGCAGCGCCGAAGCGCAGCCCACCAGGCCGAGCACGAGCGCCCAGCCGCCGAGCGGTCCCGCCGCCAGGCCCCAACCGATGCCGGCGAACAGCGCCGCGAACCCCAATCCGCCCGCAGCGTAGTCGAAATAGTAGCTGAAGCGGCTGGTCCTGCCGGTCAGGCGCGCCAGTTCGCCGTCGAAATGGTCGAGGAAGCGGGCGAGCACGAACAGCCCGGCGGCCCAGTGGACCGCCGGCGCGCCGCCGATCGCGAACAACGCGCCCGCGCCGAGCGCGAGCAGTAGGCTCACGGCGGTGACCTGGTTGGGGGTCACGCCGAGCCGCGCCAGCGGCCGGACCAGGACCCGGGCGATGCGTTGATCGTAGGGCGGGTCGTTCATGGCGCCTGTTGGAGTTCGGTTCCGCCGGGACCGCGCCGCGCCGGGGCGGGGTGTGGCGGCGCGTTCGACAAACTGGGTGCGGCGGCGTAGCGTTGTCAAGCTGCGGATCGAGCGATATAAGCGCGAACGTCCAAAGGGCGCCTAATACCAAAGGTCCTTGGTAATGACCCATAGAGATCGCGCGGGCGATGCGACGGGCCAATGGGCGGGCAGGAGGGGAGCCGCGGGCGATGCGGGGCATCGTCAAGGCTTTCCGACGCCCCCACCGGCGCCCACTGCCGGTTCGCCCGCGCGACCGGAACGGCGGCTTCCCCAATGCTTTGAGGCCGGGGCTTTCGGCCCCGGGGGCGGACGGCGTCCCGCATGGCTCGCGATGCCCCGCATCGCCGCGCCACGCGCTCCTGGCCGAAAACCCCAACCTGGAAGCATGGGGGAAGCCGTCTCTTTGGGTCATTACTAAGGACCTTTGGTATTAGTCTTGCGCGAAAATTCCATCACGACCCCGAGCCCCTCCGACAGACACCCCGGCCGCCGGTTGCTGGCCGGTTGGGTCCGGCTGGTGCAAGGCTCGGCGCGCGCGGTCCTGGCGCTCGCGCTGCTGCTCACGGTGGGCGCCGCGCAGCTCACCATCACCCGCATCGGGATCAACACCAACACCACGGACATGCTGTCCGAGGCGCTGCCATTCCGGCGCTACGACCGGGCCTTGAGCCGGGCCTTTCCGCAGTTCTCGGACAATCTGATCGTGGTCGTCGAGGCGGCGACCCCCGACCTCGCCGACGATGGCGCCCGACGCCTGGCGGCGGCGCTGGCCGCCCGGCCGGCGCTTTTCGACGAGGTCTTCTATCCCGACGGCGCGCCGTTCTTCCGGCGCAATGGGCTGCTGTACCTGGAGCCGGGCGAGCTGGTGGCGCTCGGCGACCGCCTGGCCGAGGTTCAACCCCTGCTCGCCGCGCTCGCCGTCGATCCCTCGCTGCGCGGGCTCGCCGGGGTGTTGCGCCAGGCGCTGAGCCAGGAATCCGGGGCGGACTCGGCAGAGGTTTCAGCGGTGGCCGCCGCCGCGTTGAGCCGCGCGCTGGACAGCTTCTCCGAAACCGCCGAAGCCCTGGCCGCTGAGCGCAACGGCGGCGCGCCGGCGTGGCCCCTGTCGTGGCAGGCGCTGCTGTCCGGGGAGGCCCCGGAGCCGGCCGACAAGCGCCGCTTCATCACCGTCAAGCCGGTGCTCGATTTCGCTTCCCTGGAGCCGGCGGCCGAGGCGATCTCGGCGCTGCGCGCGCTGGCCGCCGAACTCGGCCTGACCGCGGCGCGGGGCCTGCGCGTGCGCCTGACCGGCTCGGCGGTCATGTTCCAAGACGAACTGCACAGCCTGCGCGACGGCATGGGCCTGGTCGGGCTGATCTCCGCGGTCCTGGTGGTCGGGCTTCTGGTGCTCGGCCTGCGCTCGGCGCGCCTGGTCGCCGCGACGCTGGTCACCTTGATCGCCGGGCTGATCTGGACCGCGGGCTTCGCGGCCCTGGCGATCGGCGAGTTGAACCTGATCTCGGTCGCCTTCGCGGTGCTGTTCATCGGGCTGAGCGTCGACTTCGGCATCCATTTCGCGCTGCGCTACCGGGAGGCGGTGGAAGCCGGCCCAGGGGGCGATCTAGGCGCCGGCGGAGAAGCCGGCGCGGCGCCCGAAGCCGCGTTGGTCGAGGCCGCGCGCGGGGTCGGCGGCGCCTTGACGCTCTGCGCGGTGGCCGCGGCGATCGGCTTCTTCTCGTTCCTGCCGACCGCCTATCGTGGGGTGTCCGAGTTGGGCCTGATCGCCGGCGCCGGCATGTTCATCGCGCTGTTCGCCAACCTGACCGTGCTGCCGGCGATCCTGAGCCTGGCGCCGCTCGAGCCGCGCCGCCGGGTCCCGCGCGCTCGGCCCGGCGACGGCCTGCAGCGCCTGGCGACTGCGCGCCCGCGCCGGGTGATCGGCGGCGCGCTCGCGCTCGGCCTGGCCGCGGCCGCGCTGCTGCCCTTCGCCCGCTTCGACGACGACCCGCTCAACCTGCGCGACCCGGCGGTCGAATCGATGACCACGCTGTTCGAGCTGTTCGACGACCCGCGCGTGACGCCCTACGCCGCCGCCGTGCTCGCGCCCTCGCTCGAGGCGGGCGCGGCGCTCGCGGCGCGCCTCGAGGCGCTGCCCGAGGTCGCCTCGGCGCGCACGGCCTCGGACCTGGTGCCGGAGGATCAGGATGACAAGCTCGCCATGATCGACGAGATGGCCGTGTTCCTGGGACCGGTGTTCCTGGGGTCGCGGTTCCAGGACGCCGGGGCACCGCCGACGCTGGGCCCAGACCGGAGGTCGGCGGCGCTCGACGGCCTGCGCGAGGCACTCGGATCGACCGAAGGCGCGTCCGCGCCCGCGGCCCGGCGCCTGGCCGACGCGCTCGACCGGCTCGCCGAGGCCGGCGGCGGCTGGAGTCCCGCGGCGCTGATGCGCCTCGAGGGCCTTTGGCTGGGCGGCCTGCCGGGCCGCCTGGAGGCGCTCGACGCGGCGCTGGAGGCCGACAGCGTCACCCTCGAGGATCTGCCCGCGGCCCTGCGCGCGCGCTATCTGGCCGCCGACGGCCGGGCCCGGGTCGAGGTGCTGCCGGCCGAGGATCTGCGGGTGCCCGCGGCGCGGGCCCGCTTCGTCGCTGCGGTGCGTGCCATCGCGCCCGAGGTGACCGGCGCGCCGGTGACCCTCACCGAGGCCGGCCGCGCCGTGATCCAGGCCTTCGGCGAGGCGGCGGCCTACGCCCTGATCCTGATCGTGGTGCTGCTGCTGGTGGTGCTGCGCAGCGCCTGGGACGCCCTGATGGTGCTGGCGCCGCTGGTGCTGGCCACGCTGCTCACCGTCGGCGCCACGGTGGTGCTCGATATCCCCTTCAACTTCGCCAATGTCATCGTGCTGCCGCTGCTGTTCGGGCTCGGCGTCGCCAGTGGCATCCACATGGTGATCCGGGCGCGCGCCGCCGGCGCCGCCGGGCTGCTCTCGACCTCGACCCCGCGCGCGGTCCTGTTCAGCGCACTGACCACGATCGGTTCGTTCGGGGCGCTGGCGCTGTCCAGCCACCGCGGCACCGCCAGCATGGGGATTCTGCTGACCATCGCCATCACGCTCACCATGTTGTGCACCCTGATCGTGTTGCCGGCGCTGCTGACCCGGCCGGCCCGGCGCCGGCCCGACCAAGGGCCTGACCAGGGGCGCGGGGTCATGCGCCTGCTGACCCTGTTCGCGGGCATCACGCTGCTCGCGTTCGTGGCCAGCCGGATCGACCTAGTGGAGGTCTGGGCGCGGGTGGTGGCGTTGGGGCCGCTCGGCGCCCTGGCCGCGGTGGCGGTCTACTTCCTGGCCTTCCTGATCGACACCGCGTCCTGGCAGCTGGCGTTGCCTAGCGTGCGCCTGAACGGTGTCTGGCTGTATCGCCTGTGGAAGGTGCGCATGGTGGGCGAGGCGCTCAATCTGGTGATTCCAGCCGGTTCCCTGGGCGGCGAGCCGGTCAAGGCGGTGCTACTCAAGCGCGGCCACGGCATTGGCTATCGCGAGGGCACGGCCTCGCTGTTCATCGCCCGGACCGTGAACGTCCTGGCGTTGGTCGCCTTTGCGGCGGTCGGCTTTGCGCTCATGCTCGGGGTCGAGGCCTTGTCCCGGTCCTTCGTGCTGGCGGCCGGCCTCGGCCTGCTCGCGCTCGGCCTCGGAGTCGCGGGCTTTTACGCGGTGCAGCGCTGGGGCGTTGCCAGTTTCCTGGCACGTCGCCTGGTCGCCCGGCGACTCGGCGGGCACCTGGCCGCGCGCCTGGAAGGCTTTCTCGAGCCCATCCACGCGGTCGACGACCGCTTCGAGCAGTTCTACGCTCGCCGGCGTTTGCGCTTCGCCGGCGCGCTCGCGCTCGCCTTCCTCAACTGGCTGGTCGGCGCGGCCGAGATCATGGTCATCATGTGGTTCCTGGGCGCGCCCGTGAGCCCCTCGGAGGCCTGGCTGATCGAGGCTGTGGCCCAGTTGGTGCGCGCCGGTTTCTTCTTCGTGCCGGCCAGCCTGGGGGTGACCGAGGCGGCCATGGTGCTGGTCTACGACGCGCTGACCGGGCGGCCGTCGCTGGGCTTCGCGGTGGCGCTGATCCGGCGCGCGCGCGAGCTGGTCTGGATTGCCTGGGGCCTGTGGCTCGGCTGGCTGGCGGCGCCGGGGGTGCTCGGGGCCGGCGCGGGGGCCGACGCGGGGGCCGGCGCGGAGACCGGCGCGGAGACCGATGCCGCGGGGCCGGCACCGAATCGTGCCGAGGGGAGTTGAGGCGGCCGGGGTTCGGCGCTAGTTTGCGCCTGGTTTCTGCTCGGATCCCGCCCACCTCCCGCGGGCCCTGGGCTTGGGAAGCCTAGCGCGATGGGGCGTGGCCAAGAGGTTAAGGCAACGGGTTTTGATCCCGTGATCCCAGGTTCGAATCCTGGCGCCCCAGCCAGACTTAAGTCATTGATATAGAAGGAGTTTTCTGAACACAGCATGGATTCGAACTTGCCCCGAAACTTCCGGGGCTTACGCCCGATGCACCTTTCCGTGGAGGCCTACTGAGACCGCTCAGGTCCGGCAAACGGGTCGCTGATATCGCAAAAGTCTCTTACGCCGGTTTTGGGGGTACCGCCAAAGGCGCGTTGGCGAGACACCCTCGGCCGGAATGTGGGTCGGTTTCGCGCCAGGTTCTCAGAGGCTAAGGTGCTGAAAACACTCCGTAAAATCAAAACGATACGTTGAGCATACTGAAGGTTCGAATCCTGCTCTCTCAGCCAGCCATAAGTCATTGTTATAGAACGGTTTTTCAGGACACGGCATGGATTCAAACTTGTCCCGGTACTTCCGGGGCTTACGCCCGATGCGCCGTTCCGTCGTGGCCACCTGAGACCGGTCAGGTCCGGCAAACGGGTCGCTCATATCGCAAAAGTCTCTTACGCCGGTTTTGGTGGTACCGCCAAAGGCGCGTTGGCGAGACATCCTCGGCCGGAATGTGGGTCGGTTTCGCGCCGGGTTCTCAGAGGCTAAGGTGCTGAAAACACTCCGTAAAATCAAAACGATACGTTGAGCAGGCAGTGTCAATGCAAATTGCCTTGAACCGGGCTAGGGCGTTCCCTAGCCTCCGGCGATGCGCAACCCCTTCCGCTATTTCAACAGCTCACCCGAGGTGATCCGCCTCACGGTGATGCTGTACATCCGTTACCCGCTGTCCCTGAGACAGGTAGAAGATCTGCTGTTCGAGCGTGGCATCGATATTTGCCATGAGACGGTGCGGTTCTGGTGGAATCGGTTTGGTCCGCTGTTCGCCGCGGAGATCCGGAAGCGGCGCGTTCATCATTCATCGTATTCCCAATGGC
>Ga0114948_10001251_pt1 | contig 10882 bp, 7 predicted proteins | sample CR04metaG_FD_83877 | JGI IMG/M metagenome (GOLD analysis project Ga0114948, IMG submission 83877) | Deep subsurface microbial communities from Mariana Trench to uncover new lineages of life (NeLLi) - CR04 metaG | ecosystem: Environmental > Aquatic > Marine > Ocean trench > Sediment | place...
ATCACGTACATCAACGGCCCGACCATTGGCGCCGAGGCGCACATGCCGTTCGGCGGCGTGAAGGAAACCGGCAACGGCCATCGCGAAGGCGGTTGGGAAGTCTACGAATTCTACACAGAAACCAAGACCGTGTTCGTGGACTATTCCGGTAAACTGCAACGCGCGCAAATTGATAACTACTAGCCTGACTCATTCGTGAACCACTGAGAGCCTAACGCGGCCGAGCCGCAACCAAAGATGGGCTACGGCTAAAATTAGTTTAGGCGCTTAGCGCCAACCATTCACAGAACTTTGTTGATATGAAACGACTAAGTTCAAAACGAATACAGCCAAGGTAATTTTATTGCTACTCTTAAAATTTTCAGAGCATTTGAAAGAGAAAAAGATTCAGGAGAACTGCAACTGTGATTAAACTGACACCTGCTGAAGTTTTTCCAGTCCTCAGAAAACACATGCTGGTGGACGGGTACGACCAGATGGTAATCGACCTGAAGCGCAGCCAGGGAAGCTACATTTATGATTCTTTGAACGATCGACAATTCCTTGACCTGTTTGGATTCTTCGCCACGGTACCGGTGGGGCACAATCACCCCCAGATGCACGATCCGGAGTTTCAGGAAAAACTGCTGAGCGTGGCTCTGATGAAACCGTCTAATTCTGATTTCTACACGACTGAGATGGCTGAGTTTGTAAAGGTTTTTTCCGAGCATGCTGTGCCGGACTCGCTGCCCTACCTTTTCTTTGTTAGTGGTGGTGCGCTGGCGGTGGAAAATGCGCTGAAGGCGGCGTTTGACTGGAAGGTGCGCAAGAATTTTCAGAAGGGCTACAAAGAGGAAAAAGGCACGCAGGTCATTCATTTCAAAGAGGCGTTTCACGGCCGCACTGGCTACACCCTGTCGCTGACCAACACGGAAGAGAACAAAATCAAGTACTTCCCGAAATTCGACTGGCCACGGATCACCAATCCGAAAATCACATTTCCGTTGAACGATGAGAACCTTGAGAAAGTGGTGGCGTTGGAGCGTCAGGCGGTTAACGAAATCAAACAAGCGATTCATGCCAATCCAGATGACATCGCGGCCCTGATCATCGAGCCTATTCAGGGCGAGGGCGGCGACAGGCATTTCCGCAAGGAGTTTTTCCACGCCCTGCGTACCATTGCCGACGAGAGCCAGATCATGCTCATCCTGGACGAGGTTCAGACCGGTGTGGGGCTCACGGGCAAGATGTGGTGTTACGAGCATTTTGGTGTCGAGCCCGACATGATTTGCTTCGGCAAGAAGACGCAAGTTTGCGGCTTCTTGTGCAGCAAACGCATCGACGAGGTGGAAAACAACGTCTTTCACGAATCGAGCCGGATTAACTCAACGTGGGGTGGCAATCTTGTAGACATGGTGCGCTTCCGCAAGTATCTGGAAATCATCGTCACGGAGAATCTGATCGAGAATGCAAGTAAAGTTGGTGAGTATTTCGTCAACCAGTTGATGCAACTCGCAGGCGAATTTGAGGGTCTCGTGAGCGCCGTGCGTGGCCGCGGTTTGATGATCGCGTTTGACTTGCCCGGCACGGAAATCAGGAATCGGTATTTGCAAAGCCTTTTCAATAACGGCGTCATCGCTTTGAGCTCAGGCAAACGCGCCATCCGTTTTCGGCCATCGCTCAATCTGACGACTGATCTTGTTGATGAGGCCATGAGCGTGCTCAGAAAAAGTCTGGCTGAACTACATGCCAAAGAACAAGCAGTTGCGGTTTAACGAGGTCCGAGCTTGAACGATGTCACTCCTGAATTGCCACCAGGAACACTTTACATCGTCAGTACGCCCATTGGCAATTTGAAGGACATTACGTTCAGGGCGATTGAGGTTTTATCGAACGTTGATTTGATCGCTGCAGAAGATACGCGGCACACACGGATTCTTCTGCAGCATTATAATATCCGCACCCCTGCCACCAGCTACTTCGATTTCAACAAAGAAAAGAAGATACCTTCTTTGATCAAACGGCTGCAAGAGGGGGCGCGGCTCGCTCTTGTATCGGATGCCGGCACTCCCGGCATCTCGGATCCGGCGTTCCGGCTGGTACGCACCTGCATCGAAAATGGCTTACGAATCGAGACTATCCCCGGCGCCACAGCTTTTGTACCGGCACTGGTGTTGTCCGGCCTGCCGACCGACCGCTTCGTTTTTGAGGGATTTCTGCCGGTGAAAAAAGGCCGCAAAACCAGGCTGGAAACGTTGCGGAATGAGCCGCGTACGATGGTCATGTACGAATCACCGTACCGGGTAGTCCGAACACTGCGCGACCTTGAGGCGACGCTCGGCAACCGTCAGATAGTCGTGGTGAGAGAGTTGACCAAGAAGTTCGAGGAGGTCGTGCGGGGCAGCTTAACTGAGATCAATTCGGATATTGAGCAACTCAAACTAAAGGGTGAGTTCGTCCGGGTCATAGCGGGGGCAGGAAAACAAAAAGGAGGTTGACATTTGGCAGCGTTTAAGCTTTTCAAAATGAAAATCAACATACTTCCGGACAGCGTCAAGGATTGGTACCTGAAGCTGATTCAGCCGGTGATCGACTTCTTCATCAAGCTTGAGTTGAATCCGAACTTCTTCACCACCATCGGGTTTATCCTGACAGTGGGCGCTGCTGTTCTGTTCGCCACCGGTTATTTGCGTATTGCCGGCGCCATCATTCTGCTAGCAGGCACGTTTGACATCGTGGATGGTAAGGTGGCCAGGCTATCGAACAGGGTCACCAAGTTCGGCGCGTTGTACGATTCTACGCTGGATCGCTACTCGGAAGTCATCATGTTTTTCGGACTGGCGTTTTATTTCGTCAGGGCGGACATGTTTATCACTTCGGTGGCGGTGTCGTTTGCCTTGGGTGGTGCTGTGATGGTGAGTTATGTTCGAGCTCGCGCAGAAGCGCTGGGATTTGAATGCAAGGTCGGGATCATGCAGCGTCCGGAACGCGTGGTTTACATCGGGTTTGGCGCTGTCATTCACATGTATGTGCTGATCTTCGCGATTATTCTGATTGCCATTTTTGCAAACATCACAGCCATTCAGCGAATTTATCATATTTGGACACAGGAGAACGGTAAGAAAAAGATCAAGCTGACGTCCAAGGAAATGGACGTGCTCCTCGGAGATTGACTTTCTCAATTAAACTCTTGTTTGGAACGCATTTGAACGCTTCAGCGTTTATCTGCGGTAATATTCACCACGCAACATGAAGACCGGAGGGATACATTTTGGATAAGCATATCAACATCGAAGAGCCGAAAGGCAAGCTGGGAGTACTGCTCCCCGGCTTGGGTGCAGTCTCAACCACCTTCATTGCCGGCGTCATCGCTGTGCGCAAGGGTCTGGCAAAGCCCGTGGGATCTGTTACTCAAATGGGTACGATTCGCCTCGGCAAAAGAACGGACAACCGGACGCCGAAAATCAAAGACTTTGTGCCGCTTGTCGAGCTGGACGATCTTGTATTCGGCAGCTGGGATATTTTTGAGGACAACTGTTTTGAGGCCGCGACCAAATCCGGCGTGCTGGACAGATATCTACTTGAAAAAATCAAGCCCGAACTCGAACAAATTCGCCCCTGGAAAGCTGTCTTTGATGAACAGTACGTCAAAAAGCTCGATGGCACCAACATAAAATCCGCTGCCAGGAAATGGGACCTGATGGAACAGATCCGAGAAGACATTCAAAATTTCAAACGTGAGCACAACCTGGACCGAGTGGCAATGGTGTGGTGCGGCAGCACTGAAATCTACTTGGATCCTAAAGATGAAATCTTTGACGATCTGGCTGCGTTCGAACAGGCAATGAAGGACAATCATCCGGCCATTGCGCCCAGCATGCTCTATGCCTACGCAGCCATCGCCGAACGCGTTCCCTACGCCAACGGCGCACCCAACCTGTCGGTCGACTTTCCTGCAATGGTTGAATTTGCCAGGAAACAGGGCGTTCCCATCATGGGGAAAGATTTCAAGACCGGCCAAACGTTAATGAAGACTATCCTGGCGCCGGGGCTGAAAGCGCGCTGTCTGGGTCTGAACGGCTGGTTCTCCACCAATATTCTTGGCAACCGTGATGGCGAAGTTCTGGACGATCCTGAATCGTTCAAAACCAAAGAGGTCAGCAAGCTTGGCGTTCTGGAATACATCCTGCAGCCCGAGGTCTATCCGGACCTTTATGGCGACATATACCACAAAGTCAGGATCAATTACTATCCCCCGCGCGGTGACAATAAGGAGGGGTGGGATAGTATTGACATTTTTGGCTGGCTTGGTTATCCCATGCAGATAAAAGTTGACTTTCTTTGCCGCGACAGCATTCTGGCGGCGCCCATCGTGCTCGACCTGATCTTGTTTCTGGATCTTGCCGACCGCGCCGGCATGAAAGGCATTCAGGAATGGCTGTCGTTTTATTTCAAAAGCCCGCAGGCAGCGGAAGGCCTCTACCCCGAGCATGACATTTTCATTCAATTGATGAAGCTGAAAAATACGTTGCGCTACCTGAAGGGCGAGGAGCTTATCACGCACCTCGGCCTGGAGTATTACGACTAAGCGGAGTTGTTCATGAATCGCTTGAATTACTCAGCTTCTGCAAAGTAACATGCGTTCCAAGCGGGCACGGCTGGAACCGTGTCACTTCTGAACGATGGTTATTACAACTCACTAACCGGGACCACTTCCTGACTTGGCCGATAAATCTCCGCTCAAAACTATTCTGAAAACTTCGCTGCCAGCGGTGATCGATCTCTCAGCTTCGACGTTCATGTGGACGTTTGAGGCTATTCTTATCGGTAAGTTGAGCGCCGCAGCCTTTGCCGGTCACGGGATGGCGGTTCAGATCATCATCGTCGTATTGACCCTGCTCCTGACTTTCATCGTCGGGAGTTCGATTATTATAAACCGCTATCTAGGCGCGAACAACACCTGGGAAGCCAACCACATCATGGGACAGGCGCTCATGATGGGCATCGGTATGACCATCCTCATTGCCGCCGGCTGGTATTTCGGCGCCGATTTTATTTTTCTGCTGATTCGCGAGGGCGGCTCCGAGGCGAGGCAGGCGGGTGTCATCTATCTGAAAACCGTTGCCATGTTCGGGCCGTTGGTGCTTACGAACTTTGTTGCGCTCGGGATTATTCGGGGCGCCGGTGAAACTCGCTATGCCATGATTGTCAATCTGTCGATCGTCTCACTTAACTTTGTGCTGGCGCCGATTTTCATTTTCGGCCTGTTTGGCGTACCCAGACTGGAAGTGCGCGGTGCGGCCATAGCCATGGGCATTGCACATTCTCTCGGCTTTTGCGGCACACTTTACCTGTTGCGGAGCCGAAAATGCGCGCTGTTCCTCTCCTTCAAAGAACTGACCACTCCCAACGTAAAAACCTTCAGGCGCCTGTTGAAAGCCGGGATTCCGACAACGGTCGAACAGCTGGTCTGGGCTGTGGGACAGTTGATTGTCTCGGGCTATGCCGCCACTTTAGGGATAACAGTGCTTGCGGCGCACCAGGTCTTCTTGAGAATCCAGGCCATCCTGTCCATGTTCTATCTGGGATTCAGTCTCAGTGCCATGACGCTGGTCGGGAGAAATATGGGGGCAAATGATCGTCAGGGTGTTCTCAAGACAGCCTTTACTGCCAACAGAGTGGTATTCGTCTTTTCTTTTGCCGTCTTTTTGATCATGGCCATCTTTTCGAAGCAGTTGATCGCCATCTTCACCTCTGACCCGCCAGTGGTACAATTGGGGTCGTCGGTTATTATTATTTTCGCACTCGTTCAAATTCCTAAGGCGCTTGATGGCGTTTTGATTGGCAACTTGCGCGGTGTAGGCGAACTCAAGTGGCTGATGTGGGTAACCCTCGCAAGCGTTCTCTTGTTCGAAATCGGACTGAACTGGTTGCTGCTCTTTGTACTGAATTATTCGCTGATGGCGCTCTGGTTGGTACATCTCGGCGATGAGATGGTGCGGTCTCTGGTGAATTTTCAGCGGTTTAAACGCGGCAAATGGAAGCTGGTTGACATTTAATACTAACCGCTTGACCCTTTGGTGTGGAGATCACAAAGCACGGTTTTGCTGCAAAATGTTGCAAAAACTTCAAACTATTCTTGCTGGAACTGACCCATTAACATGACTTTCCTACTTATGTTTGTCAACTCGGTGGGCTTCTTTGGCAATCATTTACGTTCGGAACCAAAATGAAATAGTTTGCTATGCGCGGATTGTTAGTAACTTTTGAAGGCATTGATTTTTCCGGGAAATCTCTGCAGGCCGGATTGTTAAGAACGCGGCTTACAAAGGAACATCGCCCCGCCATTTTGTTGCGCGAGCCCGGCGGAACTGAAATTTCGGAAAAGATCCGGAGAATTCTACTGGACAAAGAGAACTATCACATGACGGCGCAGGCGGAACTGCTTCTCTACTCAGCCGCCCGCAGCCAGATGGTGTCGGAACAAATCATCCCGAATCTCGAGCAAGGCAAAATCGTCATTTGTGACCGTTACTACGATTCCACCACAGCCTATCAGGGCTACGGGCGCGAAATTGATTTGGATTTTGTCACGAAATTGAATAAATTTATAACTTATGCCGTTAAACCTGATTTGACGTTTCTGCTGGATCTCGATCCGGAGGTTGCACAAACGAGGAGCGAAGCCGGGAGCGGCCAATTCGATCGGCTTGAACAGGAAAATCTTGATTTTCATCGCCGTGTCAGACAGGGTTACCTCGAGCTCGCGGCGGCTGAATCTGACAGGTTTGTCGTGCTCGATGCGAGCCTGTCTCCGGAAACGATTCAGCAGGAAATTTATGAGCGTTTCAAGACAAAGATGGCAACATTACTGTAGTCTCATGGAGGTGTTGTAATATGGCAGCAAGAAAACAAATCCTCGTCATTGTTGCATTGACGGCCATGCTGGTTATCCTGAGTGGTTGGTTCACGGGGCGGGTTTCTGCCACCGGCCCGGATTACTACCATCAGGTACAGAGGAATATCGAGCTTTTTGGCCGCGTTTATCAGGAGATTTCCAGAAAGTATGTTGAGGAAATCGACCCCGGCGAATTCATGAAGGCCGGCATCGAGGGCATGCTTGCAACACTGGATCCGTACACGGTTCTGGTTGAGAAGGAAGACAACCAGGAATTGCAGATCATGTCCTCAGGAAAATATGGCGGACTGGGCATGCGCATCGGTTTGCGCGGCGGCTGGCCAACTGTCGTTGAGCCGCCTTTTGACGGCACCCCTTCCACCAAGGCCGGTATTCGCGAGGGAGACAGAATCATCGAGATCGACGCTGTATCCACCAAAGGCCTGACCATCAACAAAGTGGCGAGCATGCTACGCGGTGACATAGGCAGCGAGGTCTTCCTGAAAATCGAACGCGCCGGTGAAATCACGCCGATTGAATTCCGTTTGATTCGCGCAGAGATCATCGTCACGGACGTGATTTATTCCGGCATCATCGAAAGCGGCATCGGGCTGATTCGATTGAGCCATTTTTCGAGAAATGCCGGCAAGGACATTGAAAAGTCTATTCGTGAACTCAAGAAGGGCGGACTCCGGGCACTCATTCTGGACCTACGCTCAAATCCCGGTGGTTTGCTGGACGCCGCAGTGAAGGTAAGCGAAAACTTTCTCGAAAAAGGCACGCTGATTGTTTCTACGGAGGGACGATCGGCCGGGTCAGATCAGCAGTACCTGGCGGCTAAGACACCGATTCTTGGGAACATACCGCTGGTGGTTTTGGTAAACGGGCTCAGCGCATCGGCCTCTGAAATCGTGGCCGGCGCCATTCAGGATCATGACCGCGGCGTCATCATCGGAAGCAACAGCTTTGGCAAGGGTTTGGTGCAGACCGTGATTCCCATCACAAGTGAAGCCGCCCTCAAAGTCACTACCGCAAGATACCTTGTGCCCAGTGGACGGTCTATCCAGGATCCGAGCCGGTTTCTGCCGGATCCCGACAGGATCCTCTATAAACCGCCCACCGACAACTCCGAGAAAAAGTCGGATGAAGAGCCGGAGCTTTCCGCACGAAATGAGGTCGAACAAACATATCACACCGATAAGGGACGCGAAGTTCTGGCAGCCCACGGCATCACGCCCGATATCATCATCGAGCCGGAACAGCGTTCTCAATTTGAGATTGAATTGTTGCGCAAAACCATGCCGTTTCAATTTTCGGTCATGTACGCTGCCCAGCATCCGGAATTGCAACGCGGTTTTGAAGTGACCGACGAGATGTTGGAGGCGTTCAGGCAGTTTCTCAAAGAAAAAGGGTTCATTTACAAATCCCAAGCTGAATTGGCTCTACAGAGGATTGAGAAGATCGCACAGGAGAGCCAATACCTGGCGTCCATATCTGCTTCGGCAGAGGAGATACGGTCGGTCATACTTGAACAAGAGAGCAAAGCCTTTGGGAACAGCCGCGATTTCATTCAGGAAGAACTGGAGGAGGAGATTTCAGCAAAACTCTGGGGCTCGCGAGCCGAGACAGAAGCGTCGATTGACCATGATGAGACAATTCAAAAAGCGATGGACATTCTTGCTGACCGAGAGAAATACGATGCTATCCTGACTGCGGTTGATGCAAAATAGTCAGACAGATTGGTGCAAAATACGCACGGCCGGATTTTTAGGTTACCGATTTCGAACTATTATTCAAACTCTTTTCGTGGATGGAGGAATTGATGCAGAACAGATATGTTTACTTATTTGGAGAGGGCAAAGCCGACGGAAATGCGGATATGAAAAATCTTCTGGGAGGCAAAGGCGCAAACCTGGCCGAAATGTCCAACCTTGGACTGCCGGTGCCGCCTGGATTTAGCGTCACAACAGAAGTCTGTACACACTACTACAAACACGACAAACAATATCCTGCCGAACTGGAAAAGCAAGTCGAAGAAGCGATTGCGTATGTGGAGAAAATTCTTGGCAAGAAGTTCGCAGATCTGGAAAACCCGCTGCTCTTTTCAGTTCGTTCCGGAGCAAGAATCTCAATGCCTGGCATGATGGAAACGGTTCTGAACGCTGGCCTGACCACGAAAACCATTCCCGGGATGATCAAAATGACGAACAATAAGCGTTTCGTTTATGATTCCTACCGCCGGTTGATCTCGATGTACAGCGATGTTGTGATGGAGAAGGCGGCCGGTATCGAGCCGGAAGAAGGTCAGGGAATCCGGGCGCAACTCGAACGCTTGCTTGAGCAAGTCAAAAAGGAGAACGGCCACAAGAGCGATAATGACCTGACCACGGCAGATCTGATTAACCTGACCGAACGCATGAAAGAGAAGGTGAAAGAAGTGCTGGGCAGGGAGTTCCCGGATGATCCTTATGAGCAGGTTTGGGGCGGTATCTCCGCAGTCTTTCAGTCCTGGGTCGGCAAGCGCGCCATCGCCTACCGCCGCATCGAAGGCATTCCGGATGAATGGGGCACGGCGGTCAATGTACAGGCGATGGTTTTTGGCAACACTGGAAACAAATCGGCGACCGGCGTTGCGTTTACCAGGGATCCTGGCACAGGTGAAAACTACTTTTTCGGCGAGTGGTTGATCAACGCGCAGGGCGAAGATGTGGTCGCCGGAACCCGGACGCCGTTTGCGCTCAACCTGAGATCCAAGCAGGACAACAATAGACAGTTTGCGTCACTGGAAGAGCTGCTGCCGGAAACCTACCAAGAGCTGGAGGGCTATCGCAACAAGCTCGAGCAGCATTACCGCGACATGCAGGACCTTGAATTCACCGTCGAAGAGGGAAGGCTCTGGATGTTGCAAACTCGCGCCGGAAAGCGCAACGGCATTGCCGCCACGCGCATGGCTGTCGAAATGAAAGAGGAAGGTCTCATCTCGAAGGAAGACGCGTTGCTGCGTGTGAAGCCCTCCCAACTCGATGAAATGCTCCACCCCATGGTTGACCCCGCTGTTGAAAAACAAACGATGCCCATCGCCAAAGGCTTGCCGGCAGGCCCCGGAGGTGCTTACGGCAAGATTGTCTTCACCGCAGACATGGCGGAAGAACTTGGCACCAAGGGTGAAAAAGTTATTCTTGTGCGCGATGAAACCAGCCCGGAAGATGTGCACGGCATGAAGCCGGCACAGGCCATTCTGACCTCGAAAGGCGGGATGACGAGCCATGCGGCGCTGGTAGCGCGCGGCTGGGGCAAGTGCTGCATCGTTGGCTGTGGCGACCTGTCCATCGATATGGAGACACGGACAGCGGTCTTTGGTGAAAAGACTCTTAAGGAAGGCGACTGGGTCACGCTGAACGGAAGCAAGGGTTTGATTTATGCAGGTGAAATCCCCTTGATCACCATCGACCCTGAAAGCAATGAGTTTTACAAACAGCTTTTGGTCTGGGCAGACGAAACACGCAAGCTTAAAGTCAGAGCGAATGCGGACACGCCTTCCGACTCGGCCGCGGCTATCACCTTTGGCGCCGAGGGAATCGGTTTGTGCCGCACCGAGCACATGTTCTTCGGCGACCGCATCTGGGCCATGCGCGAGATGATCATGGCTGATGACCTGCAAGGCCGTCAGGAGGCGCTGGCCAAGCTTCTGCCCATGCAACGGCAGGATTTCTATGAGATTCTAAAGGTCATGGGCCAACGCCCGGTCACCATCCGTCTGCTGGATCCGCCCCTGCACGAATTTCTACCACATGATGCAGCCGCGCAGGAGGAAATGGCCTCGCGTTTGGGCATATCCGTTGAGGCGGTGCAGCAGAAGGTAGAAGGGCTGCACGAGTTCAACCCGATGCTCGGTCACCGTGGTTGCCGCTTGGGGGGTACCTACACGGAAATCACAGAAAAGCAGGCGCGTGCAATCATAGAAGCCGCGGCGCAATGCCACTCAGAAGGAAATGAGGTCTTCAC
>Ga0114948_10001257_pt1 | contig 10874 bp, 12 predicted proteins | sample CR04metaG_FD_83877 | JGI IMG/M metagenome (GOLD analysis project Ga0114948, IMG submission 83877) | Deep subsurface microbial communities from Mariana Trench to uncover new lineages of life (NeLLi) - CR04 metaG | ecosystem: Environmental > Aquatic > Marine > Ocean trench > Sediment | place...
CAACGCGTCGGTTCCGGAGGCGCAGCCGATCGCGTGCGCCGCCCCGGTGTAGTTGACGAGCAGGTTTTCGAATTCCTCGACCTGGGCGCCCAGGACGAACTGTTGCGATTCGATCACCGCGAGAACCTCGGCGGTGATCTGCTCCCGCAGCGGAGCGAACTGCGCCTTAAGATCGAGCAGGGGGACGGGTTTCACGGATTCTCCTGAGCCGGGAAGCGCAGCAATTGTATTACCATGCGCTGCGGCCGCACTAGGGTCCCGTTGCAGGGCCTAGCGGACCTGGCGGGTGTCCGTGGATCCCACGCTCAAAAACTCGATCGCGCTCTACGTTTTCCTGGTGCTGGGGCTGTTCCTGGCGGTCGCGCCCTGGACACCGGTCTGGTACGAGGCGACGGTCCTGCTCCTGCCCACCCGCTTCGGCGCGCCGCTGCAGCAGGGTTGGGTTCGCGGACTGGTCAGCGCGGTGGGGGTCCTGGACCTGCTCGCCGCCGGTTCGGCGGGGCTGGACCTTGTCCGTTCCCGCTCCAAGAAAGACGACGTCTGACAAAAGAACGGCGGCCGAGGGCCGCCGTTCCGGGACGCGATCCGATCGGGGCCGGATCTCGCCCGCAGACTTTGAGGAGCAAGGAACGACTAACGTGGGAAAGCGACGGGACGCGACCAGGCGGAACGCACACGCGCGAAAAACCCTGCGGGCACCGGGCGCGCTGATTTGGGTAGCTGACGGTTCAGCCGGGAGGACTCGCGCCCGAGCGCCTTGTGATCGGGTTCCAGGCGCAGACCGGTCAGGAATGTGTCGTAAGCGAGACGCTTTTTCCGGGCCAGGAGGTAGACGCGACCCAGGTTCAGGAACATTTCGGGGTCTTGGCCGCGGACTCGTGCGGCACGCTTGCAGGCGTGCAGGCCGTCCTGGATCTTGTCGTGCGCCGTCGCGCGGCACAGACCGTAGTAGGATAGGTAGCGCATATCGGGCTGCAGGATTCGACGCTGATGTTCGATATCCATCGCCTGGCGAAAGTGCATGGCCGCTTCGACGTAGTTCTGGTCGACAAGAGCCTCAAGACCTTTTCTGAATTTGTTCTCTGCGGAGACGATAGACATGTTCTTAAACCCTCATATGCGTTGACACCTGCTCTGATACGCATCGGTGTGTCTATTCGCTATGATTTTGTGATGGTAGATATGTGATTTTAGATAATTCATATATATCTACGAAGAAAATTGGCTTTAAAACGGGCGTTTTCGTTTTACCCATGCTGGCGATCGGTGTGTTTTTTTTCGGCTGTGAGAAACCGACTGCCGAGAAAATCGCCGAAATCTACCAACTCCAAATGGATCCGACCCCTGAGAATCTCGCCACCCTGCACGAGTTGCTCGACGCGAAGGATCGCGATCTGCGCGTCACCGCGCTCAGTGCCATCGTCACCCTGGGAGTGGACGATGCCGCCGAACTGGCGGTTGCGGCGCTCAACGACGAGGATGCGTTCGTGCGGGCAACCGCCGCCAAACTCGTCGGCGATCAGGACGATCCGGCGCTTTCGGGTTTCCTGGCCAGGGTGTTGCGGGAGGATCCCGACGCGCTGGTTCGGAAGCGGGCCTGCCAGGCGCTTGCCCGGATCGGTGGTGACGAGGCCGCGCCGGCGTTGATCACCGCGCTGCGCGATCCGGATTCGCTGGTCCGGCTCGAAGCCATCAAGGGCGCCAGGCGAGTCGCGCCCGGGCAGGGCAGCGCGCGTCTGGCCGAGTTGCTCGCCGCCGATCCGATGTGGGAAGTGCGGGTTCGGGCCGCCAGCGCGCTGAGCCTTTGCGGCGATCCGGCGGCCGGGGAGGCGCTCCAGGTGGCGCTTTCGGATCCGATCGAGTTCGTCCGCGCCGCCGCCGCCAAGGCGCTTGCGGACTTCCGACCGGAGCCGAGCCCGAAGCGGATCGCCGGCGACCCGGAGGGGACGAATTGACGCCGGCGGGATCGGATGCCACCCTGAGTGGGCCCGCCGCGGGGGATCCCTCGTGGCGGCTCCGTCACGGGTCCGGCGGTGGGTTCTCGATCGACGGTCCCGATCACGCGGAAGCGCGCCCCGAGGCGACCGGTTTTTCGATCCACGGAGACCGATTCGAGCGCGGCGTGAGGCTCTTGCCGGACGGAACGGGGCGGGGGATCGTCCTCACCGACGCTGCGGGAAACGATCGAGACTCGGTCTCGACCCTGGTGGGCGGAACGGTCGCCGCGGACCCGCCGTCGGTAACCCTGTCGGACGGCCGGGTCTTCCGCGTTGTGTGCGCGGGTACCGGCTATGCGCTGCAGGGCTGGGACCACCCGGGTGCGTACCTCGAGGTGGCGCCGGACGGTTCGGATTGGCGGGTGCGCGTGACGCCGGCGGGCCGCCGGATGGATGGACTCCATCGATTGGTCCTTTTGATCGCGGCCGTGGTCGTTCTCGACAACGCGTCGCCGGGGATGGAAGGCATGAATCCATGATGGAACAACGCGGCGGCGGGTCGCAGGGCCGGTCGCGGAATCGCGGACGTGGCCGGCGCAGGCGCGGAGGCGGTGCGCGCAGAGGCGCCGCGCAAGGCGGCGGACGGGGCCAACCGAGTGTGGTTCGAAGCATCCCCGCGGGCGAACCGACGGTCGAGGCGCGTGGCGTGCTGCAGATTGCCGAGGCGGGCCACGGCTACCTGCGGTCGGTGCGATTCAGCTTCAACCCCGACGCGGACGACGTCATCGTCCCGCGCGAACTGGTCGAAAAAGCCGGGCTCGAGACGGGCCTCGAACTCGAAGGCCTCGCCGTGGCGTCCGACCGGCCCGGGACCGCCGATTGCCTCGCGCGGATCGTGCGCATCAACGGCGACGAGCGGGACGTCTGGGGTGGGCACACTCCCTTCAAGTTGCTGGTCGCCGAGGATCCGGTCGAACGGATCCGCCTCGAAGTTTCGGGCGAGGAACTGTCCACCCGGGTCGTCGATCTGATCGCCCCGATCGGCAAGGGCCAGCGTTGCCTCATCGTCGCGCCGCCCAAGGCGGGGAAGACGGTGCTGTTGCAGAAGCTGGCGCAATCGATCAGCGAAAACCATCCCGAGATTCATCTGATCGTTCTGTTGGTCGACGAACGCCCCGAAGAAGTCACGGACTGGCGCCGCAGCGTGCGTGGAGAGGTGGTCGCCTCGTCCTCGGACGATACGCCCAAGCAACACATCCAGGTCTCCGAAATCGTGATCGAGCGCGCCAGGCGGCTCGTCGAATCCGGCCGCGACGCGGTGATCCTGCTGGATTCGATCACGCGTTTGTCGCGGGCCTACAACTCGCAACAACGGAGTTCCGGCCGTGTGCTCAGCGGCGGCATCGATGCGCGCACGATGGAAAAGCCGAGACGTTTCTTCGGCGCCGCGCGTAACGTCGAGAACGGGGGATCGCTGACGGTGATCGCCACGGCTTTGGTTGACACCGGTTCGAGGATGGACGAGGTGATCTTCCAGGAGTTCAAGGGCACCGGCAACACCGAAATCGTGATGGACCGCAGCCTGTTCGACCGCCGCATCTTCCCCGCGATCGACATCTCCGCCAGCGGCACGCGCAAGGAAGAAAAGATCTTCACCGAGGAGGAGTACAAGAAGGTCACCCTGTTGCGTCGCGCTCTTGCTCCGCTCAAGGCGGCCGAAGCCATGCAACTGCTGACCGAACGCCTGGTGCGTTACAAGGACAACGCGACCTTCCTGCGCGACCTGACCAAATAAAGTCAGGATCAGGGGTCAAGACCCCTGACCTCTTTACCCGCAGAGGACGGAGCCACCGTTGACGTTGAGGATCTCGCCGTTGATGAACGCGGCGAGTGGCGAGGCGAGGAAAAGTACCGCGCCGGCGATCTCTTCGGCCGTGCCGGGACGGCCCAACGGGATCGCGGCCCGGATTTCCTCGGCTCGGGGTCCGACGAGGGTCTCATGACTCATGTCGGTGTCGACCCATCCCGGCGCGACACAGTTGGTGCGGATCCCGTGCGGCGCCAACTCGACGGCTAACGATTTGGTCATCGAGATGATCGCGCCCTTGGTGGCGGCATAATGGCTGTGGCCCGCCTCCCCGCGCTGGCCCGCCGTGCTCGAAAGGTTGACGATCGAGCCGCCGCCGGCGGCCTTCAAGTAGGGCACCGCGGCGCGGATGACGTGGAACACACCGGTCAGGTTGATGCCGATCATCTCGTTCCACTCGCCGTCGCTCATCTCGTCGATCGGAGCGCCTTTCCAGATCCCGTGATTGTTGATCAGCACGTCGAGTCCGCCGAATCTTTCGGCGGCGTCTTCGACCAGCATCTCCGCTTCGCCGCGATCCGCGAGTTCCGCCGCTACGCAGTGCGCCTCACCCCCGGCATCGACGATGGACCGCACCAACGCCTCCGCGGCGGCTCGTTCGAGACGATAGCCGATCGCCACACGGGCCCCGGCCCGCGCGGCGAGCTCGCAACAGGCCCGTCCGATTCCACGCGATCCCCCGGTGACCAGGATCCGTTTCCCGCCCAGGTCGATCATTTCGGGTGCCTCGTCTTCCTTTCCCCCGGCTTGTCGGGGAGCAAGGCCAACTGGCCGCAAGCCGCGCGCGCCTGGGCACCGCGGCTCCAGCGGATGCTGACCCGCACACCCGCATCGAGCAGACGGTCCCGCACGGTCTCGATCCGGTGGCGCGAGGGAGGTTGGTAGGGCAGCCACCCGGGGACGGGGTTGAACGGGATGAGGTTGACCTTGGCCCGCATGCGGTGAGCGATTTCACGCAAACGGGTTACGTCCTGGTCGGTATCGTTGATACCTGCCAGCAGGACGTACTCCAACGTGAACGGTTCTCCGGTTCGCTCTCGAAAATGGGCGCAGGCCGCGAGCAAGCGCTCGATCCCGTACTTCTTCGTGATCGGCATGATCTTCGCGCGGACGTCGTCGGTGGTCGCGTTGAGCGACACCGCGAGTCGTGGACGCACGGGCTCCTCGGCCAACTTCTCGATCGCCGGCGCGATTCCCACGGTCGACACCGTGACACGCCGGCGCGAAAGACCGAAGCCCTCGGGATCGCACAGCAAACGCACCGCGGCGACCGTGGCGTCGTAGTTATGCAGCGGTTCGCCCATCCCCATGAACACGACATTGAACGATCCTTCGAGCGCCTGGTCCTTGCGGATCAACGCCACCTGGCCGACGATCTCACCCGCACTCAGGTGCCGCTTGAAACCCATCTTGCCGGTGAGGCAGAAATCGCAGTCGAGCGCGCACCCGACCTGGCTCGACAGGCACAGCGTGACCCGGCCGGCCTGACGCATGAACACGGTCTCGACCGTGCCGCCGCCGGCCAGTTCGGTGCGGTACTTGACGGTCTCGTCCGCGGCGTCGGTTCGCGCACCGAGTTTGCCGGGATCGGTGCGCGTGTCCTCGAGCAGCCGCGTACGCAGCGATTGCGGGAGGTCGGTCCACTCGCTGGGAGACCACGCATCACGCTGGTACAGCCAGCGGTACACCTGGTGGGCATGAAAACTCGGGACGTCATAACGCGCGAGCTGGGCTTCCAGGCTATCGCGGTCCAACCCGTAAAGGTTGGTCGCTTGCGCGGGTATCGTCTGGGTCGGGTCCGTGTTCACCCCGGCCAGTGTAGCACCGCCGCGCGAGCGGCCTTGACGGTCTCGCGGGGCTCCGTTAGCCTGCCTGGGCTGTGAAAAAAGAACAGTTCTTCTTTCTCGCGGGTGGGTTCGCGTTCGGCGTGTTGGTCGGTTTCGGCCTCTTCCGCGTGTACCAGGACCGGCCCCAACTCGAGGCCAAGAGGGCGGCCGTGCAAGAATTCGCATCGCCCGCCGGCCCGCGCGCACCGGGTCAGGGGGCCGTGCCTCAGGGCGGCGGCGCGGCTCCGATGATCGCCGAGATCAACGAACTGAAACGGCGTTTGGAAGCGGACCCCAAGGACCTTGTCGCTGCGGCGCAGCTCGGCGGCCTGTACTACCGGGTCGGCATGTGGGAGCAAGCGCTGCGGTTCTACGACATCGCGTTGAACGTCAAACCCGATGACCCGGACCTGCTGACCGACTCCGGCAACGTCTACCGCGAACTCGGCCGGCACGATCGGGCGCTCGACAGCTTCCGCCGGGCGCACGAACTCGACCCCGACCACTGGCGGTCGCTGTTCAATACCGTCGTCGTCGCCGCGTTCGATTTGCGGCAGATGGAACTGGCCGATGCGGCGATGGCCAAGCTCGACCGGATCGATCCTACCCCTGCAAAACTTCCCGAGCTGAAGCAAGCGTTGGCCGAGTTCCGGGTGGGGCTAGCGACTTCGACCGGCCCGCCGTGATGCGGCGCCTCTTTTTCTTTCTTGCGGCGTTGCTCGTGGCCGTCTGGTGGCTGCGCCGGGAGAGCCGTTCCAAACGGGACGCGACCCCCGGGCGCCGCGCCGCGCCGGACTCCGCCGATCCGATGGTGCGTGACCGCGTCTGCAACACCTTCCTGCCGCGCTCGCGTGCATGGGTCGTCCATGCGGGAGGCGAGGACATCTTCTTTTGTTCTGCGGCCTGCCGGGACAAGCACTCGGCCGCCGAAAAGAACCGATAAACAACTCGAGACCGACATTTCAGGGTCGAATTGCCCGACCTTTTCGGCGGACCTATATTCCCCACGGCGTTTCATCAGCCGCACGGGAAAGGGTCGATGCCAGTATCGGATCAATCCAACCAACGTCTCCATCAGCAGGCTTCCGCGCAGTACTTGCAGGGCAAGTTCGACGAAGCGCTGGCCACGTGGAGGCAGATCCTCACGGACGACCCGGAAGACGAGCGCGCCACCGAGGGCGTTCGTCTGTGCGAACTCCTGACCGAGGACGGCGAGCCCGCCGCGACAGCGGCGACATCCGACGAGCCACCGAGCGAAGTCGCGGAGATCAACATCGCCGCACCGGAGGACCCGATCGAGTTCGAGGTCCCGGACCTGGAGATCGATTTACCGGAAAAGCCGTCCGTCGATGCGGAATGCGCCGAAGCCGAGTTGAATCCGATTGTCGACGGCATCCTCGGTGACGACACGGCGCAGGGTATCGAAGATGCGGCCGCGGCGGAATTGAAAAAGCGCGTTCAGGATCTCATCGGCGAGGCGCAGGCGGCGTACGACGGCGGAGACACTGAATCCGCTCGCACCGTGCTGGCGCGTGTGTTCATCCTCGATGAGAGCAACGCGGATGCACTGCAACTCCAGGAGCAGATCAAGAACGAAATCGCCGCAACCACCGAGCAGATCGAGGTGGCCGACCTCGACGCTCCCGAGAATCCAGCCCCGACCAAGGCCGAACCCACGCTCGACGATGCTGCGACGGATTCGTTTCCCGAGTTCGACGTCGACGCCGAGTTTGAAGAGGAAGAGGAACAGGACGAGATCTCCGAGGTCGAGTCCGAAGCGGTCGTGCCGGCTCCGAGCAAGATCAGACTGCCGCAACTCGATCTGGCCAGCATGAAGACCCGCTGGATCGTGATCGGCGTGGGGCTCGGCATCTTCGTCATGGTCGGTGTCGGCTTATGGATGAAACTCCGCACCCTCGAGACCCCCGATGTTGCTCCGCCGACCGTGGCGTCGGTGGAAGCCGTACCCGCACCCGAACCCAACACCGATCTCGTGGTCGAGGCACCGGTGGCCCAAGTCGAGCCGGAACCGGCGCCGCAATTGAACCTGGCGCCGCCCGAGGACCTTGCCACGCTGCTCGAACGCGGCAACAAGGCGTTCGCCGCAGGGGAGTACTCGACCGCGATCGTGGCGTTCAACGCCGTGTTGAAGCAGCAACCGAACCACTTCGAGGCCAACGATCGGATGCAGCTGGCAACCGAGGGTTACCGCCGGCAGCAGGAAACCCAGCAGCAATGGATCGCGGCCACGTCCCTGTTCCGCGACGGCGAGTACCGCTCGGCGATGCAGATGTTCTACCGCCTACCCGAAAACAGCGACGAGGACCGTGTGCGTCTCGAGCGTTACACGGAGAACGGTTGGTACAACATGGGGTTGTTGGCGCTGCGTTCCGGTCAGTGCGCTCTGGCGCGCGGGCATCTCGAGGAAGCGGCTCAAGTGGACCCCGAAGATGCGGACATCGCCATGGCCCTGGCGCTCTGCGACACCTGCGAAGGGGGCACCCGCAGGAACGGTTTCCAGCGCGCGGTGGCCGCAATGTCGATACGCGGGCTGGACGACTGACTTTTCCTCAGTGCCGGAAGTGCCGGCGCCCGGTAAAAACCATCACGAGCCCGTGCTCGTCCGCCGCGGCGATGACCTCTTCGTCGCGGATCGATCCTCCGGGCTGGATCACCGCACAGACACCGGCTTCGGCCGCAGCGTCGATCCCGTCGCGGAACGGGAAGAACGCATCGGAGGCCATCACGGTACCCCGGATCGGCGAACGGGCCTTCTCCACACCGAGTCGCGCCGCATCGACCCGGCTCATCTGACCGGCCCCGATCCCGATCGTGCGTTTGGCGTCGGTGTAGACGATGGCGTTCGACTTGACGTGCTTGCAGACGATCCAGGCGAACTCGAGCGCTTGCCACTGTTTCTCGCTGGGCGTCTTCTTCGTCACCACACGGGCGTCGCGGACGTTTTCGTCCACTCGATCCCAGTCCTGCGCGAGGAGCCCGCCGCTGACGCGCCGCAGGTCCAACCCCCCGCGGCGCGCGCCGGCCAGGTCGCCGGTCTCGAGCAAACGGAGCTTCTTCTTGCGCGCCAGCCGTTCGCGCGCCTCGTTGTCGAAGCGCGGGGCGATCACGCCCTCGAAGAAATGCTCGGCGATCGCCTCGGCCGCGTGTGCATCGACGCCACGGTTGAAGGCGATCACTCCGCCGAACGCGCTGAGCGGGTCGCACTCGAGCGCCCGGTCGAATGCGGTTCGCGGGTCGGACCCGATCGCCGCGCCGCACGGGTTGCCGTGTTTGATGATCGCACACGCACCGCGATCGAACTCGGCGACGACGCCGAGCGCAGCGTCGAAATCGAGGATGTTGTTGAACGAGAGTTCCTTCCCCTGGAGTTGCTTGGCGGCCGGCAACGATAGGCCCGTGGCCGCCGGCTCGGCGTAGAACGCCGCTTTCTGGTGCGGGTTCTCGCCGTACCGGAGTCCCTGGACCTTGACCCAATTGATCGAGAGTTTGTCGGGCATGGCGTCGGCGTCCGCCGTTCCCCGATCGATGCGGGACAGGTACGCGTGAACCGCCGTATCGTACTCCGACGTATGCAGGAACGCCTTCACGGCCAGCCGTCGGCGCGTCGCATCGGAGAGGCAGCCGTCGGTCGTGATCTCGGTCGTCGCGGTAGCGTAGTCCGCAGGGTCGACGATGACACCGACATGGGCGTAGTTCTTGGCCGCCGCCCGCACCATCGCCGGGCCGCCGATGTCGATCATCTCGATCACGTCGCCCAGCGAGAGCCCCTCCGTGCGTGCAGCCTTCTCGAACGGGTATAGGTTGACGACCACGAGATCGATCGGCTCGATGCCGCTTTTCGCCAGATAGCCCACGTGGTCACGGTTGTCGCGCAGCGCGAGGACCCCGCCGTGGGTCTTCGGGTGCAGCGTTCTGACACGGCCGTCGAGCATCTCGGGGAACCCGGTGTGATCGGGTACCGTAGTGACCGCGACACCGTTTTCGCTCAACAGTTGAGCCGTCCCGCCGCTCGACAGGATCTGGACGCCGCGGTCACAAAGTGCGCGGGCAAGTTCGAGGACACCGTCTTTGTCGAACACGCTGAGCAGCGCGCGTCGGATCGTTCCGTCCATCAGGGTCTCCCGGAGGGTTTGGTTTTGGATGAGTTGCGATACGGTGTCCGGCCCATGTCGCCGTAGGCGTTTTCCCATACCGTCAACCAGACGCGAACCACGTCGTTGACGCTGCGTGAGTACGAGAGCGACCCCACCGCAAAGGGAACAGAGCGGTCGTCGAAACCGGATGCATGCGCATGCTCGGCCTGTTGTTCATACGCGTAGGCCAGCTGCCGATCGTTCTGCTGCGATCGTTCGATCACCTCGAGGGCATAGCCCCGATAGTCTTGCTTGGCGAGGGCCTCGTTGTCGTGGCCGTAAAAGACCAACGGGAAACGCTCGCGCCGGTGTTCGCAGAATTCGGCGAAGTGTTGGTAGCGAGCCTCGCCGTCGTCGCTGACTCCCGGTGGAAAACCGGTGTCGAACACGTAGTGCGCCAATGTTCCGAACTGCTCGGCGATCCTGGAGAACGGAGTCTGCTCTTGCAGCATAGCCGAGAGTTTGGCGGCCTCGCTGGCCACGCTGCGGTCGAGCGTCCCGCTCGCAGTTGCCCGGTGCTCCGGGGTATCCTCGGCAGTCATCGGGTTGAGCACGCCGCGAAGCAGTTCCGTGCGGTGGTTCTCGAGCGCCAAGCGGAGCGAGGGCGGCATGAACCGGACCGCCTCGTCGGTCATCCGCACACGTGTCTGCGGCGCCCAGGCATAGGCCTGCGAAACGGCGTAGATCAGTAGCACGACGACCGGCCAGCGGCGGCGAAGCGGCAACATAGGCGGCCGATTCTAGCAGTCGGGGACCGCTATTTCCCGTCGTCGATTTGGCCGTTCGGGACCGTCACGAGCGGCAGCCCGAGGCTTCCCGTCTGTTCCTTGTAGAGCAGCATGCGGACGGCCATCAGCTTCTCGTTGTTGACCGCTTGCGGGTTGACCGAGGGATCGCCGAGCGTGGGGTCGATCATCAGGGCGATCTTGTACTCCTCGATGGCGTTGTCATACTCGCCCATCTCGTCGAGCACCGCACCCAGGTTGTAGTGGGCGTACGCGAAATTGGGGTCGATCCCGAGCGCTTCGGAGTAAGCGCCCGCGGCGGCTCCGAGGTTGCCGACCTGTCGCTGCAGGGTGCCGGCGTTGAG
>Ga0114948_10001258_pt1 | contig 10865 bp, 10 predicted proteins | sample CR04metaG_FD_83877 | JGI IMG/M metagenome (GOLD analysis project Ga0114948, IMG submission 83877) | Deep subsurface microbial communities from Mariana Trench to uncover new lineages of life (NeLLi) - CR04 metaG | ecosystem: Environmental > Aquatic > Marine > Ocean trench > Sediment | place...
AATTGGGTATGCGTTCACGCAGGGTGTGCATGAGCTTACCGAATTGTTCCGGCATAGTGTAGCCTACAGTGTCAGGAATGTTGAGGGTGGTGGCTCCAGTCTTGATAACCGCCTCAAGTACACGACAAAGAAAATCAATGTCTGAGCGACCTGCGTCCTCAGGAGAAAATTCAACGTTGTCAGTATATTGGCGTGCCCATTTCACAGCTTTTACGGCTTGCTCCAACACCTGGTCAGGAGACATGCGTAGTTTCTTCTCCATGTGAATCGGTGAGGTAGCGATAAAAGTGTGGATACGTGCTGAATTTGCACCCTTCAGAGCCTCACCGGCGCGGTTGATATCTTCTTTAATGGCACGAGCTAATCCACACACGGTGCTATCTTTAATGGCATCAGCCACCGCTTTCACCGCTTTGAAATCACCGTTGGAAGCAGCCGGGAACCCGGCTTCGATAATGTCGACCAGCATACGTTCAAGTTGTCGCGCAATACGAACCTTCTCTTCGTTGGTCATGGACGCACCAGGGCTTTGCTCACCATCACGCAAAGTCGTGTCAAAAATAATCAAATGATCTTTCATTTTTTCTCCGTCTAGATCTATTATATATAGAAAAAATGCTTGAGTTGAAGTACAGAATCTGCAAAGCAGATTCTGCTGCATAAAACTTTGAAATAAGTTGTAGTAGTCAGCGCACAGCGCGCAGTAGCGATCCTGCTAGGAGTAGCAGGCTATGTGGAAGATAAAACAAAGAGTGGCTGTTAATTCTCTTCATGAGATCAATATAAATGGCTTTTTTCTGTTTACACAACTAAAAATGGGTCAGGTCTTCTGTATACTTCTAATTTTCTTCTTTTTTTGCCACCGCCACAACCAAATGACGTAGCCGGATAATGCGTAAAGCATGAACAAACAGAACAATACAACAGGTGGGTGACTTGGAATCAGCACAAAAAAGAACAGAGCTAGCAACAACACGGTTATAAATGGCACGCTCTTGTGTAAATTTATTTCCTTACCGCTGTAAAAGGGAAGGTTGCTAACCATAGTAAAGCCTGCAAACAGCGTGATACTCCATGCTAGCCACTTGATGTCTGATCCCTCTATTTTAAAGTCTAGCATTATCCAAACTAGCCCTGCAATCAGAGCAGCAGCAGCAGGACAAGGTAAACCTTGGAAAAATTGTTTGTCTGCTGTCTCTGTTTTTGTGTTAAAACGCGCAAGACGTAACGCGGTGCAAGTACAATAAATAAAAGCTGCAATCCATCCCAACTTTCCCATGTCCTTCAAGGCCCACTCATATATGACCAGTGCAGGAGCGGCACCAAATGAAATCACGTCGGATAGGCTGTCATATTCAGCGCCAAATTCGCTCTGGGTATGGGTGAGTCGTGCTACTCGTCCATCCAGTCCATCCAGTATCATGGCGATGAAAATAGCTACTGCGGAATGTTCAAAACGCCCATTCATTGCTTGTACGATGGCATAAAACCCAGCAAATAGTGCAGCGGTGGTAAACAGGTTGGGGAGTAAATAAATACCGCGCCGCCGTAGCTTGGATTTAAACATTATGCGAGGTTCGTTAGGGTCGTCCATTATTTGTGTATTGCACTAAAAGACCGATGCATGGTAATCCGTTACGGTAGGATGGTAAACAGGAGGTTGCGATCAAAGAGATGAATGATGGGGCCACTTCCGGTATTATTGGGCTAATTCTGCTAATATAGTTAGTGTTGCATAAACTTTGTCTCCTATATTTACTTTGATTTCAGTGTTAAGTGGGAGATAAACGTCTACTCTCGAGCCGAAACGGATAAAACCGAAACGTTGGCCGCGTGTAAGATAGTCACCGGTTTTCACATGGCATAGAATACGTTTTGCAATCAATCCAGCGACTTGCACACAGGTTATATCAAGGCCATTATCAGTTTTTATCCACAGAGCATTACGTTCATTTTCTAGGGAGGCCTTCGGTAGATTGGCGTTGATAAATTTACCAGGGAAATACCATTCGTTATGCACTATCCCATCCACTGGGCTGCGGTTGGAGTGAACATTGAACACATTCATAAATATGCTTATCTTTATGGCATCACGTTTGAGATAAGGATCTTGTATACTTTCCACTGCGACTATTCTGCCATCAGCAGGTGATAGTACAGCGTTAGTTTTTTGCGGCACAACACGTGGTGGGTCACGAAAAAATTGTAAAATGAAGAATGTGATCAACCAGAATGGTATTGCCCAAAGCCAACCAGCAAGAATATTGACCAGTGCTGCAATAAAAATTGCTCCTATGATAAAGGACCAGCCTTCGCGGGCAAAAAAAGGATGAGGGTAATTCATCAGGATATGAATAGTTGATAGTGATCGGTAGTTTTCTTTATTGTAACGGGATCTACATTTTATATTTCATGTCCCACACATCATCAGTCACTTCATACTAATTTTTTTCTTGGTCAACCAGCTTGTTCTTTTTAATCCATGGCATCATGCTGCGCAGTTTCGTACCGATTACTTCGATCTGATGTTCGGAGGCGAGACGGCGGCTGGCTTTAAGCATAGGCGCACCAGCTTGGTTCTCCAATATAAATTCGCGAGCATATTCGCCAGTCTGAATTTCACGTAGAATTTTACGCATTTCGGCACGAGTCTCGTCGGTAACAATGCGTGGGCCACGTGAAATATCGCCATATTCAGCATTATTAGAGATGGAATAACGCATGTTGGCAATACCTCCTTCATAGATTAAATCCACTATCAACTTCACTTCGTGCAAGCATTCGAAATAGGCCATTTCTGGTGCGTAGCCCGCCTCCACTAGAGTCTCAAAACCTGCTTGAATCAGAGAGGTAAGCCCTCCACATAGCACTACTTGTTCACCGAACAAATCAGTTTCAGTTTCCTCGCGGAAATTAGTTTCGATCACTCCTCCACGTGTGCCACCGTTTGCTGCAGCATAAGACAGTGCTAAGTTACGAGCTTTGCCGGATTTGTTTTGATACACAGCGATGAGTGAAGGCACGCCACCACCTTGTATATAGGTTGAGCGCACAAGATGACCGGGTCCCTTAGGTGCAATCATAATTACATCAAGATCATCGCGCGGCGACACCTGGCCATAGTGGATATTAAAGCCATGGGCGAATGCAAGTGTTGCTGCCTTCTTGAGGTTAGGCTCAATCTCTGACTTGTATACAGCAGCCATCTTCTCGTCGGGTAACAGAAGCATCACAATATCTGCACCCTTAACAGCTTCAGCGACTTCCTTAACAGTGAGACCAGCTTTCTTTGCCTTGCTCCAGGATGCACCGTACTTACGTAGGCCAACAGTGACCTTTACGCCAGAGTCTTTAAGGTTATTAGCATGAGCGTGTCCCTGTGATCCATAACCCACAATGGTGACCTTTTTTCTTTTGATAAGTGACAAATCAGCGTCTTTATCGTAATAAACCTTCATAGGTTTCCTTTCTGATTTAATTGGGAGTAAGTACTGGAGGCTAGTTGATCAGAGGCAGAAAACGTCTTACCCTATGCGCTCATGTCAGGTTTCACTATACTTTCAATATTCGTTCACCACGACCAATTCCAGAAGCACCAGTACGAACTGTTTCCAGAATCGTGTTGCGTTCTATGGTATCGAGAAATGCGTCGAGTTTCGAACAAGTACCAGTCAATTCAATAGTATATGATTTGCCAGTAACATCAACAATGCGGCCGCAAAAAATATCAGCTGTACCTTTTATCTTCTTGCGGTCCTTACCTATGGCGCGTACTTTCACCAACATCAACTCGCACTCAATATGATCTCCGTCGCTTAAATCTATTATCTTTACTACATCGATCAATTTATTCAACTGCTTGATGATTTGTTCGACTACATCATCTGAACCAACAGTAACTAGCGTCATACGTGATAGAGTAGGATCCTCGGTAGGCGCAACTATGAGCGATTCAATATTGTAGCCTCTTGCCGAGAACAGCCCAGCCACGCGTGACAAGGCACCGGCTTCGTTTTCCATCAACAAGGAAATAATATGTCTCATCTTTATACTAAAATCATTTCAGAGAGGCCTTTTCCACCAGGTATCATAGGAAATACGTTTTCGGTTTGATCGGTAATGAAGTCCATGAATACTAGTCTGTTTTTGAGCTTGAACGCTTCCTTCAATGCGTCTTCTATGTCGTTTGGCTGTTCAATTTTCATTCCTACATGACCATAGCTTTCAGCTAGTTTAACAAAGTCTGGCAACGCATCCACATATGATTCGGCGTAACGATTGCCGTGGAAAAATTCTTGCCATTGACGTACCATGCCCATATAGCGATTATTGAGGTTCACAATCTTGAGCGGTAGGTTATATTGCTTGCAGGTTGATAATTCCTGAATACACATCTGTATACTGGCTTCGCCAGTGATACAGGCTACTGCACCTTTGGGGTTCGCAAACTGCACACCTATGGCTGCTGGCAGACCAAATCCCATAGTTCCTAACCCGCCGGAATTGATCCAACGCCGAGGCTTGTCGAATTTGTAGAACTGTGCTGCCCACATCTGATGCTGACCTACGTCTGAGGTGATGAAAGCATTGCCCTTGGTTATCTTGTAGAGTTTTTCAACTACCATTTGTGGCTTAATGATAGCGCTTCTTCGGTCATACTTAAGGCAATCTCGTTTACGCCACTGATCAATTTGTGCCCACCATGATTTGATTGCCGCTCGCTCGGTTTTTTCTTTGCTGGCCTTTAGCAACTTAATAAGCTCATTAAGCACATCTGAAACACTACCAACAATGGGCACATCTACCTTGACGCGTTTGGAAATAGATGAAGGATCAATGTCAATGTGTATGATTTTTCTTTCTTTGTTGTAAAAATGTTTAGGGTTACCAATCACACGATCGTCGAAGCGTGCGCCAATTGCTATCAATACGTCACAGTGCTGCATTGCCATATTGGCTTCATAAGTACCGTGCATGCCCAACATGCCGACAAATTGTTTGTTAGTTGCAGGATAGCCGCCGAGCCCCATCAATGTATTCGTACAAGGAAAATTTAGCATCTGTACAAGATTTGTAAGTTGCTTGGTTGCGTTGCTCAGTATCACTCCGCCACCGGTATAGATCATTGGTCGTTTTGAGCCCAATATTAGTTGTATCGCTTTTTTGAGCTGCCCGGGATTTTCTTTACTGGTCGGGTTATAGGAGCGCATGGACACACTACTGGGATAGTAAAATTTCGTTTTTTCCTGGCTCACGTCCTTAGGAATATCTACCAGTACCGGCCCGGGACGCCCAGTTGAGGAGATATAGAATGCTTTCTTGATAGTAATAGCCAGCTCTGTAATATTTTTTACCAGGAAATTATGCTTGACACAGGGGCGTGTGATACCCACTGTATCAACTTCTTGAAACGCGTCTAGACCAATAGCATAGGTCGGCACTTGGCCACTAATAATGACCATTGGAATTGAATCCATGTAGGCGGTAGCAATACCGGTAACGGAGTTGGTTACGCCGGGGCCAGACGTCACAAGTGCAACTCCTACTTTGTTGCTAGAGCGCGCATACCCATCTGCCGCGTGTAATGCCGCTTGCTCATGCCGCACTAGTATGTGTTTGACTTTGTTCTGCTTGAACAATTCGTCATATATGAACAATACCGCTCCGCCAGGATAACCAAAGATATAATCTATCCCTTCTTCCTGTAAACAGCGTATCGTGATTTCAGCGCCCGTTAATTCTTCTGTACCCATTTTTTCTTGTTTCCTCTATGTTGAGCGCCACAAATAATAAATAGAACAATGAACAGTAGCGGGTAGCTGACTTTTGGTCAACCCCTTGTTAGCGGATGCTTTCTAGACTGTCTGTAGTTCCCACGTTTTTTGGTGGTTACTATCATGATTGTCTTGTATGGGTTTTTCAGCAGATAAGGTTTCTTGCGAGGTTTCTTGCGACAATATTTGAGGGGCGGGTATAAAATAGGAAAAGGAGCAAATAAATAGAAAAAGGAGCAAATGTTTTTATTAATGCCTGAAATGATCGCTTGAATTAGAGTTACTTGCGTGGGCTGATATCGTTTGTTTCGAACTGATGCTGTTTTTAAGGTTTTAAAGTCAGAACGGATCAAGTAGCACATCTGTTTTTATTTAAATACTAAAGTCAAAAAAATTGGTACATTACTTGAGAATTCACCTTATTAAAGAGTAAAATAGCGCCTTTTCATATTGAGCATTTAAATTGGAGAGTACGCATGCCCGTCACAGCCGATAAAAAAGCACAGGTAGTGCGCGATTATCAAAGGATCCCTGGAGATACTGGTTCCCCGGAAGTACAGGTGGCGTTATTGACCACCCGTATCAACGATTTGACTGGTCATTTCAAGGTTCACGTTAAGGATCACCATTCCCGTCGTGGTTTATTGCGCATGGTGAATCGTCGCCGCAAGTTGCTCGATTATCTAAAGCGCAGTAGTGCTGACGCTTATCGTGCTCTGATCAAGCGTCTTGGTCTTCGCAAATAGACTTTACCCCCTTCATGTTGACTACGGCAGCTGCAAAATATTTGAATGATTATCTGCCTTTCAGTGGACGATAGTAAGAAACGTTGTAAGGACCCATCGAAGACGGAACCGAATAAAGATAATTTCATTAGAAAGGACAGTAAATTGAAACCGATCAAGAAAAGTATTGCTTACGGACGCCATCAATTGACGCTGGAAACCGGGGAGATTGCAAGACAAGCACATGGAGCAGTAATCGTCACAATGGATGACACTGTGGTGTTAGTCACGGTTGTGGGTGCGAAAAATGCCAAACAGGGGCAGGATTTTTTCCCGTTAACTGTGGATTATCAAGAACGCAGTTATGCTGCAGGCAAAATACCCGGTAGTTTCTTTAAGCGTGAAGGCCGCCCTTCTGAGAAAGAAATTATTACTTCTCGCTTAATAGACCGCCCTATTCGTCCGCTATTTCCCAATAGTTTTTACAATGAAGTACAAATCGTTGCCACAGTTTTGTCTTCTGATAATGAAGTAGACGCAGATATTCCGGCGATAATTGGTGCTTCTGCTGCGTTAGCACTCTCTGGTATTCCCTTCGACGGCCCCGTTGGTGGAGCCCGTATTGGTTATATTAATGGAGAGTATGTGCTAAATCCAACGACTACTGAACTTAAGGAGACCGAGTTGAATCTGGTAGTAGCAGGGACGCAACATGCTGTTCTGATGGTAGAATCTGAGGCAAAAGAGCTATCCGAAGACGTGATGCTAGGTGCAGTTATGTTCGGCCATGAGCAAATGAAAGCAGTGATTAATGTCATTAACGAATTAGTCGATGAAGCTGGAGTTACTGAATGGGATTGGACGCCGGCAAAGCAGGATACGGAGCTAGCCGAAAGAATCACCCAGTTGGCAGAAGTAGATTTACGTGCAGCATTTCTTTTGGAGCACAAACAAGTTCGATCCGAGGCCATTGATAAAATCTGGCAGCGAGTTTTTACCGAGATTGGGGTCGGTTCGGAAGATGGGCCGGATGGACAAGCCGTCAAGGAAGCTTGTTTTGATCTTGAGTCAAAGATTGTGCGTAGCCGGATTCTTGATGGCAAGCATCGTATAGACGGACGCGATACTCGTACTGTGCGACCTATTTCCATTCGCAGTGGTGTTTTTCCGCGTACCCACGGTTCTGCTTTGTTTACTCGTGGTGAAACTCAAGCATTGGCGATTGCAACTCTTGGTACAGGACGAGATGAACAAAGAATTGATGCGCTGCATGGGGACTACACCGATCGCTTCATGTTCCACTACAATTTTCCACCTTACGCCACTGGAGAAACCGGACGCGTCGGAACACCAAAGCGCCGTGAAATTGGTCACGGGCATCTTGCCAAGCGCGCACTTATTGCAGTGTTACCTTCTGCTGAAGAATTTGGTTATTCGTTGAGAGTTGTGTCCGAAATTACCGAATCTAACGGTTCTAGTTCTATGGCTTCAGTTTGTTGCGGGTGTATTGCATTAATGGATGCAGGAGTGCCACTAAAAGCGCATGTAGCAGGCATTGCAATGGGGCTTATCAAAGAGGGTAATCGTTTCGCCATACTCACTGATATTCTTGGTGACGAAGATCATATAGGCGACATGGATTTCAAGGTTGCTGGTACTGAGCGAGGTATTACCGCGCTGCAAATGGATATCAAGATTCAAGGCATCACCGAGGAAATCATGCATGCTGCGTTGGTACAGGCCAAAGAAGGGCGCATGCATATATTGGGGATCATGAAACAGGCTCTGCCTTCAACCCGTGAAGAAATTTCTCAACATGCTCCGCGCATTATTAAAATTAAAATTAATCCTGAGAAAATCCGCGATGTAATCGGAAAAGGTGGTGCGGTGATCCGTGCATTGACTGAGGAAACTGGGACAACCATCGATATCACAAACGATGGTATTGTTATAATAGCTTGTATCACTGCCGAGGGTGGCGAATTGGCTAGAAAACGTATCGAAGACATTACTGCTGATGTGGAGGTGGGTAAGATATATGATGGGACCGTACTGAAACTTCTAGATTTCGGCGCAATCGTCAGTGTTCTGCCTGGCAAGGACGGCTTGTTGCATATCTCACAAATCGCCAACAAACGTGTTAATAGTGTCACCGATCACTTGAAGGAAGGACAGGCAATACGTGTTAAAGTGCTGGAGGCTGACGACAAGGGAAGGCTGCGTCTCAGTATGAAAGCAGTTACAGAGGAAGCTACGGACAATGTGGTTCACTAAGCTGTAGGTTTGCTTAGGAATTGATTGTAAAAAATCCACGCATTATGTGATTTTTTTTGTTTCCGACTTTAAGGTTTGATACAAGCTTTTCGGAAAATGAACAATCAATTTTATTTGGCTAGTTGTTTTTCTCTTATCTCGTCTAGCGTCTTGCAGTCTATGCAAAGAGTCGCAGTAGGGCGAACTTCAAGACGTTTCAGGCCGATTTCAATACCGCAGCTATCGCAATAGCCATAATCACCAGAATTTATCTTAACAATGGTTTCGTCAATTTTCTTGATGAGCTTACGTTCGCGGTCACGATTACGTAGTTCCAGCGTCATATCAGATTCTTGGCTGGCACGGTCGTTGGGGTCGGCGAAGACTGTAGCTTCATCCTGCATGGTGTGGACTGTGCGATCTATATCTTGACCCAGATGCAATTTAATGCCTTCCAACATATTGCGAAAATGCACAAGTTGTTTTGAACTCATGTAGTTTTCTCCCTTTCTCAGCTTATAGGGAGTAGCTTCTTTACGTAGTTGTTGCGGCATTTCTTAGTGTTCCTTTTCTTTCCTGATTACGAGCGAAGACGCTTTAATATCAGATATTACATTATACTGCAAGCAGGTCTGTTATTTGTCTTAAGTATTTTGCACAAAGCTAATTTTAATCCGCGCATGAATTTGAATGACAAGAGGCACGCATTATTTAGTTTGGAGCGGTTCAAGCAATAGGATATGGTTGGGTTGACGACGGACAAAAAAAGTAGGATACAAAAATATTTTCCGTTCCAGAAATGATTTTGAACGAAGATCTTTGAATCTAATTTCTTTATTCGGTTTTGAAATACTCCCCTGTTTTTCAGACTCTTTCATATTGGGATAGACTGGATAGAATAGGCAGGAAAATTGACCTTTTATCAGTGGAAAGGTATAGTGTCGCCCTTTCCGGGGTGTAGCGTAGCCTGGTAGCGCGCCTGGTTTGGGACCAGGATGTCGGGAGTTCAAATCTCTCCACCCCGACCAATTTATACCCAATTGATTTAGGGTAAACCCGGTTTGAGTAGTGCCCGTAGCTCAACCGGATAGAGCACCAGCCTTCTAAGCTGGGGGTTACAGGTTCGATTCCTGTCGGGCACGCCAGAGTGTTTCTGAAACAATTTGCTTTGGGTTTCTAAGCCTGAATGAATTGTAGTTTTTCAGATGGTGGCTGTAGCTCAGTTGGTAGAGTCCCGGATTGTGATTCCGGTTGTCGTGGGTTCGAGCCCCATCAGCCACCCCACCAAATATAAGCATCTAGGGTTGTTATACCTAGGTGCTTTTTCTTTGTGGCACACTCACGGCACATTTACAACAAATAGTAAAAATTTATATAAAAATTTAAAAAGCAAATTGAAAAAATTACGAGAGCTTGGTGCAGTTACTATCGAAAAATTTAACAACTGTTTTTCTAATGAATGGGCGCAGGTAATGGAAGATTGCTCAAATATTGAGAGTCAATCATGGTTGTCCGGTGATACTGATGTCAAGACAAGAATAAAAGGCAATGAAGCTTTCTGGAAAGAATATTTAGAGAATAGTGATGCGCAAAGGCGTGTAAATATTTGGCTGGTGAAGTTGAACAGCCATCCAATATCATTTATGTTTACAGTTGATTCTGGATCATGTCGATATAGTATTTCTGGCCAGTATAATGCCCAGTTTAAAAAATATGGAGTAGGTCTGTTGGCTGATTATGAAATGTTACAAGATTCCATTCATATGGGATTCAAGACGGTTAATTTCGGGTTAGATGAAGCTAAGTACAAAGATCGTTGGGGCACAAAACCTGGGTCACAACTGGTTGACTATATTTATTTTCGTCCCAGTATGCTTGGCTATTTACTTCATTCAGTTTTAAAAGTCCGGGAAGCTACTCGCTCTATTCACTAGCAGCATGGATTTTAACCGTGGATATGGCTTCAATTACTAGAGAAGCGGGTAAAGATAAGAATGTTTAGTTATGTATCATACGACACATAGCTGACCTTCTATATCTCAGCTTGGTTAGAATCGGATTTAGTCTGCGTAAAATTAAATCGTAAACATTTTCTACAACTATTAAACTCAGT
>Ga0114948_10001263_pt1 | contig 10856 bp, 10 predicted proteins | sample CR04metaG_FD_83877 | JGI IMG/M metagenome (GOLD analysis project Ga0114948, IMG submission 83877) | Deep subsurface microbial communities from Mariana Trench to uncover new lineages of life (NeLLi) - CR04 metaG | ecosystem: Environmental > Aquatic > Marine > Ocean trench > Sediment | place...
ATATCGTCGATCAAACGATCAATACTGACCTGCACCTGCTCAAGAAATTCAGCATCTGGCGAGAGCAGAATCGCCTGGGCGTCTTCATCGTGTTCGGCCTGCGAAAATAAATCCATTGTGATCCAGTCCGGGTCGGTCATGCCATCACAAATCACCAAAATTTCCGATGGCCCTGCAACCATATCTATGCCTACCGTGCCAAATACTTGGCGTTTGGCTGCAGCTACAAAAGCATTGCCAGGGCCGACCACCTTATCTACTTGTGGAATAGTCTTGGTACCATAGGCAAGTGCCCCAATAGCTTGAGCACCACCAATAGTGAACACACGATCTACCTCACAGATCATCGCTGCAGCAAGTACTAAGTCATTTTTTTTGTTTTCTGGAGTCGGTACCACCATGATAAGTTCATCTACTCCTGCTACTTTGGCGGGTATCGAGTTCATTAACACCGATGAAGGGTAAGATGCTTTGCCGCCAGGAACATATAATCCGACTCTATTTAGAGGAGTTATTTTCTGGCCAAGTAGCGTACCATCAGGTTCAGTGTAACTCCAGGATTGCACCAGCTGTTTTTGATGAAAGGTGTGCACTCGCTCTGCAGCCTGCTCTAGCGCTTCTCGTTGAAACGCAGGTATGTTTTTCAATGCTTGTTGCAGATCTTTTCTGGGCAATTCAAGTTCTGCTATCGAGGCCGCCGCATCCAGATGGTCAAATCGGCGCGTATATTCTAACAGGGCTTCGTCGCCACGTTCTTTTATGTTTGCGAGAATATCGGCGACCGTAGAATCCACAGCCTCTTTCTGTGTGCTTTCAAAGGCCATTATTTTTTCTAGCGCCGCAGTAAATCCAGAATCAGTGGAAGACAGCTGCTTAATCTGGTTCATAAGAGTAATTTCCCGCCTCTATGTAGCTACTTTTGACCTACGTACCAGACTATTTTTCTTGGTAGCTGCTGAGAATGCCTCAAGCATCGGCTGTATCACTTTTCTTTTTACTTTTAATGCTGCTTGGTTGATGATCAATCTCGCTGAAACTGGCATAATCTCTTCAACCGCCTTAAGCTGATTAGCATTAAGTGTGCGACCACTGGAAACTAGATCCACAATCGCATCTGCCAGTCCTACCAGCGGAGCAAGCTCCATCGATCCATAGAGTTTGATTAGATCAACATGCATACTCTTTTCAGCAAAATGTTCCTGTGCCGTATGCAAATACTTAGTTGCTACCCGTAAGCGCGCTCCCTGGCGTACAGCTGCTTCATAATCAAAACTATCGCGCACCGCAACCATCATGCGACAGCAGGCAATATTCAAATCTAAAGGCTGATAAAGTCCTGCACCACCATGTTCAAGTAATACATCTTTTCCAGCTATCCCTATGTCTGCTGCGCCATATTGTACGTACGTTGGTACGTCGGAAGCACGTACGATAATAAGCCACACATCAGCGCGGTTAGTGGCAAGTATTAGTTTACGAGATGTTTCAGGGTTATCAAGCGCAACGACACCAGCTGCTTTCAACAGTGGCGCTGTTTCATCAAAAATACGACCCTTTGAAAGAGCAATAGTGATGCTAGTCATAAAGAGACCCATTAAAAACTATATTTTACCGTAGAGCGCTAATATTTTCTGCGGTTAAATAGCCTTAATTTATACGCTTTATTTTTGCTCCCAACCAAGACAGCTTTTCCTCGATATGCTCATAGCCACGATCAAGGTGGTAAACACGGTCAATGATGGTTTCTCCCTGCGCAATTAAGCCAGCTAGGACCAAACTGGCAGAGGCACGTAGATCGGTGGCCATGACATTTGCACCGTCGAGATTAGTTACACCGCGAACAACTGCAGTATTCCCCTCTACTTCAATACAAGCGCCCATGCGTTTCAATTCCTGTGCATGCATAAAACGATTTTCAAATATAGTTTCAGTGATTATTGCGGTGCCCTCCGCTACACTGTTTAACACCATGAATTGTGCTTGCATATCTGTTGGAAAAGCAGGATAAGGTGAAGTTCGCAGGCTCACAGATTTTAATGCGTTATTCATTTTTAAATTGATCCAGTCCTCACCTGATTCAATCTCTGCGCCAGATTCTATCAGTTTATCAAGTACCGCATCGATTATGTCTGCACGTGTTTTCTTAAGATGAATCTTACCACTACTAGCAGCAGCTGCTACTAGGAAGGTGCCTGTTTCTATACGATCAGCCATAACTTGATGGATTGTGCTATGCAGTGATTTAACTCCTTCAATAGTGATAATATCACTTCCTGCTCCATAAATTTTTGCCCCCATTGAGACAAGGCAGTTAGCAAGATCTATAATTTCTGGTTCACGTGCTGCGTTTTCTAATACTGTTGTTCCGTCAGATAGTGTTGCCGCCATCATTAGATTCTCAGTGCCGGTAACTGTGACTATATCCATAACGATATGTGCACCAATAAGCTGATTTGCTTTCGCATGGATGTAGCCGTGTTCAATATCAATCTCTGCACCCATCGCTCGCAGTCCTTTAATGTGCTGGTCTACCGGACGTAGGCCGATGGCACAGCCACCAGGTAGGGAGACCTTCGCTTCACCTGCACGTGCCAGCATTGGCCCTAACACTAAAATGGCCGCTCGCATTGTTTTCACCATTTCATAAGGCGCAACTGGGCTGGAAAGATGTGCAGCTGTTAATGAAACTTCAGATTTCTTATCTACTGAAATATTTACTCCTATTTGCTCAAGCAGCTTGATCATTGTGGTTATATCTTTGAGATGTGGGACATTCTCTATTTTGAGAGTTTCGCGAGTGAGAAGGGAGGCACACAGGATGGGTAGTGCAGCATTTTTTGCACCAGAAATATGTACTTCTCCTGAAAGAGGTGCCCCCCCATGGATAATCAGTTTTTGCATGGATTTGAAATATTATTTTTGAACATTTGCACTAGTCTTTCTAGCTATATTAGTAGTGATAAGTAATATTGTCATAAATTTTACTGGTTGAAATGTATCATGGTTCCCTTCATCATATCGCAATGGGAAATACTATAAACTTAAATTTTTGGGATTCTACTTCGTGCCTATGGTACGGCGGCACACAAGTATCCGTACACCTCAGGAGATAAAATGAAAAAGCAGATAATTCAAACTGCCGATGCACCCCAAGCTATAGGCACCTATTCTCAGGCAATCCGTGTCAGTATGGGAGATACTGTTTATCTATCCGGTCAGATTGGATTAGACCCAAGTACAATGCAGATGGTAGGCGGAATCGAGGCTCAAATCCAGCAGGTATTTTTGAATCTAAAGGCAGTAACATCGGCTAGCGGAGGTGTTCTTGGAGACATTGCCAAGCTAAATGTTTACTTGATAGATCTTGATGATTTTACCAAGGTAAATAAAATTATGGCAAGTTATTTTGATCAGCCATATCCTGCACGGGCAGCAGTAGGTGTGGTAGCACTTCCGCGCGGGGCATTGGTGGAGATGGATGCGATAATGGTACTGAAAGGGTGAAGAGGAATTCCGAAAATGGTCCTATTTTACCTAGTACTACTAATGGTTTCACAAGCAAAGCCTTACAGGCAAAATTTGCCAAGCTTGGGATCATCAATGAATTAGGCCTAATACTGCATTTACCACTTCGCTATGAAGATGAGACGCATATTTGTCCTATTAGCTACGTGTCTGAGGGCAAAACTGTACAAGTTGAAGGCATCATCATTCAGAGCGATGTTATGTATCGTCCGAGACGTCAACTAGTATGCCAAGTGGAAGATGGTAGTGGCATGCTGTTCGTACGTTTTCTCAATTTCTACAGTAGTCAAATAAAAGCATATTCCGTGGGTGTTCGTGTGCGTTTATTGGGTGAGATTCGCCCAGGTTTTTTCGGTATTGAAATGGTGCATCCAAAGTGTCACATTGTACGCGAAGGCGCACCACTGCCCGATGCTTTGACACCAGTTTATCCAACCACCGCAGGGCTTTCTCAAGTGGTGATTCGTAAGTTGATTAGGAAAGCACTGATTGAGCAAGCTAGAGTTAATAATCTGTCAGAAACGCTACCTAACAAGATTCTAACGCATTATCGGTTGAATAGTTTTAGGGATAGCGTGGTGTTCTTGCATCATCCACCGTCAAATGCATCAACTGATTTGTTGCAGGAGCGTACTCACCCAGCTTGGTGCAGGATTAAATTTGATGAATTACTAGCGCAGCAATTATCTATGCGCTTGCATTACCAGCAACGTCGCAGTCATAGATCACCTGCATTGCCAGCTAGAAACGAACTGACGAAAGCACTGCTTAAATCACTTTCTTTCAACCTTACTAGCGCACAGAGAAAGACGTTTTCAGAAATTAGCCAAGATCTTTCAGAGATCTATCCGATGCAGCGTTTGTTGCAGGGAGATGTAGGTAGTGGTAAGACTGTGGTTGCAGCATTAGCAGCACTACAAGCCATCGAAAACGGTTATCAAGTGGCTATCATGGCACCCACTGAAATCTTGGCTGAACAACATTACCAGAAGTTTTCAAGCTGGTTTGCCCCTTTGTTTAGTTCTTTAGGGGTAACGATCGCCTGGTTGTCTGGTAGTCAAAAAAGAAAGCAGCGTCAAGCCGCGCTCTCCAATATCTATAAAGGCAATGCCATACTTGCTATTGGTACTCACGCTTTGTTTCAGGAGCATGTAGAATTTAACAAACTGGGGCTTGCTGTTATCGACGAACAGCACCGTTTTGGTGTACACCAGCGGCTAGCATTGCGAATGAAAAGTACTAAATCAGGTATGGTATCGCATCAATTGATGATGAGTGCAACTCCCATCCCGCGTACACTTTCGATGAGCTATTATGCTGATCTTGATGTATCAGTGATAGATAAGTTGCCACCAGGTAGAACCCAGGTGGTAACTAAATTATTCGCTAATACCCGTCGCGATGAAGTGATCGTACGTATCCGAGAGGCATGTCGTGTAGGAAAACAAGCCTACTGGGTGTGTCCATTGATAGAAGAGTCCGAAGTTTTACAACTCAAGACCGCTTTAGAGACTTATGAAGTATTGAGTCTCACTTTTCCAGGCTTGAAGGTTGGCTTATTACATGGACGACTTTCTTCACAGGAAAAGTTTTCAGTAATGCAGTTATTCAAACAAGGCGATATTCAGTTACTAGTTGCAACTATTGTAGTTGAAGTTGGTGTAGATGTGCCAAATGCTTCACTGATGGTAATTGAACACGCTGAACGTATGGGGTTGTCACAGTTACATCAGTTACGGGGGCGCATTGGGCGTGGTACAGAGGCTAGTGTATGTATACTGCTCTACCAGAAACCATTATCGGAAATTGCACGGAAAAGGCTTCGGATCATTTTTGAGAATACCGATGGTTTTGAAATTGCCCGCCAAGATTTACTCCTGCGTGGTCCCGGAGAATTTTTTGGTGTTCGCCAAAGTGGAACACCCATGTTACGTTTTGCTGACCCTGAGCGAGATGAAATGTTACTTAATGACGCTCGTGGTGTTGCAGAGGAGATGTTGCGTGATTATCCTGAATTGGCACAACGTCATCTCCAGCGCTGGTTGGGAGAAAAAAATAAATACTTATGGGCTTAAAATACTAATAAATCAAAGGCTCGTAGTTTTCTGAACATGCTTTTAATTTTAGAGTTAGGTCTTAAACAATTTAGTGGGTTTAGGCGGGTGCCATTCGATGATTCTTCAAACAAAAAATTTAACCCTTCAATACCCAGGAAAGTTACTGTGCCGTGATCTGAATTTAACCGTTAATTCTGGTGAGTGTTGGGCGGTACTAGGGCAGAACGGTTGTGGTAAGACTACCCTGATACACGTACTAGGTGGTTTACGTAGTGCCGATGGCGTCAGTACAAATAGTGTGACAGTGGCTGGGAAAGCACCTCTAACCTGGCCGCGACGTGAGCTTGCGCGAAAATTGGGCATAATGTTGCAAGAAGAACCGGGTGAATTTTGGGGTAACGTAAGTGAATATGTGTTGTTGGGCAGGTATCCTCATGTTAAGAATTTGTTTGGCTGGGAATCTGTCGATCATGATATTGCTATCCAGGCTATGCAGCGTATGGAATTGACAAATTTTTCTCAACGTTCTCTCGACACACTTTCTGGTGGTGAGCGGCAGCGTGTGCGTATTGCGTTGTTACTTGCCCAGTCACCACAGTGTTACTTGTTAGATGAACCATTGCAGCACCTTGATCTTCGCCACCAACTTTTTGCTATGATGTTATTCAAGGAACTAGCCACACAAGGTAGCACCGTAATGATAGTACTGCACGATATTGCTTGGGTCAGTCGCTATTGTGATCATGTACTAATGCTTTTTGAAAATGGCCGCGTTTTAACTGGTTCAGTGGAAGAACTCTTAACTCGAGATAATCTGGAAGAACTTTACCAGTGTAGTCTGGACGAATTTGGTGTAAAGGTTTTGCGTCTTCCTGCTTCATGCACAGCGCTGGGTGTATAATTTAGAACTTGGAGTTCACCATATTTCGTAATGATCCATAAATTTTTCCGCCGTTATTTTAGCCAGGATTTCCTCGTCCCTTCTGCTTCTACTGAGTTACGCATCATTCCGCGTAAGCAACATGGCGTCGCCCGCAATAGGATTAGTCCTTGTGCAATTAAAATTACATCAGGCTTGCAGCAAGCTGGATATTCTGCTTTTGTGGTGGGTGGCGCGGTGCGTGACTTACTGTTGGGGTTGGAACCAAAAGATTTCGATGTGGTTACCAATGCTACACCTGAGGAAGTGCGTGCTGTTTTCCGTCGTTCCCGTATTATCGGCCGTCGTTTTCGTTTGGTGCATGTAATGTGTGGGGCCGAGACTGTTGAAGTATCGACATTTCGTGGTAATTCATTTACTAATAATAACAATGAAACTGTGACGCACAAACATGCTGACGAGCATGGGCGGATCTTGCGTGATAACGTATTTGGTAGTCAAGAAGAGGATGCAAAGCGGCGCGATTTTACAGTTAATGCATTATTTTATGATCCAGCCAGTGAAGAAATCTGGGATTATCTAGATGGTTACGACGACATTCAGGCGAAGCAATTGCGCATTATTGGTACACCGTTGCAGCGTTATCGTGAAGATCCAGTACGTATGTTGCGAGCAGTGCGACTTGCAGCTAAACTCGATATGCAGATAGATACTGCCACTGCTGCACCCATTGGTGATCTTGCGCCACTATTACAAAATGTGCCACCATCTCGGCTGTTTGATGAAATATTAAAGCTGCTACTATCCGGTCATGCTCAAATCTGCGTAGCGGATTTAAGAGCGCGCGGATTGTATAATGGTTTGTTACCAATGCTAGATATGGTGCTTACACAGTCACTGGGCGAGCGCTTCATCACACTTGCGCTTAAGAACACTGATGAGCGGGTGCGGCAAGAGAAAACGATATCGCCTGGCTTCTTGTTTGCTACGCTGTTGTGGCACGAGGTATTGACAGCATGGAATACTTATCTGGCTTCAGGAGAGAAATCCACTCCTGCTTTGCATATGGCAATGAGTGACGTGCTGGCGGTGCAAGAGAAGAAACTTGCAATTCCACGTAGATACGATGCCATCATGAAAGAGATCTGGGCAATGCAACCACGTCTTCTGGGAAGAGCAGGACGTAGGCCATTTCGCTTACTGGAACACCCACGCTTTCGAGCAGCCTATGATTTCATGTTGTTACGTTGCGAAAGTGGAGAAATTGATGTGGAGATAGGACATTGGTGGAGGACCTTCCAACATGCTAAAGTCAGTGAGCGAGAGAACATGCTGCTCAAGGGTGAAGTGTCAAAGAAGCGCAGAAGAAGACGTGCTCGCAGTGAAATTGTAACTAGGAATGTAGGCAATATTAATACTTCGGTTTCAGATACAGCAGAATAATTAAATATTGGGCGCCAATTGAATCCTATTTCTCAAGTTTTCATTGCGTTAGGTAGTAATTTGGAAGATCCAGTGTTTCAAATACGGAAAGCGTTCGATGAACTTGCAAGACTCCCCGAAAGCCGTTTATTAGCTTGTTCTTCGCTTTATCGAAGTGCGCCAGTTGGGAGATACGATCAGCCTGATTTCATCAATGCCGTGGTACAGATCGAAACTAGTCGATCCCCGCACGATTTACTTAAAGCTTTGCTCGAAATCGAGCAAAGTCATGGGCGCGTACGAAGGTTACCCAATGATCCGCGTACACTTGATCTAGATATGCTGATGTATGATGAATTAAAATGTAATGGGCAGAACTTGACTCTGCCGCATCCACGCATGCATCAACGTGCTTTCGTATTAGAGCCTCTTAAGGAAATTGCACAGGATTGCTATATTCCTGGCCATGGTACTGTTGTCGAGTTACTTGCCGCTTGTGCTGAACAGCAGCTTGAACGAGAGCAAAATTAGTGAAGCTAGAAAAATATCGTTACATTGTGGTTGAAGGTCCGATAGGGGTAGGAAAGACTAGCTTAGCACGGCGTATAGCTGATCATCTAAATAGCTCGCTTCTGCTGGAAGCACCAGATGAAAACCCGTTTCTTGAAAAGTTTTATGGGGACATTTCCCGTTATGCTCTACCAACGCAATTGTTTTTTCTTTTCCAGCGTAATAACCAGGTGCAGAGTTTAGCGCAAATGGATATGTTTGAACGTGTGACCGTGAGCGACTTTTTGCTAGAGAAGGATCAGTTGTTTGCTAAGCTTACGTTAAGTGATACTGAGCACGATCTTTATCAGAGGATCTATTGTCATCTGCAACCTAAGGCTCCTCCTCCTGACTTGGTGATTTACTTACAAGCCCCACTTAATACTCTTATTGACAGGGTGAAGCAGCGCAGAAGCTTTTATGAGAAAAATATTTCTGGAGAATACTTATCGCGATTGTCTGAGAGTTACATACAATTTTTTTATCAATATAAAGGTGCGCCGGTTATGATCGTCAACAGCGAGAATTTAAATTTTGTCGATAACCAACCTGATTTTGACTTATTACTACAACGAGTAGAACAAATGAGCGGTCCACGTGAATATTTTAATTGGGGAAGTTAGGATTTAACATGCGAACCACACTAAAAACCCTACAGAGAATGCGCGATAACGGAGAAAGAATATCCGTACTTACATGCTATGACGCAAGTTTTGCTTTGTTACTAGAGAACTCTGGTGTTGATGTTCTTTTAGTGGGCGATTCACTTGGTAACGTGTTACAAGGAGAGGAGACCACATTGCCTGTGACACTGGATGACATGGTTTATCACACGCGATGTGTGGCACGTGGATCGAGTAAAGCGTTTATCATGGTTGATATGCCCTTTGGCACATCTCAAATATCACCAGAGAATACTTTTGAAAATGCGGCTGAACTTATGGCTTCGGGCGCAAATATGGTGAAGATCGAAGGTGGTCACATCATGACTGAGACAATTAGATTTCTAACTCAGCGTGGCATACCGGTATGTGCCCACATTGGTTTAATGCCTCAATCAGTTCACCTGTTGGGTGGTTATAAAGTACAGGGCAAGACTCACTACCAAGCCAAGCGTTTGCTGGAAGATGCGGTTATATTGGAGAAGGCTGGAGCAGGCATATTGTTGATGGAGGCTGTTCCTTCTACACTTGCAAAGAAAATAACTAAGACACTTGTTATACCCACCATAGGTATTGGTGCGGGTGGAAATTGTTCTGCGCAGGTGTTGGTACTGTATGACATGCTTGGGATCTACTCGGGAAAGAAATCTAGATTCATAAAAAACTTCATGGTCAGTGCTAATAGTATCAGTGAAGCGGTAGAAAATTATGTTAAAGAAGTTAAATCTGGGAAATTTCCAGGGTTAGAGCATGGATTCTAGTTTATAAATTGAGCGTGGAGATAATTACCGACATTTCACCTTTGCGTACACGGCTAAAGTGCGAGCCTTACATTGTATTTGTTCCAACCATGGGTAGTTTACATGAAGGCCATTTGTCTCTGGTACGAATTGCAAAACAGAAAGCAGGTTGCTTAGTGGCAAGTATTTTTGTGAACCGCTTGCAATTTGCGCAGACTGAAGAATTTGATCAATATCCTCGCACTCTAGCGGACGATTGCAAATTATTGGAGAACTATGGTGTTGATGTACTATTCGTGCCTGATGAAAAAAGTATTTATCCGGTACGACAGGAATTTTTGCTAGAGCCCCTGCCAGTAGCAAACACACTAGAGGGCAAGTTTCGCCCTGGTTATTTTAGCGGTGTAGTAACGCTGGTCCTGAAGCTTTTTAACCTTGTACATCCACAAGTAGCAATATTTGGTAAAAAAGATTATCAGCAGCTGTATATCATGCGCGAAATGGTGCGGCAGTTAAATTTATCAATAGAAATTGATGTGGGCGAAACTGTGCGTGCATCTGACGGACTAGCGTTGAGTTCCCGTAATCGTTATCTGAGTGATGAAGAGCGTGTTGAAGCTGCACATTTATACCGAGTTTTATTAAAAATAAAACAGAAAGTGGAGATTGGTGATAGAAATTTCCAGGAGTTGCAGGAAAATGCAAGAGAAACTCTCGTTAACCATGGTTGGATAGTTGATTACGTTGATTTTCGACAACGTGATACGCTAGTTCCTGTTCAAGCGAATGACCGGAACTTGATAGTGCTTGGAGCAGCACGGCTTGGTACAACCCGGTTAATAGACAACTTAGAGATGTCCATCTGAATCTAAAACAATTGTTAGATATTTCTCTCGTTGTTCATTAAGCAAAACGCTCTTCCATCACGTTACGTGATGGAAGAGCGGCATTTCATACTTATATAGTAACTCTTCGGCGGATATTACAACTGTTCCCCTTACTGGTTCACCTAACCCTGCTC
>Ga0114948_10001269_pt1 | contig 10840 bp, 8 predicted proteins | sample CR04metaG_FD_83877 | JGI IMG/M metagenome (GOLD analysis project Ga0114948, IMG submission 83877) | Deep subsurface microbial communities from Mariana Trench to uncover new lineages of life (NeLLi) - CR04 metaG | ecosystem: Environmental > Aquatic > Marine > Ocean trench > Sediment | place...
CTAAAACGTAACCAACGGCCCTGGAAGCCCCACCTGTACCCAGTATCAACGCTGTTTTGTCTTCCAAAGGAAGAACATCCGCCAATGATCTCGCAAAACCATAATGATCTGTGTTATAACCGGCGAGCCTACCATCTTTTAACACTTTTACTGTGTTGACCGCACCTATCTTCTGGGCTTCTTTATCGATTCGGTCTAGTAGTGGCATAACAGTTACTTTGTATGGATTAGTAATGTTTAAACCTTTAATATCCTTTTGTTCCTTAAGAATTTGAGAAAGCATATTGATATCCTCAATATCGAAATTGTGGTATGTATCCTTCCGTTTTTCTTGTTCGAATTTTGCAGTGAAAAATGTCTTCGAAAAAGAATAACCCAGGTTTCTTCCAATAAGCCCGTATTTAGTCATTTTTTTGGGTTTTTAGATGTTGATACCAGACTAAACTCAGAATGATAAAAATACCTAAAATAATAAAGAAAATTGCCAGAAATGTGTCTAACGAAAATTCCGTAGGAAAAAATCGTTTATATCCACTGATGATTTCCTGTCCATTGGCATCCAGCATAATATTGCCACTTGGGTCAAAGTCAAACTCCTTATTTTTCCAGGGCCAAACCACTCCCAGTGAACCCGTTATAAATCCGATGATCACAGCGAAGGTAGCTTTTTTGTAGCGTTTTAAAAAATAACCTAAAAAGTGTGATAATGAAACTAATCCGGTCAAAGACCCGGCAGTAAAAACAACTAGCACCTTTAACAAATCCATTTGTACAGCGTTTTTCGTAAAGCTAAAATCACCGTGCAAAATCGCAGCTATCGTATCATACATTGCATTGACAGAGTCGACCAAAAGCAATACATAATTTCCGAGAAGGATAAGTATAAAAGAACCGGAAAGACCGGGTAAAGTCATTCCACTCACTCCTATGATTCCGCAGAGAAATACAAAAAGTAAGTTATCATTTTCTTGCGCCGGTTCCAGGAAACTAATGCCTATACCAACGATGATCCCGAAAACCAAATAGGCAAGATATTTTCGGCTCCAATCACCAAAATCCTTGGCGACGTAATAGATAGATCCAATGATCATACCAAAGAACATACTCCAGACGTAGAGCTCATAGTGTATTAAAAAGTAATCTAATAATTTAGAAACACTGAAATAGCTGATCACCATTCCCAGGATCAGCAATCCTAAAAATCGACCGTTGATATAAGTCCAACAACTTTTAAATCGGCCGTTAATAAGCAGTTTGAACGCTTTACCGTTCACCTTTTGAAGCGAGTAGATAAATTCCTCATAAAATCCGGCGACAAAGGCTACCATTCCACCCGAGACACCGGGTACCTTATTGGCCGCACCCATTGCCAACCCTTTTAGGACCAGCCAGACTCTATCGCCAAAAGTGCGAGTTTCGTTCATTTAAGCTTTCTTTTTTATGGTGGCTACACGTTCAAGAATAAAAATGGTTAGAAATCCTAGAACCATAAAAATGAGCGCATAGAGCAGTTGTGGATTCCCTTCGTAATTATCCGGAAGAATACTTCTTTCAAGAAACGGAATTTCTTCTCCACTATGATTGATACGGTATTTCAGCACTTCTTTCCAGGGCCATATTTTGTTGAGGGCACCTATCATAAAACCCGTTAATACGGTAAGTATAATATTTTTATGGTGTTTGAACATCCAGTTCAAAACTCTTGAAAAGGCCTTTAATCCAATAATAGCACCCAAGGCAAAAACAATTAATTTTATAAGCGCTTCAGAAAATAAATTCCAATCCAGCGTCATAGCCCCTTCAATAAATTGAGTAATAGTACCGATGATAGCTTCATAGGCACCCAGCAAAAGTAGGATAAAAGCTCCGGAAATACCTGGTAAGATCATCGCGATAATGGCAATAAACCCGGCAAAGAACAAGAACCAAGTATTGTCTGGAGATCCAATTGGTTCTAAAATGGTAATGAAATAAGAAAATCCGGCGGCTAAAATCATGGCTAGAATAGAACTTATTCTCCATTGGGTTATTTGCCTGGCGATAAAAAGTATACTGGCGATAATTAGGCCAAAAAAGAAGGACCAAACGGCAATGGGATGATTGACAAGTAACCAGGTGATCAATTTTGCCAAAGATAATATGCTCATTAAAATACCACTGAATAAAATTGATAGAAAACCAAAATTATATCGCTTCCATGCAGCGTTTATCCCTTCTTTTTTCCAAATTTTAAAGAAGCCAAAATCCAATTTATGGATGGTCTCGATCAACTCTTCATAAATACCCGATATAAAGGCTATCGTCCCTCCGGAAACACCCGGAACAACATCCGCGGCACCCATAGCCATACCTTTTAACAAAATGATAATGTTTTGAAAGAAATTACGAGATCGCATAAGTAAGGCTTACGTTAATGAGCCTCAAAAATAAGAATTTTATAACGACGGTTTCCTGTGATTATTGATTAATTGCTGAACGCTCTGTTTTCTAAATACTTTTGGAAATAATTCCTCGATGATCAATGAAAACTGATCGTCCAGGTCCAGGGCATTTTTCAAGTGAAACTCTGCTTTATTGTCTTCCAAAAGTTTGTAATACAATCCCGCCAGCCTATATTCGATCTCTGCATTCTCCGGGTAGAATTCTGCCGCCTGTATGAGATTTTTTATTCCCGCATCGTACTCGCCTAACTCAATGAGAATATCACAGCGCGACAACCAGGTCTCCATTTCATAATTGCCCAACTCGATGCTTCTCCTGAAGCCATGTTCGGCCTCTTCAAAAAGATTGAGCCTTTTGTTGATCTTTGCATAACGCTTCCAATACAATTCATTTTCCGTATCGATATCGATAGCTTTCTCAATATAATAAAGTGCTTTTTGAAAATCCTTTTTTCTGAAATGAAAATCGGTTATGGCGATCCAGCCTTTGTCCAATAATGCATCTTCTTCCACACATTTACTGTAGAACTGAAGCGCCAATTCATTATTCTTTAGCTTCTCATAGCACTTGCCAATTCGCAACAAGGCAAACGACGTTGGATCGTCCAATCCCAATGTAATCGAATAACTTTCAATGGCCATCTCATACTCTTTCAATTTCTCCAGCACCTTTCCCTTTTCCAGATAAGCTCCTATAAAGCAGTCGTCGCTAATGATAGCAAAATCAAAGGCTGAGAGTGCTTTTTTATAATCTTTCAGGATAAAATATTGTTTCCCCAGCTGATGCCAGGCGACTTCGCAATATGGGTTTTTATTCAAATAGTTATTGAGGTATTCAATGGCGACCTCGTTTTGTTCCAGATAATCAAAACAATAGATGATATTGTACAGCGCCGAATAGTCGTTCTCATCCTGTTCCAGGCATTTCATGAAGTAGTATTTGGCATTTTCGAAGTCCTCCATGAACAGATATTCCATGCCTATTAATGAGAGCACATCAGACTCGTCTGAAGTGATCTCCAATGCTTTTTCCAGCAAGTTGATCGCTTTTTTATGTGCATCACGACGCGAATATATATTCGCTTTTTGAATATAGATCTCCTCATTGGATTGTTCCAAAACATAGAGGTCATCCAGTAAGGCCTCCGCGGTGTCCAATTCGTTTTCGAATATGTACATCTCTACTTGAAATAACTTTAAGCTTGTGGCAGCAGGATGCTGCTCCAAACCAAGCTTCGTTGCTTTTTTTGCGAGGGCTATCTTTCCGTTTTCCAAATAGTGATGAATTATCTCTTCGAACTCATCGGAGTCGAAAAAGTACACATCATTAGTCTTTAACATGGATTCAAATCGGGAAAGTGAAAAATTGTTATGCTCGTTAGGGCTTAAATGCATACGCACCGTTTTAACTGTTTCTTCAAATTAAAGATACTAATGTAATGAAGCATTCAAGAGTCGTGCCCCTTTTGTTGTTAACAAGCTTATTAACACCGGTTTTGAGCTAATAAGATGTTGAATAACAATTAGTTGAAAAACAATTAATTGTTATGAAATTCATCGAGAACATCCGTCAAAATGGCACAACCTTCTCTAATTTCTGTTTCGGTAATAGTCAATGGAGGAGTAATACGTATGGCACGGGGCTCGAATAGTAACCAAAAGAGTATCAAATTTTTGTCTTTGCACGCTAGAATGATCTCAGTAGCGATTTCTGCAGAATCGACCATAAAAGCCAACATCAATCCCTTTCCTCTCACTTCTGTGATAAGAGGATGTTTCAATAATGATCTGAATAATTTTTCCTTCTGAAGGGTTTGTATCATCAGATCGGATTCTATGATTTCTTTTAAGGTCGCCAATGCGGCCGATGCTATAACTGGATTGCCACCAAATGTCGTGATATGGCCCATTTTTGGATTGTTTTTCAGTACAGACATCAAACTATTAGATGCCGTGAAAGCTCCAATGGGAAGGCCACCGGCCATTCCTTTGCCCATCACTAAAATATCCGGGACTGTGTTATAATGTTCAAATCCGAAGAGTTTACCTGTCCGTCCGAATCCTGTCTGAATCTCATCCAGGATCAAAAGAGCACCAATCTCTTCGCATCGAAGTTTCACTTTCCTCAGATAGTCATTTTCAGGCAGGATAAATCCTGCACCTCCTTGAATGGTCTCTAATATTACGGCAGCTGTACCTTGTGTGATCTTTTTGATATCCGCTTCAGAATTAAATAAAATTGAGTGACATTCCGGCAGCAGCGGACCGAAGGGTTTTTTGCGTTCTTCATATCCCATAACACTCAATGAACCCATGGTATTACCGTGATATGCATGGTGAGCATATATTATTTCGCTTCGTCCTGTGGCACGCCGGGCTAACTTCAAGGCGCCTTCAATCGCCTCGGTACCACTATTGACGAGGTAAGTTGTGTCAAGAGGATGGGTAAGTTTTTCGGCCAGCAATTTTGATAGATTCACGGCGGGTTGCTGAGCGTATTCACCATATACCATCACATGTGCGTAGCGATCCATTTGATCTTTTACAGCCTTGATTACTTTTGGGTGACCGTGCCCCAAAGAACAAACCGAAACTCCAGCCACAAAATCTAAATGTGCGTTCCCGGCAGTATCGTAGATATAACTGCCTTTGGCATGTGAAATTTCCATCGCCAAAGGATACATGCTGGTTTGCGCCTGATATTTTAGGAAGTCTGACAACATAGTATCAATTGTCTTTTTTCTGAGGAATATCTTTTTTATTTATTTCCAAAGAATCTTTATTGGCGGTCTTGAACTTAGGATCTTCCTCTCTATTTTGAAAGTCCTTCGGACTTAATTTCGATGCATCGGGAATCATTAGGTCATCTTCGGGGATGTCTTCAAAGAAATCACCTTCATCTTCGGGTAAAGGGATTCCTTTTATCTTCGGAAGTATGGGTTTTGGCTTGCCTTTGAAGAGATCGCTCTTTTTCATCAGCCGTTCATCACCTCGCCAAAGAAAGCCGGGAAGTATTCGAGCGTTTTCGGGAAGAGCACTTTCAGGATATACTTTGCCGGGAACTTTCTTGATGAATTTCATTCCGACAATTTTTTGTTCTTCCAGATACAATAGTATGGAACTTGAAAGGGTCTTGTTTATCCCAACCAACTCTTCATTATCATTTCTGAAATAATATACTACCTCACTATTCTTGATGATATTAATTGTATCCAATTTGTTATTGGTAAACAAACCGATGAGTCTTTCTCCTTTTACCTGGTTGTATCCGGCACTATCCTTCTGAATTAAAAAGGCGTTATTGAACACCTTCAAAGTGTCTAATTCTTCCGTCTCTTTATTGTTTAAAATATGAATAGTGTCACCGGTTATTTGATTTTCGCCACTCCACAACACCGGATTGCTCAGTAATTTAGTAATTCCGAGCTTCTGGTTGATATAAATAGAATCACACTTTCCGCTTGTGGGCAGTTCATTTTCCAGACCTCGCTTGAACATTCGAGCCCGGTAAAAGCCTTTTATAATTCTATTTTCCGGCTTTCCGGTCACTTGTAAAGTATCCGCATGAACATACACAGAGTCCTTCTCTTGCAGGGTAATCGCGACTGCGCGTTTTGTAATGAATACAGAGTCCTTCGCACGAAATACTTCGGCATAATGTCCCAGAATTATAGTTTTATTAATGGTGTCTAAAACTTTAATATTGTTGGTCGCGGAGGCAAAACTCTTATTTCGGTCAAAATAAATGCTATCCCCGTAAAGAGTCCGATTTTCGTAATCGATCCTTGAATTTTTCACAAAATAACCTGTATCTGCACGTGTGTCATAATAACCACGCTCACAGTATACCGTACTGGTTTCACTAACTATGGTTGATGCACCATACAAATAGGCGACTCCGGTTTCAGAATAGAAATCCAACTGGGGGGAGTTGACCGTATACTTAGGGTTTACAATTTTAACGTTTGATAAGAATTGATATTTTTTACTTTTGGCAAAATAACGACCAATCCGGCTGGTTAAAATACTGGCTGTATCCCGAACCGTTCCACCGGATCGATAATAGGCTTGTTGTTTAATGCGGTCAAAATAAAGTGTATCTGTATGGAGCGTAGTGTATGGTTCGGTTAGAACCACATTGCCACTGGCGAAAGCGAAGGAGGTATTTCCGTTATACTCGGCATAATTACTTCGCATTTGGATAGAGTCTCCCTGCTCAATACGTACATTACCATAAGCCTTTACAAAATTGTCTTTAAAATAAACATAGGCCTGATCGCACCACATTTCAACATCCTCATGGACAATATAAACCTGCCCACTATTGTCACGAGTATAGATAACCGCATCGGGAAATTCAGGTTTCTTTTCAAAGTATCCCGACTTTACTGATACTTTCGTCGTTTTTGTGGTATCGATGATCTTCACTTGCGATCTAAGCGTGATTCCGAAGAAAAGAAAAAGGAGTGATATGTAAAAAGTCGTTTTCAACAAACAAGTATACTAATTATCGTATAAATAGGGTACTAAGGATATATTAAAAAAAGGTAATTCTTAATTTTAGAACTACCAATGTTATACGGAAAAAGACCTCTTGGGAGACCAGCGGCAACACCTTGAAGGTCGCTCATTTACCTAAGTATGGTCTGTGTTCTATCAGGCCCAACAGATATAATTTTGATGGGTATTTCAAGTTCTTTTTCCAAAAAGTGGATATAGTCATTTAATTCCTGTGGAAACTGAGCAGTATCGCTCATTTTTGTCAGATCTTGTTTCCATCCTTTCATTTCGGTATAGATGGGCGTAACATATTCTTCCTCTATAGTGTAGGGCAAGTGTTTAATGATATCACCCTTGTAGTTGTAAGCGGTACAAATTTTCAAAGAATCAAAACCGCTCAGTACATCGCCTTTCATCATCATTAATTGTGTGACACCATTTACAGCACAGGTATATTTTAGAGCCACCAGGTCCAACCATCCGCAGCGTCGGGGTCTTCCTGTTACCGCACCAAATTCATTGCCGATCTTCGCCATTTTGGCTCCAACATCATCCAACAATTCAGTGGGGAAAGGTCCGGATCCCACGCGAGTGGTATATGCTTTAAAAATACCATATACTTCTTTTATCATTGTGGGGGCTATTCCTAATCCTGTACAGGCACCCGCTGCAGTGGTATTGGAAGAAGTCACATATGGATAGGTTCCAAAGTCAATATCGAGTAATGATCCTTGGGCTCCTTCGGCTAAAATGCTCTTTCCTTTTTTTATCGCATCACGCAAGTATTCTTCACTATCAATAAACTTCAACGATTTTAAGATCTCTATGGCTTCGAAAAATTCTTTTTCCATTTCGTCCAGATCATATTGGATATCCACTTTGTAAAAGTAGATCAGGCTTTCATGCTTGTCGGCTAAAGCGCGGTATTTCTCCTTCCACCCATCCATCTCAATATCGCCAACCCGAATCCCATTACGGCCTGTCTTGTCCATGTAAGTCGGGCCGATTCCCTTGAGCGTTGAACCGATTTTCGCCTTTCCTTTTGCGGCTTCACTGGCGGCGTCCAACAATCTATGTGTAGGTAGTATTAAATGTGCTTTTCTGGAAATTAGTAGTTTGGACTTATAATCGATATTGAACGGCTTGAGACCTTCCAACTCTTTTACAAAAACCACAGGGTCTATAACTACACCATTTCCTATGACGTTGACTGATTTATCGTGAAAAATACCGGAAGGGATGGTTCTTAGAACATGTTTGATGCCATCAAACTCTAAAGTATGTCCGGCGTTAGGACCTCCTTGAAAGCGGGCAATTATATCATAATTTTTAGTCAGAACATCGACGATTTTTCCTTTTCCTTCGTCGCCCCATTGTAATCCAAGTAGTAGGTCTACTGCCATAAATTCAGGTGTTGGGAGTTTTTCGGTTTCCGTAGAAATACAACGAATGATTGGTTATTTCAATGTTAAAAACTTCTTCTATCGTTTTTTTGATCGTTTGAATGCGTGGGTCACAAAATTCAATCACTTCTCCGGAAGAAAGGATAACGTGATCATGCTGCCTGTCGAAATAAGACTTTTCGTATTGTGCCAGATTTTGACCAAATTGATGCTTGCGCACCAGACCGCATTCCAGCAATAACTCGATAGTGTTGTAAAGTGTTGCACGACTCACACGATAATTTTTGTTTTTCATATTGATGTATAAGGATTCAATATCAAAATGATCATCGTGGCCGTAAATTTCTTGTAAAATAGCGTAGCGTTCCGGAGTTTTACGATGTCCATTTTCTTCGAGAAAACCCGTAAAAACGTTTTTTACAATAGCCTGATTTTTTGTGTCTGCAGCTGCACTCATAGCGAAGAGGCAAAGTTACTCATTTTAAACTCTTGTCACTTTATCAATTCCGTTTATTTTTTTAATGTTTTTTACCAGATTATCAAGAATCGATTTATTTTTAACTATCACCGTTATTTTTCCGGTGAAGATCCCATCATCACTATCAAAATGCACAGTTTTCATATCGATATGCAGGTTGTTTGAAATGACTTTGGTCACATTACTAACAAGTCCTATGGCATCTATACCTGTAATGACCAAATTCGCTTTGAATTCTTGTTGTGTAGAGTCTATCCACTAGGCCGGCATGATGCGATAATTGTAATAGCTTTGCAGCTGCATGGCATTGGGACAATTTTGCTTGTGAACCCTTAAACCCTCGTTTACGGTAACAAATCCGAATACATCATCGCCCGGAATAGGATTACAACAGCTGGATATTTTATAATCGAGTTTTTCTTCCTCCTTCCCAAAAACCAATTGGTCATATTTAAAAGTGAGTTCGTCTTTATTGATCTCCTTGGGAAAACTGGGTTTACGAATTCTATTTTTGAAAAAACTTACGAATTTATTGCTCCTTGCCGCGGCATAATCTTTCAGCATGGGGTTGGTGATAATTCCTGCGCCAATCCGGTAAAACAGATCCAGGCTTGTTTTTATTTTGAAATAACCCACCAATTGGTTGATGGTTCTTTCGTCCAGAGTGATCTTAAGCGACCTTAATTTGCGCGCCAGGACTATTTTCCCATCAGCTGCAATTTGTTTTTGTTCAGCTTTTAACGAAGATTTAATTTTTGATCGTGCTCGCCCGGTCACTACAAAATTAAGCCAGTTGGCAGAGGGAATGGATTTTGCTGAAGTGATAATTTCTACCTGATCCCCACTTTTCAGTTCATGACTCAACGGAACCAATTTTCCATTTACTTTTGTGCCACGGGTATGCAAACCAACTTCAGTATGCACATGAAAGCCAAAGTCAAGCGCCGTCGATCCTTTGGGTAAGGAATACAGATCTCCTTTGGGAGTAAACACAAAAATTTCTTTTGCATAAAGGTTCAACTTGAATTCTTCGACAAAATCCACAGCATTAATTTCTTCATTTTCCAATGTTTCCTGAAGCTTATCGAGCCAGTCATCCAGACCTCCATCTTCTTTTTCGGTGTTTTTATATTTGTAGTGCGCGGCATAGCCTTTTTCCGCGATCTCGTTCATGCGTTCACTGCGTATTTGAACTTCTACCCAACGTCCTTTGAGGCCCATTACCGTAATATGGAGGGCTTCGTAACCGGTGGATTTTGGTGAAGAGATCCAATCTCGCAACCGCATTGGGTTCGGCTGGAAGTGATCGGTTACAATCGAATAGATCTTCCAGGCGAAAAATTTCTCGCTTTCAGTATCACTTTTGTAAATAATTCGAACAGCGAACTTGTCATACACTTCATCAAAAGAAACGGATTGGGTGATCATTTTTCTCCGTATAGAAAAAATTGATTTTGGACGACCTTTTATTTCATAATCCAGTTTTTCGTCATCCAGGGATTTTTCGAGCACTTTTGAAAATTCCTTTATATATTGATCTTGCTCCTCTTTGCTATCTTTTATTTTACTGAGGATATCATTGTAAACTTCGGGTTCGGTGTATTTGAGGCCCAAATCCTCCAATTCGATTTTAATATTATACAAACCAATACGGTGGGCCATTGGGGCATAGATGTAGAGCGTTTCTGAAGCGATCTTAACCTGTTTGTCTTCCGGCATAGAATCCATGGTCTGCATGTTGTGAAGTCTGTCGGCAATTTTTATGATGATCACCCGGATGTCTTCATTGAGTGTCAACAGCATTTTACGGAAATTTTCAGCCTGCAGGGATACATTACTGTCATACTCCAGTGCCGAAATTTTCGTTAAACCATCCACGATGCGAGCCACGGCTTCACCGAACATTTGTTCGATATCCGCCAGGCCGTATTCGGTATCCTCAACTACATCATGTAGTAGTGCGGCAATGATAGAAGTGGCCCCGAGGCCAATTTCCGAAGCCACTATCTTGGCCACAG
>Ga0114948_10001270_pt1 | contig 10839 bp, 8 predicted proteins | sample CR04metaG_FD_83877 | JGI IMG/M metagenome (GOLD analysis project Ga0114948, IMG submission 83877) | Deep subsurface microbial communities from Mariana Trench to uncover new lineages of life (NeLLi) - CR04 metaG | ecosystem: Environmental > Aquatic > Marine > Ocean trench > Sediment | place...
CCCTGACCAAAAGCAGTTGCCGCCATCACAGAAACAAGTCCAAACAAAACCACCCAAAGTCTCAACCGATCACTCACAACACGTCCTCCTCAAAGGCACGCCAGTCAACCTGATGGCCGATGGCTGATGGCTGATGGCTGATGGCGCCTCATGGTCTTTGCCCGATCACATAAGACGGCTGACTCGCGCCCACCGTAACGGTGTGAACATCGGTCACGTTGCCCGGCCAGGTGAACACGAACTCGTGTTGCCCCGTCACCACCTCACGGTTCACGAACGGCGGGGCACCGGCCGGCATGCCGTCGATCGTCAGAGTACAGTTGCCGGGGTTGGCGCGGACATTGACGCGCCCGAGCGGTGGTGCCTGGTGCGTGGTCACGTTGGCTTCTGTGATCGAGACCTGGACGGAGCGGTTCAAAAACTTGTCAGGGGCCCACAGCCGAAGCTGATAACTTCCAGGCCGCAGTTGCACGCTCGGGCTCGTCGACGCGGCCGCCATCTCTCGTTCCCCACGGTAGATCGCGATTGGATAGCTCGCTTGTACGCGAAACGTCCCCGGGCGCCCCAGCGGGCTCAGCCGGACCGGACCGGGAAGCGGCTGCCCCGAGGCGATCTCGATCGTGGACGAGCGGTAGTCCGTTCGTGAGAGCCTAATCTCGTGATCATCGTCCGAAAGCTCCAGGGTCATCGGCGTGACGCCGTCGATGGTTTCCCCATCGAGCACAACCGTCGCACCTTCGGGTACCGTTCGTAGCTCGAACAGACGCGTCATCGGTGTCAATACGAACTCGAGCGGACCCGGCGGGTCAATCCTCAACGTGATGTCGCTCGAGGCCGATTCGAAACCTTCGAGCCGGAGCTCGATCGCGTGCGCCTCCTCGGTCATGCCAGAAAGGAGCAGCTCCACGCCGTCCTCGGAGGTTACCAGTCCGGTCGCGGCTCCGTTCAGGTAGATCGCGGCACCGGTTGGCTCCGAGCGAACTTGGAGCGTGTGCGACACCGGTTGCGGCCCAGGTGGCTCGCTCAGCAACAGCCAGTACAACACTCCGGCCAGGCCCAGCAAAACCACGATAACCAGCGCCCAGATCGGTGCGGCGAGAGCGCGCACCGCTGAAGTCGACTCGGTGTCTGCGGTTCCGACCACAGCTTCATCGGCCGAACGCGTTTCGAGAGAGTCCTTCGTCGGGGTCGCGGGGGCGAGCTCGGTTTCGTCGGATACACCGCGCATCGTGGCTGAGCGGGCGCCGTACAGGTCGGTGAGCTCGCTCTCGATCTCTTGGAGATGACGGGTCCGATCCTTTGCCGTCATCTGATGCTCGATCTCTTGGTGGCCCAGCTCACGTAGGGCACGTCGGAGATGGCGCCGCGCTTCGTCGAGCTGCGGATGGCGCTCGAGGAGCTCCCGCGATTTGGGCACGAGCTCCTGCCACTTTTTCGCGCGGCTCAGAGCGGCGAGCTGGTCCAGACTCTGCTGTAACAACTGTGTCGTGCGAGGTAGCGTCTTGCGATAAACGGTGACGATCTTCTCGATCTCGCGAGCCATTTCTCCGGCGACCTTGAACCGATCATCGCGATTCTTGGCCATCGCCCGATCGAGAACGTCTTGGATTTCCTGAGGAAGCTCCGTATTCTTCTCGATGATCGGCGTCGGTGTCTGGTGCACGATGTTGTAGAGAATCGAGGTAGGGGATTCACCCGAGAAGGGTCGCTCACCGGTGAGAAGCTCATAGAGGATGCAGCCGGTGGAGAAAATATCGGTGCGGCCATCGAGATGCGGTTCACCTCGAATCTGTTCGGGTGACATGTAGTGCAGGGTCCCGATCATCACCCCGCTCTTGGTGATCTGTTGGCCGCCCTCCATGCGAGCGATGCCGAAATCCATGATCTTGATTTGACCGTTGTCGAGATAACGCAGGTTAGCCGGCTTCACGTCACGGTGCACGACACCATTTTGGTGAGCGAAATCGAGAGCACGACACAGCTGAACCGTGATATCGAGGGCCTCGGCGATCGGCATACCCTTCTTGCCGATGAGCGTCGAGACGTCCGTACCCTCGAGATACTCCATCACGATATACGGCTTTTCGTTACCACCAAAGTTGCCGAGCTCGTAGATGGTGACGATGTTGGGGTGTTGCAGCTTGGCCGCTGCTTTGGCTTCGCGCTCGAAGCGACTACGCGAGTCCGTGTCGGCGATGACATCGGCCGTTAGGGTCTTGATCGCCACGATGCGATCGAGCGCCGGATCGTGCCCCTCGTAAACGGCCCCCATCCCGCCTCGCCCGAGACGGCGGATGATGGTGAATTTGCCGATGCGAACGTCTGTATCTTTATCCGTCATCAGTCATCAGTCATCACTCATCAGTCACCGGTGAAATAATGCAATATTTAGGACCCTACCCCAACAACAGCCATGCTCGAGACGTCCCCGAGAGGCGGAGGGGCGGAACTTCGAGCACGCCGCCAAAACCCAAAATCAAGGAACCCGGAGCAAAACCGTCGTGGTATTATCCTCTCCGCCGTTTCGATTTGCAGCCTCGACGAGTCGTTCGGCCACCTCGACTCCGCCATCGAGGACGATGTCGAGTATCTCACCGTCGTCAATCATCGTCGTCAGTCCGTCCGAGCACAACAAAATCCGGTCGTCGGTCTCGAGATCGAGCGTCTGGACGTCGACTTCGAGTTCCGGCTTGCCACCGAGCGCGCGGGTGACGACATTTCTCAGCGGATGGGTGCGCGCCTGAGATCTATCGATGACCCCCGACATCACCTGCTCGTTCACCCACGAATGATCGCTCGTGAGGCATCGAATGTCACCGCCGCGAACGAGATACACCCGACTATCACCAACGTGGGCGATGTCGGCCACACTCTGGTCGACGAGCACCGCCACCACCGTCGTCGCCATGCCCTCGCAGTCCGACTCTTGTCGGGTGTGCTCGAGCAGCTTGTGATTGGCGAATCGAATCGCCGTCTTGAGGCGGTTCGAGTTGAGCGTGAGACCTTCGTCGATTCCGTACGGCCAGGTGATATCCTGATCGCCCGAGGTGAGCTTGATAAAGTCCTCGATCGTCTCGACGGCGATGCGCGAAGCGACTTCACCATGGGCGTGACCACCCATGCCGTCGGCAATCACGTAGAGACCTTCAACTTCGTTCGAGCAGAAGCTGTCTTCGTTGATGGGGCGCCTGAGGCCCACATCGCTGATGGAACGTGACTCAATAGCCATCGCTTCTACTTGTCCTTCACTTGCGCGAAACGGCGCTTGAGCTCGGGGTGGTTCGGCAACTGCTTCAACGCTTGTTCGTAGACCCGCTTGGCGCGGACGAGCATACCCGTTCGCGAGTAGAGCGCGCCAAGCTCGAGATGTGGCTCGGGTGAGGTCGGGTCCTTCTGCATCGCCTGGTTGAAGAGCTCCGCCGCCTGGCGTTGCTTGGCCTTGTCCTTGCCCATCAAACGCCCCGCGGCGAGAACGTAGTCGACGTTATTCGGCTGCAGGCGCATCGCTTCGTAGTAGAGCTTCAAGGCGTAGTCGTACTCTTGAGACTGCTCACGCAACTCCCCGTTCGTGAAGTACAGGCGAGCCTCCTCCTCGGGAGTCTTCGTCTCCTTCGAGAGACTCCTATCATACTCTTGGCGGCTTTTCTCATCACGTAGTTGGTTGAACGCTTCAGTGAACTGCTGAAACCGCTGGCCCGCCTCCTCGCGTTCGGCCGGCTCCTTGAAGCGATCGGGATGGTTTTCCCGGGCCAACTGCAGGTAGGCCTTTTTGATCTCTGCGGTGGAAGCGGTCTTGGCCACACCGAGAATCTTGTAGAAGTCGTCGGTCATCGATCTTCGCTCGTTTACTTGTTTGTACGGGTACGCTTTAGTGCGAGACGACGGACCTGCTCGGAGACATTCTTGTCCTTGATCAGCCGTTTCAAGTCGCGATCCTTGAGCCTTGCTAGAAGCTTGGAAGACACCTCATGCGGGGTCTTCGGGTTTTTGACGAGCTCGTGCGCCACGATGTAGCGTTTCACGAACATACGATTTTTCGCGATCTCCCGCAACACGTCAGGGGCGACGTTGCGCATCTTGGCAATCTGCTCGGCGTCGTTTTCGTTCATCTTGGGGCTCGAGAGGACGGCACTCCACACGGTACGGTTTCGATCGCGGATGAGCATCATGCGCGCTTCGCGCTCACCTGTTAGCGCCTTCAACATCTTCTCGGCGGGGTTCATGGTGCTGAGCTCGGCTATCAAGCTCTTCTTCTCCGCCTTTTCTTCCTCGGAGACCTCCGTATCATCATCGGAGACGCCGTAGAGCTCCGCCGCTTCCTCGGTCGAGCGCGGGAGCTTCTCTTCTTCGGCCGGTCCGGTACCGAGATCCAGTTTCTTTAGGCCTCGTGGTTCCGTCGGTGGCGGCTCGGCTTCCTCGGCGGGGCGGTCGAGCTTGAAGTCGAACTTGAACTCCTTGATGCGCCGCTGCTGGTCGGAGTTGAGATTCTCGTTGGCTTCGAGAGCGGCCAGCACCGGGGCGTGCCTCAGAAGGCGCGTCTGGTTGATAACGATGAACTCTAGGTTGGTCTCGGTAAGCTTGGGGACGAGTATCGCCACGGTCTCGTCGAGGGTCGACGCGTTGCGGATGAGTGCCTGTTGGACCTCATCGGAGCTCGCCCGGGCGCCAAAAAAAGCGAGCACGTCCGCCGAAGTGGCTTCCTCTTTCAGGACGTTCAGGAGCAACGCCTGGTCTAGCGCTTCGAGACTCGAGTCCGCTTGCTGGCTCACCTCTTCGTCGCTGTCACGGGTGAGCAAGAACAAGAGCTCGACTTGATCGGCCGGCGACAACGGCAGCGCACCCGTGGCGGCCATTAGGCGCACGTCACGCGATACACCACCCCGCCGAAACTGAATCACCAAGGGCGAGCTCATGACGATCCCGACTCCGCGCGCACGAAATCCATGAAGTTATCCGGCGTAATCGACAAATCTTTGCGAACTTGTCCCTCACGGCCCAACGACCTCAGCGGCTTGTCGTTGACCCAGAGCGACACCCCGCCGGCATTGCCAAGCCAGAGCCGTATCTCGGTATGGGCGGTGAGCTCTTGTCGAAACCCTACTGCTTTGAGTCCGGTGGAAACGACCTCGCCATCCGCTTCAATCTCGAGCCAGCAGGACTCACCGACAACCAGCACTAGGCGGAGCGCTCCGTCGGCCGGCGCTCCTTCGCGTGACGGCGTCAGCGTGGGGACATTATTTTTTGGGTTTTTGGGGTTATTGGGGTTATTTGGGTCACTCGGGGTAGTTGTCAGCGAGCTCCGGAAAGCCGACGCCGAAGGGCTCGCGGGCGCCTCGGCGTTTCCATCGGAGGACACGGATCCCGCGCCGGCGGTGGCGACGTTTCTGACATTCGTCACCGGTGCGGTGGCCATGGCGTCGGGGCGCGCGGCGCCTGCCGACGGCTCCGCGGGGTCTGAACCCGAGCTCAAGACGAACACGGCAATGAGAGCGAGCACGCTCGCGGCGACAACCCAGGGGAGCCACGGAACCATCCTCGGAGGTTTTCGATCCTCTCTGCTCTGGTCGTCAGAGACTTTCTTCTGATGGGCAAACACATACGCGTTGACGGCCCTCTCCTCATCCAATCCGAGACACCGTGCGTACGCTCGGAGGTAGGAGCGGCGGTAGAACTCGCCGGGTATGAGCTCGAGTCTGTCGTCTTCGAGAGCCTCGAGAAAACGGACTCCGATTTTCGTATCGTCTGCAATCTGCTTCAAACTGATACCGCGAAGCTCACGTTCGCGCCTCAGCTTCTCGCTAAGTGACGCCATGGGAATTCGGACCAAGTCTTTGGCTAGGCCTCTGGCTAAGGGAGCGAATAACGCTATCCCCCTCAGACTAAGGCATTTTTGCTGATACGCTCCTCACCAGGACCATTGTGTCAGACGTGGAATTTCGAGTCAACGAGGGGGCGCTATCTCCTCATCAGAAAGGATCTTACGAGCGTGGAGCGCGACGACCGGGCGAAGCTCGTTGTTCTTGACCAGAGCAACGAGCGTACGGCGTGGCATACGAGAGACGAGCGTGAGCGCCACATGAACGGGCGTGTTTCGATGAGACACGATCCCGCTCCTTACCGAAGGCCGGACCACCCATCGCTCGCTCTGAGCGACTACCCGCAGGACATGTCCCGAGGTCGTTTCTCGTCTCACCAGTTCCAGAACCTCTTGCTCGCACATGCGCGGGTTTCGCAAGAGCGATTGAACGACCTGCGCGTGATTGCTGGCGGCGAGCGCGGAAATCAGGCCGGGCGGCGCCGAGTGCGCGATGGAGATTTTCTCGCCGAGCTCGAGCTCGGGCAGTCGTTTTCTGAGTCGACTCTCGGCGGCGACACGGAGCGGCATGGCGAGACGTATGTTGGTCGCGACCTTGAGCTGCTCCCTCCAAAACAGCAAAGAGAGCATTCGGAGCGCCAACGTACGCGGCGTCTTCACGTGGCTGACGATCGCGCCTCGCACGACGTGGCGCTTGTTCCACCGATCATGGCGGGCCACGGCCTCGATCACCGGCGCCGCCAGCTCCCGTTTCCTCAACAACGCTAGGACGTGGGCTTCGTCGGCTTCCGCATGATCGAGTAGCGGCGCGGCGTCGCTGCCCAGGCTATGCGGCCCCAACGAATCGAGAATCTCACGCAGCGTCATCGCCTCGGGCTCCGTCCTTCAGGGCCTCCCTTTCTATCGCTCTTCAGGGGCCGCCAGAGCGTCGTGCTCGGATGGGCCGACGTCACGACTGTGGCCACCATGCTCGTGCTCGCTCGTTTTTGTGTAGGCAGCGCGCCCATCGCTCACCACGCGCAGGCGATTGAGAATCTCGGTAACTCCGAGATAGACGTTCGCAAGGCCGAGCCCACAGACGGCACCCCTGAGCGTCGGCGACAAGAGAACCGGCCTCAAGTCCGGAAAGGTTTGGAGAAAATAGTTGTGCTCCCAGATCGCCGACCACGGAACCAGCATCAAGAAGAACCCGACCTCGAGACACACGAGAACATAGAGCACGAACCATTGTCTGCCTCCCATGTTCACCGCGACCGCAGATCGCTTGCCGCGGCGAGCTTATCCGCCTTCGCCAACGGCTGCGGCGGACCCGCCGAAGTTTCGAGCGAAGGCGGGCGGAGCGGAGGCGGAGGGCTAGGCCGCGTCAGCGGCCGAACGATAAGAACGCTCATCGCCCTCAGGGAAATCTCACTTTCGTATAGCTTGGAGCGCACTAACCCGGTCCTTCACCTCTCGGAACCGAGCGTTTTCTTTGAAGATTTCCATGTACAGCTCGAGCGCACGCTCGGGCTGATTTGCAGCCTCGTGCGCCTGCGCGAGGTCGTAGCTAAGGCCGTGGTACTCCTCATGCCGGCGATCGGGCAGAGCGAGACCCTTGGAGAACCATTTGATGGCGATGTCCGGCATGCCCTTTTCCATGAAGCACAACCCGAGCATGCTGCAACACTCGAGCCCTCGGAGCTCGTCTTTCTTCGCGAGCTGGAACTCCGCGATCGCCTCGTCGAGAAGCCCCATCTCCTTGTAGGCAATCCCGAGATTGTAGCGAGTGTCGTAGTCTTCGGTCCCGAGCTGCTTTTCGACGCCCTTGCGGAACTCCTTGAAGATCTGCTCGAGACCGGGATCGGTGAGCGGGCCTTCTGGCTCGTCCTCTTCCGCGTCGACGACGCTCTGGGTCCCGAAGATCTCGTCCGAGAGCTCGGAGGCGAGATCGATGAACTTCCCCCCGGATGAATCGGCACGAACGGGCGACGACGACGGTGCCTCGACGAGCGCCTCGATGCCGATCTCCTCATCCCTGAGCGGCGCCTCCGGTAGTGCGGCCGCGAGAGGATCTGGCTCGTCGTCGACCGGCGGCGGCGCCGGCACGGCTTCAGCCTGGGTTGAGGACCCGTCCTGAACAGGTTCGGGCGCAACCGGGGCCACGAACGTCGGCGCCTTCGCCGCTTCCACGGGACCCTTTTGAATCTGCTCTACCGAGAACCCCAGCTCCTCGATCTTCTGAAGTACATCCTGGTTGCCCGAGTGCTGTTTCAAAAGCTCGCCGAGCGTGCCCTGCGCGTCCTCGTATAACCCGAGGGCTATGTACTCGTCCACTTCTTCCAATTCGGCTGCAAGCGGACTCGCGGCCTGACGCGGCTGAGCCACCTGAGGGGGAGGGGTTGCGGGAACCGCCTCGATAACGGGCGCGGCTTCACTTTCGTCGATACTCGAGACGTCCTCGACGGACGGGATGTTGATCTCGATGTCGTCGGATGCGTCCGCGATGGCTCCTAAATCCGGGGAAACGATCTCGTCTTCAATTTCAGGAATTTCAGGAATTTCAGGAACTTCAGGAACTTCAGGAACTTCAGGGCTTTCAGGGACCTCCTGAACCTCCGGAACCTCGGACGTCACCGGCATCTCCACCGAGAACTCTTCGTCGAGCTCATCAGGCACGATGGAAATATCGAGCTCTTCGCCGAGGGCTTCACCAGGACTTGCGGGTTCGACGACGGGCGCAACGTTTTGCTCGACAACCACGTCATCGGTAGCACCGTCCGCCCCGACTGCAGTCTCGTCGGAGGACACGTCGAGAACGATCTCGATTTCCGGACGATCGGCCTCGCCGAGATCGACGTTCGAGCCAGCGATGTCGACGTCGGCAGCGCCAAGATCTACCTCGACAGGGATTTCTTCTTCGATGTCGGCGGAAACATCGGGCGCGCTATCCTCGAGCGAGATGTCGAGCTCAGGAGTGTCGTCGACGATGATGTCGATCTCTTCTTCGAGGAGCACCTCGGCAACGGGTGGAGCCTCCGCGACTGGAATCGCCACTTCGGGAGCGATGGCAGGTGCGTCGAGATCGATGCCCACATCGTCGAGATCCGAATCCGTTTCCGGCGACAGCGTCAGCTCGATCTCTTCCTGCGCCGCTAGCTCGGCGCTCGAGGCCTGCGCCGCGAGAGACGGGTTCAGCTGGGTCGCTTCCTCGCGCGCTTTGACGCTTTCGTCGCCACGCCCCAGCTTGCCATAGACCCGGGACAGCTGCATGAGCTGCTCGGATGCTTCGCCCGACATGCCCTGGTCTTTGTAGATCTCGATCAACTTCTCTCGCGATTCGGTGTGCAACCGGAAGCTCTCGAGCACGTCCAGAAGCTGAGAGATCGCTTTGTCCACCAAGCCGTAGCGAACGAAGACTTCGGCCTCGGTGAGCTTCTCCTTGATGTTCTCCTCGTCCTCTGGGGTCAGCTCGATAACGTCGCCGAGGTCGACTGCCCCGGAAGGGTGGGCGCTCCCCGGTTGATCATCGACCTCCAGCGTGAGCTCGTCCTCGAAACTTTCCGAAACCGCCTGGACGAGATCAACCTCGACGTTCTCGATCACGCTGAGATCATCGAGGGCAGGCAGATCCTGATCCAGTTGCACTTCAGGACGCGCTGCCGGTTTCGGCGCATCGAGCTTCGATTTCAGAAAATTCAGCCGGTCCTTGTGCTGCGCGTTCTCGGGGTCGAGCTCCACGAGCTGCTCAGCCACTTGAACCGCCTTCTCGACGTCTCCGGAGCGGTTGTATGCCTCGCACAAGGCGTCGTAGGCGCTCAAACGAGCCGAGTCTTGTTTGAGGATCGTATGAACTTCGGCTAGCTTGAGGAGCGTCTTGACGTGATACGGCTCTTTGGCCAGCACTTTTTGAAGCAACTCGTCCGCCTTGCCGCCTTCGTTGATCGCCACCTGTTTGTCGACGAGCGGCGTCAGTTGCTCGAGCGCAGCGTCGAACTTCGATTGGGCGATCCGCAAATCGGCGAGACGCATGACGTTTTCCGGATTACCGGGCTCAGCGTCGTTCAGCTGTTGGAACGCGGTCTCGGCTTCCGCGGTGTTTCCGTCGGCGAGGTACGCTTCTCCCAGACGACCGAGAACGTTCGGATCGACCGGATGGGATTGCCGAACCTCTTCGAGCATGCGCACCGCTTGCGCGTGGTTGCCTTGCAACGAGTGCGCATGTGCGAGCTTGATCTTCAGCGCCGGATCGGCCGTGTCGAGCGAGCGACCTTGTTCCAAGATCTTGACCGCTTCGTCGACGAGCCCCTGGCTGATGAACTGGTCTGCGATTCCGACGTACTCGCGCGAGGCCTCGTCGGTTTTACCCTGCTTGGAAAGGAACTCCGCGTACTTGTAACGGATCTTGACATCCTGAGGATCGATGTCGGCGAGCTTCTTGAAGACTTCGGACGCGCGGCGTTTATGGCCTTGCTTGTTGTAGAGCTCGACCAGCGTCTGGTAGTGCGATTTGGCCTCCATGAGAAGGCCTTCCTCCGCCTGCAGCTCGGCGAGGTTCCGCATCGCCGCTTCGTTCTGCGAATCGAGTCGCAGAATCATCTTGTGGGTCGCGATGGCGCGAACGTTGAAACCGTCGCGTTTGTATGCGTCGGCAACGAGCGAGTAGCTCTTGGTGGCTTCGTCGTTCCGACCGATCCGATGGTACAGGTCGCCAACGACGCGGACGGTGTTCCAATCCTTAGGATTCTTTTTCAGCCACGACTCGTACTCGTTGATGGCTTTTTCGATCTTGTTGCCGCGGATAAACTTGTCCGCAGCTTTGAAGATCTTGTCCTTGTTCATCGCCATCGGTCTATACGCTCAACGGAAACGACGGTGGTCGGAAACTCCTGACTGAAACTGAATCCTGAATTACTGCCTGAATGACTGCCTGAATGACTGCCTGAGTGACTGAATGCTTATCAAAACGTTCTCTTCTCCCGAAGCCGGGCTGCCTTACCCTTGCGCTGCCGCATGAAGTAGAGCTTTGCTCGCCTTACATGGTGTGA
>Ga0114948_10001273_pt1 | contig 10834 bp, 12 predicted proteins | sample CR04metaG_FD_83877 | JGI IMG/M metagenome (GOLD analysis project Ga0114948, IMG submission 83877) | Deep subsurface microbial communities from Mariana Trench to uncover new lineages of life (NeLLi) - CR04 metaG | ecosystem: Environmental > Aquatic > Marine > Ocean trench > Sediment | place...
CTCCAGCTACACCTTCAACGATGAGAATGTCATCGTCGGCCAGACGTACTTCTACCTGCTGGCCGCCCAGGACTGCACGCCCCTCATGTCCCTTCCGGCAGCGGCGTCGAGGACCTCGCTACAAGGCCCGCCTCAACCGTAGCGGGCCCCTCCCGGCGGTCTAGGCCTGCCCGGCCTCGATCCGCTGGGCCACCCGAGCCAGACCGTCGGCCCCCAACAGATCTCGGGCATGGGAAATAGCATCTTGTCCTCGCGATCGATATGATTGCGTCCAAGATGTCAATGATTTGTCTGCCCCAAACCGACCGATGCCCTCAGACCTCGATGATCTGGTCCCGCCGGGTTCCTACACTGACGTAGCGGATGGGAGTGCCCAGCAGATCCTGCAGGCGGTCGAGGTAGGCCCTGGCTTCCGGGGGTAGGTCCGCCAGCCGCCGTGCCCCACTGGTGGGTTGCTGCCATCCCGGGAGGACTTCGTACTGCGGCTGCACCCGGTTCAGGATTTCGAGGTCGGCCGGCATTTCCTCCACGCGCTCCCCGTCCAGGTCGTAGGCCACCCCAACGGGAATCTCGGCAAAGTGGTCGAGGACGTCCAGCTTGGTGACCGCCAGGGCCGTCAGGCCGTTGATGCGCACGGAATAGCGTGCCACCGTGGCATCGAACCAGCCACAGCGCCGCGGGCGCCCGGTGGTGGCCCCGAATTCGCCGCCGTGGTCCCTGAGCTGATCGGCCAAGGCACCTTCGGCCTCGGTGGGCAACGGGCCGTTACCCACGCGGGTGGTGTAGGCCTTGACCACGCCGACGATTTCGTCGAGCGCCGTGGGACCGATCCCGGTTCCCGTCACGGCACCCCCCGCCGTAGTGTTGGAGGAGGTGACGTATGGGTAGGTCCCGTGGTCCACGTCGAGGAGAGCACCCTGGGCCCCTTCGAGGAGTATGTGCTTGCCGTCGGCGAGCGCTCGGTGCACCAGGAGTCCGGTGTCGGTCGCGAGGGGGAGCATACGCGGGGTCAGATCGCTGAGGAGCGCCAGCGACTGATCCAGTGAGGCCCGTGCCCCCGACCCCATCATATGGAGCAGTTGGTTGACTCGATCCACTCGCTCACGCAGCAGATCCGGCAGCTGGTCCGGGTGGCGCAGGTCGCCGACCCGGAGCCCGCGCCGCCCGGTCTTGTCCTCGTACGCTGGGCCAATGCCCCGGCCGGTAGTGCCGATTTTTTGGCTCTTGTCTCGTTCGGTGTCCAGCAGCTTATGGTAGGGCATCACCAGGTGGGCCCGATCGGACACGAACAGGCGTGAGGTAACGTCGATTCCCCGCTCCACCAGTTGGTCGAGTTCCGTGAATAACGTCTCGGGGTCGAGCACCACGCCGTTACCGATGACGCATACCGTGCGTTGGTGCAGGATGCCCGACGGGATCTGATGAAGGATGAATTCGTTGTCGCCGATGACGACGGTGTGTCCCGCGTTGGCTCCGCCCTGGTAGCGTACGACCAGGTCGGCTTCCTCGGCGATGACGTCGACGATCTTGCCCTTGCCCTCGTCACCCCACTGGGCGCCGACGATGACCACACAGTGGGTTTTCGGTCCGAACATGCGGTAACTCATCCTCCGACGCGTGGGCGCAGGCCGCCGGAGTGGCCGGCACAAAGAAAACGGCGCCCGGGAGGGAGCCGCCGTGACGACTGCAACCTAAGGCAGCGACCATTGGCGGTCAAACGACCGCTATCGGCCCTGCGCCAGCGCCCGTCCGACCGCCTCAGCGGTAGCGAAATCGAGGCCCTCGGCCTCGTCCCTGGCGGTGTGTACCAGGCGTAGTGTCGACCAGTCGAACCTGGTCACCGTCACGGCGGCCGCACCCGACCGGGCCAGCGGCACGCTGTCCACCGCCATCAACAGTGGCGTCCGCCGGGTTCGGGCCGCCAGGGAATCGTGCTGCAGCCTCCTGGCCACCTCACCGGCGAGGCCGGCACCGGCGCCGGTGTGATACCAGACTCTGAGCGGGCCCCGATCGTCCAGGATGTCGAAGTTGATGACCTCGGCCCCCGGCAACCCGGTGCCGTAGGTGAGGGCGAAGATTCTGGATCCGACGAGTCCAAACTGCTCGGCACTGGTAAACAGGAATCCAGTGCCAGGGTCGGTGTCATGCTGTGCCAGGGTGATGGCAGCCAGCAGCCCGGTGGCGTTGTCGCGAGCGCCGGGCGAACTGCCCCGTAAGCCGCCCCGCCCCGCCAATCCGCAGGCGATCAGGGCCACGACGGCGGCGCCCGCTACCACATCCACGTCGATCGGGCCCCACAGTCGCATCACCGCCAGCACGGTGATCAGGAGAACGACCGCCGCCGCGTACATCATGGCAACGAGCCGGCCGGCCAACGATATCCCTTGGGCCTTGGTGTCGTAGTGGGCCACAATCCAGCGGCGCACCTGGTCGATCCCTCCCCTGGTGGCGATCAGGTTGGCCGAGTCCCGGCCTTGGCCGCCCAGGGGTGCCCACCCCAGGCTCACGCCGGCGAGGAGGACGCCGAGTGCTACCACACCGACGCCCCACGTGACCAGCGCGGCCCACGACGGTGCCGCCGGGGCGGTGAGCAGAAGAATCTGGATCAGCATGAGCCAACCGAGGCCGGCCCCGAACAGTGGGTAGGCGGTGAGACTGGCCGCGGAGAAGCGGAACGACTGTTCCTCGACGTCGAATCCCAGTTGCGACAGGTGTTCGCTCAGGACGCGCCGAGCCTGCAGCGCGCCGTCGGTACCCGCCTCACGGGGGTTGGACAGGAGCAGCTCGAGGAGTTCACGCGGTTTGGACATGGGGACCGCCGCCCAGGCTTGTCAGGAGCCTCAGGAAGAACTTCGTTTGGTTTGTGTGCGCGGCTTTCTGCGGGGACGCCGCTTGGGCACTGCCGTCACGCCGGCCGCCTCGGCTGTCTTGGCATCGATGACGCCCTCGGTGAGGAGTTCGGCGATCTCCTGCTGGAAGGACTGCATTCCCTGATCGTCCTTGTCGGCCTCCATGACGGCGAGGAGTGCCTCGGGCGCGCCGGTCTTGAGGATGTCCCGGACCTCGTCGGTGCCCACGAGGACTTCGAACGCCGGCGCCCGTCCTTGTCCGTCAGCTCGCGGCAACAACTGTTGCGCCACCACGCCGCGCAACACCTCGGCCAGCCGGACCCGCCCGATATCGCGTTCGTCGGCTGGAATCATGGCAATCACCCGTTCCAGCGTGGTCACGACGTCTGGCGTCGGCACGGAAGAAATGACCAACAGTCCGGTCTCGGCCGCGGTGATGGCGGTGTCGAGCGTCTCAGGGTCGGGGAGGTCACTGATGACGATGACATCCGGGTCCTGCCTGAGGGCCGCCTGCAGTCCCTTGACGACACTCTCGGTATCGATCCCCACCTCCCGCTGGGTGACGGAAGACTTGAGATCCCGGTGGAGAAATTCGATGGGGCTCTCGATGGTGACGATGTGCCGGTGATAGTTCCGGTTGATCTGGTCGATTAGGCCGGCGATCGTGGAACTCTTGCCGCTGCCGCCGGCGCCGGCGATGAGAACCAATCCGTGATCCGTGTTCGCCAGCGGCAGAATCGAATCCGGGGCCCCCAGCGACTCGAGGCTGGGGATCGCGAACGGGATGACGCGCATCACCACCATGAAAGAAGATCGCTGCCGCAGAATGTTCACCCGGAACCGACCGACACCGGGCATGCCCCACGAGCAATCATAGTCCTGGAGCTGGTCGATTCTCCGCCTGACATCTTCGCTGGCGATGAGTTTCAGCGCGATGGCGCGTGTCTGGTCCGGTGTCAGCCGCTCCTTCGTGAGCGGCACCAGTTCGCCATTGACCCGTGCACGGAATACGTCACCCGCCTTGATGTGCAGGTCGGAGGCTCCTCGCTTGACGGCGGCTTTGATGATTTTTTCCATTGATCCTCGAATGCGCCTGCGGCGTTCAGGCGGTGGACGAAACCACCGACGGGGGTAGCAGGCCCATACGCTCCTGCACTCCGCCCAGCGTCTCGTTGGCGATGGCTGCCGCGTGCTCGGCGCCGCGGGCCAGCAGCTCCGTGACCCGCTGCGGATCCGCCTTCAATTCCTGCGCTCGCTCCCGCATCGGCGCGAACCGCTCGCTGATGTTGTCGGCCAATACCCGTTTGCAATCCAGGCAGCCCCATCCCGCGGTGCGGCACTGCTCGGCAACCATGCTACAGGTGTCGGCCGAGGAAAAATGGCCGTGCAGGGCAAATATGTTGCACACGTCCGGATCGCCGGGGTCCTTCCGGGTCTTGCGGGCCGGATCAGTCATGGCCGGGCGGAGTTTCTGCCAGATGTCGTCGGGGGAATCGAGAAGCCCCACGGTGTTCCCCTGGCTCTTTGACATCTTGCCCTTGCCGTCGAGTCCCATGACCCGTACCGCTTCGGTCTTGCGGGCGACCGGCTCGGGGAAAAACGCCTCCCCGCCACCAAATCGCTGGTTCCACCGGCGGGCGATTTTCCGGGCCAACTCCAGGTGCTGGAATTGATCTTCGCCCACGGGCACGGTATCGGCCCGGTAAAGGAGAATATCCGCGGCCTGCAGAATCGGGTAGTTGAGCAGGCCAGCCGGGATACTCTTCAAGCCGCGGGACTTGTCCTTATACTGCGTCATCCGCTCGAGGTCGCCGACTGGGGTCACGGCGTTGAGCAGCCACATGAGTTCCGAGTGGGCCGGCACATGTGACTGGACGAACAGGGTGGCCTGCTCCGGATCGATGCCGGCGGACAGCAGCCCGATGGCCATATCCATCGTTTGCTGTGCCAACTGGCCGGGGTCGGTAGCCCCGGTGGTGACCGCGTGGAGGTCGACGATCGCGTAGAACGACTCGAAGTCGTACTGTAGATTGACCCAGTTTCTGACCGCACCCAACCAGTTCCCGATGTGGAGTTCTCCGGAAGGTTGGATGCCCGAGAAGATGCGTGCCATCAGGCCAAGCTAGCTACCTGAGGGAACGGTTGCAAGATGCTATCCCCCTTGAACTTACTTGACTTGGCCTCGCGCGCCGCAGAGACGGCGGCCGGGTACATCCGCAGCGCCGGTCCGCCGTCCGACCCGGCCGATTGGACCGCCAAGGGAGCCGCCGATTTCGTCACCCAGGTGGACCTGACGGCGGAGCGGCGCATCACCGACCTCCTGCTGGCCGAGACCCCCGAATCCACCATCGTCGGAGAAGAACTCTCCCCGGATCTGGCAACCGCGGGGCTGGTCTGGATCGTCGACCCGCTCGACGGCACCACCAATTTCCTGCACCGGTACCCGATGTACGCCGTGTCGATCGCGGCGGCGATCGACGGCGTGTTGCAGGCCGGTGTGGTGGTAGACGTGGCCCACGACGTCCACTACCATGCGTCACTCGGCGGGGGAGCTACCGCCAACGGCCGGCCGATCCGGGTGTCCGGGATCACCGACCCGAGGTACGCGTTGATCGGCACGGGGTTCCCCTTCAAGCAACCCCAGTGGCTCCCGGCCTACCAACGGCAATTCAACGCGATTCTGCCCCGGACGAGCGGCGTTCGCCGGACGGGTTCCGCGGCACTCGACCTTGCCGCCGTAGCCGCCGGGTGCTATGACGGATTCTGGGAACTGATGCTCGCCCCGTGGGACATCGCCGCGGGACTCATCCTGGTGCGGGAGGCGGGCGGCACGGTGAGCAACGCGGCCGGACAAGCCATCGGGGTCGAGCACACGGCGGTCGTTGCCGGCAACGAGACCATCCACGCCTGGTTGTTGGACCAACTCGGGGCCGAGGGCGTTCCCCACACGGTGGACCTTGCCGAGGAGAGGCACCCATGACCGATTCCGAGCCGGACATGGTACCCGGCACCGAGATGTCCACCGGCCACTCGCTAAAAGACTGGAGCGACGCCATTGCCGCCGATGCCCCCGTCCCCGGCGGCGGTGCGGCAGCGGCCATCGCGGCCTCCATCGCCGCATCGCTGGTGGCCATGTGCGCCCGGTTGACGTTGCGGCACGAGGAGTATCGCCACCTGGAGGACACATTCCAGGACATGGCATCCGAAGCCGATGCCCTGCGTGAAGACCTCGTCCTCCTGGCCGAAGAAGACGTCATGGCCTATGGCGCCGTGGCCCAGGCACGGGCGATTCCCCACGCCGAGGACGACGAAGCCATCCTGCGGCTGGTCAACCTGAACGCGGCCCTCGTCGGGGCCGCGGAGGTCCAAATCGCCGTGCTACGACTGGCACAAATCACCGTCTCACTGGCGCGCGCCGCGGTCGAGCATGGCAACATCCAGGTGCGGGCGGACGCAGCAACGGCGGTCCTCCTGGCGGGAGCCGCGGCACGGGCGGCCTGGGTCAACGTGCGATCGGACCTGGCACTAGTGCGGGAGGGCACCGGAGCCCAGGAGGCCCCGGGAGACATGAGCGACGAAAAGATCGCCGGGCTCCTGAAACAGGCCAGCCGGCTGATCCAGGACGCGGACATCGACGAGCGAGCCGTCCAGGCGCTGGTGGAGTGGCCCTGAGAGCCCAGGTCACGTCACCGTTTCCTGGGACCAGACCGGATGCCGTAGGGGCGACGTAGACGCGTCCCTCCTACGCCCTACGTCCTATCCCTCTACCAGCGTCAGAATCCTCGGCTCGCCATCCGAGATCGCCACCGTGTGCTCGAAATGGGCCGATAAGCGGCCGTCGGCGGTGACCACGGTCCACTTGTCGGGCAGCGTCTTGGTGGCTGGGTTGCCCTGGGTGATCATCGGCTCGATGGCGATGGTCATGCCATCGACCAACCGGCGGCCGCGTTTGGGTGAGCCGTAGTTGGGAATCTGCGGTTCCTCGTGGAACTGCTCGCCGATCCCGTGACCCACCAGCTCCCGAACGACCCCGAACCCGGCAGCCTCGGCCACCTGCTGCACCGCGTGACCGATGTCGCCGACGTGGTTTCCGGTACGCGCCTGGGCGATCCCGGCCACCAGGGAGGCCTGGGTAACGTCGAGCAGCCGTTGGGTTTCCGGGGCGACCTCCCCGACCGCGATGGTGGTGGCCGAGTCGGCGTGGAGCCCGTCGAGGAGTACGCCCACGTCCACGCTGACGATGCTTCCCTCGTGCAGCACCCGCTTGGCGGAGGGAATGCCGTGGACGACCTCCTCGTTGATCGATGTGCACAGCGTCTTGGGGAACCCGTACAGTCCCTTGAAAGAGGGCCGGGCGCCGGGGTGGCTCCGGATGAACTCCTCCGCCAGGTCGTCGAGATCCTCGGTCGACATGCCGGGTCGAATCTGCCGCCGGATGAGAGCGAGCGTTCCCCCGACGATGCGCCCTGCCGCGGCCATGGTATCGATTTCCCGGGGTGACTTGATGGTGACCATCTAACAGCCGACCGCCTGGCACAGGCGCTGGAAGATCTCGTCGACGGCTCCGATGCCGTCGACGTGGTGCACGGTCTGGCGTTCCTGGTACCACGCCAGGACCGGAGCGGTCTGGCGCCGGTAGGCCTCGAGCCTGGTCTTCACCGCTTCGGGATCGTCGTCGGCCCGGCCTTCGCTCGAGCGGCGCTTCTCCAACCGGCTCAGGATCTCCTCGTCGGGCACGTCAAAGAATACCACGTGGTCGAGCGTGCGCCCGGAGGCGGCCAGGATGGACGCCAAGCCTTCCGCCTGCGGGATGGTGCGGACCACCCCGTCGAAGATGACCCCGCCATCGGCCGAGGGTTTGGCCAGCTCATCCCGAACGACCCCGAGGATGACGTCGTCGCTGACGAGGTGTCCGGCCTCCATTACGGCTTTGGCTTCGAGTCCCAGCGGCGTTTGGCGCTTGACGGCATCCCGCAGCAGATCGCCGGTGGCGAATTTCGGCAATCCGAGCCGCTCAGCCAGCCTGACGCCCTGGGTTCCCTTACCAGCCCCCGGAGGGCCCATCAACAGTATGTCCATACCAACGGTTCTCTCGATAAAGCCAAGGGCGGTGCCGGAGTACCCTCATCCGCACCGCCCGTCGTCTCTGCTACACGCATGCTGTCAGCCGTCAGTCGGGAGGCCGCAAGGCCTCCCATCACATGAACCGGGTCTGCCGCCCGCGGAACTTGACCCGCCCCGACCGCATGAAGCCATCGTACTGGCGCAGCTGACGATGTTGCTCGATGCGCGCGATGGTGTCCAACAGGACGCCGACCACGATGAGCACCGATGTGCCGCCGAACTGCGACTGGATGCCCAACTTGTTGGAGACGAAGATCGGCACCAGCGCCACCGCCGCCAGGAACAGCGCACCGGGTAGGGTAATGCGGCCCAGCACGCCGTCGATATAGTCCGCGGTGGCGGCCCCGGGCTTCACGCCCGGAATGAAGCCGCCTTGCTTCTTCAGGTTCTCGGCCAGATCGACCGAGTTGAAGATGATCGAGGTATAGAAGTAGGTGAACAGCACGATCATGACGGCGAACAGAATGGCGTAGGGAACGCTTCCCGGCACGAATAGGTTGGCCACTTCCGTCAACGTCTCGCTGTTGCTGAAGCTGGCCAGCGTCCCCGGGACGATGATCAGGGTCTGGGCGAAGATGATCGGCATTACGTTGGCCGTCAGCATCCGGATGGGAATGAAGCTCTTGCGCCCTTCCTGGATGCGTCCGCGTCCCATGACTTTTCGGGGTATCTGTATGGGGATCCGCCGGGCGGCGATGGTCATGGCCGTCACCGCAGCAATCGCCCCCACGATCACGGCGACGTACGTAAGGGCCGCCGCCAGCGATACGATGCCCTCGGTCACGAATCCGAGCAGCTGCAGGGTGCCCGGCCACAGCCGTTCGAGAATCGAGAAGGTAATCAGCAAGCTGGCGCCGTTGCCGATACCATTTTCGGTAATCTGCTCGCCCAGCCACATGACAACCATGGCGCCGGTCGTCAGGGTGACCACCATGACGAACCGGGAACCGAAGCCGGGAGCGGCTATAGCCCCGGGGATCGATTCGGTGAACAGCGCGTAGGTGTAGGACTGGGACAGCGCGATGACTAGGGTGGTGTAGCGCGTCCACTGGGTGAGCTTCTTCCGTCCCTCCTCGTCCTTCTGCATCTTCCCGACCGTGGGAACCACACCGCCGGCCAGCTGGAAGATGATGGAGGCCGAGATGAACGGCATGATGCCCAGCGCGAACACGGTGGCGCGGGATAGCCCCCCACCGAGCATGTCGTACAGGCCGAAGAAGCCTGCCGCGGCCGAGTTGCGGATGAAATCTGACAGTGCCGTAACATTGACGCCCGGGGCGGCAATGTGGGCACCGATTCGGTACAGCACAAGGGCGAGCAGCGTGAAGAGGAGTTTCTTCTTCAGCTCCGGATCCATCGCCATCGCCGGGGCCCGTGGTGCGGTCACTCGCCCTCGACCTTCCCGCCAGCCGCCTCGATCTTCGAGCGGGCCGTGGCCGACAGCGCCACGCCGCTCACCTGATAGGCCCGGTCGACATCACCGCTCCCCAGGACCTTGACCGGCGCGGCCCGCTTGCCGATGAGGCCGGCCGCGTAGAGCGCCGCCGGCGTCACGTCGGTGTCCGCCAACCGCTTGAGCTGGGCCACGTTCACGGCTTGGGACACCACCCGGTTGGGATTCTTGAAGCCCCGCTTTGGCAGCCGCCGATACATCGGCATCTGGCCGCCCTCGAATCCGGGGTTGGTGGCGCCGCCCGAACGTGCCTTGTGTCCCTTGTGCCCCCGGCCGGAGGTCTTGCCCACGCCGGAGCCCGGACCGCGTCCGACGCGCTTCCGGTTGCGGGTGGACCCTTTCGGGGGCCGAAGCGTCGACAGGGTGACCGTGCTGGTCTCCTGGTTGTTGGCCATCTATTTCTCCTCGACCGGCGTCACCTCGATGAGGTGTCGCACCTTGTTCAGCATGCCCCGAATGGACGGAGTATCCTGGACCGTTACCGTGTGTTGGTGATGTCGCAGTCCCAGGGACCGGAGGGTCCGCCGCATGGTTTCGGCGCGCCCGATGCCGGAACGCACCTGCTTGACGGACAGCATCACCGGGACATCTGCTTTCTTCGTCGTTGCCACTTAAACCTCCTGCCGCGGCCGATAGTCGATCTCGCTCACGTCGATACCTCGTGCCCGAGCCACTTGCTGCACCGACACCAACCGTGTCAGCCCGTCCATCGTGGCTCGGACCATGTTGTGCGGATTGGTCGAGCCGAGGCACTTGGTCAGGATGTCGGTCACCCCGGCGCACTCGAGCACCGAGCGAACTGGGCCACCAGCGATGACGCCGGTCCCGGACGCCGCCGGCTTGAGGAGGACGCGCCCCGCCCCATGCTCCCCGATGATCTCGTGCGGAATAGTGGCCCCGGCACGAGGGATCTCGACCATGTTGCCCCTGGCCGCTTCCACCGCCTTGCGCACCGCCTCGGCGACCTGATTGGCCTTGCCGGTCGCCATGCCGACCTTGCCGTTGCCGTCTCCCACCGTCACCAGTGCGTTGAAGGAAAACCGGCGGCCACCCTTGACCACCTTGGCGACGCGGTTGATCGTCACCACGTTCTCGATCAGGTCGCTGCCACGGTCGCGGTCGCCACGATCCCGGCGCGGACCACCACGCCCGCCTCGGCCACCACGGGCACCGCGGCGCTGCTCCCCGCCGGGACGCCTGGCCGTGTCAGCCCGGCCGGCGGGGGCCCTCTCCTGGGCCGGCGCCTCGACCGGAGCCTTGGCGGGCGCTTCGGTGGGCGTTGCCGCATCCGCCGCGGGGGCGGGGGCGGTGGGGGGAGTTGCCGGCGCCGTGTCCTGCTCGGCAGCGGAGGGGGAGGGGGAGGGGGAGGGGGAGGTCTTTTCCTGATCTTCCGACATCTAAAACTCCA
>Ga0114948_10001274_pt1 | contig 10833 bp, 19 predicted proteins | sample CR04metaG_FD_83877 | JGI IMG/M metagenome (GOLD analysis project Ga0114948, IMG submission 83877) | Deep subsurface microbial communities from Mariana Trench to uncover new lineages of life (NeLLi) - CR04 metaG | ecosystem: Environmental > Aquatic > Marine > Ocean trench > Sediment | place...
AACGCTCTTTGAGAGGGGGATAGCCCAGAGTGAGAAGCTGGCAGCGGCTCTGGATGGGGCCGATGATCTTATGCAGATAATTCCCCGAGAGAATGAAGCGAGTCTGATCGGCATAGGATTCGATCAGATTCCTCATCGCTGTCTGGGCATCGGAAGTCATGGCATCAGCCTCATCCAGAAAGACGATATTCCAGCGATGGACATTCATCCCTGTGGCGAATGTTCCGATCTTGCCCCGAACGACATCGATCCCCCTCTCTGCCGAAGCGTTGAGGGAGAGCACTTGGCAATCAAGAGAGCGAGTGATGATTCTGGACAGAGTTGTCTTCCCTGTCCCCGGAGGGCCGACCAAAAGAAGATGGGGAATCTCCCCCACTTCCAGATAGGAAGAGATGACTGATCGTGTCTCTTCCTCAAGGGCCATATCCTCTAAAGCCTTCGGGCGATACGCCTCAATCCAGAGGGCATCTTGAAGGGCGACTGCGGTCACTCTTCTTCAGCGCCTTCCGGATACTCCTCTTCGGCCTCTTCGGCTTCGGCTCCTTTGCTCCTGGGGCTGAGGATGTATCGATACTCTCCATCCTTGATCATGATCATTGTGTCCGGGCCTCCGAGAAGGAGAGAGGCCTCAGAATAGTTGGAGATGATCCCCAGCACATCGATCAAATGCTGTCCGAAGAGGAGGGAATAATCATCAGCCTTCTTCCCTCCATGCGCGAGAGATTTGTCAGGGAATTCTGAGTAATCGGAATTCTCATTCCCGACAGAATACTTCCCCTTCTTCGCTCCGATATGAAGCTCCACTTCTTCGGCTTTGTAGAGAGCGAAAGTGTTCTGGATCCCTTCGACTAATGCCCGAGTCAGGGGGATCCCATCGCCCTCCGGAGCAGCCTTCAGGAGCTTCTCCCGAGTCTCTTCATCGATCCGAGTTCCGATAGTCGAAGGATTGGCTGTCAGGAGGAATTGCTTTCCTCGCTCATCCTCATTGAGCAGGAGGCGATGCTCCTTCACAGTGATGTTGACTTCCACAGCATCATTGCCGACTCCGGAGAGAGCCCCGAGAGCCTTCACAAAGAAGCCGAGCCGGCCAATCCCGATCTCTTCCTTGAGATCTGCCTTCGGGATGGAGGGAGCGATCACACAGAGGAGATGATCTTGGGTCAAGGCCGATGTGGCGAATCCATCTGAGAAAACTACTTCATCCACTTGGCCTCCACAGGAGATTCTCTGGAGATGCTTGATGAGATCTTCGCGGATCAGTTTCATACTTTGCCCTTTGGCTTGAGAGAAAAAATGGAGAGGCCGAGAATCCAACTCGGAGCGGATCGCTTGGGATGTCCGGGGCTCCCGAAGTTCCATCCTCATTCTGTGCAGCAGAAAGCAGGATGGCCCCCCTCGGGCACTCTCATCTTCTATGTGGGGAGGAGGCGGCTTTAGGGTACAAAAAATCCCTCCCCCGATGGCTCAGGGGAGGGCTCTGAATTGGCGTTTAATCTCTTCCTTTTATGCCTCCCGGATCAGTGTAATTGAGGCAATATTCTGTGACGGCTTCCGGGGAGAGATCATTCTTGAAAAACTCCTGGCCATGCTCATGCTCAGAGACATAAAATTTGACAAGCTCGGGAGTGAGATCTTCATCCTCTCCTGTGATCCGATCCATCTGGGCCAAGCCCCGGATCCGATCTTCCATCTTGAGAGTGGAGCACATGACGACATCATGAAGGATCCCGATCCATTCTTCCTGGCTCGGCTGCTCCTCCCGATTTTCAATTTCTGTGAGTTTCGATAGCATCTGCTGAGTGAATAAATCTGTCATTTTGATTCTCCTATCTCTGGGGGATCATGTCCGGGGAAACTCCATGGGCAGCGAGGCGATCTCTGCCCTCAATGCTGTCCATCTCATAGAAAGAATCATCGGCTGCGATGCCGCCAACAATCTTCCGCTCCTTCACTTCCCAGACGCCCCTTCGGGGCCTCCGAGTGAAATGGATTTCGACAGACTCGCCGATCATGTTGTCAGCTTCGATTCTGATGCAGGGATGGAAGGCCATCTTAGGCTCCGAGATCATTGGAAGTCGCTGAGCGAATGTCTTCATCACTCAGGCACTCGGGGCAGCCGGCATCACAGATCTTGCGAGTGAAGGGCCGATTGCAAGTGACGCAATTTCTGCCATCGCTGGCGTCAAAAGATTCATCGCCACAGTGAGAGCATTCTCGGACTGGAACTAACTCATCAAGAACGCTGTCACAGCTCTCACAGAAAGAAAGATCCTCTCCATCATCCATCCGTTCTTGAAGCTCATCCATCGAAGCCTTAGCCGCCTCAGCTCTCTGTGTGGCGAGGCTCTTCATGCGATCCACAATCTCCCGATGGGCAGGGCGTTTGATGGCGCAATTTCCACAAACAAGAGCCCAGTTTTCATCATCGATGATCAGCCCACGTTTGGCAGCCCAGCGAAGATCATCTTCAGAGATAAAGCCGGCTCGCATTAGCTCGCCATGCTTCACAATGAGAGTGAAAGTGTTGGACGGGAGATGATGAAGATCTTCCATCCTCTCGGCTCCGGGATAACGGCTCCGGAGGCATTCGCAGATCTGGGCCTGATCGATCACTTCAAAAAACATCAGCTCTTTCTGGGCGCTCATTGTCGATCTCCTATCAGATTGAATAGCCATAATTAAAATATGCAGAAAAGCACCCAAAACATCAACACCTTTTTTGCATAGAAAAATCCCCCTCCCCGAGAGGGGGAGAGGGATCTCCAGTCGCTAAACTGGGAGGGCTATTTCTTCGCCTTCTTCGCCTTCTTTTTCTTCGCCTTCAGCAGCCCCTTGGCGATCAGCTCCCGGCGATAAACAGAGCAAGCGATCTTGCCTGCTCCATACTCGGGCCAATGGATCGCAAGGCCTCTCCGAATGGAGTTGTCTGAGACTCCTCGCAGGAGGCCTTCGCGCACCATTTTCGCTGGGGATGTGGATTCCGCAGAAGGCTCGAAAGCTCCTTCCACTCCGGCTTTCTCCAGCAGCCTGACCCAACTCGACTTGACTGGACGCCCTCCGGCTTCTTGCTGTGCCATCGCCAGAGTGATTCCATTCTCTTCGGCCAAGACTCTGACAGCCTTGATGTTCATTTTGTCAAACATTTTTCTCTTCCTTGCTCCGAGTGATAACAGCGTGTATGCAATGTCGGTTGCTCCAGAATAATCTTCCCGAGTTCAAATATCAAGACCTTTCTGTGAAATGAATTGCTGAAGGATTGCAGGATGCAGCTCCCCCGGATCGATGCCGGGAGGGAGGGAAAGCTGCTGGACTTGTCGGATCGGCTTGATCGTCCAGAAGAGTCTGGAGGCTTCCTTTTCTGCCGAGCCATCCAACAAAATCAGGAGAGGAGTTTTGGCTGGGAGTCGGCTCGCAAATTCCTCAACGCTTTTGCTATCGATCCCGAGAAGGATCGCTGTTTGATATCCGGCTCTGTGGACAGCGATCCCATCAAAGAATCCTTCCACTATGATGCAGGGGCGAGATCGATCCCGAGTCCGATAGCCTCCGATCAATTTCCGGGGAGCGTTTGTGAGATATTTCGGTCGCTTCCCTGAGACATAAGCTCTCCCCATATAGCCGAAGGAATTCCCGCTCCAGAAATCTTGGACAGGGAAGCAGATCCTCCCCTCCAAAAGATGCCCCGGCTCCAGGCAAACGATCAGCTGATAATTTCTCATGTGGAATCGATCTAGCCCCCGCTTGATCAGATAATTTGAAGCGCTCAGAATCTCATCAGCCGGCTTCGATTTGAAGGAGGGAGCTGGAGGAGGGAGAGAGCCATCGGAAGGCTCGGCATCCAGCCTCACAGGGATATAGATGTGCTCTCCCCGGATGTCTGTCAGGAGGGCATCAAGTCTCCCGCTTTCCCGGCAATTCCAGCAGGAGAAAACTCCCTTCTCCGCATTGAGTTCAAGATTCCATCGATCATTGCCACAGTACCAACAATCTCGGAGAGCGACTTCATCTCCCAGGAGGCGAACAGGATGCCCCGAGAGAGTCAGGAGGGAGAGCAATTCATCCGCAGTCATATCTGATCCAACAATCCTCCGAGTTTTTTCGGCTGGGGTGCTTTCTTCCTTGTGGGGATCTCCGGCATTGGCGGTTTCCCCAAGGCCTCAGAATAGAGCCGAGCAAGATCTTGGGCTCTCTCATCCGGGAGATGCTGGAGGACTGTATGGAGTTCGCATTCCAGGGCATGATCCGAGAGCCGGCTCATCCGATCCCTCTCGCATTCCTTCGACTTCTCGGACAGCCTCATTCGATCAGGGAGTCAGGCGGCTTGGGCTTGGGGAGATGTCCAAGGCGCTCCATGAGCTGCACAGTATTCGGGTGATCCAATCCAGCGATGAGAGACAGATCTCGATTTATATAGAGGGGAATTTCAGCTCCCTTCCCTCCGCTCTCTCTGGATTTCAGAACCCCTAGCCTGCCCTGATGCAGCTTCTCCTCATCATCATCTTGCTGGAGGGAAAGGATGCCATCGGCTCCCCGGATCTTCTGATAGCTGTCCCCCATATCTCGGACAGTTAAGCGCCGAGCATTCTGGGGCTTCCTCACAGCCTGGGAGGCTGTCAAAACAGGGAGGCTGAATTGCTGAGTGATGGCTCGGATGAGATGGGTGATCCTTCCCAGATCTTCATGAGTGCTTCGGCCTTTGGAGCCGGCTGGAGGAGCAAGGAGATCCAGATAATCGATGATCACAAATCCGAGAGTTCCTGCCTGCCTTTCGACTCGGGCAAGGATCCGGGAGATGGCCTCTGGGCTCTGAGAGTAGGCAGGGAATTCCAGCAGATGAACATTCCCCTTGGAGAAGCGGAAGAAGTGTTGGAGATCCCTCTTCACTTTCTTCGGATCCCTGCCGAATTTCTGCCGATCAGCTTCAGCAATCCCCCGATAGTATCTGTGGATCTGAGGCCGGAGCCCTAGCTCCAAAGTGATATGGCAAACGTTCTTCCCTTTCTGAGCAGCATGAGCCCCGGCATTCTGGAGGAACATCGATTTCCCCACTCCGGAATCAGCGAAGACAATCCAAAGCTCCTCTCCCCATCCTCCAATGACCCGATCCAGGGCAGGGAATCCTGTGGGAAGGAGAGGATCATCTTTAGACATGAGGGGTAGCCAGATATCCAGATCTCGGAGGGAAGCGAGGCCTTGGATATTTCCTGTTCCGATGCCGGCGACAGTATCAGAGAGAGTCTGAATGATCTCCGGGCTCACACTCTCGGGATTGGCATTCAATCGGGAGACAGCATTCCGAGCAGCGACAGCTCTCAGCTCTTCGATCACTTTCTCTCCGAAGAAGCTCGGATCATAGCCAGAGATGTCTTGCCCCCAGAGGCGTCCTAGAGCCTCTCTGACGCCCTCCCGCCTCCCTTCGGGCAGGGATGAGATCCAGAGATCCCAATCGCCCTCCAAAGGCATCTTATGACGCTCCCCGAAGAAGTCATCAGCGAAGATCACACAGGCCCGATAGAAGGGATCGGCTGTGACTAGATCGCTCCGGAGAGCTTCCCCGAGAGAATCCAAAACTGTCTGATCCCGAAGAGCGAATCCGATGATCCTTTCTACAGTGATCATCCTCGCCTCCAATCCCGATCTGCCTTGACTGGAATGATCGTGGAATTGGCCAGGATCCGAGAGACTTCATGAGGCTTCAGGAAGCTTGCCAGCTCTTCGATGGCAGGGTTCATAGTGATGAACATTGCCGCATCATTTTGATAGCATGTATCGATGAGCCGAGCGAGGATCTGAGAGATCTCATGGCCGGATAATTCTCTCCCGAAAAGGTCATCAAGGACAACTAGATTTTTGGCTTGAGAGATGATCTCGAAAGGATCCCCTCCCCCTCCATAGGAGATCTTCACAGCTTGGCAGAAATCCGGAACAGAAATCCATGTGGCGAGCTGTGTGCCGAAGAGGGAGATCGCTGCCCGATAGACTCCGATCCCTATGTGAGATTTTCCGATTCCCGGAGAGCCAGTCAGGAGGAGATGAGAATTCTTCCCCTCTTCGACTTCAGCGAGGAAGCTCCGGATGTGCTTCTCCAGGGATGGAGGATGCACAGCAGTCCAATCAAAATTGGAGAGCTGGGCATGATAATGGGAGGGAGGGAGCCCCAGGATCGCCCAGCTGCCCTCTTCTTCATTCATGGATGATGTTTAGCTCATCAGAAGGATTGGCCAGATACTCTCCGGAGCCCCCGAAGAGCCCCCGGAGTTCTGTCTTTGTGTGCTTGAGAGTGTTGGGATGATAGATCCCTCCAAGGGAGCTGAAGCCCCTCTGGAAAAGATGGTCGATATAGATCTTGTGATTCGGGATCTGGAGCATAGTCCGGATGATCAGATCTGGCTTGAGATTTCCATGCCGGATGGAGACTCCTGTGACAGCAGAAAAATAATTGAGGGCTTCAATGATTTCCCATATCTTCGCAGGATCAGAGGAGAGGAATTCCAGGGCTGCCGGGAGCCTGGGAATCCTGCTTCGGGAGGAGAGAAGAAATCCCCGAAGAGTGTTGTATGCCTGATCTCTTTTTTCTCCCGAAGGAAGACAGCAGATCACTCCTGCCAGATGATAGATCTCATCCTTCTTGAGCTTTGCCACAAGGCGATCTTTTTTCTTGGCGAGCATGAGCATCTGCACCCATTTCTTCACAGCGGGAGATCCCTTCTTGGCGATTCTCTTCTTCATTCCATGACTTCCACATCGAAGCCTTCGGCATGATAGAGAGCGATCCTCTTCTTCCCTGCTGTGTGGAGATATTTATGACCCGTATCGATGATGTCTGTGAGGATCAAGAATTCCTTCTCCTTATCCCTCCGGAGGCCTCGCCCGATCCTCTGGAGTGATTGCCTCCGGGAGCCCTCTCCAGAGGCAAAGATGAGATCGACAGCATGGCCCAGGCGATTAGTTCCCCGATCCAAAATCTTTGTTGTGACTAGGATTCGGAAGTCTCCATGAGCGAAGGAACTCAAGACTTCATCCCGAAGCTTTTTCGATGCAGATCCATCAAGGAAAACAGAACCCTTGATGGCGGCTTCCATCCATTCGCCATGCTGGATCCGATTGACAATTACGCAAGTCGGGACATCCTCCCGGATCAGGGAAGCGATGAATTGATGGCGAGCATGATTCCCTGTGATTGCCGCATCATAGATCCATGCTCGCTTCTGGGCTCCCTTCCATCTCCGGAAGCCTCTGGGCTGTGAATCCAGACAATCAGAGCAGTCGAATCTCCGGAGGAGAACAAGGGGCTTGGCTGAGATTCCCCGCTCTATCATCTCCTTATTTTTCGCTGTGATCAGGATCGGCCCCATGAGATCATCCAGAAGCAGATCTCCATAGGCATCCTCTGGGAATGTCCCCGAGAAGCCGGCTCGGATTTCTGAGTTGATGCAGGCACTCAGGATCCTCTTCCAAGTGGCGGCTGTCGCTTTGTCGGCTTCATCAAGGAGCAGGCCGGAGAAGCTTCCGCACCATTCTTTCCAGATCTGGGAATGAGCCTGAGCGCTGATCAGCTTCTCCTTCAGCTCATCGATCTCATGGGGATCCTTCTCCTCTTCGATGCCCTTCCTGAGAGCCTTCCTGGCTCTGTCTAAGGCCCCGAGATGCCGAGCGAGGGAAGGCACCATAGCCAGGACAATCATGTCAGGAGGAGGCGCTTTCACTCCAGCTTCGACTTTCCCAGGAAGAGCCTCAGCCCAGATGAGAAGCTCCCCCTCCAAGGCCTCCATCACAGCCAACTCATCACAGAGGATCAGGACTCTCTTATTCTGGGCAGCGAGGATCCGACAGAGGAGAGCGATCACAGCTCCCTTCCCGGCATTTGTGGCTAGAGCGACTCTCCCCCATTTGTGCAGGAGGACTTGAAGGAAAGCTCTCTTCTGATAATCCCGGAGATCAGAGACAATCGACATCCCAGCGACAAGCTGAAGCTCCTCCATCGATAGGAGGGGAGGAGGCAATTTTGGAGCTAGGCGATGGAGCATCCCCCGAGAGATTTCCATCTCCCAGAATTTCTGCTGGCCTTTGATCTTCCTGCACCATTTTCCAGGCCTCCAATATCCATCCCATTGCCCCCTCTTGAATCGGGGAGTGTACTCATGCCCCGGCACTTTCATCTTGAGCCGATCTCGCCACTCAAAGAGATCAACTTCTCCTGTGACTCGGAGGAGGATCGGAGAGAGATGTTCGATGGAGAAGCTCATTCGATTCGCTGCCCCAAGCGATGTTCCCGGAGCTTCGCTTTCCGGAGTCTCTGTCTCCTCTGATAGAAGAGAAGAGAGCCGGCTCCGAAGAGAGCCCCCAGGAGGAATTGAAATGCCAGGAGGATGATGATGTTGCTCATTTGGATTTTCCCTTTTCCTTTTATGTGGGGAGGAGGCGGCTCTAAGGTGCAAAAAAATCCCCCTCCCCGAGAGAGGGGAGAGGGATCGATCCGGAGAGGATCCTAGAGATAAGCTTCAAGCTCTCCTTCGACTTTGACTAGCAGCCGAATGCGCTTCGATGCATGGGCGCGAGCCTCAGCCAGATCCCGCTCTTGCTCCCTGAGATCTCTGATGTTTCTCTCTTCAGCCATGATCGAAGAGCGCACGATATCGTAAGCCTCGCCGGCTGATTCATATTCAGTCTCCCCTTCGATCATGTCGGCGATCTCAAAGGAGGCGATTTCGATTGAGGGCTGCTGAGTTTCGTCTGAGCCCTGAGTGGCGATGATGAAATAATCCATGATTGATCTCCTATCCTGTGTGAAAATTAAAAGCTGCTGCGGGCGTAGGCCCGAGCGGCTGCGAGGGCTCTGCGAGCTGTCCCGAATTCTTCGACAGTGAAAGTGCGATCTTCCGGGCCATCCAAGATGAAGAACTCGACTTCATACTCAGCTGCGATCCAGCGAGGATACCAATCTCTGCTGGCTCCCGTAGCGGCATTATGAGATTCGCGGCGGATCACTCCGAGATCATCCCCATCTACGAAAATGACGATCTCAGAATCTCCTGTGTCTGTATCGATGATTTCGGATTTTCCGAAAGTGACGCTCTTGGCGGCGACTGTCGCAGTCATTGTGAAGCTCCTATCTAAATCGATTGAATTGATCATATTAAAATATGCCAGCAGAGCACCGAAACATCAAGAACTTTCTTGCAAAGAAAATCCCCCTCCCTGGACAAGCGAAGGGGGCGATCCTTTCGGGAGATAGGAGTATCCCTAATCGGATCGGCGAGGCTCCTGCTGAGCAGCTCTCTCCTTGATGCCTCTATAGATCTGCTTCCGGCTCAGGCGAGCGAGATAGGCCGGATCTGCATCAAGCCGAATTGCCGCTTTGTGGGCTGTGCAGATGTCGCAAAAAGTGTTGTGATTAGCATGAGCGCCCAGGAGCCGATCTCCATGAGCGCAGAATTTTCCATGAGGGCATTTGTGGCGATATCGCCTCTTCCCACAGCGGGGCATTTTCTTCGCTGGAGTTCCACATTTGCAGATGAGATCTTGCTCTCTCTGCTCCCGGAAATTCCTCCAGGGAGTCATGATGCCTCCCGATCTAGGATGCCATCAATCATCTGCCTGACATCGAAGCGAGAATCTCCAGTCACTCCTCCATCCTCGCTGTCGGGATCCTTGGGATTTGAGCCTGTCCAGTAGATCGGCTCATCATCCCATGTCTCCCTCCGGCAGACTTCCCAGCCCCGATAGATGTACTCTCCCGGAGTGTCTGTGTAATGCATGAAGTGATGCTTCTCGGGCTTGTCCTGAAGTCGAGCAAGGACATTCACACAGCGTTGACATGAACGGATGTGCGCGGGGCTGCTGCCATCGCTTCGCTCGACTCGGGGAAGCTCTCCGGCAAGACAATCCCAGGCGTCCCTTACTCTGATTCCGCACAGCGCTGGGAAGTCGCCAGATCGGACATAGCTGGCATCAGCTTTTGTCGCATGAGCAACTTTCCGCTTCCCCCATGAGAGCCATAGAATATTCATGATCCTTCCTCCGACAGCAGGCGATATTTGCCGAAGCCATTTGTCGATTCTCCATGCCTTTCCACTAAGCCCCTCCGGACTAGGGAGAGGAGGATTCTGTCTGTCCGAGAATCATTCCCCCAGACCCATCCGCAGCCGGGATGCCATTCTCCCTGATGCGATCTCAGAGCCTCCATCATCCGCTCCTGCTTCTTGCCGAGCTTCCTCATGATGCCCTCCTCTGATCGAAGGCATCTCTCCAGCGAGAAGCTTGCTCTCTTTCGATCCTCAGAAAATCCTTCCGATAGCGAGAGAGGAGATCCTCTTCTCTCGGAGTGAGATCCCGATCCAGCTCCTCTAATTGGGCCAAGGCCTGATCGAAGAAATCCTGATACTCGACTAGCTTGGAATCACTCATCTGGGCATAGGCCATTAGAGCCCCTCCTTGTTAAGAGCATCGATGATGATCTGGCCCAAATGCTCTTCGCCTTTCGAGAGCTTCCCAACTCGGACATTGATCGGATTTCCCCGGCTGTCTTTCTCTGTGGGATGCTTCCCCCAGATGCCCCGAGAGCCGGCGATGTTGTAAGCGAAGGGGCCGACTGTCACTCCGAATGACTCATGCTCAGCTTGCAGCTCCTCCCATTTTTTCCAGCATTTCCGACAGACGCCCCGATGATCTTCGGCGCTCGCGCCACTCTCATTATTGAAAACGATCCGGGGCCGAAGGATTCCGCAGAGAGTCTTTTTGTCATCCCAAGTTGTGACAAGATGAGCCATGCTCCATCTCCCCGGCTCAAGCGCCCAAGCGATTCGATTGAAGGCCGTCTTAGGCCTCCTCCCG
>Ga0114948_10001275_pt1 | contig 10833 bp, 9 predicted proteins | sample CR04metaG_FD_83877 | JGI IMG/M metagenome (GOLD analysis project Ga0114948, IMG submission 83877) | Deep subsurface microbial communities from Mariana Trench to uncover new lineages of life (NeLLi) - CR04 metaG | ecosystem: Environmental > Aquatic > Marine > Ocean trench > Sediment | place...
CTTGTGGTTGCTTTTCGCAACCGCGGCGTGCAACGTATCCTCGGCAATGGTATCGATCTCGAAAGTCGTATCTCCGCTGAACGCCGTGTGGCTGGTTGTTTTTATGCCCGGCTGGTTCAGGTGCGGCTGCAACGCCTCTCTTATTCCTTGCGCAATATCCTTTATGAATTCAAACTTCAGCTTGGACATCAAACACCGTCAGTTCTGCAAACCGCTTTTTATGAAATCGATATTCTTTATGGCCGTCGGATCAACCCGGTTCAATATCGCTAGGTAGAAGCTGGTCATGTCGCCCAAAAAAATTAGCGAAAAGATGCGCGCCATGACGGCGTCGCCCCGGCTCTCAACCTCAATCACCGTTCCGCTCTGTTTTTCGATGATCGTGCGGGTCAATGCCATTCGCTTCTGTACGCGGTCGTGATCTTCTTTGTCCCTCAAATAGATCGCCTGGAAATTCTTGTTGACGTTAGCAAGCGGACCCCAGCCGACGACCTCATTGTGGTTCAGCTCCGGGAATACGTTGCAAAATGCCAGCACCTTGCTGTTTTCGCTGAACTGGCCTTTCCAGCGCATTGCCACTGCCTCAAACCTATCGACAGAAGCGAAGATCAGCGGAATTTTGTTCTGCAATTTTCGGGCGATTTCTTTGGCCAAATTGGCGTCAGATTCCGGGCTGTACTCTGATCTCAGTTTTTCAAGCAAATCGATGGTTTCCTGAATCTGGGCACTCGGGTCAGGAATCAGACCTGAAGTGTGCAAGGTGTAGATCAGCGGAACCGCGAGGTATCCCAGCGCCGAACGCGGCGGCGCGCCACCCGGAATAGAAATCACGGCGTGTCCGCTCCTTTTTGCCTCTTCGGAAAGCGTTCCACCGGAGGAGATGCAAACTATCTGCGCCTTGCGTTCGCGGGCCTCACGATACGAGGATAGTGTCTCCTCCGTCTTGCCTGAGTAGCTTGAAATGATGACGAGGGTGTTTTCATCCACAAAATTGGGGACGTTGTAGTACCGATTTACAATATACGGAATTTTCAGCGCGTCAGCAAAACACATGCGCGCTACATCGCCGCCGATGGCAGAGCCGCCCATGCCCGCCACGCACACGTTTCTTATTTGTTCGCTCTTGATATCCAGGCTGGCAGCGCGGGCAATTTCATCTGCTGTCTGCATCTGCTGTGGAAACGAGAGAATGCGATCGAGCATGCCATCCGAATCGAATTGTTGAATTTCCTGTCGTGTCAGTTCACTCATATTTTGTTTGGTGCGAGTTAAGTTTTTATGTCCTTAAACTTTTGTCGCATGACTTTCGTCATAAAGCGCTCCACCTCCGAAGCTTTACTAAACTCCAGCGCCTTGTTGGCGACTCGCACTGCTTCTCGATAATCGACTGACCGAATGATTTTCTTGATTTCAGGCACAGAAGTAGGCGTGACGCTGAATTCGTCCAGGTCCAGCCCCAGCAAAATCAGCGTGGCGAGGGGGTCGCTGGCCATCTCGCCGCACATGCCCACCCAAACACCCTCCTGGTGGCCGGCGGCGATGATTTGTTTAATAGCCCGCAGAACAGCCGGATGCAGGTGTTTGTAAAGATATGCAATCCTTTCGTTGCCGCGATCGACAGCGAGCAAATATTGCACAAGATCATTTGTGCCGATGCTGAGAAAGTCCACCTCTCTCGCGATTTTGTCGGCCAGGAGCGCCGCCGAAGGCACTTCGATCATCACGCCCAATTCCACGTTCTCATCAAACGGGATTTTCTTCTTGCGGAGTTCGGACTTCGCACGTTCGAGCGCAGCTTTGCACTCGATGATTTCCTCCAGCCCTGAAATCATTGGCAGGAGGATCTTCAGGTTGCCATGCTGGCTGGCGCGCAACATGGCCCGAAGCTGAACCTCGAAAATGTCCGGACGCTCAATAGAAATCCGGATGGCCCGCCAACCCAGGAAGGGATTCTCCTCAGGTGGAATGGTGAAGGACTTCGGCTGCTTGTCGCCTCCCACATCCATAGTTCTGACGATGACAGGCTCCGGCGTCATCTTTTCAACGATTTTCTTGTACTCGTGATATTGCTCATCTTCCGTCGGTAACGCGCTTCCTGCCAGGTAAATGTAATCGGTCCGGTAAAGTCCTATGCCGCGCGCGCCATGCGTCTTGGCGGACTCTACTTCGTCTGAGAACTCGAGATTTGCCGAAAGCTCTATCTCCTTACCATCCAGAGTGATACAGGGCAGGTCGCGAATCTCAGCCAGCCGGGTCTCGATATCGTAATACTTCTCCCGCAGCTTGCGATAGTGCTGAATTGTCTTCTCATCCGGGTTGATGAGCACATGGCCTTTGCTGCCGTCGATAATGATTCTGTCCCCTTCGTTCACTATTCGGGCAATTCTTCGCAGGCCAACCACCGCGGGCACTTCCATTGACCTGGCCATGATGGCGACATGGGTCGTGCGGCCGCCGAGGTCCGTGGCGAACCCCCGCACTTTGTGGCGATCCAGCTTAACCGTGTCCGAGGGCGTGAGATCGATGGCGACGATAACTGCTGAGCCCTCAAGCTTGTTGAGATAGTCGGTTCGGTCGCCCTGAATATGTTTTATAACGCGTTTTTTGATGTCTTTGAGGTCGGGAATACGGCTTTGAAAAAAGTCGATCGAGCTATCGTCCAGTGTGTGTTGAAACTTTTCCATGGTATCGTAGAACGCGTGGTCAGCACTCTTGAACTCGCGCTTGATGCTGCTGATGGTTTCTTCGATGATGAGACTGTCTTCGAGCAGGAGCTGGTGCACGTCGAAAATTTTGGCGTTCTCTTCGCCGATTCTATGTGCAACGCGCGTTTGCAGCGTCCTCAGTTCGAGCTTTGCCTTGGCTACCGCCTGCTTGAACTTGTCAATCTCGCCTTCGATCTGAGACTCATCGATAACGGTTGGCTCGATCTTGACGGCTTCGTCTTGCAAAACGAACACTTTGGAAATGGCGATCCCCGGCGAAATGGGAATCCCTTTCAGCAGGTAAGCGCATTTGATGTTGTTCTTGTGATTCTCCACTCTTGCGATCAAAAGTTAGTCTTCATTAAACTTGTTATTGAAAAGCTCAACCAGCGCTTTCAGCGCATCCTTTTCATCTTCGCCTTTAACGGTCAGCGTAAGGCTGCTGCCCAGTTCTGCCGCCAGCATCATCACCCCCATGATGCTTTTGCCGTTGACCTCGTGCTCGTCCTTTTCAACAAAGACATCGGACTTGAACTTGGTCGCGGTTTGAACGAAAAGTGCCGCCGGGCGTGCATGCAAACCCATCTTGTTTTGGATCGTAACTTTTTTCTGCACCATCTTATAAATCATCTGATTACGACTACATCTCGGCGTGCCCGAGTAGCCCCCCGAATACCGCACAGGCAATGAGCAACACCGTCAAAGCAACAGGCACCGGTATTTTTATTTTCAGAAGGATGAACATGCCAACTATACCGCCTACGAATCCCGCGATTTGAATAGGATCATCCACGATGGCCGACCTGGCCGCCACGACAAACGCCAGCCCTGTCGCCAGTGCCCCGACTCGCAGTAGGTCATGGCTGCGTTTGTGCAGTTTTTTCAGCGAAATTTCCTTCGTGATGTCAAAACCCAATCTGTATCCTGTCACGACGCCCTTGAATCGCATAAAGAGGTGCGGGATATTGTAGGTGACTAAAAAAACCACCGCACCTGCAACGCCCCAGTACATTGCTACCATCCACCCCAGCAAAGCAGTTAGCGGTCTTAGTCGTTCCCAGAACAGTTGATCTCCGATAGCAGCCAGGGATTGGCTCATTCTGCTTTTGAAGCGCTCGTGTTGCCTAAAAGCTGGTTTTTCTGCTGTTAGCGCTTCCTCTTCCAGCCTCATTACCGCACCGATAAGCCAGCCGGCCATGTACGGATTTGTGTTAAAGAAAGTCAGGTTGCGTTTTAGAAAAAGCCGCCGCTCCTTCGCGCTTTTCAGCATTTTTCGTGCGAACGGAATAAGGGCAAAACAAAATCCCAGGCTGAGCATTCTCTCGTAACTCCACACAGCCTGAATGTAGAAAGAACGCACGGTTGCCCGCACCAGGTCAAAAACCCCCAACCGCATTTTGCTACCTTCCTCCCACCAGAAACATAACACTCGCTCCCACAAGCAAACCCGTCAGAGCAAACGGAATCGTTTTTTTTCTGACAAGGAGCCGGGCAACAGCGCCGAGACCGGCCCCCAGAAGCACGGGTTGCACGAGATAAAGAGCGCGCTCCACCCCCACCGGCACAAACGTAAGGAGCTGCGGCAACAGCAACTTCCCAATAAGCAAGAAAGCGCCCGTGGTCAAAATTCCAAAAGCAATGGCATTAACGATCCCGGCATAGTGTAAGGTGGAAATGCGCCTGAGATCACCAGCTTCGGCAGCGAGGTCAACCTTTCCCATCAAGTAGGAGTTTGTGCGTCGCAGCCAGTTTACCAGTGGAATCAGCGCGACACTTGTGGCCAACGAAAAGAGCAGGCAACTCAACAGCACCAGGTTGGGCAATTCTGAAAAAGTCGAACGCAGCATGATTGCCATCCCGGCGCCGACATACGAGCCGACACCGCCGAAGGAAACCTTCGCGCCGCCCACGGGCAGCTCCGCCAGAAACGGCAACTGCAACAGGATGCCGAACCTTAAGCCCAACTCAACATTTCCCAACACTGCGCCTGCAAGCGGACACGCCACCAACGGCTGCGAGAGCATGGACTGCCATGCCGCATCCACATCAGTTGAAATGATGCCGCCTAACAGGCACAATAGTAGTATGTCTGTTACCATTGCAGCGTTATGCCTAAGCGTTTCGCGTTGAAATATAGCTTACAAGCTCGAAAATGGCAGACCGTTCAGGCGTCTTCCGCAGCGTGTCAAGGTTGCTTTTGGCCGATGCCAGAAACTGACTCACCGCTGCCTTTGCAGCATCGAGCGAACCTGCCTTTTGAAACAGCGCTCTTACTTCTCTTATTTCTATTTCGCCGGTGTTCGAATCCGAAAGTATTTCAGCCAAACGCACCCGGCCGGCAGAATCTGCGTGACTGAGCGCATGAATTACGAGATAGGTCTGTTTCTTCTGCTGCACATCACTGCCGAAAGTTTTGCCCAGAGTCTGCTCATCAGATGTGATATCCAGCAAGTCATCTTGAATCTGAAAAGCGCAACCAAGGTTGTCTGCAAACTTGCCCATGGCCGCCACTTCATCTTCACTGCCGCCGCCAATGATAGCGCCAATCCTCGCGGAGATGTTAAGCAAGCCCGCCGTTTTTTTTTTGATCATTTCGAGATACTCATCCGGAGAAACAGTCTCCTGACTCTCAAAAGCCAGATCCAGCGCCTGGCCTTCGCAAACGGTGATGACGCCTTCGTTAAAAATGTTCGCTATATCGTGGAATCGGTCGGAGTGGGTACGGAACAAGATTCGGTATGACAATGCCAAAAGTCCGTCTCCGGCAAGAATAGCGACATCAGGCGCCCATTTTTTGTGGACCGTAAGCCGGCCACGGCGCGTATCGTCGTCATCCATGATGTCGTCGTGAACCAGAGTAAAATTATGCAACAGCTCGATCGCAATGGCCGCCTCCCACGCTTTTTTGACGCTGCCCGACACGGCCCGACAGGCTAAAAGCAGCAAAACGGGACGAATTCGCTTACCGCCGCCCTCAAGGACATACTGTATCGGTTCATAGAGCAGTGAAGGTTCCTGCTCGTCTACCAAATGGCGCAAACGGGCGTGGATCTCTTCCCGCCATTCCTGCAAAAGAAGCTTGAATTGAGCCTCCACTCTTTGCTTACGAACCAGTCCTGTTTGTCAAATTTCGAATGTGTGCTAACCTTTTTTTTAAAAAAAAGATAGGCAAATCTTGCCATATAAACAAGGAAAAGTTGGGAGTTCGCGGGTGGGAGTGGGCAGTCCTGGCGGCAGTAGTTGCCAGGACTGCCGCTGCTTACTGCCGCTGACTATTCTTCATTGACCTTGACGACGCCCATCGCGGCCTCGAGTTGCGCTCTCGCGATCATGGCATCGTATTTGGCGCTCACCAGTTGTACACGAGCGCGGGTGAGACTGACCTGCGAATCTGTAACCTCCAGCAGCGTACCGGCGCCAACTCGGTATCTTTCCTGCGCCAGCCGAAAGTCTTCTTCCGCAGAACGCACGTTCCGTTTATTTATTTCGGATATCTGCGCAAATGCACTCAGGTTTAGATAAGCCTGCTTCACTTCGAGATCGGTTTGTCGTCTGGTACCCAACCAGTTTTCTTTGGCGATGGCGTAATTGGCGCTCTGCCGTCCAACCTCAGCGGCATCGGAAAAGCCGTTGAAAATATTCAAATTGACCTGCATGCCCAAAGACACCTGAAAGTTCTGCCCGATATCTCCGTACACGCGGTCGAACACCTCGTTTTGTTTGCTATAAGTCGCGCTGAAACCCAACGCCGGATAGTAGCGGCCTTTGGCGGCCTTCATGCCGTACTCTGAGCTGTCCATGTCATATTCGAATTGGTGCAACGATGGGTTGTTCTCTCTCGCTGTGGAGATAGCGTCGGCCAGGCTGGCTTCCGGCAGGCTGATATCGATCTCGATATCTGCGATGTGAACCAGGGTCTCCGGGTCGCGCCCTAACTCAATGTTCAGGCTGCCTTTGGCGATTTCCACGATGTTGCGTTGATTGATGAGATTGATTTCGTCGGTTCCAAGCGTCACCTCTTGCCGGTAGACGTCTATTTTCGCCACGGATCCGATTTCGAACATGCTTTTGGTCCGCGCCAGTTGCTCCATGCTGCGCTCCACGGCCAGCCGGAATTCCTCTTCCAGCTTCATGGCCTTCAGCAATTCAAAGTAACGGCGGCGGACATTGGCATAAACCGAATGCCTGGCCGCAACCAAATTTTCGCTGCTGGCCCGGAACGAGGCTTTCGATTGTTTGATCAAATTCCAGCTTCGCCCGAAATCAAACAAGGTTTGGTCGTACCGGATGCTAATTTGATTAAAGTTGAAGTTCTGGCTTTGAGAAACGATATCCTGGCGATCCAGGATAATCTGGCCTGTGGTGGGATCTACCAACTGAATTTCCCGCGTATCCACCCGCTCGGCCTGGTGGGTGCGGCTGGAGGTGAACGACGAAGTGACCACGGGTAGCACACTTGAGTAAGACCCCTTCACGTTGGCACCGGCGCGGTCCACCTGGTAGATGGCTTTTCGCATCTGTGAGTTGTTCTTCAAAGCGATTTGCATGCACTCTTCCAGTGTAAGCGTTTTCCCGTTTTGGGAAAATGAAACACTTGCCTGCAAGAGAAGCAGTGCTGCAGCGTTGAGCAAGATAAATCTTTTTTTCATCATAGAATCTCCTGATTCGATGTGCTGAACGGTTAATGCAAACTGAAAATTGTGAGTCCGTCTAAGGATAGACGTTTCTAAGGACGTTGGTCGGTCTCAAAAGTTTCGGTTTGCATGATAGGTGCCAATGTAGGGGCGAAGGGCCGTGCGCCCCTATGACAAATTTTCGAGGCCGGCCAGGTCGGGCAAGCCGATAGGGTTGGCGTCTTGTATCACTTTTGCGAAGGCCAGAACCGTTTCCTCGCCCAAAGATCGCCCCACAATTTGTATCCCCACGGGCAGGCCATTCCCGTCCAGGCCACAAGGGACGGAGGCGACGGGCAGGCTGGTCAGGCTCAGTACGAAGGTGGGCGCGATCCAGTCGACGTAAGTCGCCATTTTTTTTCCGGCGATTGTCTCGGGATAGTTTTGTTCTATGGGAAAGGGCGGCACCGCCATGCAGGGCGTGAGCAAATGATCATACTCTTGAAAGAAATCGCGGAAAAGATTCCAGAGGCGAGTCCTTGCGTCCTCTGCCGCGCCTAATGTTTCTGGTGTCAGGTTGAGTCCGGCCTTCAGATTATTGGCGACGTTAATGCCGAATTCGTCGATTTTGTCCAGGTACTTATAAAAGTGCGCTACGAAATTGTACCCACGCAACGCCAAAAAAGCCTCGCGGGCGAAACTGAGATCGAGTTCGATTTCGTCCACTTCAACACCCGCCTGTGAAAGTTCAAAGGCTGCGCTGCGGCAAACTTGTTCGATATCCGGATCGATTCCTATGCCGGCGATGTCCTTACAGTATGCAACTTTGAGCCCTTTGCGTACGCCCGCTTTAACCGCATCCACAAAGTTTCTGTCTTGGGTAGGTTGGTAAAGTGGCGACACGGGGCTTGGTCCGGACACGGCTTGCAGCATCAAAGCCACATCGCCGGCGGTTCTGGCCAGGGGCCCCGTTACGTGCAAATCGTCCCAGAGATAGTCGGATGGATAAACCGGCACAAGGCCCGGCGACGGTCGCAGTCCAACCAGTCCGCAAAACGATGCCGGAATCCGGAGCGAGCCACCGAGATCAGTGCCCTGGGCAAGCGCGAACATCCCGGTGGCAAGGCCTGCAGCGCCGCCGCCAGTTGAACCACCCGGGCTCAGTTTCGGATTCCAGGGATTTCGAGTCACGCCGAAAACATCGTTCCAGGTGTGACCACCAGCAGCGAACTCGGGGGTGTTGGTCTTGCCGATGATAACTGCACCTGCCTGCCGCAACCGCTGCACGATCAGCGCATCTTCATTCGGCACGTAATTCGCAAACATCTTGCAGCCAAAGGTGGTCCGCAGGCCCGCCACCGGCGTCACATCTTTGATTCCGACGGGCAGGCCGAACAGCGGTCCGGGTTCCTTGCCGTCCGCGAGCTGCTGGTCGAGTCGTCGTGCATCCTCCGGAGCGCGCTCGTTCAAAGTAACTACGGCATTGATCGCCGGGTTGTACTTCTCGATTTGGGCAAGCGTCGCTTCGGTGAGCGCGGTCGCTGAAATATCTTTTCTCTGCAGGAGATCGCGAAGTTCCGTTGCCGGGAGGAGAGTGAGTTTTTCGTTCATTTTTTGCATTGCTTTAACCACTGAGCAGAGTCTTAGGAACGTTTTTAGCCACGGACTCACATCCGGCGGCTGCCGGAAACACTGATATGGCAGAATCTACCAGAGGCCATTTGCAGAACCACAAACCACAACATTGTGTTTATTTGGTTTTTTTCTAGGTTTGTAATTTAAAATCGCAAATGACAAACAAATCACAAAAAACAAAATTCCAAAGCCTGAGTGGTCAGTAGTGGTATTTGGAATTTGTCATTTGAATTTTGTGATTTGCGGCTTTGCCGCGCTTTGTCAATCCGTCGCTTATCTTTGGTTGCGGCTCTTGGGTTTTCTCAAATGATTCCGCCCGACTTGAACTGTCCGATTTGATTTTCTTCGTAACCCAGTTCCAGCAAGATTTCCTCGGTGTGCTCCCCAAGCAACGGCGCGGGCCGGCGGTAGGTGACGGGCGTTCTGTTCAGGTTGAGCGGGTTGCCCAGTCCTTTGTAAATCCCAATGACCGGGTGTTCCAGTTCGACCACCATACCTCGGGCCAGCAGGTGTTCGTGTGTCAGACTGTCTTCAGGCGTCAAAATGCGACTGCATGGAATTTCGGCTGCCTCCAGACGATCGAGCCAGTGCTGCGCCGTCTCCTTCTCGAAATATGCTGCAAGGAGGGTTACCAACTCTTCCCGGTGCGCCAACCGGTCCGGATTGGTTGCAAATTTATCATTGGAAGTCAGTTCCGGCAAACCCATGACTTCCACGAAGCTTTCCCACAGCCGCTCACTGCCCACCGCCACAATGATCCAGTCGTCAGCAGTCGGAAACGGCTGGTAGGGCACGATTGAAGGATGTGTGTTGCCAAGTTTTTTCGCCTTTTCTCCTGCTGCAAGATAATTGCTTGCCAGGTTTGACAGCCAGGTGACCTGAGAATCGAGGAGCGCAATATCGATGACCTGCCCTTCGCCGGTGCGTTCGCGTACAAAAAGCGCGGACACGATTGCGAGCGCTGTGTAAATCCCGGCAGTGATGTCCGCCATCGGCGTCGGGAAGCGGGTTGGCGGATCGCCAGCTTCGCCGGTAACGTGCATTGTACCGCTCATAGCCTGCGCGAGAATGTCGTAGCCGGCGCGCCCGGCCAGCGGCCCGGTGTTGCCGAAGCCGGAAATGCCGGCCCAGATGAGCCGTGCGTTGCGCTGCAGGCAGCTTTCCTGGTCCAGACCCAGCTTTTTTCTGGTAGTTTCCTTTGGGATATTGTGGACCAGGACATCCATTTTGGCAAGAAGCCGTGTGAAGACGTCCCGTCCTTCCGGCGTGCCGAGGTTGAGGGTCAGGCTGCGTTTGTTGCGGTTGGTGCCCAGAAAGTAGGCGCTCTGTTCACCCACAAACGGCGGGCCCCAGCCGCGTGACATGTCGCCACCATCCGGCCGTTCTATTTTGATCACATCCGCGCCGAGATCGCCGAGAAGTTGCGTGCAGTACGGCCCGGCGAGCGCGGTCGTGTGGTCGAGAACGTTGATACCCCTGAGAGGACTGGTGTTTTTTGTTTGTGTCTGCATAGGACTCTGTTGGCTGAAAGATCGTAGTTGCGAGGAGCGCGAAGTGAAAGAGAGAAGAGAGCGGAACATCCTCCGCTTTACGCTCTCCCCTCGACGCTCTACGTTTACATTCTACGCTTTCCGCTCCACGAATTAATCTTCCACAAACGCGACTGCCCGGCAAAACGCCGCTTCTCCGCCTTTGAATTTCCACGGGAAGATGCCGATGTTGGTGCGCTTGTTTTGCAGTTCCGGTGCGGAAATATCGCCGCCAAGATTTTCCACGTGCATGCAGTGGTGCGGGAAAAGCGCGTTGTGTGTGAGTTGGTAAGCGTCGTCCGGAAAAATTTCCTGCATGCCTTTTTCACCAAACTTTTCGAGGGCTTTTGC
>Ga0114948_10001278_pt1 | contig 10824 bp, 11 predicted proteins | sample CR04metaG_FD_83877 | JGI IMG/M metagenome (GOLD analysis project Ga0114948, IMG submission 83877) | Deep subsurface microbial communities from Mariana Trench to uncover new lineages of life (NeLLi) - CR04 metaG | ecosystem: Environmental > Aquatic > Marine > Ocean trench > Sediment | place...
GAGGAACGCGATGTGGGCTGCCCTAACTCGTGACATCTTGCCGCCTAACGACCAAGCTCAGCGGCGGACAAACCGCGAAGCGGGTTGGCTGTCAGCTGCAGCGCCTTGTTAGGCGGGCTCGTCCCTCTAGAGGGAACCATCGGCGTCGTGTACTTCATGACCTGTCAGGGCTGGACAAAACGTACAGAAAATCCGCATGCGAGTCTTCGCCGTGATTCGATGGCGATCGTGATTGTTCATTGCATAGAGTGTTCCTGGCCGCACCTCGTGAATAGTCCCTGAATCCACTTCTTCCACTGTTCCTTCACCTTCTATGCAGTAACATGCCTCAAGGTGATTCTTCTGCCACAAATCCATTTTGAAACCAGCTTCGAGAATCGTGTCCGTCAATGTGACACGCATACCATCCTCTTCATGAAGCAATCGAAGGCTATGCCAGCGCTCGCCACTAATATCGCCTTTTGTACCTACTACGTCCTCCTTTCTCCTTACGATCACGCTTATAGCCTTCGCTAGGTTGAATTTTGCCGACCAGATATCGTTACCGCCTAACGACTATTAGACGGAAACATTCCATGTTGAAGTATGGAATATTTCCGTCTACCCCGCTTGTGGCTGGTTGCCAGTCAGTATGGCTGGTTTGTTGGCCGTTTCAAAATCCCATCAAATCAATTATTTGTGCTTTATTCACGGATCCCTGTGCCCTAGAGACGGGGCTCTGGCCTACGTGCATTGCGGACATTGTCGTCATATTGCGATTGCCCTTGTCGATGCTGGCTTTGTACGGTCATCGCTTCTGGAACTCAAGGCGCTGGCGATGAAATATTGTAGACGCCCCTCTCCATTTCTGGAGTCCCTGCGTGAAGCAATCCGGGTACGCCATTATAGTATTCGGACCGAGGAAGCCTACATGGGGTGGGGGAGGCGTTTCATTCTGTTCCATGGCAAATGCCACCCGAAAGACATGGCCGAGGCGGAGGTCGCGGCATTTCTTTCCCACTTGGCGCTTGACCGCAAGGTGTCGCCCGCAACACAGAACCAGGCATTGAGCGCATTGTCTTTCCTCTATACGGTGGTGCTCACTCGACCGCTCGAGGAAATGTCGGGAATCGTCAGGGCGAAGCGTCCCCGCAGGTTGCCGACCGTTCTGACGCAAATCGAGATCGGTCAGATTCTGTCGAGGCTGAAGGGCATGCACTGGCTGATCGCGTGCATTCTTTATGGGTCCGGACTCAGACTCATGGAGAGTGTACGTCTACGTGTCAAGGACATCGACTTCGCGCACCAGGCGCTTTTCGTCCGCAACGCAAAAGGGTGGAAAGGATAGAATCGTGACGTTGCCCAGTGAGCTCAATGTCCCGCTCAAACGCCACTTGGCCGGCCGCCGTACGACGTTCGAGCGGGATATTCTCGACGGAGCGGCAACCGTCTACTTGCCATACGCGCTCGAGCGAAAATATTCCGGTGCAGCAAGTGCCTGGGGCTGGCAGTACGTCTTTCCTTCTTCTCGTACCGGCCGGGATCCCCGTTCCGGGTCCGTTCGGCGTCACCACATCGACGAGAGCGGGGTGCAACGAGCGATTCGCCGTGCGGTGCGTGACGCGGGTATCGAAAAGCCGGCCACCTGCCACACGCTGCGGCATTCGTTCGCCACACATCTGCTCGAAAGGGGAATGGACATCCGCACCGTGCAGGAGCAGCTCGGGCACGCCGACATTCGGACCACACAAATTTATACGCACGTGCTCATGCGAGGTGGAATGCCGGTGAAAAGCCCCGTTGGGGATGCGCTGCGATTCTCCGATACCTGACGCTGATGCCATGACCCGGCTGGATCAGTTCGGAAAGCGCCAGGAGCCGGCCTGGACCCCCGTCTCCCCGGTGGTCGCACCGGCATGCTCGCTTGCCAGATCTGCGAATCGACTCAGCGTGCTCCGAATCTCGCCGTCTTTGGTCGACGCGGGCGCATAGAGCAAGATCAGAACCTCTCGAGAGTCTTCCGAGATCTTGGTACGGTCGGAGTCCGCGATGGGACTCCCGAAGGCGCCTTCGCTGTCGGCGCTGACGAGCTTGCCGGCGATGTTGATCTCCTTTCCGATTCCGTGATAGACCTCATCGCTCGCACCCAATCGTATGGTGACGTCGCCGATAATGCGCTCGCGATCGTAGGCGCCCAGCGGGAACAATGACTCTATGGAGCAGATATTGTTGATGTCGACGATGCAATTGATGTGGTAAAGCCCCTGGCCCTTGAGAACGCGGCGCACAAGGGCTTCACCCGATGGCCGGTGACGCGATGGGTCGATGCCTGCCGACTTGAACAGACGGCGAACGCCACCTGCTACCGGATGCTCGCCGAGTGGAGTATCGGTAAAACGCTCCCTGGCCGTGTTCGCTACGCCGTCATAAATTTTCCGAAGTGCGTCACTGCTCGTGACTATGCGGCAGTCGCTCAGGTGTAGAAACCCCAGTTTAAGCGCAATCGCAGGGTCGATCGTGAAGTTAATGGCGGACACCGGTGTTCGGCCGCTACGGATCTGTCTTGCGGGCGCGATGGTCGATGATGGCGCCGACGCTCGACGCAGTGGATACGCAATAGGGCACCAGCAATGTCAATATCATCTGCACCACCCGGGTGGAATCGACCGTGCCGGCGGCAATCGCGTTTCCATGATTAATGACAATGAGAATCGAGCCGACCACGAGCGCGTATTTCAACCCCCGCATCACGATCGGTGTTCTGCTGGCGATGTGCAACCACTCTCGAATCATGGCGTCAAAACACTCCGTGTAAGTTTCATTGCGGTCGGACGGTTCGATTTTTGGTCTCTCAGAGTCGGATAGAGAGACAGGTCAAGCCACCGTCCATCTTTCTGAATTCACTCACTTGCGTTTCTATGGTTTCGATACCGATCCGTTCGATCAACTCCCTCGTCGCGGGAAAGCCGGCCGGCACGATGACATGGCCGTTCACCCAGAGGCAGTTCCCGGCGTAGGACTCATCGGCGGGAACTCGAACCCGTTCGAACCCGCCCAGTTCCGTGCATTCCGAGAACTCTTTGGTCACGAGCAGGCGATCGTCAGCGAGCGCATTGACGCTGGATTTCAGATGCAGACCGCCGCCGGCTGCCAGCGTAATGCAACGCATCCCTCCGGCTTCGAGGATATCCGTCAGTTGCCTGGCGCCTTCTTCATTGGTGCGCGCGGATAGTCCGATGAGCACGCGTTCGCCCATCACCAGTATGTCGCCGCCATCGACGGTGCCGGGTGCAACGATACGGGCGATGGGCCGATGCACGGCAAGCAACGGCTCGATGGCGGCTTCCTCGCCGCGGCGCGAAGGGGCCCCTGAGCGGGTGATGACGGCAACTTCCCGGGTCACGACGGCGGAGTCTTCTACGAAGCAGCCGTCGGGAAAGCTCTCATCTCCATCGAGTACCGTGACCTGCAAACCGAGTGACTCCAGAATCCGTACGTAGTCTCGGTGTTGCTCGAGCATGCGTTCGAGGTCGGGTGCGCCGAGGCCGGCGCTCGTCAGACCCTCGTCGGCATTCGCAGCCGGTTGGCGTGCGATAGCGTGAGTAAATGTCATTTCCCTGCCACTCTCTCGATCATGGCGCGTACTTCGCGGCGTTGCACCTTGCCAACCGCGCTTCGCGGCAGACTGTCCATGAAATGCACCTGTTTCGGCGCCTGTACCGATCCCACCTGTTGCTTTGCGAATGCGATGATGTCTTCGGCGCTGGCGTCGGCGCCGTCGCGCAATTCGATGGCCACCTGCACCGCCTCGCCCCACTTCTCATCCGGACGGCCGAATACGACACACTCGTGTATGGCGGGGTGGGCGACCAGAGCCGCTTCCACGTCGCTGGGGTAGACGTTGAATCCGCCGCTGATGATAACGTCCTTCAACCGGTCCTTGAGAAACAAAAAACCACGTTCATCCAGATAACCCACGTCCCCGGTGTGCAGTCGGCCGTCCAACATGGCCTCGGCGGTCTGCTCTGGGTTGTCGAGATAGCCGCTCATGAGCAGATCGCCGCTGACCACGATCTCGCCCTGCTCGCCCGCGGATAGAAGCGCTCCCGCGGCATCGACGACGCCAACCCGGGTCATGAAGCTGGCCCTGCCGACCGATGCGATGGTGCTCTCGTCCATGGCTTCCTCCGGAGTGAGCGCCGTGATGATCTGCGGCGCCTCGGTAAGGCCGTAGTTGGTGGCGATCACGGGCCCGAACAGGGCGCGCGCCTGGCGGATCTTCTCGGCAGGCATGATGGCGGCGCCGTAGATCAGCAGCCGCAGGCGTTCGAAGCGGCGCGGCTCCTGCTCCATCGCCGGCATCATCATGTAGATGAGGGTCGGAGGCAGAAAGCTCGTCGTGATGCCCTGTTCCTGGAAGGCGTCCAGAACCTTCCCGGGCGTGGTCTTGCCCTCCATGAATACCAGCCTGCCGCCCGCGGCCAGGATCGGCGTTACGTAGCACGAGGTGCCGTGGGTGAGTGGCGCCGCCACCAGATAGCGATCCGCCGGACCGAATCCGAAAGCGTGAATCATGCTGCTGGCACCGGCGATCCACGCCCGGTAGGGCTGCAGCACCCCTTTTGGTTTGCCGCTGGAACCGCCGGTGAATTTGATCGCCTGGGTAAGCGCTGGCGGGAGTCCCTGTCGGCGCGGCCGCTGGCCCCGATGCCGGACGATGAGATCGTCGATGCGCGGGGCGTCGGCGTTCGCGCCGTCTTTGTCGCGAGCGCCGATCAGGACGGTTGCCGGACCGGGATCGAATTTGTCGAGACACGCTTCGTCGGCGATCAGCAACGATGGCCTGGCGGCCGCAATCTTGGTACCGAGGTCGCGCGGAGCGTCCAAGGGGATTCAACGGCACCCAGATCTTGTCCGCTGCCATCACGGCAAGCAATGCGATCAAATGCTCGACGTTGTTGTAGGCGCAGACTCCGACACGGCTTTGAGGCTCAGGATCCACGGCCTGCAGGGCAACCGCGAGCGCGTCTGCCCGTGTCACCAGCTCCCCATAGTCCAGGGAAACTCCCGGTGCCTCGACGGCAACGGCATCCGGGTGGCGCGCGGCGGCGCGGTAGATGAGATCGACGGGCTGCATGCTCGTCCGGCTCCCGTCAGTCGCCCGTGTCCGGCTCCGCGTCGTATGGCACGCCCTCTTCGACGAGTTCCCATATGTAACGCATGCTCGGTGTGCGCTGCTCTTCGGCGATATGGGCGACCAGACCCGCCGAGCGTGAGATAACGGCGATACCGCGCATGATGGGCGCGGGGATCGCGATCTCGCCAAGCAGTGCACCGACGGCGCCGGTGGCGTTGATGGTGATGTGTTTGCCGAATCGCTGATCGACGGCCGCCGACAGCGTGCGCAAAGCGGCGATGTGATGCCCGGGCAGGCCTTCGGATTGCGCAAGAGCGAAAAGTTTGGGCGTGCGCGGATCGTCGGGCTTGTGCATATGGTGACCGAATCCGGGGATCGGTTTGCGCACCCGTCGGTACTCGTCGGCGATGTCGCCGGCGGCTTGTTCCCTGTCCGGCGCCGCGAGAATGCGCTCGATCAACGCGGCACAGCCTTCCATGGTGCCGACGAACATGCTGCCGACGGCAAGCAATCCGGCGCTCACACCCGCCTGCAGTGACTCCGGAGTGCTGCCGTAAATCATGCGAGTAGCAATAGCGCTGGGGGTCAGGCCGTGTTCCATCAGCGTCACCAGCACCGCATCGAGAATGCGGGTCTGGGCGCGCGTCGGCCGGCGTCCGGTGATAGCGAAGTACGTCATCTCGGTGAAGCTGAGCTCGCCGATCAATTCGTCGACGAGATCCGCGCCGCGCACGGTGATGGCGTCGGTGCTGTGGGTACAGAGGCGTGTTGTTGGTTTTCTGGCTGACTTCATAAGGGCATTTTTTCGCGAGCTTGCTTAATGGGGGCAAGCTCGCTCCTAGGATAGGACCGGGGGGACCGATGCTCGGCCATCCTCGTCGACTAGTCGTCGAACTGCAAGCCGTGCTCTTTGATCTTGCGCGTCAGGGTATTCCGTCCCCAACCGAGCAGACGCGCCGCATCCTGGCGCCGGCCGCCGGAGGCGTTGAGTGCAGTCTCGATCATCACTTGCTCGAATCGGGGCACGGCAACATCGAGCAGCGCATTTTTGCCGGTCGACAGATGGTGTTCCGCCCAGCGCCGCAACTGTGCCTGCCAATCGTCGTCACCCGGCGCCGATTGCGGCTTGTCGCGCAGCTCGGGCGGCAGATCGACGAGCTGAATCTCGTTTCCCGAGGCCATCACCGTGAGCCAGCGACACAGGTTTTCGAGCTGACGCACATTGCCGGGCCAGGCCATGGTCGTGAGATAGCGCTCCACGTCGCCACCCAGGGTCTTGGTGGCGGCACCCAGCTCCTCGGCGGCCGCGGACAGGAAGTGGCGCAGCAGTGGGACGATATCCTCGCAGCGATCCCTGAGCGCCGGGACGTGCACCCGGATGACGTTCAGGCGGTGATAAAGATCTTCGCGGAAGCTTCCGTCGCGAACCCGGGACTCGAGATTCTGATGGGTCGCAGCGATGATGCGCACGTCAACGCGGACGGGGGAGTGGCCGCCGACACGGTAGAACTCGCCCTCGGCGAGCACCCGCAGAAGCCTTGTCTGCAATTCCGGCGGCATGTCACCGATCTCATCGAGAAACAGCGTGCCGCCATCGGCCTGCTCGAAGCGCCCCAGCCGTTGGCTCTGGGCGCCGGTGAAGGCACCGCGCTCGTGTCCGAATAGTTCGGACTCCAGGAGATCGCGCGGAATCGCCGCCGTGTTGAGCGCGATGAATGCTGCGTTGCTGCGCGGGCTATGGCGGTGCAGGGCGCGTGCTACCAGCTCTTTGCCGGTGCCCGATTCACCGGTAATGAGCACAGTGATATTGGAACGCGACAGCCGGCCGATGGCACGGAAAACCTCCTGCATGGCCGGAGCCGATCCGACGATGCCGCCGACGGCGTTGGCGGAATTCTGCGCCGGGGCCGACCATTCGGTCTGTTGTCCGTGACGGCCGAGCGCCCGGCGCACCAGCGCCACCACTTCGTCCACATCGAAGGGTTTCGGCAGGTAGTCGAAGGCGCCGCCCTGATAGGCCGACACCGTGCTCTCCAGATCCGAGAATGCCGTCATGATGATGACCGGTAGCTGCGGATGGCGCGCGGAAATGTTTTCCAGAAGGCTGAGCCCGTCCATCTCCGGCATGCGGATGTCGCAGACCACGACATGGGGCTGTTCGACGGCAAGCTGTGCCATGGCCTCGGCACCATTCTCGAACACAGTCACCGCCATGCCGGCCTGCGTCAAAGCGCGCTCCAGCACCCAGCGTATCGAGCGGTCGTCGTCGATTACCCAAACCTGCGCGTCACTCATTGACCATTCTCCACCGGCAGAATGAGACTGAAGGTGGTGTCCCCGGGAACGCTGGCGAACTCGATCAATCCATCGTGCTGGTGCAACAGAGACTGGGCAATGGACAGGCCCAGCCCGGTACCGTCGCCACGGCCCGTGACCAGTGGATAGAACACCTGCTCGCGTAAATCATCGGGCACGCCGGGGCCGTCGTCGTGCACCTCGATGCGCACCACTAAGCGGTGACAGGTCTGACCAATCGTGAAGCGGCGTTGGATGCGCGTGCGCAACTGCAGCGCGCCACTGCCGTCGAGGGCCTGCACGGCATTGCGGGCCACGTTCAGGGTTGCCTGAATGAGCAACTCGGGATCGGCGTGCAGCGGCGGGATGCTTGGATCGTAGTCCCGGGTCACGTGCACCCCGGGCGGCGCCTCCGCGCTCAGCAACGCGCGCACCCGCTCCGTCACTTCGTGGACATTGATGCTGCGCTTATTGGGTAGTCCCCGGGGACCCAGCATGCGATCGAGCAGATTCTGCAGGCGGTCGGCCTCGTGGACGATGACCTGGGTGTACTCCTTGAGGGCATCGTCGACGAGTTCCCGCTCCAGGAGTTGCGCGGCGCCGCGAAGCCCCCCCAGGGGATTGCGGATCTCGTGGGCCAGGCCGCGCATCAGCGCGCGCACCGACGCGTTGCGGGCGACGCCCTGCTCGTCGCGGGTGATCCGCCGCTGGCGGTCCACCGCCACGAGTTCCACCAGCAGCCGCGCCTGGTCGCGGCCCTCGCCGATGGGCGTCACGCTGCAATCCACGCGGATGGTCTGTGCCGCAAGCGTGAGGCGCATCTCACGCTCGGTGAAGGGCGCGCCGCTGGTAGCCGCCCGGCCAAGGGCGGCGGCGAACAAGGTGGTCTCGGGAAACAGCCGTTCAGCGCTTGCGCCCAGCACCTGATTGGCGCTCAGGTCGAGCAGCTCTTCTGCGGCAGGATTCATGGCCAGCAAACGCAGATCCGTGCCCAGCAGCAGCACCGCCGTGGTGAGGTTGTCGATGATGGTCTTGGTGCTGTCCACGGGCTCGCTCTGACCCTGCCTGATGACGGGCTGTCTGGCCGGTCGCATGGACGGCTGCGTGTTGGCGGCGGGTACGGTCATGATTTCCATTGAGCAATAATCGGACCAGCTCGACCGCCGCCTGCCATTGGCGCCGCGCACCGAAGAAGCGCCGCTCAAGCCGCGTAACTACGGGAGATCACGTGTTCTGCCTGCCACCAGGCGTCCCGCCGGTGATCCACGGCATGCCCATGGGGAGGAGAGTATGCACCAAAATGGTGCGCGAGTGAACCGGAGATGCGCCAGGCGGGTCCGGGCGGGCCGTGTCAGCCGCCGCCGCGTTTCAGGTGGAAGATGACGCTGTTGCTGCGGGCGATTTCCTTGCCTTCGCTGTCCTTGACCGCCGCCTGCACGGTATGGGTGCCGCGGTCGACTTCCGTAAGAGTGATGGAGGTGCCGCTACCGCTGCCGATGGGCTGGCCGTCCATCATGACCTCGATACGGTGCCCGCTGCGCAGTCCCGGCGTGAGAGTCAGGCTGACACGCACGTTGCCACCGTTGTCGCGGATGGTCGCGTCGTTGCTGGGGCTCGTGACCTTGAACTCCTTGTAGCCGACGGGCTCGGGCTCTTCTTTCTTGGCGGTCGAGCCCACCAGCGGCGGCGGGCGGGGCAGACTGAAGCCCTGCAGGGGCTCGAGGGTGATCTCTTCGCCCTGGTTCGCGGGGGGCGGCTTGTCCGAGTACACGACATCGCCGTTGGACAGCGTGTACTTATAGATCTTGCCGGCCTGGGCAGCACCCACGGCCAGCATCAAACACAGCAAAAAAGCCATCTTGGACATTTTCTGAGCATAGACAACGCCCTGGGATGGCACAACAATTCCCCCGAAAACCGTGGCTTAGGTCGCATTCGATAGTGTATTCGGGGCTTTGGCAGCGGGTTCACCGACCATTTCCCGCGGCTCAAGATGCACAGAAGATCAGCTGGCGCGGCCGCCGCCGAAGGGAACCGCCCTGGGCCGGGCAGGTTGGAGAATGGCGCTGCGCCGCTGCAGCGTGAATGTGACACTGTTGCTTCGCGCGACCACCTGGCCGTCCGCGTTCTTGACCACCGCCTTGATGCGGTGGGAGCCCCGGTCCATATCGGCCAGGGTGATCCCGGTGGCCTCACCGCCGCCGATGGACTGACCATCCAGATAGAGGTCAATCTTGTCGCCGCGTCTGAGACTCGGCTCGAGGCTCAGATCGACGTTCACATTGCCGGCGTTGTCCCTGATTGCCTCGCCGTCCGCGGGGCGCGTGATGCGGAATTCCCTGTAGCCCGTCGGCGCGCCGTTCGCCGACTGGGGGGAGCCGCCCGACGGGGGTGCCAGTGGCTCGGAAGTGTTCAGCGGCGGTACGTCAATCCGCTGCGCGGGCACATCCGGCGGCGGCACATCGGTGAATTCGACGGTGCCATCGGGTTGTATGATTTTGTAGACTTTCTGCGCCTGGGCGGCGCCGCTGGCGAGTGCCACACAAAGCACCAGTAAGAGCTGTTTCATGCCCCACAGAATAGTCAATGGCTTCCGTGCCAACAACAAAGAGCCCCCGGAGTCGGGGGCTCGAGCGTGATCCGCCCACACCGCCCCGGTGACCGGGGCGGTGTCCCCATCAAAGGCTGTAGTACATGTCGAACTCCACCGGATGGGTGGTCATGCGGAAACGCGTGAGCTCCTCCATCTTGAGCTCGAGGTAAGCATCGATGACGTCGTTGGTGAACACATCGCCGGCCAGCAGGAACTCGCGATCGTTGTCGAGCGCCTCCAGGGCCTCCTCCAGGGACGCGCACACGGTGGCGATGCCCTTCTCTTCCTCGGGCGGCAGATCGTAGAGATCCTTGTCGAGCGGCGCGCCGGGATCGAGCTTGTTCAGGATTCCGTCGAGGCCCGCCATCATCAGTGCCGTGAAAATGAAGTACGGATTGCCGCTGGAGTCCGGAAAGCGCACTTCCAGCCGGCGTCCCTTCGGATTTGCCACGTGGGGCACACGCACCGACGCCGAGCGGTTCTTGGCCGAGTAGGCCAGCAGCACCGGCGCTTCGAAGCCGGGCACCAGGCGCTTGTAGCTGTTGGTGCCGGAGTTGGTGAAGGCGTTCAGCGCCCGGGCGTGCTTGAAAATGCCGCCGACGTAGTGCAGCGCGGTTTCCGAGAGCCCGGCATATTTCTCGCCGGCGAACACGTTCTCGCCGCCCTTAGCGAGAGACTGATGCACGTGCATGCCGTTGCCGTTGTCACCCACCACCGGTTTCGGCATGAAGGTGGCCGTCTTGCCGTAGGCGTGGGCCACATTGTGCACGCAGTACTTGAGGATCTGCAGCTCGTCGGCCTTGCGCACCAGGGTGTTGAA
>Ga0114948_10001283_pt1 | contig 10797 bp, 8 predicted proteins | sample CR04metaG_FD_83877 | JGI IMG/M metagenome (GOLD analysis project Ga0114948, IMG submission 83877) | Deep subsurface microbial communities from Mariana Trench to uncover new lineages of life (NeLLi) - CR04 metaG | ecosystem: Environmental > Aquatic > Marine > Ocean trench > Sediment | place...
GAATTGTTAGTCATTGTGGGACCTTCGGGAGTAGGGAAAAGTACACTGCTCCATATTTTAGGGGCGTTAGATCGACCGTCATCCGGCCAGGTTTATATATCGGATACATTGATTTTTGAAAAGAGTGACAACGAATTAGCCAATTTGCGGAATCGGACAGTAGGGTTTGTATTTCAGTTTCATCATTTGTTACCGGAATTTACAGCACTAGAAAACGTTGCAATGCCGGGTTTTATTGCCGGCCATTCTCGAAAATCCTGTTTGAAAAAAGCAGAATCTTTGCTGGCGGAATTTAATTTGCAGGATCGAATTGATCACAAACCAAGCGAACTATCAGGAGGTGAGCAGCAAAGAGTAGCCGTTGCTCGCGCGCTTATGAACGATCCCCATATTATTTTGGCCGATGAACCTTCCGGCAATCTTGACGTAAAATCTGGAGAATTATTGCATGATTTATTGCTTAAACTATCCACCGAGAAAAACCAAACAATTGTAGTGGCTACTCATAACCTGGAATTAAAAAAAAGGGCTCAACGGGTAGTAGAAATGTATGATGGTACCATTCATAGTGATTACAGAGTGAACTAATGCTTTGCCAAAGATGTTTTAAGAAACAAGCAAGCTTAAAAATTTCAAGGAATTATGAAGGAAAACAAATCGAATTAATGATTTGTAAAAGTTGTTCCAAAGGATATGGACTTGAAGTAACCATATCGAATTTACCTCATGTATTTACAGGAATCATCTCTAGTATATTAAAACATAAACAAGAAGAACCTAGTCTAGATGATGAAAAATCAAAAAGCCGGTGTTCAGCGTGTGGATATGATTGGCAAGATTTTCGTAAAACAGGATTACTTGGATGTGATTCATGCTATGAGTCATTCAAAGACAAGATTTTAGTATTGCAAAAAAAAGTTATCAAAAAAAGTCAATTAGATTCAAAACCATATATTTCAAATAGAACAGGTTTAAAGAAAAATGAAAAAGCCATTTTGAAAAGGGCTTTGGATAAAGCAGTGGATAGAGAGGAATACGAGAAGGCAGCAAAGATTAGAGACAGAATAAATCAACTTGAAAAAAAACAAAATGATGAAAAAAACGGGTAAATTATTACAAAATTGATAATATTTAAGATCTTGTTTGATTTATATTTGCATTAATTTTAAAATTAAGTTAATTTGATTACCGCAATTATTTATGAACTGAATCGATTATTATTCGATTAAGTCTATATATTTAAAAGATGTTACGTATAAATGACATATTAGAAAAACCGGTTCCATGGCTGGAATGTACAGGGTTAAACACGGATGTGGTTATCTCCAGTCGTTTACGATTAGCCCGTAATTTGAAGCAATTCCCGTTTCCCAACAACTCGCAAGTTAAAGTACTTGATGATATCGTCAAAGAAGCCAGGCAAATTTTTCAATCTAATTCCGAATTTTTAGATTGGGAATTTAGTTCATTAGATCTATTTACTTACAGTGAAAAACAGGTATTATTGGAAAGGCGATTTATTAGTCCTGAATTTGCAAAAAAGACAAACCATGCTGCAATTTCGATAGATGAAAGTTGCAACTTCTCAATCATGATTAATGAAGAGGACCATTTTAGAATTCAGATTTTGGATAGTGGAATGGATCTGGAAATGCTATGGCAAAGTCTGAATTTAGTTGAAGAACAATTGAATCAAAATTTTTCATTCGCCTATGATTCACAATTCGGATATCTCGCTTCGAATCCACTCAACTCCGGCTCCGGACTACGTGTTTCTGTATTGTTGCACCTGCCGGCTCTTAAAATCACAGGTGGATTAGGGGCGATTATGAATAGAGCAATATTTTCAGGGATGATGGTGAATGGTTTTTATGGAAAAGGACAAGACGAAACAGGCTATATTTATCAGATTTACAATAATTTAGCCATAGGATGGAATGTCCCGGAACTGCTCCAAATCATTATCAAGATAGTTCGCCGAGTTGTCGATAAAGAACAAGAAGCCAGACAGAAATTACAGGAATATAGAAAAAGAATTGATGTGGAAGATAAAGTATTTCGGTCTTTGGGAATTTTAGAAAGGGCGAGAAAGTTAAGATCTCGGGAGTTTATGGAGCATTATTCAAATCTAAAATTAGGTACTTCATTAGATATTATAACAGAAATTGATTCTGATATTTTGCAAGAATTGCTCCTGTGGGTTCAGCCCGCCCACTTACAATATTATTTTGGTGACGAAATGTCATTAATGGAACAAGAGATATTTAGAGCGGAGATGGTACGTTCAAGATTAGGACTCTAATGTATCGGAATCTGGTTGCTGGAGACAGAATATGAAAAATAATTTTTCAAGTCGAGTTCAGATGGTCATTCAATTTGCTCGCGAAGAAGCAATGCGGCTTGGCCATGATTATATTGGTACCGAACACCTTCTCCTAGGCTTATTGCGTGAAGGAGAAGGAATCGCTGCCGAAATCTTAAAAAATATTGGGCTTGATCTTGAAGAGTTAAGAAGTGCAATTGAAGATACTGTACGATCTTCAGGGGATACAGCGACGATTGGAAATATTCCATTTACAAAACGGGCTGAAAAAGTCTTGAAAATGTCCTATATGGAGGCTGATCGATTTAAATCTGACATCATAGGTACTGAGCATTTGTTATTAGCCCTTTCGAAAGAACGGGATGGCGTTGCAGCTCAAATTTTGATGAGCTTTGGAGTAAACTACGATACGATTCGTCAAGAACTTGAAAATATTATTAAGGGAACACCCACAATGCAAGAAGAAACGACAAAAAAATCGAAGACTCCCGCACTAGATCATTTTGGAAGAGATTTGACGGAGTTGGCACAAAAAGAAGTTTTGGATCCAATTATTGGAAGAGATGATGAGATCCAAAGAGTCGCCCAGATTTTGAGTAGAAGAAAGAAAAATAATCCAGTTTTGATTGGCGAGCCGGGTGTTGGCAAAACCGCCATTGCAGAAGGATTAGCGCTTCGAATTGTCAGTAAAAAAGTTCCTAGAGTTTTGCATAACAAACGTGTCGTAACACTCGACTTAGGAGCTATTGTCGCCGGAACAAAATATCGCGGCCAGTTTGAAGAAAGAATAAAAGCAGTCTTAACCGAATTGGAAAAATCTCGAGATACCATATTGTTTATTGATGAATTGCATACCATCGTAGGCGCCGGTGGCGCATCTGGATCCCTCGATGCTTCTAATATGTTTAAACCTGCATTGGCGCGAGGTGAATTACAGTGCATCGGTGCAACAACACTAGACGAATATCGTCAGTTTATCGAAAAGGATGGGGCGTTGGAACGAAGATTTCAGAAAATTATGATTGATCCCCCGAGCGTGATTGAGACAAATGAAATACTTAACGGTTTGAAAGAAAAATACGAAAAACATCATCGTGTCAAGTACACCAAAGAAGCCCTTGATTCCTGTGTCTTAATGGCAGATAGATATATCTCCGATCGATATTTACCTGATAAAGCCATAGATGTTCTGGATGAGAGCGGCTCCATGGTACACCTTGCGAATGTTGTCGTTCCGAAAGAGATCCTGGTCCTTGAAGATAAAATCAAAGATGTGCGAAAGCAAAAAGATGAAGTTATCAAAGATCAAGCATTTGAAAAAGCTGCTGAATTAAGAGACCTGGAAAAGAAACTAAATCAACAATTGGAAGCTGCCAAGCTTCGCTGGCAAGAAGCTGAGGACGAAATTGTCGGTACTGTTGATTTAGAGGATGTGGCAAAGGTCATCGCTATGATGACAGGTATCCCTGTCGCTCGTGTTGCGAAAACCGAATCTCAGCGTTTATTGGATATGGAAAATCAGTTAAAGCATAAGGTTGTTGGACAGGATGATGTACTACGAATGTTATCTAAAGCAATACAACGAACAAGAGCAGGTTTAAAAGATCCTCTCAGGCCAATCGGTTCATTTATGTTCCTCGGTCCTACGGGTGTAGGCAAAACTCATTTGGCTAAAGTTTTGGCAGAATATCTTTTTGAGGATGTTAACGCTTTAATTCGAATCGATATGTCTGAATTTATCGAGAAATTTTCAGTTTCCAGACTTACTGGCGCTCCTCCCGGATATGTGGGATATGAAGAGGGCGGTCAATTAACAGAGAAAGTACGCCGCCATCCATATTCAGTCGTTCTTTTTGATGAAATTGAAAAAGCCCATCCCGATGTCTATAATATTCTTCTGCAAATAATGGATGATGGCAAACTCACTGATGGACTTGGCCGGAAAGTAGATTTTCGCAATACAATTTTAATTATGACTTCAAATATTGGCGCCCGGGATATTAGTAAGGGAAGTAAAATTGGTTTTAGTAAGAAGGATGACAAAGCCGATTATTCTTTCATGAGCGACAAAGTTCTGGAAGAAGTAAAGAAATATTTTAATCCGGAATTTTTAAATCGCTTGGATGAAGTTGTGGTCTTCCATTCGTTAGACAAATCGAGTATGCTAAAAATTGTTGACATTGAATTGAAAGAGGTTATGAAACGGATTGAAGATCGGAATATGGAAGTTTCGTTGACCGATGGATCTAAGGAATTTCTCGTTGATAAAGGATTTGATCCGGTATATGGAGCACGTCCGTTAAAGAGAACCATCCAAAAATTTTTGGAAGATCCTTTTGCCGAAGAATTGTTGAAAGGAAAATTTCAAGACGGAAGCCATATTCAAGTTCGCAAGAAAGGGGATAGCTTGGAATTTTTAGAAATCGGACGTAAAGTAGTCGATGAAGATCCAAAAGGAGAAAAAATCGAAAAGGTTTAAGCTCCCGTCGTAGTTTTATTTGATTCAGTAATGAAAAATCCCGATTTTAATAAATCGGGATTTTTTGTTTTTATTCTAGAATAAAGGTTAAACATGTTAAATCAATCAAAAGATTTTAACATCGTTCTGGACTATTCCAATGTTTTGGTGGATAATATTGGTTCAGAGCATGGCCTGGATAAGTCAATTTTTGAAAATGAAGATCAGCTAAAGGGCATTCACAATAATTTGATTTTGCAGCGTAAAAACGAACGGATGGCTTTCCTGGATTTGCCTTTCAATCAGAAAATTGTGTCGGATATTCTAACTTATGTTGAAAATAATATAGATCGATTTGATTACTATGTGCACTTGGGCATTGGCGGCTCTGCACTCGGACCTATTGCTTTGCAATCAGCCTTAAGTCACCAATATTATAATTTACTTGATTCGGAAGTACGGCAAGGACACCCGAAAATCATATTTTTGGATAATATCGATCCGGATACAACCAGTGAATTGCTGGATGTGATTGATGTGAGTAGAACCTTATTCTGTGTAGTTACTAAATCCGGGGGAACTGCTGAAACCTTGTCCAGTTTTTTGTTTTTTCTGGAGCGCGTGAAAGACAAAGTCGGATCAAATTATGCTGAGCACTTTGTCTATATTACCGATCCTGAAAAGGGATTCCTCAGGAATCATGTGAATATTGAGAATAATCCTTCATTTGAAATCCCTCCTTTGGTTGGTGGCCGGTTTTCAGTGTTTACGCCGGTAGGACTTTTACCAGCAGCATTTGCGGGTATCGATATTGGTTCTTTACTCCAGGGTGCAGCTGCAATGGTAGATCGGTGCAAGGAGTCTTATTCAAACCCGGCTTTTTATTTTGGATTGATCAACTATCATTTCTACTTAAAAGGAAAAAGAACAGCGGTGATGATGCCATATTCTGACGGGCTTTATCGCATTGCCGATTGGTTTTGCCAGTTGTGGGCTGAAAGCTTAGGTAAAAGAAAAAATATTGATGGTGAGATCGTTGAGATTGGACCGCTACCTGTGAAGGCCTTGGGAGCGACGGATCAACATTCTCAAGTCCAACTTTACATGGAAGGTCCCAACGATAAAGTTTATATTTTCATGGAAGTCGGTAATCATGAGTCGACTGTTCAATTGAATTCTCCATTTTCTGATTCCAAAGATACCGAATATCTGAACGGAAAATCGATAAATCAATTAATCCATGCTGAGAAAAATGCTACAGAATTGGCATTGACAGAAAATTACAGACCGAACATGACCTTTAAGCTTCACTCTGTTAATCCATTCGTCGTTGGCCAGCTTTTGCAATGTCTGGAAATAGCTACAGTAGTTGCGGGTGAATTATTTCAAATCGATCCGTTTGATCAACCGGGTGTGGAGGCTGGTAAAATTGCAACCTATGCTCTTATGGGCAAACCCGGGTTTGAGGAAGAAAAGAACAGGATAAATCAAAAATTAATGGCTAAAACGAATTACTCAGTTTAAGCATTCCGATTCATTAGCCCCAAAGATTATGTCTCAAATCAATCTAAAGCAGGCACAAGACTATTGCCGTAAATTGGCACTTTCCCATTATGAGAATTTCACAGTTGGATCATTCTTACTGCCCCCAAAATTGCGTCAACATATTTACAATGTATATGCATATAGCCGGATTTCCGATGATTTAGCTGATGAACATGGCTCACCACGGGAACGCCTTAAAAATTTAGAAGATTGGGAAAAGAAATTGATTGCATGTTATAAAGGTGAAAATCACCATCCCGTTTTTGTAGCGCTTCGCCAAACAATCGATGAATTTTCCATTCCCATCGAACCATTTCAAAATCTGCTTGTGGCCTTTAAACAAGACCAGGCCATCAAAAGATATGACACGTTTGACCAACTGCTTGGTTATTGTGAGAATTCGGCAAATCCCGTTGGCAGAATTTACCTATACCTATTCAAACTGGCATCATCGGAAAGATTTCACTACTCAGATCAAATTTGCACTGCTCTGCAATTGACTAATTTCTGGCAGGATGTAAGCATCGATTTTCAAAAAAAACGCATTTACATTCCTTTCGAAGATTTAACCAGGTTTAACTGCATTGAACAAGATCTCCAAACAAAATCGGCAAGTCCACAGGTGAAGGAATTAATCGCTTTCCAGGTGGATCGAACACAGCGAATGTTTAATGAAGGGAAAAACCTCTTGAAATTAGTGTCGAATCGACCCAAATTTGAAATTGCACTATTTATCCGAGGCGGTGAATCGATTCTCCGGAAAATTCGTCAACAGGAGTATGATGTCTTGAATTCGCGGCCGGTGATAAATAAAATTCAAAAGTTTAATTTAATTTTGAAAACGTTGATATCTAAGGGATCAATACCTCAAATGGGAATAGAAGAGAAATCGAAAATTCAGCAGGAAATTGAGTTAATAAGGTGAGCCAATTGACTACAAATAAACAAGACCTATCCGAAATGACACTCGACAAAGCATACCTCTTCTGCCGTAATTTGACCAGAAACAATGCCAAAAATTTTTACTTAGCTTTTCAAATTTTACCCTGGATAAAAAGGCGATCGATCTACTCGATTTATGCGTTTTGCCGCTGTAGCGATGATTTAGTCGATGATCCTGCTATTAAAGACCGGGCTGGTTTATTAGAAAAATGGAAAGTTGATCTTGCAGCTTGCTATCGAGGAGAGATTAAAAATGATCCGATCTTTGTGGCTCTCTACGATACCGTTAAACGTTATTCTATCCCTAAAAAATATTTCCTGGAATTGATTGAAGGTATGGAAATGGATATTTCCGTCAATCGTTACGAGACTTTTGATGAATTATATGAATACGCCTATAAAGCGGCTTCCGTAGTGGGACTCATTTTGATTGAGATATTTGGCTATAAAAATTATATGACCCGGGAATATGCAAAAAATTTGGGCATTGCCATGCAGCTAACCAACATCATTCGTGATGTGAAAGAAGACGCCAAACGTGGCCGGATTTACCTGCCCAGGGAAGACATGATTCGGTTTGGTTATTCTGAGAAAGATTTGTTCGCAAATGAATACGGATCGAAATTTGTTCGGTTGATGGAATACCAGGTTGCACGCGCAATCTTCTATTATCAGAAAGCAACCAGGTCGATTCCCCCGGAGGATCGCAACCTTCTTACGTCCCCGGAAATCATGAAAAATATTTACTTCCATCTTTTGAATGAAATTGTAGGAAAGGGCTACAATATATTTCATAACCGAATACAATTCTCAAATCTCACCAAACTATTTATAGCAGTCAGAACCTGGTTCAGAATTCAACTTCAACAGCAATGAAAACTGTTCTGGTTTTGGGTTCCGGATTAGCTGGACTGACTACAGCTGTTCATCTTTCCGAAAAAGGATTCAAAGTCACAATCTTAGAAAAACGGCCATTTGCCGGTGGCAGAACCTATTCGTTCACCCGGGATTTTTGGCCGGAAAAGATTGATAATGGCCCGCATGTGATGTTAGGCTGTTATAGTGCCTTATTAGAATTACTGGATCTTGTCGGAAGCGTGCATCTGCTGGATCCCCAGTTAAAAATGAATATTAAATATTTATTTCCAGGTGCAAAATCCACGAGTTTATCTGCAAGTGGTTTACCGGCGCCATTCCATTTCCTTTCCGGATTGGTGCGTTTCTCTGCGTTTAATTGGCGGCAGAAGTGGAATTTAGCAAAGGCATTTTTTATAATTGCGTTTATGTCAGAACATGATAGCCTGGATGAACTTACAGCAATTGAGTGGTTAAATAAAAATAGCCAGGATGAACATTCGGTACAATTATTCTGGCGGCCAATGGTCCTGGCAACATTGAATGAAGAACCGGAAAACGTGAGTTTTTTGCAACTCTTTCGGGTTTTGAAATTGGGATTTCTCAAAGGCAAAAATGCAAGCCGGATGATTTTAATTCCACGAGGTTTAACCGAGACCCTTATCGAGCCGGTGATTCATTGGCTGGAAAAGCGCAGTTGCAGATTACTGTACAATCATAGGGTGCATGAAATCAAGTTTGATGAAGGGTGTAATAAGATCACCGTCGAAACCAATAAAGGGCTTTTTAAGGAATTTGATTATTGGGTCAGTGCATTACCCTTTAATCAAATAAGGCCCTTGTTAAATAATTCGAAAATAAAATTTAAAAATGTTTTAAAGATCGAAAACTTTTTCGGCAATGCAATTCTTAACCTTCATTTTTGGTATCCGGAAAGGCTAATCTCGGAATCCTTTGCGAGTCTTCATGAAGTTCAATCGCAGTGGTTATTTGTCAATCAAAGGTGTCAAAATTTAATTCATCATACCCTGGTCATAAGCAGCGCCGATCAACTATTGGAGCAACAGTCAAAAGACCAGTTAAGCCGAATTTTGTTAGAAGAACTGAAGTTAATTTTCAGTGAGTTTGATCCGGATAAAATTAAAAAGTATTACCTGGTAGTGGAAAACAATGCCACCTTGGTTTGCAGTCCCAATGTTGAAAAACTGAGACCTAAACCAGGCGAAATTTTTGACAGGTTTTATATTGCAGGAGATTGGACCCAAACCGGTCTGCCGCCAACGATGGAAAGTGCGGTTAGGAGTGGTAAGATGGTGGCAGAAGACATAGAGAAAAGGCTGTATGCAAATTTGCAGGGAATTGTGTAAAAATTGTGTTTTGAATCAACCAAATGTAATGCAAATCCTAAATTATAATTTCGAATTTCGATATTTGGATTTAGTATTTAAGAGCACACCTTATCGCCAAAACTATACCCAAGTATTATTAGGAAGTTCTACTCCTTTTTATTCGTTGAAAACTCTTTTTGTAATTCCCTTACACTAATTGTCTTGATCCTGGTTTTGAAATTTAATTTTATGCCACAAAATGCATAAGTTGCACTTAGCATAAATCCAGTTCTCGAATCCTGCACTTCGCTATTTTGGAAGGTTGCCCAGTGTGGTGATTCTTTGAGAGGAATATTTCGTCCTACAGAAGCGATGAATCTGCGATTTTCCATTCTAGTAAATCCTGCCATACCCTGGGTAGGATCGGCAGGCAGCCATCCATATCCAGGAAGATAAAATTCAGCCCATAGGTGATTTTTGAGTTTATCGTTTTCATCCAACCGAAAACCGGCAACCATCCGTGCCGGAATTTTACTTGCTCTACACAAAGCTACAAACAAATCCGAATATTGGCCACTATCGCCATAAAGTTTCTTTAATGCAATTTTAGCGCCCCTGCCGGTTTTTGGAAATCGAAATTTCATATTTTTATTGACCCATTGAAAGATCAATCTGGCTTTTCGGTACGGATTGTTTTCTTCTGCAATAATCTCTCTGGCTTTAAAATAGATTTCAGGCGTCAGTTCGATGAAAGGTTCGGATTTTGTATATAACAAAAAGAGGTTCTCAGTTTTATCGTATTCTCCAATATTCTCCTCGTCAATAATAGCCACAAGTTCGGCGCTCTCAATTGTGAGTTTCCGTCGAATAACAATATTATCCTGATTGCCAAGTTGATTAGTCAAATTCCAATAAAATATTTTATTACCATTTTCAAAATCTGTAGTGATATCATTGGGCAGCGGCCCCTGGATATCCAAATCTAAAATGGTTTGGTTAGGTCTTTTAATGATGCCGGAAGACCAAACATGCAGCTGTGGAGGGGACAGGGCTGGTATGCCTTTTTTTAGATGATTTCGTTTTAATTGATCTCCTTCAAATACCTTGATTTTTGATATCCTGGTGATTAATTCAGCTTCTATAAGGATTGGCTTTATGGCAACAATGATTGGTGTCTCAGGCTCTTGAATTTCTTCTTGTTCAGATTTTACTAATGGAACTTGTTGTGTATGATGAGCGCAGCCAGAAGCTAAAATGAGTGTTATTATTAAAGAAAGTTTCATAGTTTTTCCCAAAAGGTTTATGATTCAAACTAATTATCGACAATGATGTTTATTTTCTTCATA
>Ga0114948_10001286_pt1 | contig 10789 bp, 7 predicted proteins | sample CR04metaG_FD_83877 | JGI IMG/M metagenome (GOLD analysis project Ga0114948, IMG submission 83877) | Deep subsurface microbial communities from Mariana Trench to uncover new lineages of life (NeLLi) - CR04 metaG | ecosystem: Environmental > Aquatic > Marine > Ocean trench > Sediment | place...
CATGAAAGATGGCGCAGCGCCACAACCTGAGAGGAACGGCGCGCACGTGCGCGCCAGCGATGGAGCGGCGCGGGGCCTTGGGGTCCCCGCGAGCGACGAGCCGGGGTGTGGGGCAGCGCCCCACGTAAGGAATGATCCACATCATCGGCGGCGGGCTCGCCGGGAGCGAGGCGGCTTGGCAGGCGGCCGCGTGCGGTGTGCCGGTCACCCTCTACGAGATGCGACCGGTGCGGCCGACGCCGGTCCACCAGACCGACAGTCTCGCGGAGTTGGTCTGCAGTAATTCTTTTCGGGCCGACAAGATCGAGAACGCCGTCGGGCTGCTGAAAGCGGAGATGCGACGGTTGGGGTCGCTGGTGATCCGCGTGGCCGACGAGACGCGCGTGCCAGCGGGCGGGGCCCTGGCGGTCGATCGGGTCCGGTTCGCCCAGGGGATCACCGCGGCGCTCGAGGCGACCCCCCTGGTCACGATCCGGCGCGAAGAGATCCCCGACCTGTCGCTGTCCGGTGATATCCGGGAGCCGCTGATCGTGGCCACCGGTCCGCTCACCTCGCCGAGGCTCTCGCAGGCGGTTACCGAGTTCGTGGGCCGGGATCATCTGTATTTCTACGACGCCATCAGCCCGATCGTGCTGGCGGAGACGATCGACCTGGGCATCGTGTTCAGGGCGTCGCGTTGGGGGCGGCATACGCCGGCTCCGGCCGAGACTGGGCTCGAGGATCACGCAGTCTCCGGGGGTGGCGCCGCCGGTGCCCCGGGTGAGGGGGACTACCTGAACTGTCCGATGACGGCGGACGAGTATTGCCGGTTTCACGCCGCGCTGCTCGGGGCGGAGATTGCGACCCTGCACGAGATCGATCGGGAGCGGTTCTTCGAAGGTTGTCTGCCGATCGAGGTGATGGCGCAGCGCGGCGAGGATACACCGCGGTTCGGGCCGATGAAGCCGGTGGGGCTCGTCGACCCACGCACCGGTCGGCGGCCCTATGCGGTCGTGCAGCTCCGACAGGACACCGTGGCCGGGGACCATTACAGCCTGGTGGGGTTCCAGACGCAGTTGAAATGGGGGGAGCAGGCGCGGGTCTTCCGGATGATTCCCGGCCTCGAGGCGGCGGAATTCGTCCGGTTCGGGATGATTCACCGTAACACGTACATCAATGGACCGACGGTGCTCGGTCCCACCTGGCAGGCGCGTCATCGGCCGTCATTGTTCTTCGCCGGTCAGATTTCCGGGGTCGAGGGGTACGTCGAGTCCGCCGCGAGTGGTCTGATTGCCGGACTCAACGCCGCGGCGCTGGCGCGGGATGAAGCGCCGCAGGCCCCGCCACGCACGACGGCGATTGGCGCCTTGGGGCACTACGTGTCCCACGCCGACCCGGCCAACTATCAGCCGTCCAACATCGCCTTCGGGTTGATCCCGGTCATGGAGGGGGCGCCGCGGCGGCGGGCCGATAGGCGTCGGGCAGTAGCCAAGCGCGCGTTGACACAGATCGAGGCCTGGCGAGCGGCTCTAGTGGTCCCGTTCGAAATGATGGTGATGCACCGAGGGCCGTGAGGCGCCTGGCTGGCAAGGCGCGACGACCGAGCATATCGGGCAAATGCGACCCCGCTGAGCAGCAGTCGAGCGCCGTCCCTGGCGGGATGTATCGGCGACCAGACATGTGAAGTGGTTCTTGCGTGGGCCCTGAGCTCCAGCGTCGGACCACGCCCATCATGAGGACGCATCTCCGCTCGTTTCTCGAGTATCTGCGTCTCAATCGCAATCTGTCGGCGCACACGGTGCGCGCCTACGAGGGCGACCTGACACAGTATCTGACATTCCTGGAGCGGTATCTCGACCGTCCAGCGGAGCGGATCGCGCCGGGCGAGGTCGACCAGTACGCCATTCGGGCGTTCATGGGCGAGCTCTACGACCGTGGGCACGCGCGGGCGTCGTCGGCGCGGCGGCTGGCGGCGATCCGGTCGTTCGGCCGGTATCTGCGACGCGAGCAACACATGGACACCGATCCGGGGGCCCTGGTGGCGACGCCCAAGCAGGAGCGGAAGGTGCCGCCGCGTCTCGACATACGAGAGGTCGAGCAGCTGCTCGCCGGTCCTGACGCCACGACGCCTCTCGGGCGGCGCGACCGGGCGATTCTCGAGCTGTTCTACGCGTCGGGCTTGCGGCTGAGCGAGCTGGTCGGGCTCGATCTGGAGGACGTCAACCTCAGTAGCCGACTCGTGCGGGTGTTGGGTAAGGGTGGCAAGGAGCGCATCGTGCCATTCAACCGCAACGCGGCGGCGGCGCTGCGTGCCTATCTGGGGGATCGGGCGGCGCTGGTCGCGGGTGCGCCCACGCGGGAGGTGCCGCGCCGTCGCGGTAGACGGCCCACAGAGCCGCTGTTCGTCAATTATCGAGGCGGGCGACTATCGACGCGGAGCGTCGATAGACTCGTTCGGCGGTATGTCGCCGCGACGAGCAGGCGCTACGGCATCGGCCCACACGCACTGCGGCATTCCTTTGCCACCCACTTGCTGGAGCGCGGGGCAGACCTGCGCTCTATCCAGGAGTTGCTCGGTCACGCCCGTCTGAGCACCACGCAGCGCTATACCCACGTGACCGTCGCGCAACTGATGTCGCTCTACAAGAAGACGCATCCGAGGGCGTAGTCCTTCGCCCACGGCACTCGGGCACGCTGCTCAGGGTGTGCGGGCTCAGAGACCGGAGATCGGCGACCGGGTCCACGGGCTGCGAGCGGTCCTGGGACCCGGGGCCGCGAGCGCTCCACGCCCAGAGCCGACAGTTGACGCGCACGCGTCAGGTGCTGATTGCCGCCGCGCGCCGGTGTCGCGGTATCTCGATGCTGAGTGTCTTGATTTTGTAGTTCATCACACGCGGCGTGATCGACAGTAACTCAGCGGCGTCCTTCTGGACCCAGTTCGACATGGTCAGCGCCTCGACCACCGCCTGTCGTTCGACCTCCTCCAGCGGGATACCGGTCGGTGGAATCTTCACCACGCTCGCGACGTTGGATCCGTTGAACGCCGGGGACTGCTCTCCGAGCCGCAGGTCGTCCGGCGTGATGACGTCGCCCTCGGCCAGCAGCACCGCCCGCTCGATCGCGTTCTCCAGCTCGTGAATGTTGCCGGGCCAGTTGTGGCGATGTAGCAGCTTCTCGGCGGCCGGATCGAGCCCTGTGACCTGCTTCCGAAGTTCTCCGCAGAACCGCCGGATGAATGTCTGGGTCAGTGCGTTGATGTCCTCCTTCCGCTCGCGCAGCGGCGGGATATCGACCGCCATGACGTTGAGCCGGTAGTACAGGTCCTCTCGGAACTCGCCGGTGGCGACCATCTCGGCCAGACTGCGGTTTGTCGCCGTGATCAGCCGGACATCGACGCTGATCGTGCGGGTGCCGCCGAGCCGCTCGAACTCCTGCTCTTGGAGCACGCGCAGAATCTTCGCCTGGGTGTTCGGGCTCATGTCGCCGACCTCGTCGAGGAACAGGCTGCCCCTGTCGGCCTGCTCGAACCGGCCGATCCGCTGGCGGTCGGCGCCGGTGAACGCCCCCTTCTCGTGACCGAACAGCTCGGATTCGAGCAGGTTCTCCTGGAGGGCGGCGCAGTTGACCCGCACGAAGTTCTGGTCCGCTCGCAGCGAGTTGTGATGCAGCGCTCCGGCGATCAGCTCCTTGCCGGTGCCGGTCTCGCCGCGGATCAGCACGGTCGTGTTGGTCTTGGCGACCTTGCGGACGATGTCGAGCACCCGCTGCAAGGCGCCGCTGGCCCCCACGATACGGTCGAAGTCGTAGATGTCGGGTTGTGTGTGGCGCAGATAGTCGATCTCGTGCTTCAGCCGACGCACCTCGAGCGCCTTGTCGATCTTGAGCTCCATTTCCTCGATTTCGAACGGCTTCTGCACATAGTCGGACGCGCCGAGCTGCATCGCCTCGACCGCCGTCTGCACCGACCCGAAGGCGGTCATCAGGATCACGGCCGTTGTCGGGTGGAGCGCCTTGGCGGTGCGCAACACATCCAGACCGTCGCTGCCTCCCATTTTGAGATCGCACACGACGACGTCGAATTGCCCATTGTGCAGCTGTTCGATCGCGGCGTTGCCGTTCGCGGCTTCTTCTACGTCGTGCCCCGTCTCGCGCAGCGCGCGTATGATCCCTCGGCGCAGCGCATCGTGGTCGTCCGCGACGAGGATGCGTTCCTTAGACATGATTTCCCCCTGCTGCGCGGTCGCCTCCCGCGACCCGCACCGCCTCGACGTGGTGCGACACCGGCAGCCGCACCCTGAATGTCGCGCCGCCCCCGGCACGTGGTGTGACTTCGATCTGCCCGTCATGGGCGTCGATGATCTTGCGGACGATCGCGAGTCCCAGCCCGGACCCGCTCGGCTTGGTGGTGAAGAACGGGCTGAACAACTGGTCGGTGACGTCGACCGGCACGCCCGGACCGTCGTCCGCGACCTCGATGGTCACGTAGCCCACGTACTCGGGCGGCTCGGACGGTTCGGGTGATGCGTCGACGGTGGCGTAGGATGCGGTGATCCAGATGTGTCCTCCGCCGACGAGTGCTTCCATGGCATTGATGAGCAGATTGGTGAACACCTGACGCAACTGCAGCTGATCGGCGTCGAGGTCGGGCAGATCGGTGGCGCAGTCGGTGACGATCGTCGTGTGTCCGGCTTTGGGATGCCTACGCGCAGCCGCCACCGCGTCATCGAGCACGACCCTGACCGACACCGGGTCGACCTCCAGGCTGATCGGTCGCACGAAGTCGAGCACGTCGACGACAATCCGGTTCGCCATCTTGGCTTCGTGAATGATGTCGGTCAGTAGCTCGTGCGCGTCGGGCGAGTCCGGCAGCTGCCGCTTCAGCAACCCGGCCATGATCTGGATGCTGGCGAGCGGGTTCTTGACCTCGTGCGCGATCGCCGCCGCCATCTCGCCCAGGGCGGCCAGGCGATCCCGCAGTCGCTCGCGCTCTTCCAGCTGATCGACCCGGGTCAGGTCCTTGAAGAGCAGCGCCGCGCCAGACATCGTCCCATCGCGATCCACGATCCGGCACAGGGTAAAGCCGATCACTTTGCCCGACGATCGGAGACGCAGCTCGGCGCGGTTCGGAAGCGCCGCGTCGGTGAAGGCCAGCGCGAGTACGTCCACCAGATCGTGGTCGTTGCCCAGGACGTCGTGAAACGACCGGCCGATGTGCCCCGGGTCTGCGTCCAGACCGAGGATGCGATATGCGGCATCGTTCATGTCCGCCATGGACCCGTCGCGCCAGAGCGTGATCACTCCGTTGCGCAGGCTGTACACGACGTTTCGGTAGAACGCTTCTCGGTCAACCATCGGGTCGGGCACACTGTCAGACTGATCCGTGGTCGCCTTCAACAGGACACCCCGGCGGGGTCGGCGAACCTCTGATGCTGGACACGAAGGGTCCGCGCACGAATACGTTCCTCCGTTTTGGGGCGTCGAGGCGCCTGGCTGGCACGGCGCGAGGAGGGCGCAGACGGGCCATATTCGACCCCTGTAAGACGTGGTCCAACGCTGGCAGCTTCGGCATGTACCGGCGGCCGAACATGGGACGTTGTTCTTGCGTGGGCCCCAAGACCGTGTGTCGCTCGGACATCCGGGCGTGTGTCTGGCCAACCGGTCATCGTTATGCCAATAATGTCAGTCGGTGGCTCCTGCCACCGAGAATGTTCGCTGAAGTGTAGTTCTCACCACTTTCAAAAGGAGAGCAAGACACATGCCCCAGAGATGTGGGCAGATGAGTCAGTCCGTTCGAGGGGTCCATAGCCCACACCAGTGGCGGTCGGCCATGGGTTCGATCGTGTAAGTATCTATGAATGAATATGTTGCGTTGCGATGACCGCTCTGGCTGGCTCAACGGACACAGTGCAAAGTGGGCGGCGGCGCTGCGGCGTCCGCATGCGAGACGATGGTTACATATTTGACCATGACAGAACAATACTGTAATCGACCAGCACTGCAGTCGAGCAGTGCATGGTGAAGAGCCAGCGGCCTTTCGTCACTGGCTGCTAGTCATCGGCGTCCGCACTGTCGATCTGTTGCAGCGCTTCCCACTGGCTCATCAGATCCCCGACCTCCCACATCAGGCTCTCGTGGCGGCTGACGACCGGCTGGGCTGCCTGACGGTCGTCATAGAAGCCTGGCGCGGCCATCACCTCCTCGATGTCTCGAATTTCGCGCTCGCGGTCGCCGATGCGCTGTTCCAGGGCGCCGATCCGCTTGTCTCTGGCGGCCTGTTCTCGCTTGAGGCGACGCTCGGACTGCGCTTCGCGGCGCCGCGCTTCCCGGCTGGCCACTGGGGAGCCACGTGGTGCCGTCTGTGCTCTCGGCGGCCGCCGTCCGGCATCGCCTCGTGCGGGCGCCGTGCGGCGGACGGCATCGGGCCGGTGCGTGGTGCGCTGGGTCTTACTCCAGTGATACTCCTCATAGGTGCCGGGATACCGCACCGCGTCACCGTGGCCGATCTCGATGATCGCGGTGGCGATCCGCTCAACGAAATACCGGTCGTGTGACACGAAAACCAGGGTGCCACCGAAGTCCGCGAGCGCATCGAGCAAGACGTTCGTTGAATCGATGTCGAGATGGTTCGTTGGTTCGTCGAGGAGCAAGGTGTTGGACGGTCGCAGCAGCATCCGCGCGACGGCCAACCGGGTACGCTCGCCGCCGGACAGGATCCGCACCGGTTTGTGGACGTCGTCTCCCGAGAACAGAAACCCGCCGAGGATGTTCCGGATCGCGGGCAGCATCTCGGTGGGCGAGCCGGACCCCAGCGTGTTGTAGACCGTCAGGTCGGGGTTGAGCCGGGTCGCCTCGTCCTGCGCGAAGTACTGGGCGACCAGATTGTGCCCCTCGATCCGGGTCCCGTCGTCTGGGGCTTCCACCCCGGACAACAGCCGCATCAGGGTTGACTTGCCGGCGCCGTTGGGGCCGACGAGCGCGATCCGGTCACCGCGGGCGACGTGGACGTCCACCCCGTCAAACACCACCGTTGACCCGTAGGCCTTGCGGATGCCCCGCAATTCGAGGGCGACCCGACCGCTCCGAGGACTGTCCGGGAAGGAGAAGTGGACGCGCTTGCGCTCAACCGGGACCTCGATCGGCGTGATCTTCTGGAGCATCTTCACGCGGCTCTGTACCTGCGCTGCCTTTGTCGCCTGGTAGCGGAACCGGTCGATGAAATGGCGGATCCGGGCGATCTCCTCGTCCTGCCGCTTCTTCTGCTCGCGGAGCACCGCGATCCGCGCATCTCGTTCGACCAGATACTCGGAATAGCTGCCCACGTATGACGTGATCGTCCGTAGCCCCACCTCGGCGATGCGTGTCACGACGCGGTCCAGGAAGTACCGGTCGTGCGACACCAGGATGAGGGCGTGGGGATAGCCTGCCAGGAAGTCCTCGAGCCAGTTGCGCGCCTCGAGGTCGAGGTGGTTCGTCGGCTCGTCGAGCAGCATGATGTGCGGCTGTCGCAGGACCAGCGTGGCGAGGGCGATCCGCATCTGCCAGCCGCCCGAGAAGGTGTCGGTCGGCTTCTCGAACTCGTCTGTGCCGAACCCGAGCCCGTTCAGCACGCCGGCGACCTTCAGGTCGATGGTGTAGCCGTCCTGGTCCCGGAACTGGTGCTGCAGCTCGCTGTAGCGCTCCAGGATGCCCTCATGCTCCTCGCGCGACCCCCGCTCGTCGGCGAGCTGGTGCTCGAGCTCGTGCATCGTCCGTTTGATGTCGAGTAGCGGTTGAAACGCGGTGCGCGCCTCGTCGACCAACGACCGCCCGGTGTGGATGAGCCCGTCCTGGGGAAGATATCCGACGGTCAGTCCGGTCCGTTTGGTGATCGTCCCGGCGTCCGGCTCCTCGAGCCCGGCCAGCATCCGCAGGAGCGTCGTCTTGCCGGCGCCGTTCGGGCCGCACAGCCCGACGCGGTCGCCGGCGGAGAGGCGCCAGGTCACGTTCTTGAACAGGGTGCGGTCGCCGAACCCCTTGGTCAGGGACGAGAGTTGGAGCATCCTCGGGTGAGCGGGCAGGGAGCCGGCGGTGTGTGTCCCGTGTACTCTCAGTGCGGCCAGCGAAGCTATTCGCCGAGCGCTTTCGCTGCGACCGAGAGCACCTTCGGCACTTTGAACGGCTTCGTGAGATACCCCGACACGCCGAGATTGGCAGCCTCAATGGCGCTGGCCTCGGTCGAGAACCCGGTGACGATAATCACCGGCAGGTGCTCGTTCAACCGTCGTGCTTCGTGGATGACCGTCAGACCGTCCATGCCGGGCATGTTCAGGTCCGTGATGAGCAGGTCGTAGCTGACCTTCCGCATCCGTTCGAGCGCGGCCCGCCCATCGTCCGCCACGTCGACGTCGTAGTCGGCCAGGGCCAGCATCTTCGATAGCAGATCGCGAATGCTGGCCTCATCGTCCACGACTAGCACACGGGGTCGCCCGTCCGGCTTGGCTGGCTGCGTTGGCATGGGAGACGAGCGCACCGGAGGGATACTGTGCGAGCGCTCTCGCTCCAGCCAGGCGTCGATGTCGGTCTTGCGGAATCGCCATTGGCGACCCACCCTGACCGCCGGAATCTTGCCAGCCTTGATCAACCGGTAGACGGTTCTCAGGTTGACCTGCAGATACGCGAGAACTTCGTCCGTCGTCAGAAAGGTTTCGTCGATCATGACAATCCGACCACCAACACAGTCTGGCGGTCCGTGGTGACGGTCGAGCGACATTCGACCGTACGTCGTGTCCCGCCAGGCGACGTTGCGACTCGGTCAAGTAGTTGCCGGTACTCGCGCTGCGTCGCGTCTTGCGGAGTCCGGATGCGGCAACTGTCACGACCGGTCTCGGTGCGACGCCTGACGCTCACGACGAGACGCTAGCGTAGCACCATTCAGCGAAGGGGCCCCCAGTTTTCCGTGTGCCGGTGGGGTGCTCGCGGCCCGTGGAGAAAGTCCCGCTGCATTCGACCGACGCTGCATCCTGCCTGTCTGCGTTGCTCCTCGGTCACATACGGCCGGTATGTTCCCGCGTCGCCTTGTCAGACAGGCGCGTCACCGGTCTCGATGCAACGCGGGACTTTCACCACGGATTGCTTGACATCTCCTACGGGTGACATCGTAACATTCGACGCACGTTTTCATGACGCACGGAGATGTCTGGCCCCCGCGTCGCGGGGCTGTCAGAACAGCCTCTGCGAGCGAAGTTGTGCCATGTTCGCTCGTCGGGTCGAGGCGCAGCTTCGCTCGCAGGGGCGCGCTGTGCCGCCCGGAATGATACCGTAGGCGCCGGCATGTCGACGTGCCTGGTGGGCACGACGGGGGCGCGCCGTCCCGGGGGAGATTGTCGCAGACCACGTCGGACCCTACGGCGTCTAATGAAATACTGGTGACCCTGACCGAGGTCGGGTGACGGCACCGGCACGACGTGTGTCCCGCTTCCCCCGGGCCACCTATGCTCACGACGCGATCGGCACACCATGAGCGGAGCCCAGACCGCCGTGTTCAGTATGCAGAGGACTGACGAAGAGCTCGTTGTGCTCTCGACCGCCGGCGACACGGACAGTTTCAACCAGCTCGTCGTGCGCTGGGAGCGGCCGATCTTCGCCCTGGCGTACCGTGTGCTCGGCCGCGAGGAGGACGCCAAAGACGTCTGCCAGGAAACGTTCATGCGGGCCTTTCGCGCGCTCAAGGGCTTCAAGGGCCAGGCCAAGTTCTCATCCTGGCTCTATCGGATCGCCCTGAACCTGTGCCGTGACTGGATCCGGCGCGAGCGGCGGTCCTCAATGGTTACGCCGCTCGACGCCGACACCGAGCCGGCAGCGGTCCACGGATCGGTGGAGACGGCCGAGGAGCTGGTGGTCCGGCGCGATCTCGGGCGGGTCATTACGCGCGCGATGACAGCCCTGTCGGAGGAGCAGCGGACCACGATCGTCCTGAAGGAATACCACGGGCTCACGTTCCAGGAGATCGCCGACCTGCAGGGATGCCCGCTGAGCACGGTCAAGACCCGGCTCTACCAGGGCCTCAGCGTGTTGCGGCGTCAGTTGCAGCGCAGCGGTGTGCAAGGCACGGCGAGCATCGTTGGGCTGCCGCCGACCGGATTGATGGCCAGAACCAGTCGCAAGGTGGTGAATCTAGATCGATGACCGAGACAAACAACTGTGTCGAGAAGGACGCGTTGATCGACTACCTGTATGGGGAGGTCGATCGAGACGCGCGGACTCGTGTCGAAGCCCACCTGCGCACCTGTGCGCGGTGTGCCGATGAGGCCAGGGGGCTGAAGGGTGTTCGCAGCACGCTCGAGGTGTGGGCCCCGCCGGAGGCCGAGCTCGGCTTTCGCGTGGTCTCCGACGCACATCCAGAGCATGCACCGGTGTCGTTCTGGGGTAGGCTCCGACACCCGCCGGCCTGGGGCCTCGCGACGGCGGCAATCGTGGTCTTGGCGGTCGCCGCAGGCGTTGCGAAACCGGAATTGGCGATCGGGCGGGGTGAGATGGTGCTCCGGATTGGTTGGAGGGAGACCGGGTCTGCCGGGGCGACGCAGCCCGACGCGGCGCCGGCGTCGCAGTCGGATCCGGCGCTCGTGCGGGTCGATCCGCGGCAGGAGATCGAGGCTTTGCGCGGCACGCCGGTCGCGGCGGGCCCGCGGGCGCGGGACATCCCGCCCGTTCGGGGGGGTGCTGACGTCTCCCGGGGGGCGGGCGCTGTGGCCGCCGCCGATGAGAGGTTGTTGCGGAGCGTGCGCCAGTTGCTTCGCGAGGAGGAGCGCATCGCCAACCAGCGACAGGCCGA
>Ga0114948_10001288_pt1 | contig 10783 bp, 7 predicted proteins | sample CR04metaG_FD_83877 | JGI IMG/M metagenome (GOLD analysis project Ga0114948, IMG submission 83877) | Deep subsurface microbial communities from Mariana Trench to uncover new lineages of life (NeLLi) - CR04 metaG | ecosystem: Environmental > Aquatic > Marine > Ocean trench > Sediment | place...
GATACGTAAAAGTACCCCGGAATCGTCGATCTTTTTGTTCTGTAATATGCACTACTTTATTACCCCAGATTTTGTAGCCTTTCAGATCGGATATTGTGACATTTTAGCCACTCCAACTACCGACTAGATTTGGGATCTCATGGCTTCTATCCTTCTTTTCCGTATTGTTTGAATAGACTACACAAGCAATTACTATGCTGTTGATGATAACCAAACACCATAACAAGAGTTGAGAAAATTTTATCGAACGCCGCCTGGATTATTTTCATACATTTTTGATGAACAAACTATCTCTCACCAATAAACCTCAAGCCGACCTTCTGCCGCTCTACTTTCAAATTTAGTTAATGGTCGATCTCCTTTATCGATACATTTTCCAGTTTTAATATCAAATTTCCATTTATGTTTCGGGCACGTGAGTGTGCAATTTTCCAGAGCGAGTTCGGGAATATTGGTAACTTGATGCGGGCAACGGCTATCGAAGACTTTATAGTTACCGTCTTCCGTATAGATAAATAGATCGCGACCATCGGCATTGATATAGGTGACTTGTTTGTCTTTTAATTCTTCAACTGCAATCACGTCATGCCAGCTTTTCTTTTGCCCTAGCGATTCTGGTTTAAATTCTGGTATTTCCATGCCAAGAATGATGTCCACAGCCCAAACGATCTTTGTTAAACCCAGCGTTGGAAATGCCAGAAACAAGGCATCAATGATTTCATCTGCTGTTACGCCAACCTGCAATGCCCTTACTAAATACTGCTTTAGTCCTGCTTCAGTCTGATTATCTACCTTTGTGATAACAGAGATAATCGCCCGCGTTTTCGGATCCAGGTGCTCCCCAGCTTGCTTAACGAATTGAAAATAGGATTTCATTTCGTCAGGTCGAACTTTCATTAAATAATTCAGTGCATCACTCATTTTCAGTCTCTATAAATTTTCTTTCCATTATTACAGGATATTTGCTTACCGGCTCATTATATAGATCTTCTATCGTGAAGGTCTCAACTGGATTATTGTAATTATAGTGTATAAACATGATATGTAATTTAGGATCATTCGTTGCTATTAGTTCTTCTCTGTTTTTGAATAGCAAAGACTCCCAGACAAGTTTTTGCACTGGGACCCTGACGATAACAATTCCGGTTGAACCACTTTCTTTTTGTGTGCAGGCATTGTTATTACCTTTCTGAAAACAACGTATTTTTACGTCGATGACCGATGCGCCTGACTCTTTATCAACGGGTTTAAATGAAGACTCAGCAAAGCCCAATACCAGATATTTTTTTAATCCAAATAAGCCGAAATAATCTCCTGTTACAAATAGACCAGTCAGGCTGAGCACGACAAGCAAAGCTATCAGCATATTTTTCACTGGTTTAGTCACGCCTAAGTTTATCTGTTGTTGCAATCGGCGTTGGATAACTTCGCACAATAATAAATGAAGAGATGATAAATGTGATTAATGTGGTTAACTGGATCATGTTTGATGTTGCTTCACTGATAAATTGAGATTGCACCGCTAGCACTGCAATCAGTAACGAAAATTCACTAATCTGCCCCAACCTGAAACCTACTTCTCTTGAGATATGTTTCTTCTCACCTTCCTTCCTCAATAAATAAGCAAATACCATGGGCTTAATCACGACTATCAAGGTTGCAAGTAATAATGCAGGTGCTATCAGTACTGCTATCAAGCTGATATTAAAGCCTGCACCTAATGAAAAGAAAAATATAATCAGAAAAAAATCACGTAATGGTTTCAATCGTTCGGTGATAAACAGTGCTATCGGACTGGAAGCCAGTGATACACCAGCTACAAATGCTCCGATTTCATGTGATAATCCAAGTAAGGTTGCAAGTTCTGCAATACCCAGACACCAGGCGATGGCCAATAAAAATATATATTCATGGATCTGATCGTATTTGATAATTAGTTTAATCAATACATAACGCTGAATCAGCCATGCAATACCAATCAGAACAGGCAATGCACACAATTGCACCACTATATCCATCACTAGATCTCCACCTTTGCCGTAACCCTGAAGTAGTAAAAGAATGATAATGGCGATCAAATCCTGAATCAGTAAGATACTGATGATGATCTGGCCGGTATGTTTGTGATGTAATGTCGTCGTGGGCAGTAATTTTAGCCCTATAATTGTGCTTGAGAACATGGTTACCGCTGCAATTAATATCGATTCTGGTACTGAATAACCAAATGTCATTCCGATCAAATAGCCCATTAGAGAAAAAATGAATGAGCTAATTAGCGTTACTTTTAAGGCTTCACCCAACATAGTCATCAACTGCCTCGGTAAAAGATCAAGCCCGAGTAAATAAAGTAGAAATATGATGCCAATTTGGGCGATATCAGTGATCAGGCTCGTGTCATTAACTAAAGCAAAGCCCCAGGGGCCTAGTAAGATGCCAAGAATAATATAACCCACAATCATCGCCTGACGCGCAAACAGGGCTAGAGTCGCGAGTACGGCGGCTCCAGTGAAAATTAAGAAGATTGAATAGACTATTGTATTGTCTGGCATATTTTCAGTATAAAGTGATTTAGCCCTTTCTAATATTTTTTAACTGTTTTAACAATCTTGTCTCAGACACCGGGATTGTTGTCTTTAGCTCTTGCGCAAACAGTGATACGCGATATTCCTCCAGCATCCAGTGAAATTCATCAAGTGCTTCACTGACATTGTCTGAGGTAATATTTTTTTCCGCAAGTGCCATCCATTCATCCCACAATGGCTTTAATTGTGCCAGTTTGCTGGCATCTTTTTCAGGTGAATATGATAATTTTTCCAGTCGTTTCTGAATCGCATCGAGATATCGTGGCATGGATTTCAAATAAACCAACGGCGTCTCTTCTACGAAACCATCATATATCAGCATGGCAAGTTGCTCTTTAATGTCCGCAAAGGCCTCCAGTGCGGATGGTTGAATGCTACCTTTCATGGCAATTGTAATTTCATGATGCCTTTTTAAGATATCCACTAGCAATCGACACAGTTCATTACCTGTATCTATTAACTTAGGTATACCTTCGTGAAGTGATGCATAAAAATCTATCCTTGTACGAGCCATCTTCCCATCTGGTAGAAATAATTGTTCAACCACAGCATAAAGAATGCTTTCGACCATTTCATCGGCAGAGCCTAATGCTGCGTAATACATTTTTATTTTGTTAAGTTCAGGCAGATTCTTTTTCAGATAGTTAAGATCTTTTTTTAATTCCAGAAAATAAAGTCTGATCAGGCCATAACGCATGTATTGCTGTGCTTTCTTTGCAGTATCGAAATGTTGAATCAACACAGAATCATGGTTATCAACCAATGCTGGATAAGCTTTGATGATTAATCCATCGACCTCTGTTTCCACTACCTCAGGCAAGTTATCAAACTCCCACCTCCTGAAAGATTCCTCTGAGTCCTGAATATTCGGTAACTGCGTGAGAGAATATTCTAATTGTTCCGATAAATCTGATTTAAGCTGGCGAAGATTACGACCGCTGCCCAGCACATTGGCATCCTGATCCAAAACACGAATATTCATCATTAAATATTCTGGTAATTCAGTCTGCTTCCAGTCTTCATCTTTTATTTCTATGCCCTTTCTTCTAAACAAGTATTCAGTGAGATTACCTGTGATCGATGATGCATCTATATCAATATGTTGTATGCATTCTTTAACCGTTTCCGGGATGGGTAGAAGTTGGCGTCTGATACGCTTTGGTAATGATCGTAGCAGGACTTCGATCTTTTCCTTTAACATTCCAGGGACCAATTGTTCCAGATGATGTTCATCAATCTGATTCAGCACGTGTAATGGAATATCGACTGAGACACCATCATTTTCATGTCCAGGCTCAAATTGATAACTTAATGGTAACCGAATGTGATTGATCGCAAGATTATCTGGATAGCTAATCTCTGTAACAGCATCCGCCCCATGCAGCATGATTTCAGCCGAATCCATGTAAAGATATTTACGGTCTGACTGCTCCTTTTCTTTCCGCCATTTATTAAATTGTGCTGTGGCATATATCAATTTAGGGATTCGTCGATCATAAAATTGATAAATTGCTTCATCATCAAGAATATCAATTCTTCTCGACTTCTTTTCTAATTGTTTAATCTCCTCGATCACCTGATGATTATGTTGAAAAAATTTAGCTTTTGAATTGAGTTCTTCATAAACCAGGGCATAACGAATAAATATATGGCGTGCTTCTTCAGGATCGACAGCACCAAAATTGATTCTATTTCTAGGAACAACAATCATGCCAAATAACATTACTTTTTCATAACCCGATACCTGTTGTGCATTAGCATCCCAGTATGGTTCGGAATAAGTCCTTTTCAGTAGATGCTTTGCCACTTTTAAAAGCCATTGAGAATCTATTCCTGCGACAACTCTGGCATAAAGACGCGTTGTTTCCGCCAGTTCTGCAGCAACTATCCATTTAGGTGTTTTTGAGAATTGACCCGATCCAGGAAAGATATGTAGTTTGATATTTCTTGCGCCAAGATATTCCCTGCTGTCCGCCTTCACCGCAACATGGCTCAGTAAGCCACTTAACAAGGCGCAATGTATATTTTGATATTCCGCAGCTTTTGAATTTCTGAACAAGTCCATATCTGATGTCAGTCTGGATAATTGTCGGTGAATTTCCTGCCATTCAAGCATACGTATATATGACACAAAATTCTGACTACACATTTTTCGTAGCTGGCTTTTTGAAAGTTTTTTGGCTTGTTTGCGAAAGAAATTCCAGAAATTTACATACCAGAGAAAATCAGACTGTTCGTCATCAAATTCGGAATGGGCTTTATCGGCCTTTTCCTGTGCTTCCTGGGGTCGTTCTTTTGGGCTCTGAATACTCAAGGCGCTGACAATGATCAACATTTCAGTCAGACAGTGCCAATCATTCGCCGCTATCAGCATTCGTCCCATGCGCGGATCAACAGGAAATCTGGCTATCCATTTTCCCGATTTTGTTAAATGTCCTTTGGCGTTGATAGCACCTATTTCTGTCAGTAGTCGAAATCCATCCTTAATAAAACGTTTATCTGGTTTATCGATGAAAGGAAAGTCTTCAATATTACCCATCCTTAATGCCTTCATCTGCAAGATAACCGAGGCCAGGTTCGTTCTCATAATTTCAGGGTCAGTAAACTCTTGCCGCTGCTCAAAATCCGTTTCTGAATAAAGCCTGACACATATCCCATCCGCGACACGACCACAACGCCCTTTTCTTTGATCGGCAGAAGCCCGCGATACTTTTTCTATTGGTAGTCGTTGCACTTTGCTTTTATGGCTATAACGACTGATGCGCGCATAACCGGCATCTATGACAAATCGAATACCAGGAATTGTTAGTGATGTTTCCGCAACATTTGTAGACAAGATAATATGTCGTCGTTTATGTGGCCTGAATATTTTTGATTGGCGTGATGAATTTAAACGTGCATACAAAGGTAAAATATCCGTGTTCGCCAGATTCTGTTTTTCTAGATATTTACTGACTTCATGAATCTCTCGTTCACCTTCAAGAAATATCAGAACATCTCCACAATTGACTGCGCTTAATTCATTAATTGCTGACAATATGGCATCTTCACGTTCAGTCTCTTCATCTCTGTCCTCTTCAGCACCTTCACTAATGGGCCGATACCAAATATCAACTGGATAAGTTCTCCCTGAAACTTCAATAATAGGAGCATTGAAGAAATGTTCAGAAAAGCGATTCACATCAATTGTCGCTGAAGTGATAATGATTTTTAAATCAGGCCGTTTAGGAAGAATGTTTCTCAAATAGCCCAGGATGAAATCAATATTTAAACTGCGTTCGTGAGCCTCATCAATTATCAAGGTGTCGTAGGCGCTTAATAAGCGATCCTGCTGTAATTCAGCTAACAGAATTCCGTCAGTCATTAATTTGATATAGGTATCAGCACCAGTTTTATCTGAATGCCGGATTTTATAACCGACAGCCTGGCCTAATTCAGACTTAAGCTCATCAGCAATCCTAAAGGCAATGGTTCTTGCAGCAATTCGCCTGGGTTGTGTATGTCCAATAAGGCCATTAATCCCCCTGCCAATGGATAAACATATTTTCGGAATTTGCGTGGTTTTTCCTGAACCGGTTTCACCACAAACGATTACAATCTGATTATTTTGAATTGCGGTGGCGATATCTTCTCGTTTTACAGATACCGGCAATATTTCCGGAAAATCAATATTTGGAAGAGCTTCTATTTTTGATTGTTTATGTGCTTGCGCAACTTTAATGTTTTTTTGCATCGCATCATTATTTGAAGGAAATTAACTGCTTATGCCCGTAGATTAAATTCTCTACTGTCCCAGAGCATATAATTTGCACTTTTTTTTCCTGAGACATTCCATTCGTTCAATGAGTTAAGTACTAGAATTATTAGCAGTATTTTAGCCTAAAAATCAATAATTTATTTTGTGATATAAACAATCACTGGTAGGATGACAGAAACAGTATGTTGCTTGTTTCGAGTTGGCCTGAATTGAAATAACATTCAAAAACGGAAATCTATTAAAATACGATAATAAGCACAAATCATAGATTGCACATATTCATACGAACTGAGTATCTGGATATTGGATAAATAATGGCATTTCAATCTGAAATAGCTGGCACACAAATAGATGGTGCGCGCGATTATCAGGAAGATGCTTTTCTGATCACCCATATGTCTGATGCCAAAGGCAACCCCAGCGCTCTAATCATCGTTGCCGACGGCATGGGCGGACATGCTGCTGGTAACGTCGCCAGCAATATGGCTGTTCAGGCATTCAACAAATCAATCAGCACAAATTATCCTACAGAGGATGTGTCTGGTGTTCTTAACGAAAGTTTATCAAAAGCAAATGGTGTGATAACAGAAACAATCAAGGAAACACCTGCTCTTGATGGTATGGGCTGCACAATGATCGGTGTGATAATCGAAGGGACTGACTTATGGTGGGTAAGCGTCGGCGATAGTCACTTATATCTACTTCGTGATCGAAAGCTGACCAAATTGAATGACGATCATAGTTATGGTGGTTTTCTTGACAGAATGGAAGCCGCAGGAACACCTGTTGAAGCTGAACCTGGTTTATCCAGGAATATGCTTATGAGTGCCGTTACTGGTGCTGATATCGCTGAAATTGACTGTCCCCCTTCTCCAATCACGCTGGAACACGATGATAAGCTGGTCATTTGCTCTGATGGCATGGATACCTTGAGTGAAGGTAAAATTATTCAATATTCCGATTGGGCAGATACTTCAAAAGAGTGTGCCGAAGCCTTGATGGATGCTGTAGAAGATGCGGCAATGCCGCGGCAGGACAATACGACTGCTGTCGTTGTTAAAATTATCAATGACAGCATCAGTACATCAGCCGCACAAGATGATGATGATGACGATAATGGAGACATCACAACTCCAGGAGCAGCAAAAGGTGAGAAGACCGCCGAGATGGAAATATCACCTGCAGAAGAAACTAAAGATTCTGTAGACATAGTAAAAGAAGCTGATGCCGCTGATGCTGTTGTTGAGAAGGCTGCAGAAACTGAGCAAGAAATCGTTGATCAGACTTCTGATGAAGCATCAATGGATGTAGATGTGACAGAGGCTATTAGTGAAGATAATGAGAGTTCCGAAAAAAGCAAGACGGGATTAATTGTTGGTATCGCAGCAAGTGTGCTTATAACACTGGTTGTCGGTGGATATTTCATATTTGGCAGTTCAACATCAAATAAGGCACCATCCGAAGAAATAATATCTGAAGATGAGAACCTGGATGAAGCGATTGCTGATGATATACCTTCAACGGCTCCCGAAGTCGCTGCAAGCACTGATGAGGAAAAGGTAGTTGAAACTACTACCACCGATCCTGCACCAGAGACGGACGATGTTGTTGCAGAGGAGCAATCCACATCAAGTCCTGTACAGAAACCAGCGCCTGCACCGGAAGTAGTGAGCAAAAAAGAATTTCAAGATGATTTGAAAGATGGGGGGAAATCTCCAATCATGGTCGTTATCCCCGCAGGGTCATTCCAAATGGGAGGCTCTTCCTCATCGCGTTTTACAGATGAAAGACCAAAACACACAGTCAGCATAAAATCGATTGCAGTGAGTAAATTTGAAGTAACCTTTGTTGAATACGACAAATTTGCCAACGCAACAAATCGAAAACCACCCAATGATCTTTATATGGATCGAGAAACACATCCAGTCATATTCGTGAAATGGGATGATGCCTACTACTACACAAAATGGCTTTCTGGGCAGACGGGCAAGAAATATCGTTTACTGAGTGAAAGTGAGTGGGAATATGCAGCTTCAACAGGAAGCGAGTCTCCATTTTGGTGGGGGTTCAACGAGGAAGCAGGAAAAGCACACTGTTTTAAATGTAAAACAGGCCTGGATCCTCGCAAACCATCAAAGATTGGCGGCTTTGAAGCAAATAAATTTGGACTTCATGATACAGCTGGCAATGTTGCAGAATGGGTCAAAGATTGCTGGCATGAAAATTATAAAGGTGCTCCATCAGATAATGAAGTATGGGAAGGTGGTGACTGTGCATACCGTTCCGTAAGAGGAGGAGCATACATCAGTCCACAGCAATCCATCAGAAGTTCAAAAAGAGATAAACTAAAATCAGATTCTGGATATGATCACGTCGGTATTAGGATTGCCCGAGAATTAGATTAAAAGACCAGGCCCCTGGCAATTAGAGATCACTATGCCCAAGATCCATCTCGGGTAAAATCTGGTCTCGAATCATTTGTTTGATTTCTTTCGACTCCGGGAACCGCCCTTCTTCCTTCTTTGAAAACAATGTTTCACCATTGAGGCGTATTGTAAAAACGCCTCCCGATGAAGGTTTTAGACTTAAGTTCGTAATATTTTCACCAAAAGTCATTAATATCTCCTGAGCCATCCAACTCGCACGCAATATAAATCTGCACTGTGCACAATATTCGATCTCCACATTACAGGATTTTTTCCCAGAAACCATCTGCTCAGCCCCTGGTCAATCTAGATAAGTACACAAAACGGAGAATCTCCATGAGCAATGTCAAAAAATTTACATACACTTTATTAGCTATCATATCATTCAGTTTGATCTCAGCATCAGCTCAAGCTGGCGGCATTAGTATCAGAATTGGCGGTTACGGCCATGATTACCATCATGGGCACAACGCCTACAGTAGTCCCTTTGTGACTTATCTGCATCACTATAGACCCTATTATGGCTATCACCATAATTTATATTACTCCGGACACCATGGCAGCCATCACTACGCATATGGTAACTATTCCCATCATAACTCTGGCCATAACCGTGTCGCACGGTATCGCAATGGACATGATACTCGTCATTCCGGACACAATAGACTCGCAGGGACTTCAAGTAAGAAACATAGAAGATAATTATTTAACATTAATTTGTGATTCACTCTTTTATAGCATTACATAAAGAGTGAATCCTTTATTTGAAATTATGAATAATCTTCTTGCCTGAGGATATAAATAATCAGCAATAAAGCCGGGATACCAAGCAAGCCAGCATATAAGAAAAAATAAGCATATCCGACAGAATCAACAACGATACCTGAGAATCCACCTATAAATTTTGCTGGCAGTGTCATCAAGGAACTAAACAAAGCGTATTGCGTGGCTGAATATGCTTTATTAGTCATGCTCGATAAATAGGCGATAAAGGCAGATGTAGCAAAACCGCCACTCAGATTATCTGCAGAAATAACCATCGCTAACATTGAGATATCTGGTTTAGATATAGCTAAGACTACAAACAATAAATTTGTCAGTATTATCATGATTGAGCCAAAAATCAGAGGTTTTTCAATACCGTATCTTGTCACGAAGATACCACCTAGCGCGGCACCAAATATGGTCATAAAAAAACCGAATATCTTGGCCACGTTTGCAACTTCAATTTTGCTAAACCCGAGATGAAAATAGAAGGGATTCGCCATCACGCCCATGGTAATGTCACTCATTTTATAGGTACCGATAAGTAACAATATGACAATAGCCATACGACCATTTCTTTCAAAAAATTCAACAAAAGGACTGACAACCGCATCGACAAACCAACGCCCTATTCCTTCTGCGGCACCACTTTGTTTATCCAACCCCAAGGTTGATTCTAATTGTTTTTCTACTTTTTCAGCCGTGACATTGCTTTTATGTTCTGGTTCAGAAATCATTAACGCAGTCACCATACCTATCAGCATGAACGTCGCCATTATTATATAGGCAAAGCTCCAGGATTGGCCCTCTGCTAGATAAAAGACCCCTGCTCCTGCAACTAATAATGCCAAACGATACCCAAAGACATAAGTTGCCGCCATGGCTCCCTGGTAACGATCATCAACAGCCTCTATACGGTAGGCATCAATGGTAATGTCTTGAGTGGCTGACCCAAAGGCTACGATCAATGCGTAAACAGCAATCATTAGCAATTCTGTTCTGGGATCACTGCTGGCCATGCCAAGCAAACCGCCCACAATCACAATTTGCGCACATAGCATCCATGAACGACGTTTACCTAGCTTTCTTGTCAGCCACGGAATTGGTAAGCGATCAACTACGGGTGCCCAAAATACTTTGATTGAATAAGTGATCCCTACCCAGCTAAAAAAACCTATGGTGGTTTTTGTGACACCTTCGTCTGCCAGCCACGCAGACAAGGTTGAGAACACCAGCAGAAAAGGCAACCCTGC
>Ga0114948_10001290_pt1 | contig 10777 bp, 6 predicted proteins | sample CR04metaG_FD_83877 | JGI IMG/M metagenome (GOLD analysis project Ga0114948, IMG submission 83877) | Deep subsurface microbial communities from Mariana Trench to uncover new lineages of life (NeLLi) - CR04 metaG | ecosystem: Environmental > Aquatic > Marine > Ocean trench > Sediment | place...
CCACTGCAGGGAGCCAGTCCAGCTATTGTCCTTTAGCCGCAACGAAACATCCATATCGGCACTGCCAGCAAGGCGCACATTATCCGGCAGTATATTGTTGGCGATGTCCAGCGGGATGTTGCTAAGGGTCGCCCCAGCCTGCAACTCGCCGCCTTCCATAACGAAGCGTTCATGTCGAAACAATGCATCGTCGTTCACCCAGGAATTCGCTGCGACTAAAATCTCGCCAGCACGGGCACTGAACTCAAGCGGCTCTGACAGGGACCAGGTTCCCGAGTATGGTTCGGTGAGGCTGGCGCGGGATACGGTACCAATGACTGTATCATCCGCGACTGCGATTATGGCCGTGGCCATTGCGCTGATTTCACTAACGGCCCAGTCAATCTGCATGTCGACAGCCTCGAGATTGCCTTCAGCCAGCAAGTGTCCGCCGCCAAAAGCAAAATCGCCTTGCGATAAACCGTCGACGTCGAACTGGAGATAAACTTTACCGGCTTCAGTATTTCGACCTTGTATCGCAAAACTTTCTATTTTCAAGCCACGCCAGAAAAGTGCATCACCCGCTGCATTGACGGTGAACACCGGCAGATCAACACTGCCACGTATTACCCCATCGGCCGTGATCGAGCCGCCAATATCCGGCCATAATTGTTCGAGTGAAGTTGCATCTACTGCAAAGGTAGTGGCAAGGTTCCGATCATTCAGCGAGCCATCAATAGTGATATTGTTTTGCCCTACGGATAGCTCGCAAGCAGTGCAAAGGAATGCAGTATTAACAGCGGAAAACTTACCGCGTGCGCGAACCGGTTGATTGTTGTAAGTGCCGTCCAGGGAGGCAACGTCCACTGAAAAGTCACTCGGACTGGTGGCGAGAACAGAAAATCTGGCATCAAACGTTCCGGGCGCCAGGGTTAAGAAGTCCGATGGATCGATATTTGTCGCGGTGATCTGCAAATCGATCATTGGATCCGGCGACCAGGCGATACTGCCACTTGCCGCTACCCGGCCGAGTGATGATTGTGCAGTAACTTCGAAATCGCCAACGCCCTCACTACTGCCATCTCCTTTTGCCTGGATGTCGGCCGACAAAATTTGTCCGGTCGCAATAGTTGCCATTACAGTTGCAGTTACCGCTGCCCGGTAGTCGCTTGTCGTACCGCTAATAATTAACTCGCTGTCAGTTACCGTCCACTCTTCGTATTGCCAGTCGTTCAGGCGAATAGTTGCATCGATCACTGGTTGAGTCTGCTGTAGTAATTTGACGGAGCCGACGGCGGAAACTACATATGGCAGCAGTAATTCGTGTTGAAAGCGTAACTGTTTGAGTGAACCGTCAATGTTGGCATTGCCGGACCATTCGCCGCCGACGTACTGCCACTCGATGTGGCCAGCAACTGAAAAATCGTCGTCAAAGCGAATGAAAAAATCACCGATACTTGCCGCCACACCTGCATAGTTGGCTACGACTCTCGAAGCACTCAGGGATTCGTAACCAAGGTCCAGCATGCTGACCGCGACTTCTGTAACGATTTCTTCATCAATAATCAGTGTCTGCACGCTTACTGCGTCAGCGAAAAGCGCAATCGGGATTTCTGGAATCGATACTTCAAGTGGCTTCGCCTCGCCGCTCACCGGTGTGAGACTTCGATATCGAAGTTCGCCGGCAGACAATCGTTGCAACGTTATCCGACGAGTTAACGAACGTGACCAGGCGAAAACGATCTCTATGTCAGCAAGCGCAAGCGTGCTGTCCGGATTGGCATAGCTCAGGTGTGCTATCTCAAGTTTTGTAAGCAGGGTGCCGCGAATATCACGAGTTTCGAGTCCGTCGACGTAGCTAACCGCTTTGTGTAACACCCAGCGGGTGCCACTTTCGGTACCGATGATCAGCACCACCGCGGTGCATACGAAAATGACTATGCCGCCGATCCAGAGCAGTGTCTTTCGTGTACCTTTCCTCACAGATCAGGTCCCAGCGTGATGTGCAATCGAGTGCTGCGATCTGACTCACCGATAGGGTGGGCTACATCGATGCGGATGGGTCCAAGTGGCGAGTACCAACGAATACCGACCCCGGCACCGGTCTTGAAGTCCAGGTCAAAGTCGTTGTATGCAGTTCCTGTATCAACAAATGCAGCCAGCGCCCAGGATTTGGCAACCAGGTGATCAAATTCCAAGCTGAAGACTGCGAGGTTGGTGCCGCCAGTAACATTGCCGTCCACATCGACCGGGCCAATCGTCTCGAAGTCATAACCGCGCACGGAATTATCGCCGCCGGCAAAAAATCGCATCGTTGCAGGCAGCTCCTCAAAATCACTGACGGCCGTGAAGCCCAGGTCGCCCCGAATAATCAGGCGATTTACGTCGTTCAACGAGACGACCCACTTTGCCGAAGCAGTCAATTGCAATAATGAAGTATCCGACCAGAGGTCCTCATGGGCGCCCTTTATGTCCAGGTTGATCCGTCTTCCCGAACTCATACGGCTGATTTCGCGGCCGATTGTAGATTCCCAGCTGATGCCCGGGGTGAGCAGACGAGTGCTGCCTACCTGGTCTCCGACTTTGAAGTCTTCATTAGCCAGGTTCAGGTAAGGCGACTCCAGCCAGCGTTCCCCACGATCGTGTGTCAGTCGGGCGCCGAGGATTACTGTGTTGGACTCGCTTGTCTCGGTTCGTTTGCGTTGAAACCCGCCGAAAATATCGACCCATTCTTTATTAGGGTTCCCTCTTGGCCAACGATAGGTGCCGGTAAGTTCCGAATTGACACGCGAGGCGATAAGCTGGCTATTGAACTGATGCCCGCTGTCATTGCGCCGGCGGTTCGTGTAGCCAAGTCGTCCCTGCAGACCGACGTCAGTGGCATATCCCACGCCGGTTGTGAAAACGCGGCGTATGCCTGGCGACAGCGAGACGTATACCGGGACCTCATGGCTGCCGTCCGTGGCCGGTACAGTATTAATCGATACGGAACCGAAATAGCCACTTCCGTTTAGTGATTCATACAACCTGGCAATCGCAACATCATCGTAAGCGTCCCCGGGTAAAAACTCGGCGTAACTCACCAGCAGGTTTCTCTGAAGGACCAGCTCACTAAACTCGATTGGTCCAAAGACATAGCGGGGACCCGATTCGACCGCCAACCGGATATCTGCGAAGCTCAGCGTCTCATCGATAACAACGGAGTTCTCGGTGAGTTGCGCTTCAAAATAGCCGCGCGCCTGCAGCATGCTCATTACATATTGTTTGAACGATTCATACTCACCGTGATTGAGCACGCTCTCAGGTATTGGCCTTCTCAGATTGATTCGCGTCGGTATCGCGCCGTCGTTCTCTGCGTCTCCAGCGACAGTTACCTCGACCTGCCGCAATAGCACCGGATCACCGGGCGTGACATTGAGTGTCGCCGACCAGCACGCCGCGTCTTCATACGAAATACTTTTCTCAAATGAAAACTGGTAATGGCCCATTGCCCGCATGGCGTCGTCAAGTTCTTTATCCATGTTGCGATACAGTCTTTCGACTCGCCATTGCGCGATGTCACACGGTGCGGATGCGAGACCGATCAGAGCTCTGGCGTTTCTTTCCAAAGGTTCCGGGAGTCCGGTAATCGTCAAAGCTGCAGAAGCTTGGAATGTAGCAGTGCCCAGAACAACCATAAGAAAGAATTTCACGCAGCACATTACAGTCGGAGAGTTGCTCGCAACGATCCGTTTATCCTCTTTGGAGTGCCCTCCCGAATTCATGCAACCTGACCTGCTGCCTGTGCCGAGGACCAGGCCCACTGGAAATTGAAGCCGCCGAGATGCCCGGTAACGTCCACTACTTCACCAATGCAGTAAAGACCCGGATGCTGCCTGGACTCCATGGTCTTTGACGACAGTTCATCGGTATCGATACCACCGAGCGTTACCTCTGCCGTGCGGTAGCCCTCCGTGGCCGCCGGTTTCAGGACCCACTTTTGCAGATTGTTTGCCAGCTGTCGCAAAACACGGTCAGGAATTTCAGCCAGAACTTTATCCGCCGACGCCTGCCACAAAATTGCTTGTAGCTCGAGAACCAATGCTCGCGGCAAAACGTCGGCAAGAACGGTACGCAATAGCGCCCTCGGCTGCGATTTTTTGGCTTGTAGCAAATGCAACTCAGCGTCCAAATCGGACAGCAGGTTAAGCTGAATTTCATTTCCCGGCACCCAGTAACTGGACAATTGCAAAGCGGCCGGACCGCTGAGTCCGCGGTGGGTAAACAGAACATCGTCATCGAAGGTCACGCCGGAGGTGCTAATGGCGGCGCGTAAACTAATGCCGGACAGACGCGCCGTTAATTCGTGCAGGCTACCTGTGAATGTAAACGGCACCAGGCCGGCACGCGTATCGACTACCTTCAGACCAAACTGTTTTGCCAGGCGGTAACCGAAGTCCGACGCACCCATTTTCGGAATGGACAGCCCACCGGTAGCGATTACCAGCGAGCTGGATGTAATTTCGTCTCCGTTATTTTCGACACGGAAACATCCATCCTTTGCTACCGATGTAATTTCGCAATGAGTCAATATGCGCACATCGACTTTCGCGCATTCTGTCTGCAGCATCGCAAGAATTTCTTTGGACGATCGATCACAGAAAAGTTGTCCGGCCGCCTTCTCGTGATAGGCGATGGCGTGTTTTTCGACCAGCGCTATGAAATCCCATTGTGTATATCGACTGAGAGCGGAGATGCAGAAGTTCTGATTGGCAGAGCTAAAACAGGCTGGCTCACAATGCAGGTTTGTGAAGTTGCACCGGCCACCCCCCGACATAAGGATTTTCTTGCCGATCTTGTTCGAGCTTTCGAGTACGACAACACGGCGGCCACGAGCCCCCGCCGCAATGGCGCACATCAGTCCCGCGGCACCGCCACCCAGGATAATTACGTCGTAATCAGTCACGGCGGCAATATAGCAGGAGCGACTGCTATGTAGTGCCACTACTCAGAAATCGTGAGCGATCCCCTCAAAATTCGTAGCTCACGCCGATCATCATTCGATAGTCATCTCTCTCCGGGATCGACTGGTCTGCCCGCGGTTGTGGTTTCTGCGTACGGTCCCAGACAAACGATACGTCCAGATCAAAGTTGCCGATGAGATCCGTTGAAAGTGTCGTCAGCAGATGATGCTGATAGGCCCCCGAAGCATCATCGAGAAACGTTGCGTGAAATTCGAATATGTAGTCCATCCAGGACGTAAACTCGGTCTCGAAAGTCGTCCCAAGAGTAACGGCAGGCGAAGTGCTGCTCGTCGACTGGCCAGCCTCGACAGAATCGTAACGAACAAAGTTTGCACCGATGCCAGCCGAAATTTCCCAATCGGTCCTTGCAGTGTCGATGAGCTCATAGCCGAGGCCGGTCTCAAGCGTGCCCTGGTTCCTGATATTCTGAAATGGGTCGCGAAAAAACTGGCCGAGCACGGGTCGCCAAAATAGTCTGCTGCCGGTGAACCGATCGTATGCGCCGGTCACGCGGTGATTGTTTGCAATCTGCTGTCCCTCAGTCTCATTAAAATTGCCGATGTAATCGATAGTTACGCGCGAATTCGGTGTACGGCGCTCGATACCAAGCAGAAAGTTGTATTCGACGATATCGGCATTGCCCTTTCTGATATTCAAGCCGAGTGTCGCGTCCACCGACCAGTTGTCGAGTTCCCGACTCGCAGATGGCGTAATTGCGACCAGTTGTTGGCGGGGATAACTATGTGTCCGCTCGTCCGTAACGATCACAATCTGCTGTTCGTCGATCCGCAGACTGCCGGCGAGCGGCTCCACGCCCTGCAGGCTGATACCGTATGCGCCATGGCCGCGAAAATGCCTGACGTCTTCCCAGTCAAAAGTAATCACACCCAGGTTGTCGCTATCGAATCTGAGTTCGTCATCGAACAAGCTGATTAGTTCCCCCTTCAGCCACTCGTCGGAAGTCAGCTGAATCCAGTCGTATTCATCGGGCGGGGGCGAGAAATCAGGGGCATCGGCGGCCTGCAGCGCAGTTGCCCAATTACCCACCAGGAGCAGCCAAAACAAGAAAGCCTTCTTCACCATATCAAACGTTTGTTTCCAGACCGGAGAAGCACAAAGGTCAGTGTTTGCTGTCTATCACGCATGATAAAGAGTTTACGCTATCATAGAAAATATCAACACATCCAAAGATCTGCGTACAGGCAATTCGGCATATGTATGCGTTGATGCGCAGATTCAGTAACTTTGGCGGCAATGCCTGATCAGAGCGATGTTGCCTCGAAGTCGATGTTGATCGAGAGGCTGCAGATTACAAGGAGCTACATTGATGTCTGGTGAGACCGTTTTTGTCTTTTCATTGATTGCTGTTGCCGCCGCATTGATGGCGAGTAACCGGGTACGATTTGACATCGTCGCATTGCTGGTGGTGCTAGCGCTAATGCTAAGCGGCGTCCTGTCGGTGCGCGAGGCGCTGGCGGGTTTTGGGAGTCCTGTTGTTATTCTCGTGGCTGGCCTCCTTGTCGTCGGCGAGATGCTGGATCGAACTGGCGTTGCTGCCGCCATCGGCGACTGGATTCTCAAGAAAGGCGGTACCAGCGAGACGCGATTATTGGTTGTAATCATGGTTGCTGCCGCCACATTGGGAGCTGTGATGAGTTCCACTGCGGTGGTCGCGATATTCATTCCCATTATTGTTCGTATTTCGGCAGAGACCAACGTCAACGCTTCAAAGATGTTGATGCCGATGTCTTACGCAGCCTTGATCAGTGGCATGCTCACACTGATAGCCACGACACCAAACCTCGTGGTGCACGAAGAACTGCGGGCAGCCGGATATGATGGATTAGGATTCTTCAGCTTTGCACCCGTCGGTCTTGCCGTGCTGGTGGTTGCCGTTGCGTACATTCTGTTGTTTGGCCGAAGCCTTCTTCCCGGGGAGAGTAAGGAATCGGCCGGGGACAAGAGTGGTCGCTCCATTCTCGAGCTATGGGAGAGTTTTCGCGTCGACAGGCGATTCGAGTCAGTACGAATCAGCCCGGATTCCCGGTTTGTCGGTAGTACCATTGCAGAGATTGGGCTTGAGAGTCGTTACAGCGTCCGCGTGCTGGGAATTTTGCGACAGAGAAGCAGCGGTGAGGAGAGAATCGCATCGCCAGAGCCAAACATGGAGCTACGACCTGGCGATACACTGCTGATTGTCGGTGAACCAAAAGACAATGACCGCTTGGTGGCGGAGCAGGCACTGACCCCGGTCTCAGGCTCGAAGCAAAATCAACAACGATGGCTGTGGGAGTTGGGTGCCGTGGCGGTTCTGGTTCACCCGGAGTCCGGGCTGATCGGCAAGTCCCTGCGCGAGATCGACTTTCGTAATCGTTTCGGCGCCCACGTTTTCGGCTTACGGCGCCAACGGGAAGCAATGACGCTCTACAGTGATGTCAAGCTCGCGGCCGCAGACAGTCTGTTAGTCGTTGGCCCGTGGTCGCGCATCCAGCAGTTGCAGTCGCGACATCATGATTTTGTCGTTCTGGAAATGCCCAAGGAATATAAGGAAGTGGTCCCGGCTTATCGGCGTATGCCGGTTGCACTGATAATTCTCGCTGCAATGGTCTTGCTCAGCATCTTTGATGTGGTGCCGCTGGTGGCGGCAGTGCTCATGGCGGTGATGGCCGCTGTTTTCAGTCGATGTCTCACCATGGAAGACTCGTACCGGGCAATCCATTGGAGCAGCCTGGTCCTGGTTGCCGGGATGCTGCCGCTGGCTGACGCCCTGCAGAAAACCGGTGGGACGGACATTATCGTTGCTGCTTTGATGAATAGCGTGGGTGACTCCGGTCCCAGTGTGATGTTAACTGCGATCTTTTTCCTTACGGCCGGTCTTGGCTTGTTTCTTTCTAATACCGCATCAGCAGTACTCGTTGCACCTATTGCGATCTTCGCTGCCGAAGCACTGGGTGTCTCACCGTATCCATTCGCGGTGACCGTGCTTATCGCTGCGTCGGCCGCGTTTGTCACTCCTGTATCAACGCCGGTCGTGACACTTGTCGTTGAGCCCGGTCGGTACGGATTTATGGATTTCGTAAAAGTGGGTGTGCCACTGTTGCTGCTGACCTATGTTGTGACTCTCTTGGTTGCGCCGTTGGTTTTCCCATTCAATCCATCCTGAAAAGCTGCATTTCGATGTTAACTGTCTGTTGCGGCGTCTACCGAGGCCGGTAGACGCCCTCGAAACTTACTCTCAGGCTACGGGCAGTGCCGCAAACTGCTGAACGTCTCCTCGTTTCACCAGTACAGGCACAGACTTGCGGCCCTTCTTTTTTGCGTTGGCCAGAGTTTTCTCAAGATCCCCGGGACTTTCGATTGCCTTACGATCGGCTTGCATCAGGATATCGCCACGGCGCAGCCCTTGTTCCGCAGCTTTTCCATCAGGATTAACTTTTACGACAACTGCGCCTGACACCTCGGGATCCACATTCAGTTGGCGGCGCAATTCATCCGTCAGCGGTGCTAGTGTCAGCCCCAGGTCATCGAGTTGTCGCTCATTTCCGGTAGCGGCCATCGAAGTCTCCGGGTCTCCCAGCTCCACGTCCAGGTCAATCAGTTCGGAATTCCGCCAGAGACGTATTGAAACCCTGTCACCACTGTCAGAACCACCGACGAATTTGGCCAGCTCCTTCGCGTTCTTAATTTCCTGACCTTCGTAGCCGAGAATAACGTCACCGATTTCGATTCCGGCACGTTTCGCCGGGCTGTCCTGTACGACATCGGCAACCAGCGCGCCACGCTGTGATTCGAGACCCAGGCTGTCAGCGAGATCTTCGTTCAGGTCCTGCAGTTGTACACCGAGCCAGCCACGGTCGATCGAACCCTTACTCCTCAGTTCGTCGACAATACTCCTGACCTGGTTTGCCGGAATGGCGAAGCCGATGCCGACACTGCCACCGTTGGGGGAAAAGATTGCCGTGTTAACGCCAACCACCTCGCCAGCAGTGTTGAACACAGGGCCGCCCGAATTGCCGCGGTTGATGGGAGCATCAATCTGCATGTAATCATCGTAAGGACCGGAGCGGATGTCGCGGCCGCGTGCCGACACAATACCTACCGTTGCGGTGCCGCCGAGACCGAACGGATTACCGATCGCGATCACCCAGTCGCCTACGCGGGTCGTGTCCGAATCTCCCAGCGTTGATACTGCCAGATCATCGGCGTCGATCTTCAGGAGTGCCAGGTCGGTTTTTTCGTCAGTACCGACTACGTCGGCGCTGAACTGGCGGCCATCACTTAGCCGGACGGAGACTGAGTCCGCATCGGCAATTACGTGATTATTGGTGACGATGTAGCCGTCGCCGTCAATGATAAAACCGGATCCAACGCCCTGCGCCTGGCGCGGCTGCGATGGTGTCTGACCTTCGAAGCCAAAGAACCGCTCCATGAATTCTTCTGCACGTGGATCGCCGTTGAACCCGGATAATCGCGGCCGCATGAGTTTATTGACCTCAATGGTAACCACCGACGGTTCGACCTGTTCAATAAGATCGGCGAACCCCGTGTTCATGCCGTGCGCAGCCAGCGTCGATGACGACACTACGTTCTCGGCGCTGTGACCGGGAAGGACCAATGACCCTGCAATAAGGACTGCAGACGCCAACGTGCATACAGCGAGTGTTTTCAAACCTTGTCGTTTAGTGTGTCCAGCCATGCGAAATCTCCTCAATCCAATCAGGAATGAGATCATCCTAACCGCCTGCCTGTGTCACAGGCCTTGCCGCAACATTACAATTTATTCATGTTGGTGCCGTTACAGGATCAAGCGGCTACAATTGGCGCGGGCGCACCCGGGCGCCATGTCACGCGGGCGAAACTGTGCGAATTCTGGTGATTGAAGATGATACGACGGTTGCCGATTACATTGGTAAAGGTCTCAGTGAGCTCGGGTATACAGTTGATCTGGCGCCGGATGGCAAGGAAGGATTATTTCTGGCCACCAGTGAGGCGTACGATGTCATGATCATCGACCGCATGCTCCCGCATATCGACGGTCTGACGATCGTAAAGACGCTAAGAGCGAGTAACAAGACAGTACCTGTTTTATTTCTCAGTGCGCTCGGCGACGTGGATGATCGGGTTAGCGGACTGGAGGCGGGAGGCGATGATTACCTGACCAAGCCGTTCGCGTTCAGTGAGCTGAAGGCTCGTATCGAAGCATTAATCCGCCGCAATCAATCCGTGGATACACCCGTGACGGAACTGGTCGTAGAGGATCTGCAAATGGATCTGCTGGCACGCACTATCGAACGCGACGATGTGAAGATCGATCTCCAGCCGCGTGAGTTTCGTTTACTGGAGTACCTGATGCGCCACGCCGGGCAGGTTGTAACACGAACGATGTTGCTCGAGCAGGTATGGGATTACCACTTTGATCCACAGACCAATGTCATCGACGTCCATATCAGTCGTTTGCGCTCAAAAATTGACAAGGGATTTGACAAGCCCCTGTTGATAACCGTTCGCGGCGCCGGTTATCGTCTCGGATGAATGTTTTTCGCACAACCACGTTTCAACTCACCGTGCTGTATGCAGTCATGCTTGCGGTGTCGACTGCCGCGGTGGGAGTTTTTCTTTATTGGGCTACCATCGGCTTTCTGCAACGCCAGACAGACTCGACTATCGAAGTTGAAATCACCGGCTTGCGGGAACAATATCGTCTCGTCGGACTGAATGGTTTGAGCCGCGTAATTGGAGACCGCATTCGTCGCGGTGAAGATCCGGAGGCACTTTACCTGTTCGCAGATCGCCAG
>Ga0114948_10001303_pt1 | contig 10723 bp, 10 predicted proteins | sample CR04metaG_FD_83877 | JGI IMG/M metagenome (GOLD analysis project Ga0114948, IMG submission 83877) | Deep subsurface microbial communities from Mariana Trench to uncover new lineages of life (NeLLi) - CR04 metaG | ecosystem: Environmental > Aquatic > Marine > Ocean trench > Sediment | place...
CCGTCGCGGCGCGAAGCGGATATTCTAACGGTACAGGACAGGACAGGACACTAGTTGCAGTTTTTGGCGAGAAAGGCGTTCGCCTCGTCCAGCATTTCTTCGCGTTCGCTGTCTTCCAGGCGCCGGGGATTGCCGTCTTCACCTTGCACGAGCACCCTCGGACTGGGCTCGACAAAATCCTTCTGCGCGCGCATGGTTTCACATTGGCTTTCCATCTTTTGTCTGTCTTCATTGTATTTCTGCCGCCGCTCAGCACGGGCTTGGCGGCGCTGTTCGGCAACAGAAAGCGGTGCTTCTTCCTCCGCACCGGCAGTTGTGTCTGGTTCAGGGGATGGGTCGGCGTTTTCTTGCGGACGCCCGGGCTCATCCGTGCCCGGCTTGAGGGCAACTTCCGTGGCCTTCACCCCTTCGGGAGCGCGGTTACCGAAATGTACAATTCCATCGCCGTCTACCCAACGGTATATGGTCTTGCCGGCGCTGGCGGGCGGCAGGGTGATCGCGGCGCTGAGCAGAACGATAAATAAGGTGACAAGCAGTCTGTACATCTTCGTATTCCCTTGCGAAGAAATGGTGTTGTAATTTATAGCATAAATATTACAGCTAACCCAATGGAAACAGGAGACTGCGTGATATCATGCGTTTCCCGATTTGCGGATTTGCTGATGAATTCGGCCAGAAAAATTCGAAGAAGTGGCGTGTTCCTGTTGCCCAATGTGCTGACGACCGGTGCGTTGTTTGCGGGCTTTTACTCCATCATCGCTGGTATCAATGGTGATTTCGCCGGGGCTGCGATCGCGGTGGTGATAGCTGGAGTGCTGGACGGGCTGGATGGGCGTGTCGCCCGCCTGACCAACACGCAGAGCGATTTCGGCGTGCAGTACGACAGCCTGTGTGACCTGATCTCCTTTGGCCTTGCCCCGGCACTGCTGGCGTTTAACTGGTCTTTGAAAGGCCTCGCGCAATACGGAACCCTGATCGGAAAACTGGGCTGGCTGGCGGCGTTCGTATACGTGGCTTGTGCCGCGCTCCGACTGGCGCGTTTCAATACGCAGGTTGAACATGGCAACAAGAACTATTTCCAGGGGCTGGCCAGTCCGGCCGCTGCCGGAACATTGGTCACGACGATCTGGTTTTTTGTCGACCAGGGCGTCCAGGGCGCCAGTGTGCAGTGGCTGATACTGCCTTTGACCATCGTGTTGGGCATACTGATGTTTTCCCGGGTGCGCTACTTCAGTTTCAAGGCTTGGCCGAGGGCTGAAAAAGTTCCGAGCGCATGGATTTTCATGCTGGTGCTGCTGATCGTACTGCTGGCCATGGATCCACCTTCGGTGCTGATGACACTGGGCATTGTTTATGTCAGTTCAGGCATAGTGATCACCCTGATCGGCCGCAGGAACTGGAAGTCAAGGCGCGCACGCCGCCTGGCAAGCCGTTTGCGGGCCAAGCAGGATAGTCCCACAGCGCACGGTTCGGGGAAGGCGGATGAGTGACGTGAATCAACGCGCATACCTCGAAGCCATGGAAATTCCGGTCTGGGTGCCCAGGGAACAGATCAACCGGGAAAATGTTGACCAGGCACCGGAATTTGTGTCGCCTGGTCTGAAACTGGGACCCGGCTCAGGTGAAGTCCTGCTTGTTTGCGGGAGCGTCGATGAACCGGCACAACACATCGCGGCAGACATTGCACGCTCACTCAAAGTTGAGCCCGTCTGGGCCTGGCCGGACGCAGATGCTGCGGGTTCCGATATTGGGACGGCCATCAGCGAGCACCTTTTTACCACCCTCATCATTTTCGGCAAAGCCCTGCAACAACAACTTTTTGACGGCTCCGCGCCTGAATCGCTGGGCTCGGCCCGCATCCTGGTGGTACCCGGCATGGCAACGCTGTGCACTTCGTCGACTGCGCGGCAAGCGCTGTGGCAACTGATTTGTCGCTATCGCCTGGCCGGGCCAAGGCGTGCCTGATACGTCATTAACCCGCATATTGCATGAGTTGCCGGAATTGTCGGTTGATTTCACGAGTGCAGCTTGGTTGATCGCGTGCAGAAGCATAGCCATAGCTATGTTTCAAGCGGGATCAGCCGGGATGTGCCGGGAAATCAACCGACAAACCGGCAGCGGTACGCTTTATATTTCTTAGCAAACCTGAGTTATCCTTGCATGTCACTGAAATTCTTAAATAATCAAGTAAAACCCAGCGTAACTCATGTAATATGCGGGTTAAGTCAATGTACCCCCTGATCCGGCCACTATGGATTGAAGACCTCGACGACCTCGTGGAGATCGAGAAAGCCAGTTACCCCTTTCCATGGACCCGGGGCATTTTCAAGGACTGTATCCGCTCGGGCTATGCCTGTTTTGGACTGCAACTTGATGAGCTGCTGGCGGGTTACACGATCTGCAACTGGGGTGTTGGTGAAAGCCACCTGCTAAACCTTTGCATTCATCCCAAGTGGCAAAACCAGGGCTTTGGTAAAATGCTGTTGACGCACAGCATCGGCCATGCGCGTTCACTGGATTGTCACGTTATGTTCCTGGAAGTCCGGCCCAGCAACGTGGATGCCGGGCGCCTGTACCAGTTGCATGGCTTCGAGGAGGTGGGCACCCGGCCCGCTTATTACCAGAAACAGGGTGGACGCGAAGATGCGTTGGTGATGCGATTGGACCTGGTGGCCGATGCGGGCTAGCTACAGATTCGGCGATTCCCCGCATTGGTAGGATGGACCTTCAGGTCCACGCGGCCAATTGCCGGGGAAGAATGCTAACGCGTGGGCATAAATGTCCACCCTGCCAGCACAGCGCCGAATCAGTCTTTCATGCTTTCCAGTTGCTGCATTTGGCCTTTTAACCGCTCCACGTTTGCCTGGTGATTGGCGAGGCGCTGTTTTTCCTGCTGAACCACCGCCTCAGGTGCATTCTCAATAAATTTTCTGTTCGCCACTTTTGCCTGTGAACGCTCCAGGTCCGCCTGTTCGCGTGTCATGAGCTTTTCGATTCGAAGCAGCTCAGCCTTTACATCAACCAGCCCACCAAGTGGTATCAGGACCTTGAGGCCACCAACCAGTGCCACGGCACTGTTGGAGGTATCGGCTTCATCGCTGATCCATGCAAATGACCGGACCCGGCCGAGCTTGGCCAGCAGCGGTTCAAACTGCTCGAAGCGCTGGCGGTCGATGTTGTCACCGGACTGAAATTGAACGGCCAACTTCAGGGCAGGCGCGAGGTTCAGCTCAGAACGGATTTGCCGGATTCCTTGCAAGACCCGTTTGAACCAGTTGATGTCCTGTTCCGCTTTTTCGTCGCTATGTGTTAGCTGGGGACAAGGCTGGATCATGATGCTTTCGCCGCTGATATCCAATGGGCCTTTCACCCGCTGCCATATCTCTTCGGTGATGAAAGGCATAAACGGATGCAGCGCGCGCAAGCTGATTTCCAATACCGTCAGCAATGTGTGGCGGGTGGCGTTTTGGAGCATTTCTTCATCGCGTTGCAACGACGGCTTGGACAATTCCAGGTACCAGTCGCAATATTCATTCCAGATGAACTCGTACAATGCCTGGGAAGCGAGATCCAGCCGGTAGGCGTCCAGGTGCTCGTTGACCGCTGCCAGCATTTTTTGAGTACGGGACAGGATCCAGCGATCGGCAACAGAAAGCGAGCGGGGCCTGGTGACCGTATGTCCTTCTGTCTGCAACAATACATATCGTGCTGCATTCCAGATTTTATTGCAGAAATTACGATAACCCTCGATGCGCCCGAGATCGAAACGGATGTCGCGACCGGTGGTGGCGAGTGCGGCAAAGGTAAAGCGCAAGGCGTCACAGCCAAAAGCGGGAATGCCTTGCGGGAATTCAGCGCGGGTGGCTTTTTCAATTGCCGGGGCCATTTGCGGTTGCATCAGGCCGCTGGTTCGCTTGGCCACCAGGGATTCAAGGTCAATGCCGTCGATCAGGTCTATGGGGTCCAGCACGTTGCCCTTTGATTTGGACATTTTCTGTCCCTGGCTGTCGCGGATCAGCCCATGGATATAGACCTTGTGAAAGGGCACCTCTCCGATAAACCGCAGGCCCATCATAATCATGCGTGCAACCCAGAAAAATATGATGTCAAAGCCGGTGACGAGCACGGTGGTGGGGTAGAACCGTTCGAGGCGTCCGCTTTCCCGTGGCCACCCCAGGGTGGTAAACGGCCAGAGTGCGGATGAGAACCAGGTGTCCAGCACGTCTTCATCCTGTGTCAGTTGGACGTCCGGACCCAGGCCGCTACGATGGCGGGCATCGGCTTCATCCATGCCCACGTGGATGCCGCCGTCGGCGTCATACCAGGCTGGAATGCGGTGTCCCCACCACAATTGCCGGGATATGCACCAGTCCTCAATGCGGTGCATCCAGTCGAAATAGGTCTTGCTCCAGTTCTTCGGTACGAACTGGATTGCACCGTCTTCGACAGCCTTGATGGCCGGTTCTGCAAGCGGTGAGATGCGCACATACCACTGGTCGGTGAGGTAGGGCTCAATGATGGCGCCGGAACGGTCGCCACGCGGAATCACCATCTGATGGTTTTCAATCTTCTCCAGCAGGCCGGCCGCGTCCAGGTCGGCGACGATCTGCGCCCTGGCTTCAAAGCGGTCCATGCCACGGTATTCCCGGGGCGCATTTTCATTCAGGCTGGCATCGTCATTCAGCACATTGATCAACGGCAGCTTGTGGCGCTTGCCTATTTCATAATCGTTGAAATCATGTGCCGGCGTGATCTTGACGCAACCGGTACCGAATTCCATGTCCACGTATTCGTCAACGATGACCGGTATGCTGCGGCCCGTCAGCGGGAGTTCCAGTTGTTGCCCCACCAGTTGCCGGTATCGCTCATCGTCCGGATTAACCGCCACTGCACAGTCACCCAGCAATGTTTCCGGGCGGGTGGTGGCAACCACGACATGGCCCTGGCCGTCGGTGCGTGGATAGCGAATGTGCCAGAGTTTGCCGTTTTCCTGGGCAGAGATGACTTCCAGGTCAGAAAGAGCGGTATGTAGAACAGGGTCCCAGTTGACCAGGCGTTTGCCACGGTAGATCAGGCCGTCCTGGTAAAGGTCCACAAACACCTTGCGCACCGCCTCGGACAGACCCTCATCCATCGTAAAGACCTCGTGCCTCCAGTCGACGGATGCGCCCAGCCGGCGCATCTGTTTCTGGATGGTGCCGCCGGATTTTTCTTTCCAGTCCCAAACGGCCTTTTCAAAAGCCTCGCGGCCCAGGTCGTGACGGGAAGTTCCCTGTGTGGCCAACAGACGTTCAACCACCATTTGCGTGGCAATCCCGGCATGGTCCATTCCAGGTTGCCACAAGGCTGATTTACCCCGCATACGTTGAAAACGCGTCAGGACATCCATGATGGTGTCCTGGAAGGCATGCCCCATGTGCAGGCTGCCGGTAACATTGGGTGGCGGCAACATGATGCAAAACGGGTTCCCACCCTTTTGCGGTGCAAAATATCCAGCCCGGTCCCAGATTTCATACCAGCGGCTTTCAATGTCCGCAGGTGCGTAACTCTTGTCCATCACCGGTTAATCTCGTGCATCCTGGGTGAGATGCCCTGGTCCCGGTAGGCCCTGAATTTTTTCCGCGAGTTTTCCCGTTCAGAATCCTGATGCGGGACAATTTCCAGCAGCCTTTGAAACCGGTCGGGCTCAGGAATGGGTTGCGGGCAAAGGTTTATCACCACCTCGGTTGCTTTCAATCCCGACATCAGGCTAATGATCACTGGCGCAGATCCGGCCGTGTTTTCCTGGTCAAGATCATGGGGCAGAAATCTGCCGGGTGGTGATTCCCACATCAGCGCATCCATTTCGCTGGCCTCCATACTGCTGTCCGCAATCACGGTGGTGTGATGGCCCCTTTCCCAGGACATCAGTGCCAGCCGGCATGCCAGGCGCCGAGCGTCCAGTCCGGGCGTGGCAAGAAGATAGAAGTCAACCTGGCAGTGATCTGTCATATCGGCAGGCGTCTTTGCTCCAACCCCGTTCAGGCCTGGTTGATCAGGAACTGGGTCAACAGTCCCACCGGGCGGCCCGTCGCACCCTCGGTCTGGCCCCATTTCCAGGCGGAGCCGGCGATATCGAGGTGTGCCCAGCGCTGGTCCTTTACAAAACGTGACAGGAAACAACCCGCGGTGATGCTGCCGGCCGGCATGCCACCGACGTTTTTCATATCCGCGAACGGCGTTTTCAGTTGGGATTGGTAGTCTTCCCACAATGGCAGGCGCCAGGCCCGGTCCACGGTCTGGTTTCCGGCTTCAAGCAGTTCATCCGCGAGGTCGTCGTGCTTGGTCATCAGGGCGGAAGCGTGATGGCCCAGGGCCACGACACAGGCGCCCGTGAGGGTGGCCACATCAATCATGGATTTAGCGTTAAAACGCTTGCAATAGGTCAATGCGTCACACAGGATCAGGCGCCCTTCGGCATCCGTATTGAGCACCTCGATGGTCTGGCCTGACATACTGGTCAATACATCTCCGGGACGATATGCGTCACTGCCCGGCATGTTTTCAGCCGCCGCGACCACGCTCACCAGGTTGATGGGCAACTTCATCTTGGCACAGGACTCAAAGGCCCCGATCACTGCGGCAGCACCACACATGTCAAATTTCATCTGGTCCATGTTCTCGGCGGGTTTGATCGAGATTCCACCGCTGTCAAAAGTGATGCCTTTGCCCACCAACACCACCGGCTGCTGGTCCTGGGCAGCGCCCTGGTACTTGAGAATGATCAGGCGCGGTGTGTTCTTGCTGCCCTGACTGACACCCAGCAGGGCATTCATCCCCAGTTCGGACATTTCGGGCCGATGCAAAATCTCGGCTTCGGTGTTCTCGTAGCGCTCGGTAATGGTCTCGGCGTAGTCTGCGAGGTAGGCCGGTGTACAGATGTTTGGAGGCAAATTGCCCAACTCGCGGGCCGTTCTGACGCCGATCGCCATGTCCCGGGCCTGGTCCAGGGCGGCCTGCATCTGTTCTCCACCAGAAAATGAAGCCGATTGCAACGGTTTGGGTGAGTGCACCCTGACCGCCTTGGTCGCCGTGTACAGGTAATTCGACCGGTCCACCGCCAGTGCGCACTGGCGCAGACGCCAGCGTGCATCCAGGTCCTCAACCGCGACATCGGATAAGCAGAAATGGGCTTCTTTGAGCGCATGGTCACGCAGAAACTTGCCAGCGTCGAGGCAACTCTTCTCAAACCGTGCCCGGTCCAGTTTGGCCTGCGACCCGCAACCCACTACCAGGATACGTTCAGCAGCAATGCCTTCGACATCATGCAGCAGTGTGAGGCTGCCGCGACTGGCGTCAATATCACCACTGTCCAACTTCTTGCTGATCAGTTCTCCGCTGGCGTGGTTTACTTTTTCCGTGATGCCCTGTAGTGGTGCGTCTTCGATGACGGCGACTACAAGGCAAGGTGTCTGGATTTGGTGTGGAGCGTCATTGCTCAAGCTGAACTTCATTGTTCGTGTCCCTTTGTATCAACGGTTGAATTCGGTGACGGTGTTGACAACATCTACTGATAGAATGCAGATGAGTCGTTTATTTTACTAGATTACTACGATTGAGGTCGAATTGAGCATTCTCCAGAAGTACATCTTGCGTGAATGGACCTGGACGTTCCTGGCCGTGAGTTTTGTACTGTTGATTGTTATCCTGGGCGCCTTCCTGGGTAACATGTTCAATGACCTCGCAGACGGGCGCATGCCACCGGGCCTGGTGGGGATTCAACTGCTGCTTTTTTTGCCGGAAGCCATCGGAGACATTCTGCCGCTGGCGGGTTTTATCGCCGTCATGTGGGGACTGGGGCGACTTTATCGCGACCAGGAAATGGCTGTAATGCGGGCCAGTGGATTCAATTGGCAGCAATTGCTGCGTCCATTACTGAACCTTATCCTGCCGGTCTCTGCCCTGTTGCTGGTGGTCGAGTTGGTGATCGTGCCGGCAAGCAGTGCGGCGGCTGTCGCGAAGCTGGCCGAAGGATTTCGAAACGCCACCGTCTGGGGTTTGCAGGCCGGCCAGTTTCATGTCTTGAAGAATGGCAAATTTGTGTTCTATATCGAAGCGCTGGAAGACGAGGGCCGGACCCTGCGAAATGTATTTATCCACCAGCGCATTGGTGAGACGGAACAAGTGTGGTTCGCCAAGCGCGGCGAGTACTGGGTGGAGCCGAACACCGGCGAGCGCTACCTGACACTGCTGGATGGCCAGATCACGGAGACGGTGTCCGATCAACTGGATGTGAAGTTATTGAGCTTTTCGAGGAACGATTTGCGCTTGCCGGTTCCAGATATCCGCACTAAAGCTGTGAAAATAGCTGCGCGTCCAAGCACTGACCTGATCGCAGAAGCAAATCCGGCAGCATGGGCGGAATTGCAGTGGCGCTTTACACCATCCCTGCTGATCCTGGTGCTGAGCTTCCTGGCCATACCCCTTTCACACTCTGAACCACGTGAGGGCAGGGGCAGCCGTGTGGTGTTGGGCATATTGACCTATGCCCTGTATTCAAACACGCTCTACCTGTGCCGTGCCTGGGTGGCCGATGGCGTTTTGCCGGCCTGGCTTGGGCTGTGGTGGGCACACGCCATCGTTCTCATTGTCGGCGTGGTTTGGTTGCGGCGCCAGGGGCGCATGCCGAGAGCATCAAGGGCATGATCAAGCAGGTTGACCGTTACATCGGGGAAGCATCGATCCTTGGCATCGTCGCCGTGCTGGTCGCCATGACCCTGCTGGCGTCAACCTTCAATTTGCTCAGTGAACTACGCTCAACCACGGGGAACTACGGCACCCTGGAAGTGTTCTGGTTCGTTTTTCTCACCCTGCCCAGGACGGCCTACCAGATGTTTCCGGTTTCTGCGCTCATTGGCGCATTGATCGGGGTTGGAGGACTGGCGGCAGGCAACGAACTGGTTGCTTTCAGGACCGCCGGCGTTTCGCGCCTGCGAATCGCCGGCGCCGCATTGTCTGGAACCCTGATCCTGATCCTGGTGGTGATGATCATGGGAGAGTGGGTGGCGCCAGCGGCGGAACAACAGGCCAGGGCGTTCCGTCTTGCAAAAGTCATTGACCAGGCGGTCGTCGGTGAAAGGGGTGGAATGTGGCTCAGGGACGGTAACCAGGTGGTAAATATCAAGCTGCCATTGCTTTCAGACAACCGCAAGCAGCAATTCGTGGAATTCCGCGATGTGGTGATTTACACATTCGACGACGGCACCGATTTACGCGAAATCATCCGTGCTGAGAACGCCATTCATGATGGCGAGCAATGGACACTGGAAGATGTAACCGCTTTGGAAATCAGCCCGGGACAGGTACGTTCAACCCGGTCGAGGCACGTTCCGTGGGATTCGAAGGTCAAGCCTGCGCTGCTGGACGCAGCGGTGACCCGGCCACCGTACATGTCCGTGCGCTCGCTGTTTGCCCAGGTGCAGTTCCTGGGACAGAACGGACTCGACAACCGGGTTTATGAAGCCGAACTCTTTGCGAAGATATTTTTTCCGTTTTCTGTTCTGGCGCTGGTTCTGGCCGGCATGCCATTCGTGTTTGGTTCCGCCCGCCAGCACAACCTGGGGGTACGCATCTTCATCGGCATGTCGATCGGTATCCTGTTCACCATCGTGAACGGTGCAGTACAGAACATCGGAATGTCATATGGCCTCCACGCGGCATTCAGCGCGCTGGCGCCATCCACGCTGGTGGCCCTTGCCGCGATCCTCCTGCTGCGCCGTGCAGTCTGAACTCAATGGGGCCTGTTAACACTACTTGAGTTGACTCTGCCGAGAGCCATTTTTTGCCCAGCAAGGCAGAACGAGTGCAGTGTGGTTGCTCCACATTAGCGAGTGCTAACGCCGCTGGGCAGAAAATGGACTCGGCTCTTCGGGTTGCCCCTGAAAAAAGCCTCACTCGGCGTTGCTGGTCGCTTATTTGGAATGACCAAACCTCTCTCCTCGCGCCTTGATTGACACTTTTCCAGGGGCAACAGAGCCAACTCAAGTAGTGTTAACAGACCCTAAATATTGGAGACGCCAGTTTACGGTATTCGATAGAGTCCCGAATGGCTGCTGATGTCGTGCCAACTGCGTTTTTCAGGATCACGCATGGACCACAGCAGGCCAAGCCCGGCGCAGGCAAATGAGATGAGTGAACTCAGGAAACGAATCACGCAGAGTTTCCAGGATATTTCATAGCCCTTGTCCGCACTCAGGATGATTTTCCAGGCACGCATACCGACGGTCATTCCCCCGTTCATCCAGCAAAAACTGAGATAGAAAAACCAAACAGCCAAAAGATAAAACGAGAAAAACGGGTCACGGAACGCCCGCTGTTCACCCGCATCAAAAGGCGATGCGACCGCCGCAGCAATCAGCAGCAGACCGACCACAATGACCGTGTCGTAAGCAATCGCCAACAGGCGACGGGGCAGGCCGCACCGCGAGTAGAATTCACAGGGGGGTGACTGGGCGATCAGTAATGCTCCTTTACAAGGCAGTCAAGATCAGAGCCTCCATAAGCAGGGGCTTCTACAGTTTACTTCGTAGTTCAATACAATCTGTTATTATCGTGCACCGGTTGACGCAGAATTTCGAACAAATCCGCAAGTCTGAAAACACAAATTGCAAAAATAGGCTGGAAGTCATGCCTTATTGGCATTATTCTGCGTCGTTCGGGTATCCTGAGTTACCACCGAATGACA
>Ga0114948_10001307_pt1 | contig 10715 bp, 8 predicted proteins | sample CR04metaG_FD_83877 | JGI IMG/M metagenome (GOLD analysis project Ga0114948, IMG submission 83877) | Deep subsurface microbial communities from Mariana Trench to uncover new lineages of life (NeLLi) - CR04 metaG | ecosystem: Environmental > Aquatic > Marine > Ocean trench > Sediment | place...
CCTCGCTGCAACCGTTTCTGAACGTCGGGAGTCCGCTTCGCCCCCGTACTCTCCATCCCGGCTATCACGCCTACCAGTACGAGGTCGTTTGCCAGGCGATAGATGCCATAGGTCGCCACGATGGCCAGAACACCAAACAGGAACGGAATCTGACTCACCTCGGTACCGATTGCCCACCTGAACCCGCCCACCGCGATCAGGAAGCCGCCCCAGGGTGACAGGGCCTCGACGAAGTCCGTGAGGCGAGTCGCCCAGCGCTGACTCCGGGGATCCTCGACAGACTTCACCTTGCGCCGCAGTCGACGGATGAATGCCGGGCGCCCCCGCTGTACCCAACGCCACAGCAGCAGCACCACCAGCAGTCTCACGAGCAGCGTACCCGCGAGCAGCGCGGTCACAAGGTTTCTGACTCTGAGACCGAGGGAGGCCACAAACCCCTGGCCCAGAAAGACCTGGTATCGAGCTATCACCCTGGCGGCGTCGAGTTCCAGCGCAATCGCCTCGGGTGCCTGGCGACCCCAGGAGAAAACCTCCCGGCGCTTCTCGATCGACAGGGATCTCAACAGTTCGAGACGCAGCCGGTAGAGCCGACCTGCCAGCTCGAGATCTCTTGCAACGTCAGCCAGGCGCAGCTCGAGTTCCAACTCCTCCAATCGCTCGACGCTCTCTCGAACCTCTTTCTCGAGCGACTCCAGGTGCTGTGCACCCGCACTTCTCGGCAACTCGCCCGTGGAACCTCCAAAGGGTTGAGCCCCCTGCTCCCTCCGACTTCGATACCTGCTCAGCTCGGAGGCGCGCCGGGCGCGGGCCATCGCAGCCTCCACCTCCTCCAGACTCCACGCTACCAGCGGGTTGACCTGCTCGTAGAGCGCGTCAACCTCGGCGCTGCGACGGTCCGCGGCCGCGAATCCGGCCTCCAGCATGGCAACCTCTTCGAGCCTCCCGGCGGTCTCTTCACTTTCGACCTGGTCGAGACCGCGCCAGGAGGCTTCGAGATCCCCCAGTCTCTCCAGCATGGCCTCGAGCATGTCGATCGCGGGCTGCAGGCGAGGATCGAACTCAGGAACCTGCTCCGACGCCGGGGCGTCGGCAGCCCCCTGTTCACCTGCTTCCTGCGCAAGTCCGACGGCAACGACCAGAAAGACCCATGCCGCCATCCATGCAATCACCAACCTGGCTCGTGGCACCCGCGCATTGTAGTACGGCAGCGGCGAGATCACCGATACGGCTAGTTCGACGACACAATCGGCTGGTTTCTTCGCTGGATCACCGCCCTGGGCCTCAATCACCCACGATCCACAGGGTCGTACATTGCCGGCAACTCGTGGACGTCGCCGGCGGCCGCAAGGAACGGATCGACCACTCGCACCGAGCCGTAGTGACGACCGTGCTCGAAGTCCTCGGAGAGGATCTCGGGTAGCCCGTTGACCTCGGCATAGGCCCAGAGATGAGCATCGAACCAGGACATGCCGTACGCGGCGACGCCCCTCAGCGCGGTCATGAGCATGTCTTCATCCGGATACAGAACGGGGAAATCCCGCATCAGATCTTCTGCTTCGCGATACGCTGAGCCGGCCTCCAGCAGGGAGACACCGCCCATGTCTTTCTGCGGCCGGGTCATCGCAGCCACGAACTCGACGATGGCCTGGTGGGGCAAGACCAGCTGCCCATCCGCGAGCCCGCGCCGCAGCAGGTCGCGGGCAATGGCCTGCTTCGCAGGTGAACGTGGATCGAAGCAGTACACCAGGACATTGGTGTCAACGAGGTTCGCCACGGGTGTACAGATCCTCCCTCCGCCATCCCCTCTCCGCCGCCGGCTCGGCCGGAAGCTTCATCTGCTCTTCACGCCGTCGCTGACGTTCCATGGCGGCATCGAACAGCCGCAAACGTTCCTCCACGCTCAGTCGACTCTGCTTGCGCCCGCTCGGCGGTATGACGCGAATGATCTCACCAGCTGGACGAAACTCGACATCGTCCCCCGGTTTGATTCCATACTGATCCGCAATCGCCTTGGGGATGGTGACCTGCAGCTTGGACGTGACTTTGGAGATCTCCTTACTTCAGCAAGGAAATAATCCTTGTTCCAGCCGATGTTACGCTCGGCCGATCCAAAACCACGGAGAGAGCGTCTAATGGCAAGAGAGCGAAGCTGGCAACAGAAGCTCCTTCGATGGGCTCTGATCATCGCACTGGCTGTGGAGAGCATCTACCTGGTCGGGGGGAACCTGATACTCAATACCGGGATCCTCTCGCCGATCATCAACAAGAGGCCCGAGAAGACGCTGGTCGAATGGTCGGGTGGCAGTACCTTTCTTCCCGGGCGTCTTCACGTCAAAGGGCTGCGAGTGCGCGGGCAGTCCAAGGGGCAGCAGTGGGAGTTCGAGGTCGCCGAGGCTGACGTGCGAATCTCGCTCCTCGCCTTGGCGAGAAAGACGATCCGTATCTCCAGGGTGCGTGGCACGAGTTTCGATTTCCGACTGCGGCCCCGCCTGACCGAGGAGACGAAAGACCTGCCCGACGCCGCCGATTTCCCCGACATCGCTGGTCTTTCCAACCCTCCGAATCCCGCACCGGAAGACATCTACCCTCCCAGGAAGAACAGGGACAAACCCGGCTGGCACCTGGACCTCTCGGACGTGGAGTTCAAGGGGCCGATGTCGCTCTGGGTCGCCGGCGCCCGCATGAGCGGCAACGGCCTGGTGGCAGCGGATCTGGACTTCCTCTTCCGTCGCCAGTTCCATCTCTCGCGAGCCATCTTCGATTTGAGCGATGGCGAGATCGCGCTGGGCGACAATCCGGTCGTGGGCGATCTGGAGATCAGCGCCGACCTCACTCTGGGGCCGTTCGCTCCACAGGAGGTCAAGGGTCTCGAGGTCCTCGACTACCTGCTGGGCACTTCCCGACTCGACAACGGCGAGATCAAGGACCTGAGCGTGCTCAACGCCTACGTACCCGGTGCGGGCTCGTTCGAGCTGACAAAGGGCCACGTCAGTTTCAGCTGGTCTTTCGACAAACCGTCCGTTGAGGAAGGCTCCTCCGGTGTGCTGGCGATCTCGGCGCAAGGCGCCGAAATGCTCATCGCCGGGCGCCAGGTGGCCGGGGATCTCGACCTTCGCAGCAACCTGGTGAGAGGGAGCCTGAGGGAGGGCCGCTGGGAAGTGGCAGACACCACCCTGGCGCTCGACAACATGATTCTGGAGGTCGTCAAGTCTGGGGACGGGGCGGGGGCGCCAGAGCACGATCCTGAAGATCTCTGGTGGGGCCACTTCACCATCGAGACCGGCAGCGTCGACCTGGGCCAACCGAGTAGCCTTGCCGTCGAAGCGAACTTCGAAATCAAGGACACCCGCCCGCTGCTGGAAATCTTCATGGCCAAGCCCAATGAAACGGGTGAAGGGGCGAAAGTCCCGCGCTGGCTCCGGCTGATACCAAATGTCACCAATCTCGGCGGAACGGCCAGTCTGGTGCTGGACGCTGACGGCGCCATTCTCGACGATGTCGTAATCCAGGGTGACAAGTTCGACTTCCTGGCCCGTCTGAGCAGCCAGGGCCAGGAGTCGACCGGCGTGCTCTATGTGCGTTACAAGGCGCTCGACTTCGGCCTCGACATGACCGGGGGCAAGTCGGACCTCAAGATCCTGCGGCCGAAGAAGTGGTTCCTGGAGCAGCTCGGGCCTGAAGACACCGCGATGCGCGCAGTGCTGGAGTGAGAGGCGGGAGGCGGCGTCAGTTCGCCGACCAGGAGAGACCGACGCCGATCGATCTTCCGGCCGACAGCGGCACCTTGAGATCGGCCGAGTTGAAGTAGGCCTCGTCGAGGAGGTTGTCGCCCGAGAGCGTCAGGCTCAGAGTCTCGTTGACACCGAAACTCACGCTCCCCGCCAGCAGGTCGGCTTCTCGGGTGGGCTTTTCCCCGCTGCCGATCTTCGTCTTCTCGGCACGTCGCTCCCACCGCAGGCGACCGCCCCAGCGCGAGCCCTGGCCCGAAAAGCCCACATGCACCCGGTCGGCGGGAATGTCGGCCAGGGGATCACCGCTCGCCGCTTCGCCGTCGATGAAGTGGCCGCCGAATTCGAGGTGCAGGGCGGGGGTGAGCGCGTAGGACGCCAGCAACTCGACACCTTCGATGCTGCCCGACAGCAGGTTGACGAAACCCATCAGGTCCGGCTCGATCTCGACGCGCTCGATGTAGTCGTCGATCTCGTTGCGGAAGACCGAAGCGGTGAAGAACAGGTGCTCGCCGTACCAGCGCAGGCCGAGGTCGTAGGAGAGCGAGCGCTCAGGGTCGAGATCGGGGTTGCCGATCACCCCGCCCCGGCCGGTGGTGCCGCTGAAGAAGCGCTCCGAGAGGCTCGGAAAGCGCAGGCCGGTGCCGACGTTGGCGGCCACTTCGAGGCCCTGGCCGAGGGGCACGACCATGCCGATGAAGCCCGCCAGGGCGGAGTCGTCGAGACCCGGGAAACCGGCGTTCGACTGGCTCTGCCGGGTAGCCCGGAGACCAGCGACCGCGCTGACCTTCTTCATACGCCACTCCATCGAGCCATAAGCGCCCAACTGGTTCTCGCTGGCGCCGTCGAGGGTTTCGAAAGTGGTCATCGAACCGCTGTCGAGATCACGAATGGACTCCTGCGCGTTGACGCCGCGGCGGCCGAAATACTCCGCGCCGAAGGCCAGCGAACTGGAGCCTTCGAGCGCGAAGCGCTGCTGCCAGGAGGCGCCCAGGTCGGTCGAGCGGTTGACCACCCGGCTGCGCCTCTCACCAACTATCAGCACGTCGGTCTCGAGGTCATTGGGATGCGCCCAGGCGAACAGCGACCAGCCGGCCTTGGAGGTCAGGCCGATGCGCATCAGCAGGTGGTTTTCCTCGGGATAGACGGTGACGCGATCGGGGAAATCGGTGCTCGCCTTCTCGATGTCGCGACCCGCGGATCCGACCAGGAGTACGTCCCAGGCGCGGCCGTCGCTATCCCAGCTGCTGCGCAGCGTGCCCGAGAACTGCGAGAAGTCGGAAGGGATCGCCTCGCCGTTGGGATCCTCGGCAGCCCCCGCATGGCGACTGGCCAGGCCCAGGGACCAGCCCTCGCGCCCCCAGCCGATCACCTGGTGGCTCTCGTCACCCTGGCTCTCATAGCCGGCGCGCAGGGTGAGAGTCTCGAAGCGCCGCGGGAACAGTTGCACCACGCCTCCCAGGGCGCCGGAGCCATAGTAGGTCGACGAGGGTCCGCGCAGGACGTCGACAGAACCCAGCAGCCGGGGATCGATAAACGAGGCCGAGACGCCGGCGCGGCGGTCGGTCACGATCCGCGCTCCTTCGAGCAGCGTCAGCACCCGGTGGCGCGAAACGCCGCGGATCGAGTAGACCTGGAAGAGGCCGCCCTGGCCGTTCTCGGAGACCCCGGGCACCCCGACGACCATCTCGGCTACCGTCGACGGTGGCGTCGGAGTCTTCTCGGGATTGATCACGCTCGCCGCCACGCTGACCGGTGCGTAGCCGCTCTCGCCGCGGTTGGCGGAAACCACGATCTCTTCGAAGATCTCCTGCTTCGCCACCAGCACGACCTCGACAGTCGCTTCTCCGGGGGCGAGCTCGATGGTCTGGGCGTGAAAGCGTGGATGCGAGACCACCAGTTGCGCCGGCGGTTCGACGTCGGTGAGCACGAACCTCCCCGCCACGTCGCTGAAGACCGTCCCGCCGGCGCCAACAACATCGATTCGCGCCGACTCGATGGCGACCCCTTTTGCAGACGCCACCACGCCGGCCACATCGCCCAGCGCGGGTCCCGCCAGGAGAGTCGCCACCAGTGCCGCCATGAGACGCGCTGTACTCAGCATTCTGCTGTCAGCCACAGGAATTGCTACGAGTCCGGCTCGGTTCCGCCGCGAGGCATTCTAGCGAACCCGAAAGAGACGAGCTATGCAGTTTCGCAGCCAACTCGACGGCCGCAACGGGGACCGTAATGGGGACGGACACCATTTCTCAAAGAAAAGTGTGCCTGTCCCCATTTTGGGGTTTAGAATCCACGGGTCCTCTCGCGCGTAGAGCCAGTGGCAAGTGGAAATGGGTGGAAATGGGGACAAACACTATTTAGCAATCGCGAGTGGGGACGAGGACCAGGAAATGGTGTCCGTCCCCATTTAGGAACGGGGAGAGTATGGAAGCCAGTTTGGATGTACGCGAGGTCAGCAAGGCCTACGGCGACTTCTTGGCGGTCGACGGCCTGTCGCTGGCCGTTCAGCCGGGCACCATCTTCGGGCTGCTGGGCCCTAACGGATCGGGCAAGACGACCACGATCCGGATGATCATGGACATCATCGCGCCCGACTCGGGCGAGGTTCGCTTCAAGGGCAGGCCGCGGACCTCCGCCGACCTGGCCAACATCGGCTACCTGCCCGAGGAACGGGGTCTTTACAGCAAGATGACCGTGCTCGACCAACTCCTCTTCCTGGCAGAGCTGCACGGGCTCAGCCGCGCGGCCGCCAAGCCGCTCGCCGTGCAGTGGTTGGAGCGGGTCGAGCTTGCCGAGTGGGGTGACAAGAAGGTCGAGGAGCTCTCCAAAGGCATGCAGCAAAAGATCCAGTTGATCGGCACGGTGCTGCACGACCCCGACCTGGTGATCCTCGACGAGCCCTTCTCGGGGCTCGACCCGATCAACCAGGCGCTGTTCAAGGACATGCTCGCCGACTACAAGGCGGAGGGCAAGACCATCCTCTTCTCCACCCACATCATGGAGCAGGCCGAGAAGCTCTGCGACCACATCTGCCTGATCTCCCGCGGCAAGGTGGTACTGAAGGGCCCGTTGACCGACATCAAGCGTGACTTCGGCGGCAACACCTACCGCCTCGAGGCCAGCGGCGATGGTTCGCGGTTGACCGACATCGACGGCATCGAGAGCGTCAACACCTACGACAGCCACTACCGCCTGCTGCTCAACGCCGAGGCCAGCGCCTCGCAAGTCCTGGCGGCGATCGTCCAACAGATGGACGTCCACGGTTTCCACTCCGAAGAGCCCGAGCTCGAGGAGATCTTCATCAAGGCGGTGCGCGATGCGTCCTAGGAACGTCAAGATCATCGCCAAGCGCGAGTACCTCTCGAGGATCAAGTCCAAGGGCTTCTGGCTCGCCACTATCGCGCTGCCCCTGTTCATGACCGCCATGATGGTGGTGCCTTCTCTGGTGATGTCGAAGACCCAGACGACGCAGAAGATCGCTCTCGTCGACACCACCGGCACTGTCGCCGATGCACTGATTGCCAGCCTCGAGCGCTCGGGCAGACAGGCAATCTTCGAGGTCGAACGCATCAAGCTGACCGGCGACGAGCAGGCGCTGCGCGCCGATCTCGACGCTCGCGTGCTCGACGACGACATCGCCGCCTGGATCTGGGTCAGCGACGAGACGCTGGAGAGCGACTCGATCGAGTATCACGCCGAGAGCGTCTCGAACTTCCTCACCCAACAGATCCTGAGCTCCAAGGTCTCAGAAGTCGTGCGCGGCATGCGGCTCGCCGAAGCCGGTTTCGACGTCGAGGCGATCGGGGAACTCAGCCGCTCCATCAGCCTCTCCACCGTGCGCATTACTGAGGAGGGTTCGAAGGCCGAAGGCGGATTCGGCGCTCTCATCGTGGCGATAGCCCTCTTCTTCATGCTCTACATGACCATCATCATCTATGGCACCCAGGTGATGCTGGGAGTACTCGAAGAGAAGGCCTCGCGGGTCGTCGAAGTGATGCTCTCGGCGGTCGCGCCGATCGACCTCATGGCCGGCAAGTTGCTCGGCATCTGCGGTGTCGCGATGACGCAGCTCGCCATCTGGATCTCTACCGCCTTCGTCATCACCTCCCCCGCCATGTTGGCCCTGGCCCCACTACCCGAGGGCTTTGTACTCCCCTCTCTCTCGCCGGTGGTGATCGCACACTTCTTCGGCTACTTCCTGCTCGGTTTCGCGTTCTTCGCCTCGTTCTACGCCATGATCGGCTCGGCCTTCAACAATCAACAGGAGGCACAGCAGATGTCGAGCATCGGTGTGGTCTTCCTGATCGCGCCGATGATGGTCTTCATGCCGGTCCTCAACGACCCCGACTCGACGCTCGCGGTGACGATGTCGCTATTTCCGCTGTTCACACCCTTGTTGATGATTCTTCGCATCGCGGTGAAGATGCCCCCGACCTGGCAGATCGTGCTGTCCTACGTCCTCACGCTGGCCGCCTGTGGCGGCATGGTCTGGCTGGCGGCGCGCGTCTACCGCGTCGGCATCCTGATGTACGGCAAGAAGCCGTCGCTCAAAGAGCTCTGGCGCTGGATCCGCTACTAGTACTGTCCTGAGCGCGACTACCGCGCTCCCAGCTTCTTCCCCAGCCGGGCGACCTCCAACTCGAGCCGCTTGATTTCGCGCACCACCCGGTTGCGGTTGATGAGCGACCAGTGCATCAGCTTGATCATCGTCATGCCGACGCCGGTCATGATGAAGATCGTCGCCCAGAAAAGCGGCTCTGCCGAGGTCGCGAGCGAGAAGAACTCGACGCCCGCGTAGACGAAGCCGGCGAAGAACACCAGCTGCCAGAAGGTCGCGAGAATGAATATCCAGCGTAGCCTGCCGGCGTAGGCGTCCGAGATCATCGAACGCAGGCTGTCGTCATTCCCGAAGTCGGGGCTCTCGAGTCCGGTTTCCTCCAGAGCCTCACGGATCTTGTCGTCCAGTTCTGTCATTTCGCTTCTCCTTCCAGCGCTCTCTTGAGCGCGTTGCGGGCGTTGAACAGCCGGGACTTGACCGTCCCGACCGGTACTTCGAGGATCTCGGCGATCTCGCTGACACCGAAGCCATCCTGGTAGAAGAGGGCCAGCAGTCCCTGCTGGGCAGGGGGCAGGGCGCGCAGAGCCTCGACGAGAGTCTGTCGAGCTTCATCGAGCTCAGGCTTCTGCTCGACCATCACATCCTCGGGGCGCTGCTGCTCCACCAGGTGTTGATCGAGCTTGCGGGTGCGGCTCTGCCTACGAATCCAATCGACGCACTTGTTGGAAAGGATGCGGTAGGCCCAGGGACCGAAGCGCGCCGGGTCGTCGAGCTTTCGCAGCCCGCGGACAATGGCGATCCAGGCCTCCTGGACGGCGTCGCGGGCCGAGTCCGGGCTGGCCGTCAATCGGCAGGCATGGCGAAAGAGCCGCCCCTGCCAGCGATCGACCAACTCGTCCATCGCCCCTGCATCCCCATCCTGTGACCGCAGTACCAGGAGTTCGTCGTATGCCGGATCGAGTTGCATGGTGGCCGCCTCACTCTGTTGGTCGGCGGACCGGTCCATGGGGTTCAATCAGGGCGATGATCGACTACAACCGCCCGCCGGTGACGATCTCGTAGCCGCGCACCTCGGGTTCGTTCGCCGCCGAGGACGCCGACGCTGAGGAGGGTGCAAGGGCCATCTTCCACTGGTAGTCGTGCGAGAACGTGTCCCGGATTCTGCGTGTCAGATCGTCGAACTTGCCCGACACTTCATACTTGAGCGCCGCCTGCTCGCTCCTCCAGATCGACACGGAGAGCATGTGGTGGGTGTCCTGAATCTCCTCGCTCAGGAAGGCGAACAGACATTCGGACTCCTCGAGAAGGCTGGGCAGGATCTGCTCGTGATAACGCTTGCGGAACTCGTCGCGCTTTTCGGTGGCAATCTTGATCGAAACGATACGGACGTACATCATGGCCTCCGCGTACTGCTCGGGGGTCTCGTTGCCCAGGTTGAAGCCCTCGACCTCGAAATGCTTCTTCTCGGTGCGCGACTCGAGGCTCATCTCGCGCGTCAACTCGATCTTCCAGTCGATCGCCCGCTCGAGAAAGTCGTCCGACTCCTCGAGCATCTGCTCGGGCAGGCCGCTCTTCTCATAGACCTCGGCCTGATCGTACGAGGGCCAGAAAGTGCAGGAGAGCCAATCGTCGGTGCGATCCCTCCCCTCGAGAAGGGTCGCGTAGAGGCAGCCGGGGGTCTCGGCCAGAGCCGGCATCACGCGCTGCTCGTAAAACTCCCTCAGTTCCTGCCGCTTCCCCGGCTTCACCTGCAGGTGAACGAGCCGCATGTACATGGCCAGTCAGGAGTGTAGCAGGCCGCCCTACTCCACTCCGTGCTCGGCGAGCAGGCGCTTGAAGCGGGGGTGGTCGTGGATCGGTGACCAGGTCGGGTCCAGGATGAAGCTATGGATGCTCACCCCGGCCGGAATCGAGAGCAGCAGTTCGATCTGGTCGAGCGCCTTGTCGGGCTCGTCCACCCAGGCGTAGATCTGGCCGAGGAAGAGGGTCATGATGGGCCCATAGCTCGCGTCCTCGGAGATCGGGAACAACTCGGCGCTAGCAAGCCCCTCCCGACGCGCATCTTCCTTACGGCCCGCAAGCGCGTACGAAAAACCGAGCCCTGAGCGCATGAACGCGTTATCCGGCTCAGCTTCCACGGCGCGTTCGAGGTGAGCCACGGCCTCGGCGGCGATGGTTCGGGCCTTGTCAGAGTCGCCGAGGAGATGATGGATGAGGGCGATCACCTGGGTCTTCGGCGTGCCACCGCTCCAGACCCCAGTGAACACCTCGTTCGGAAACGCGTCGAGCGCGTCCAGCGCCTCCTGGTAGCGACCCTCAACCAACGATTGCAAGACGCCTCCGAAGACGGCGTCGGGCACAGCCTTGTCCGGAATCCTCTCCCAGGTCGCCCGGGCGCCTTCAACGTCGCCCAGGCTCCACTGAAAGCG
>Ga0114948_10001308_pt1 | contig 10715 bp, 8 predicted proteins | sample CR04metaG_FD_83877 | JGI IMG/M metagenome (GOLD analysis project Ga0114948, IMG submission 83877) | Deep subsurface microbial communities from Mariana Trench to uncover new lineages of life (NeLLi) - CR04 metaG | ecosystem: Environmental > Aquatic > Marine > Ocean trench > Sediment | place...
CTGCGGGCGGTCCACCAGAGCGCCGACCTCGAGGCCGATCGCGCCGACCTGGCTCGCGGATTTCAGGATGCCGCCATCGAAACCCTGGTCGAGAAAACGGCGTGTGCCGCGGAGGTATTAGGTTACTCCCAGGTCACCATCGGCGGCGGAGTGGCCTGCAACCGAGCCCTGGCACGACAGATGGCCGATCGCCTGGCAGGGTTGGCGACGGTAACCGTGGCCAGTCCTAAACTGAACACCGACAACGCAGCCATGATCGCGGCGGCCGGAGCGTGGCGGTTGGCCCGAGGCGAGCGCAGTGGCTGGGACCTCGAGCCGTCCGACCGGCTGCCGCTGAGCGGGCTGAAACCTTCACCAGGGCACCAAGACCAATGACGGTATATCCCATCATATTCAATGTCGGCCCGCTCCAGATTACCGGGTACGGCATCATGATGATGATCGGCTTCCTGATGGGAGGGTGGCTGATCGGGTTGGAGCTCAAGCGCCGCGGCCTGCGAGAAGACTACGCCGGCGAAGTCGTCGTGGCCGCGGTAATCGGCGGTATCGTTGGAGCCAAACTGTGGTACGTAGTCCTGATGGGGGACCCGGGCGCACTGTTTTCTCGCGGGGGGCTGGTGTGGTATGGCGGGTTCCTCGGCGGCGGCCTCGCGATCATTCTGAACGGGCTGCGCCTGAAGGTTCCGACCCGGTGGACCGCCCAACTGCTGGCGCCACCGCTCGCCGCGGCCTACGCCCTTGGGCGGGTGGGATGCTTCCTGGTCAACGACGACTACGGGCGGCCAACGGACGTAGCCTGGGCCATGAAGTTCCCCCAGGGCCTCCCCCCGTCCACCGCCGGCAACATGGAACGGTTGTTCGGCATTGCCATGCCGCAAGGGGTGGATCCGTCTACGGTCCTGGCCGTGCATCCGACGCAACTCTACGAGGTGGCCGCCATGCTGTTGGCGTTCGTGATCTTGTGGATGTTGCGCAAGCGGCAGGCCGGCACCGGCTGGCTGTTTGGCCTGTACTTGATATTCGCCGGGATCGAGCGCTTCCTGATCGAATTCCTCCGCGCCAAGGACGACCGGATGTTCGGCGCGTTCACCCTGGCGCAGGCAACCAGTGTGGTGCTGGTGCTGGTAGGCGCCTACATCCTATCGGCACTCTACCGGGCCAAGGAAGTGCCGCCAGGACCCTACCTCAGCACATGACGCTCGGGCGCGTAATCAAACTAGGGCTAAGAAACTAGGGCTAAGAGGGCTAAGAGGGACAAGAAGGGGAACAGGGCGAAGAGGGTTTGTCAGTCTTCCGTTTTTTCCCTCTTTTCCCTTTTTTTCCTTTTAGCCCTCTTAGCCCTCTTAGCCCTAGTTCCTAGTCAGTTAGGCAGCGACTCGTCCTTCTCGGTAACATGATCCTTGATCCGGGAAATCTCCGCTCTCACCTCCGCCAGGTCGGCGTCCATTCGCTCCAGAGAGCACACCAGATCGCGCTCGGGCAACGTCACCATTTCGGGGTGGCGCGGACCCGGGCTCCGGGGCCGCTCATTCGGGTCCGGCACCAACGCGGACGCGACCTTGAGCCGGCGCGGCTCGATGAAGAACGTCCACACGATCCCGCCGGCAAACAGCAGCACCAGAACCCCCTGCACCAACAAGCCCTCGGCGGTACCGTACACGCCCAGCGCCGGGATGACCGGCGCCCAGGAAACGTAGGTCACCCCCAGGATCCCTGCCCCCTGCAGTTCGAGAATGCCCTTGCCGGCAAACACGAACGCCATGTAGTAGAGGAACACTCCGGTGATGCCAAAGAACGGCTTGAGGGGAATGCGGACTCCGTAGCGGCTGATCGCCAGATAGATCACCACCAGCAACACCGTTGCTACCAGCATGCCGAGTGCCACTGGGATCGCTGCGCCGACGGCTCCGCTGCTGACGAACAGGGCCTTGTAGAACAGAACGGTTTCGAACCCCTCCCGGTATACCGCCAGAAAGGCCACCGTCGGAAGCGCCAGTATGGATCCGCCGACCAGAGCCCGCTGGACTTTCCCCTGGACGAATCGGTTCCACCGCGCCACTTCCATCTTGGAGAGCAGCCAGTAGCTCACGTAGAACATGACACCCGCTGCCAGCAGCATGGTCGCGCCTTCGAGCAACTCCTGTTGGGCCACGCTGATGTGGAAGACCGTCTCGATCAACACTGCCGTGAGGACGCTGGCCACCAAGGCGGCCCCGACTCCGTAGTACACGTCCCGGCGGCGCCCCTCGGCTCCGGTCTTGACCAGAAATGCGATGAGGGCGCCGATGATGAGGATGGCCTCGATACCCTCACGCGACAGGATCACGAATGACTGGAAAAACAGCTGGTACGGTGTGAGACGATGCTCCAGCGCGTTCTGTGCCTGACGCAGCCCCTCGAGGAGCGAACCGTGGAGGGCCCGGAGTTCCTGAGGAGGCCTGGTGGCGGACACTCCTGCCCGAAACGTGGCGAACTCACCTTCCAACCGGCCGGCCAACCCCGGCGACCGTAATCGCAACTCCCGCTCGACGCCCTCGAAGGTGATGTAGGCATTGAGTGCCACGGCATCAGCTTCGTGGGAACGTCCTTCCATGGCCAAACCGTATGCGGAATCGGCCTGGACCAGCACCAGCGCCATCGTGGCCAGGGCCCACTCGACCTCTCCCCGGGGCCCGGGATGAGCCCTGACCGAAGCCACGGCTACCGCCGAAGAATCGGCACCCCGCACCGACAACTCCCGCACGATGGCGTCATCGGACATTCGGCCGGTCGTGGAAAACCGCCAGAGATGCGCCGGCACCTCCGCCCCCCACCCCTCCCCGGCCTCAGGCAGCCTGAGACGGCTGGCGTACAGTGACACCGCCCAGCGATCCTCTTCGCTCAGTACGTCCTCGAAGGACGCCATGGCGGTACCGGCAACGCCAATGGTCACCAGGCGATAGAAGTCCAGAGGCGACCGGTTCGAGAGCCTGACATGGTCGCTCAAATCTGCCGGCGGCGGATCATGCCCCGCGGCGGCGGGACCATCCCCGGCACCGAGGTTCCCGTGACACGACGCGCATTCCGTTTGATATAGTTCGGCGCCCCGGGCGTGGGACGGCGGTGAATCGGGGAGTACGTCCAGGGCGATCCCCAACTCCTCCGCCAACGCCGAAGTGAGTTCATCGACCGCGAGAGCGACATCGGCCGGCGGCGCGATGGTCCGGACCATGGAGAGAATCGATTCGAGCGCAATCCGGGTTCGGATTCTGACTCCGTCGGGCAATCCATCGGCGGCACGGAGGGCCTCGGCGAGAAACAACTCGGCTTCATCGACTTCGGCCTGCGAGACGACGTTGCCCGATGCCACACCGATGGCGTACTCCTGCGCCGCGAGCTTGGCCGTGGCAGCCATGCGTCGCAGGGCGACCGATGGATCATCCTGGGCAGTCAACGGCGCGCCGAGAGCGGCGGCACTGACGATCAGACCCAAGCCGTACATGAGAATCATTTTCAACTCGTTTTGGGGCAGTGCTTCGAAACTAGAGCCAACTAGTCGGATTTGGAAGGGCGGCGATCAGGGGGATTCGATCAGGGCGACGGCACCAGCCGTCGTTTCGGTATGACTCAGGGAAAGATGGATGGTCAGGCCGCCCGCGGCTTTGGCCACGCCGGCGGCCACCCCGAGCAGTCGAATGGAAGGAAACCCCTCCCTGGCGCGAACCACCTCGATGTCCTGCCAGCCAACTGCCCGGCTGTTGGGGAGCGCCTGCAGCGCCTTGTAGACCGCCTCCTTGGCCGCGATCCGGGCGGCAAGGTGCTGACCGGGGAGCGGTTGACCGGTCACGTAGGCCCGCTCGTCCGCCGTCAGCAATTTGGCATAGACGGCCTCGCCCTTGTCGGCGATCAACCGCTCGACCCGGGAGATCTCGACTATATCAAGACCGACTCCAATGGTGCTCACAGGCGCTCCCACCAATACTCGGCCCAAGGCCTGAGGAATATCGGCGGTTCGACGAACCCCCCGAATACCAGGCCCAGGTACACCGCGACCGCCACCAACAGCCCACTCAGCAGCCACATCGGCCACCGCGGGCGGTGCCACCGGCGGACTCGGTCGACTTCCACCGACCACCGGCTGCGTTCTTTGCCAGCTGCCTCGAGCAATTCGATCCATGCGGCCTCGACCCGCCGGGCGCAGAGGTCGACGGCCTTGGCCCACTCGGCGAACGCAGCCGAGTCGACAGCGCCATCGTCATGCACCCGGGTGGCTACGGCTGTCAGCTCCTCGAGTGCCAGTCCCAGTCGCCGCGTGCCCTTGCCGAGGTGGGCGGTGATGGCCCGTCGCTCGGGTTCGGTGGGAGTCCAGCGGGCGAGATAAACTCGTGGCATCCGTGACTCGGCGGCGGCATGGTGGAATTTGGCCACTACCCGATCAGTGAGGTCCTGTCCCGCGGCTGAAACCGCCTGTTCCCAGATACCGGTCCAAACGGCTTCGCGCAACGCGTCGACTGCCGAGGGGATGTCGCCGGCGGCGGCCAGGTCGCGCGCCTCACCGGCAGCCACGAACAGGTCGGTGGCCAGGGTTATTCGAATCCCGTCCAGCGCGGGATCCTCCCGGCTGGGTCTGGGAGCGGCAACCCGTCCGAGCGCTCCCCCGAGTTCGGGGACCGAGAGCGAGACCGACTCCTCAGGAGCGGTGGTCACGGTTGGCCCTCAACCGAAAATGACATCGAGGATCCGGTGGGTTTCCATCAAGTCATCCACCACGAGGTACGCACCGGCGTCCCGGAGATCATCCGCCGAATAGCTCCCCGTCGCCACGCCGATGGCTTTGGCCCCGATGGCTTGGCCGCAGGTGACGTCCGCCGGGGTATCGCCGATGATCACGACGTCGTGCCCCGAGGGCACGTGTCCGAAATGCGGCTGGGCCCTCTCGGCGGCGATGGCCGGGAGGTCCGGCCGGTGCCAGGAATCGGACCCGAACGCGCCGACCACGAATCGCTCGGGATCGATGCCGACGGACCGGAGCTTGAGTGTCGCCCCGCGGGCGAGGTTACCGGTGACTAGGCCAAGCGTGGCGCGCGCGTCCTGGTGAAGCGCATCGAGCAGCGGAATCACCCCGGGCATGAGGGTCGGCTGCGGGGTATCCGCCGCCGCCAACTCCGATTCCAGAAGCTCGAGGTACTGGTCCGACAACGTCTCGATAACTGCCTGCTCGCCGGACCACTCGTGGCCGGCCTCCTGCAACAGTTCGACGATAATCTGGGGATCGGTCTTCCCGTCGAACCGTATTTTGCCAAAGACGTCAGGATCGGCGCCGGTGGTGGACATGACCCTGACCAGCGCTCTGCGGCCCGCGCCCCCCGAGAGGAGGATGGTACCGTCGATGTCGAACAAGACCAGTTTCCGTTGCATGATTGCCCGCGCGTGAGTTACTCGAGACGCCGCCGATGGCGCCCGCATCAAGATAATTGCTTGCCGGCTGCCCTATGTGCCCTGGTTGGTTCCTCCGAGAGCGGACGCGCATTCCTTGCACTGTTCCGTTCCCCGGAATTGGCAGATCAGGCAAATGAACGTGCCGCACTCCGTGCAGGGGTAACCTTCGGATGCCCGTTCCTCGCGACCACAAGCCCTACAGACCATGGCGTCCTTCTCGTGCAGTTCGGCCATGACGCCTCCTCTATCACTTGAGCGAATACCGCTTGATCTTGTTGATGAGTGTTGCGCGGGAAATACCCAACTCCACCGCCGACCGGGTCCGATTCCCGTCATGGTGCCGAAGCGTGCGTTCGATATGTTGCCGTTCCAACTCATCGAGGCTCACCGGCGTGTGTCGCCGGTCGCCCAGACCGTACCGGGCCCGGAATTCCCCGGGTAGGTGTTCGACCTCGATCTGATCCTGTCCCCGGGCCAAAATCATGGCACGCTCCAATACGTTTCGCATCTCCCGGATGTTCCCCGGCCAGGCGTAGGCGAGCATCCGGTCGAACGCGTCCGGCGAGATGGTAGTGGGGCCATCTGACAGTTCCGCCGCCAATTCGTCGTGGAGCCTGTGCAACAGCGCCACACGATCCTCCTTCGGTCTATCGCTGACCGGTGGCAATGACAGCGGCATGACGCTCAACCGGTAGTACAGATCCTCCCGGAAACGACCGGCTTCTACTTCCGCCTGAAGGTCCTTACTGGTGCCGGCGACCAAACGGACGTCCACCTCGATCTCTCTCGTGCCCCCCATCCGTCGAAAGGTCCTCGTTTCCAGCATCTTCAACAACTTGGGCTGCAGCTCCGGTGGGAGGTCGGCGATGTCGTCGAGAAACAACGTCCCCTGGTCGGCGATCTCGAACAATCCCTGTTTCCGGTCTTCAGCGCCGGCAACCGCCCCGCGCTCGTGGCCGAACAATTCGGAATCGAGTGTGACCGCAGAGGTCGCGCCGCAGGAGACATGAACGAACGGCGCCTTGGCCCGTGGACTCAACGAGTGAATCAGGCGGGCTACCCACCCCTTGCCCGTCCCGCTGTCTCCCCGCAACAGGACGGTCGTCCGGTCGCTCTGGGCCAGCAATCCCACTTGATGGGCCAGGTCTTTCATCATGGACGAGGTGCCCATGGCGTCCACTCCCCGTCCCGATTTGTGGGCCAGGAGAGCCCGGTTCACCCGCCGGAGCCTGGACTTGTCGATCACCCGCGCGGTCGCCGCCGCCAGATGGTCGAGCGACACCGGCTTGGTGAGGAAGTTCTCCGCCCCTGCCTGCATGGCTTCGACGGCCGTCTGGACGTCGTCTGTCCCCGTCAGCAGCACGACCAGCGCATCGAGTTCACGCAGACGCTCCAGGACCTCCATCCCGTCCATACCGGGGAGCTGGAGGTCCAGGATCACTACGTCCGGGCGGAGGCGCTCGTAGGACGACAGGCCCGCCTCGCCCGTCAGTTCGCGCGCCACCTCGTAGCCGATCTGTTCCAGGTACTTACCGATGGACCGTAGCACGTCGACATCGTCATCGATGAGCAGCAGCGAACCCGCCATGTTGTCACCTCACTCCTTACCCTAGGTGTCTATACAACTCAAAACAGAACCTTGCCCCACCACCGGGCGCGTTGGAGGCATTGATCGTTCCGCCGTGGGTCTCGATGATTCCGTGGGAAATTGCCAGGCCGAGCCCCGTTCCTTCGCCCACGACCTTGGTGGTATAGAACGGCTCGAACACCTTCCCCAGCGCGTCCGGGTGGATACCAGGCCCCGTGTCGGTGACCTCACAGCCGACCCCCGTCTCGAGGAGATAGGTGCGGACATGGCCGGACCGCCGCTCGGCGCCCGCCATCGCCTGGCGCGCATTTGCCACCAGATTCCCCAGGACCTGCCGGAGTTGGTCGGGGTCTGCGCTTACCGTCGGAAGCCCTTCGGCCAAATCCAGGGCCCACTCCACCTCACCGGGCCACGCCTTTTCTTCCAACTCCATCGTTTCGGTGATGATGAGATTGAGGTCAACCTCCTGGCGCTTCAGGGGCTGTTGTCGCGACGAGGTCAACAGATCGGAGATGATTCGCGCCGCACGATCGCACTCGTGTCGGATGCTCTCCAGTACCCGCTCCGCCCCTTCATCCAGTGGTCCCTCCAGCAGCAGGGTCTGCGCCAGAGCGTTGATGCCGGCGATGGGGTTGTTCAATTCATGAGCTACACCCGACACCACCTGTCCCAGTGACGCCATCTTCTCGGCCTGGATCAGCCGTTCGCGCAATCGTTGTTCGTCGGTGACGTCCCGGGCGATCGCCAGCACCGACGGGCTGGTCCCGTGCGTCATCGGTGTGGCCACCACCGCGGCCTCGCGAACAGCACCGTCGGGTCGCTGGAAACGGAAGAAGAACTCTCGCCGCTCACCCGCCAGACTCGCCGCCAGATGATGCCGAACAGGTTCCGCGTCCGCCGGGTCGACAAATTGTTCGAGCGTGGCCCCCGCCGGGAGTTCGTCGAGTCCCAACATCGTCAAGGCGGCGCGATTGACCGACAGGAACCGGCCATCCCGGTCCACCGTCCAAATGGCAACCGGCGCGGCAGTGAACAGCGTCCGAAATCGGCTCTCAGAGCGTCGAAGTTCATCGAGCGTTTCGACCTCCTGGGTTACGTCCCGCATCACCGCCACCCGGCCGGTCGGCGTTTCGCCGTCCACCAGCGGGGCACTCGAGACCGACACCTGCCGGGTCGTTCCGTCTGGTCGTCGGCATTCGGCATCGTACCGCAACGCCTGCGAGACTGGACCACGGTCGCGTTGCCCAGCCGCGGGGAGAAGCTCGTCGAGCGTCTGATGGGCCAGCGACGCGGCGGTGGCGCCAAACAACTCGGCGGCGGCGGGGTTGGCAAAGCTGATTCGATCGTCTGAGTCGGTGATGACGATCGCGTCGTGCGCCGTTTCGACGACGAGGCGGAACCGATTCTCCAGTCGAACGACGTCCGTCAGGTCGTCGATCGCCACGATACATCGGTCGTCCGGCAACGGTGTCGCGGTCACCACCAGCAAGCGGCCGTCTTTGCTGTCGAGCATGGCCGCGGCAGGCCGACCACTGGCACGGGCTTCCGCCAGGGGGCCCTGGCCTGCCTCAGGCCACCGGCGAAAAACTGTCTTTAGATCGTACCCAGGCAGCGACGTTACCGGGATGTCGGCCATCTCCGCCACAAACCGGTTGGCCCTGACGATGATGCCCTCGGCATCCGTCACCGCCAGACCGCTCCCCGACGCGTCGAAAACCATCTGCCACTCGCGTTTGACACGGGTGACCTGATCCAGCAACCGGCTCTTGCCGATCGCCAGGGCGGCCTGATCGGCAAAGGCAACGGCCAGCCGGCGCTCGTCCGAGGTGTATTTGCGGGGAGCGTCGTGGTAGAAGGCCAGCGACCCGATCGTCTCTCCGGCAAACACCAGCGGGAGGAGTGCCACCGAGCTGAAACCTTCGGCCGCCACGGCCTCGGCGAGCGTGTTCCCCGGACGGCCCTGGGCCCGCGACACGAACACTGGCTGGTGCTCCAGCAGGGCCTTCGTCGTCTGCAGTTGATTGGCCACACGCTCCACTTCACGGATGTATCCGTCGGAAAGGCCAAGGGCCACGACGCACTCGGTCCGCTCTTCATCCCAATGGAACAGGAACACACCCGCCCGCTCCGCGTCGAACACGCGGCGTCCCTCGTCCGCCACCAACCGCATCGTCTCCTCGGCGTCCTCCACGCCGGTAAGGGCGTGAGTGATGCGGCCGAGGGCGTCCAGTTGCTCCAGACGGGTGATCAGGTCGGCGCGCATCCTTAGACTGCTCACCGCTGCCCCGAGCTGGTCCGCCATCGCCCGAGCGAGCAGGAGAGTCTCCTCCCCGGGAGGCTCCCAGCCTTCGCGCTCGGCGGTCAGCGTGAGCGTCCCCACGATGCGAGTACCCAACCGCATCGGCAGCACCAGCCCCGCGCGAGCCAGACGGCCGCGCATGGGATCGCCGGTCACTTCCGGCTCGGCATCGATATTGGCGCTGACCCGCTCGATCCCGGTGTCCGCCACCGACCACTCTACCGTGTGCCCGCCCAGGATGCTCCCGGCTCGATGTACCGTACTCTCGAGCCCGACCGCTCCCAGAACCAGCAGGCCCATCGGTGCCACCTCACCCTTGTGGGTGATCATGGCCCCGGCGAACCCCAGTCCCCTGGTGGCGGCGTCCAACCCCCGACTGACGGCGTCATCGAGGGTGTCGAGCGTTGGCAGATCCCGGACCAGTTCCAGGACGGTCCGCGCATCTGACAGGGCCCGCTCGAGGGTCCCGTCCGGAGTTCCGGCATCAGCAGAAGGCGTGTCTCGTCGAGTCATCGGTTCAGGGGGCAAAAACGTGAATGGCCTTGGGTACCACCTGCACCGTAAACGGCGTGTGGCCCCCCGGGTCCCCGTCGATTTGCACCGGCTGGACTGGAGTGGATCGAACTTCGATCGATTCACCCCGGGCATAGCCCACGAATCCGGCGCTGGTCGGGTCGTCCGTGCCGTACCGCAGCAGGTCACGGACGGCCATGACCGTATCTACCAGACTGTCCACCCGCACGACGATCACATCGAGCAATCCGTCTTCCGGTGAGATGCCGTGACGGAACTTGATGAACGGCGGCACCACCTCGGCGCAGTTGGCCACGATCACCAGCGCAGCCCGGGCTTCGTACTCCATCCCGTCGACCGTAATGAGGTGCGTGGCGCTCTTGAGATGGTCGAGCAACTTGAAGATGGTGGCCACGTAAGCCCCCATTCCCCAGCGGTGCTTGAGCTCGGGCGGCGTTTCGATCATCACGCGCGCGTCGAAGCCGGCGCCGCACGCGACCGCGAAGTATTGGATCGTGCCCTGACACTCCAGCCGGCCGAGATCGATCCGGCGCACGTGGCCGGCCACGATCGTCTCGGCGGCCCTCACCGGTGCCGCCGGCACTCGGAGGTTGCCAGCCAGCAGATTGCCGGTTCCCCCAGGAATCAATCCCAATACCAGGTCCGTTCCCACGAGGGCCGACGCGGCCTGCATCGTCGTGCCATCCCCTCCGAACACCGCGACGGCGTCGAAGTCCTGGTCGACCGCCTCGGCCGCGAACAGTCGGGCATCACCGGGCCCCCCGGTCGCCTGCACCTCGACCGCCCAACCACCCCGGTGGAGCACATCGACGACCCGGCCTACGATCTGTGGTTGGGTGCGGGCCGCCGCAGGGTTGGTAATGAGGAGCACCCGTC
>Ga0114948_10001311_pt1 | contig 10703 bp, 10 predicted proteins | sample CR04metaG_FD_83877 | JGI IMG/M metagenome (GOLD analysis project Ga0114948, IMG submission 83877) | Deep subsurface microbial communities from Mariana Trench to uncover new lineages of life (NeLLi) - CR04 metaG | ecosystem: Environmental > Aquatic > Marine > Ocean trench > Sediment | place...
GCGATGATCACATCGCGCGTCCTGCCGGTGCTGGCGGCGTGCACACCGCAACTAGATGAAATCGAGGACCTCCGCATTGTCGATATGTCCATCGAGCCGTTCCCGTTCGACGAAGTACGAGCGGGGGATCTCGTCGGAATATCTGTCTTTACCTCTGTCGCTCTCAGCGCCTATGAGCTGGCTCGCAAACTCCGCCAACGCCACGGAGCGACGGTCGTCATGGGGGGCGCCCACGTCAAGAGCGTGGGGGATGAACCGCTAAGACTCCAATGCGCCGACGCCATCGTCGACGGAGATGGCGAAGTCAGCTGGCCTCAAGCGGTCCGTGACTATGCGGCGAGAAAACTCGAGACGATCTACAAAGGTGGGCTGGCGCCCGAGTCGGCATTCGTTCGCGCCCGCTGGGACCTTCTTCCGCATCTCGACCGCTACGTTACGCCGACGGTACAAACCGTCCGCGGTTGCATGAAAAGCTGCTCGTTTTGCTCGGTGTGGGTTCAGGATGGACGCAAGCCGCGCCAATCAGCGGATGATGACGTCATCGCTGAACTTCAGTATCTCTACGCCGCCGGATTTCGCCTTGTCATTCTTGCCGATGACAACTTCTACCCCTACTCGCTCCAGGACATTGCGAAGAAAGCTCCCGAGCATCGGAAGGGACTCGAACAAGGGCGACAACAACGATTGCAATTCCTCGATCGGCTCGCCAACGAGACGCCGTCCGACATGATGTTCGGGACGCAAATCGTCATGGAAGTTGCCGATGATGCGGAATATCTGAGAGCAATGAACAAGGCACGCGTTTATGGAGCGCTGATCGGCATCGAGTCGGTCACCCAAGAAGGGCTCGATAGCATCGACAAAGAGTGGAACTATGCCGGGGAGGAGCTCAAGGAAAAGCTTGCGCAGATCACCGAGTACATTCCGTTTGTCTTGGGATCCGTCATCATGGGGCTTCCAGGAAACACTCCCCCAAGCCTCCGCGAAACGATCGATGTTGTCCCGGATCTCAATCTGGCCCTCGGTCAGTTCCCGACCTTGAACATTCTTCCGGGAACCAAAGACTGGTTCAATATCCAAAAGGGGATCGGGCCGCTACGGCTCAAGACTTTTGGGGCTCCGGATTGGGTGCGAGAGTATCTCTCGCCGGAAGAGATCGGCTACTGGCTCGATCCCGCAAACCCGCGCATCGTGTGGGAAGGGCATCCGCATTTCGACGGTCCACAAGGCGAACGTGAGCTTCTCGACATCACCCACCGAGCATGGAACGAGTTCTACACGCTGCGAAACATCTGGCGTCGTAAAGAATTCCTGCCCATTGGAAGCTGGAGACGGATGCTCGGCTTCATGATCCTTTCAAGGAACATGAACAATCGCTATCAGCGACAGGGGCTAGCGCAGGAAGGAACGGTGAGCGAGACAAAGAGCAAACGCATCGCTCGCCTCGGCAGTGAGCTTTCATTGCGATTCATCCGCCAGCGGCCACAAGCGATACTTCCGGACCATCTCCTACAGGTGAGCTGATCCACAATTTGCGGGAGGGCCCCTGATTATCTTGACAACGCCTCTTCGAGGATCTGCCTGAGGGCACGGAGATGCTCGACGCCCCAGGTTCCGGAAGCCGGAGCCGAGGGGCCTTCGTCACCGAGGCCGGCGAGCTTCGACCGCTGCACCCGCTCCATGATCAATCGCCGGATCTCGTCGGGGTTGTCGATTCCCTCCATGATCGCCTTGTTCCCTACGGCGAACTGGTTCTCGCCCTCGCCCTCGGCCGCCCCGGCCGGCGCCGCCAACACCATCCCCACCAACGGGTTCACGATGTACAGGGCAATCCAGCCGACGACGCCGTTTGGATCGGCATCTTCGCCAAACCCATCCAGCGCTCGACGATGTTGCGCGTCACGTGGATGTCCTGGATCCTCCGTAATCATGCGGTCGGGTGATCGTGCGTGGGTCGATCCCTGCGTCTTTGGCGGCGACATCGACCGGATCGTTCATCGCGGCGGGTATATCTGTCGCCGACACGAGCTCAGGCCGGAGGTAATCATGGGCCATGAGGTGGGCTGCGCCGCCAGAGTGGCGAGATCGGGGTTGGCTACTCGCTGCGCCAAGGCGCCCTCGTCAGGAGTCTCCCGCTGCCCGGCCGGCCGTTGACCTCGCCCGCTTCGAATACCACTTCGCCGCGGCGGATCGTGATGTCGGGCCACCCGGTCACCGACCATCCGTCGTACACCGTGTGCGCCGCCCGGGAGAGAACGTCGGCGTCTCGAATCACGGTCGTGCGCTCCGGGTCCCACACGACAACGTCGGCGTAGGATCCTTCGCGGATGACGCCTTTTTGCGGGAACAGTCCGAATATCCGCGCCGCCTTGGTCGACGTTGTTTCGACGAAGCGCTCGAGCGAAATCCGTCCCTTGCCGACACCTTCAGAGAAGTACATCGGCAGCATGAACTGCAGGTTGTTGATCCCCGGGCGGAGCCGCGTGATCGAGAGCTCGGGATCGAGCTTTTGCTCCCGGGTCCAGGGAGCGTGATCGGTGGCCAGTATGTCGATGGACCCGTCCGCCAGCCCTTGCCACAAAGCGTTTGCGTCGTCAGCAGTCCGCAGGGGCGGTTGGCCGACGTAGAGCGGTCCGTCGGGACCTTGGAGGCGCTCCTCCGTCAGGTGGAGGTAGAGAGGGCGGGTCTCGACGAAGAGAGGGAGGCCTTCCGTGCGCGGGTTGCGGCACGCCTGCAGGGCGGCGGCGGCAGACAGATGCACGACGTGCATGGGCGCGCCGGTCACTTTGCACAGCGAGACGGCCTGCTGCGTCGCTGCCACCTCGGCCGCGACCGGCCGGCTCTCCCCGTAGTAGCGCAGCGAAGTTTTTCCTGCCGCTTCGAGTTGCCGCGCCACAGCGCGCAGAATGCCACCATCTTCGCAGTGGATCATGGTCACGACGCCGGCATCTCGAGCCGCCTCGAGCAGCTCGATCGTCTCCGCGAGGTGCTCGTTGAAGTTGCGGCTGGTCATGAAGATCTTGAGGCTCGGCTGGCCGCGCTCGGCGAGGCGGGGCATCAAGGCGACGAACTCGGGCGTCGGTGGCCAGGTGGAGGCGTGCAGGATGATGTCGGCGATCGCGCTCGAGCGGACTGTCTCCTCGTATCGATCGATCGCCTCGAGGGCGTTCTCCTGACGCCGCGGGTAGGCGAACGTCCCGAGGGTCGTGATGCCACCGGCGAGAGCGGCCACGGATCCACTGGTGAAGTCGTCGACAAAGGACCCGCTGAGGTGGGTGTGAGGATCGATGCCTCCCGGCATCACGAGACGGCCGCCGGCGTCGATGACGCGGGCGTCGGCACCGGGTCCGAGGTCGGAGCCGATCTCGGCGATCATGTCGCCGATGATGCGGACGTCGGCGTCGCGGGCGCCGTCGGCATTCACAACCCGTCCGCCGCGGATGAGGATCTCCGAATCCTGGCCGCGGCTAGGCGCGCCGATTTCGGGCCATGAGATTCCACGGTACGGACGAAGCAGGCCCAGAGACCCGACGGCTACGGCTTGCAGGGCATCCCGACGGTTCATCCCGGCATCGTGCGGTGACCGGTCGGCGAAATCAACCGATCTTCGACCTTACTGTGGCGAATTGCTTGTCTTCTTCTTCACTGATTCGTGTCGTCAACTTCTCATGCTAGGCATCAATTTCGGGCCAGCTATCCGCCGAACCGGTACGCTACACCGACAAAGCCAAAGACGCTCCGCCGCTTGTCGACGATCGGACTCTCGAAGATCTCGTTGTCCAACCGCTGGACTTGTAGCTGACCCACCAACTGAATCCGCCTGGTCAAGAAGTAGTAGCCGAGTATCGAGCTGCGGAAGTTGATCGCCGATTGCCCGCGGAAGGCCGGCCGACCGGGGCCTGCCTCCTCCGGCGTGACCCCGACGTAGTAGTCGACAAAGTCGCTGCTCTGCCACACCACCCCGATCGAGGGGGTGAGACCCCAGCGGCTGCGGTCGAACATCCAGGTGCGCGAGAAGTCGAGGCCCACCTGCTGGCCATCGGAACGACCGAGCAGATCGGTGTAGCCGCTCGCACTCAGCTTGTAGCTGCCGGGTTTCCAGTCGAACACCAGTCCGCCTTCGATGGATGACCGGCGTTTCGTCATGCCTTCGAGGAATGGCGAGCTGTCAGGATCGAAGCCGGCGAAGACAAAACGGGCCCGCACATCGAAGGCGAAGTTCTCCGTCTCCATGAGGTGATAACCGGCCTGAACACCCTGGATGTAGAGCTTCTTGTAATACAGCTCTAACATCGGAATCGGCGTTGTCGTGTTGCTCGCCCCGACGTAAGGTCGCGGCGAGGAAATCACAGCCAGACCGAGCGACCATTGCACGGGGCTCGGTGTGCCGATCAGGTCCTGTTCGGTGGCTTGTTCCTGCGCGGCGACAGGCAAGCTCACGAGCATGGCGAGGGCAAAGAGACAGACGCGGATAGAGATATTGGTACCGAGAGGTTGCGCCGCAGCCGCAGCCGCTACCCCCAGAGTCGGCACGTCGATCAACGCGTTTTTCATGGGAAGCTACCTTTCCTGAGTCTTCGTGCCGTTTACCAACGGCGGTACATCGCCGTGAATCTCGGCAATGTCTAGCTTTGGATCACTACCGGGAAAGGCGCGCCAGGTTACAGCGCGCCCGGGGAGACCCGCGGCGCCGATCTTGACGCCGGCATCGAAGATGGCGGACGGTGTGATGGAGAGTCACGATCTGATATGCGCTAGCGACCCATGAGCACGATAGATTTCGACAGACACAGCGACGACTACGCGGCCTATCGTCCGGGGCTTCCCGCGTCTTTCTATCAGCGAATCGCCGCGCGGACGGTAACAACGTAGCCTCACGCCCGCGTTCTTGTCACCGCTCGTGGCTTGACGTATCATGACTTGTCAAGCAACCGAGAAGGGAGCCGCATGTGCCCGCCGTCAAGATAAGCTCCAAGGTCGACGAGGATGCCTGGAGGGAGCTGAAGGACCTTGCTGAGGAGTCGCACCAGAGCATCGCGGGATTGTTGACCGATGCCATCCAGGAGTACGTACGGCGGCGCCGTGTACGTCCCGATGTGCTGCGCCACCTCGAGGATTCGATCGCCGACAACGAGGAACTAGGACGTCTCCTTGCCGAGTGATCGGATTGCTCACCTGTCCGTGGACGAGGTGCTCGCAATTCACCAAGAGCTCATCTCCCGCTTCGGTGGAAGCGGCGGCGTGCGTGACCTGGGGCTTCTCGAGAGCGCGCTGTATCGCCCGCGAACCGGTTACTACGCGGACATCGTTGAGATGTCGGCGGCGATGTTCGAGTCGCTCTTGATGAACCACCCGTTCGTGGACGGCAACAAGAGAGTGGCGTTTTTCGCCACCGACGTTTTCTTGCGACTCAACGGGTGGAAGCTTGGCGTCGATCCGACCGACGCGCGCACCTTCCTCATCGAGCTTCTCGACGAGGGAATCGCCGACTTCGAACATCTTGTCCCCTGGATACGGCGGTCCATCGTCCGAATCGGTTGACTACCGAAGTGTTCGTGACCATCGACGGGGAACGGCACTGTCTTTGGCGTGCCGTCGATCAGGATGGCTTCGTGATCGAGGTTTGCGGTGCGGCGAGTTCATGGTGTTAGATTTACAGACGATATTTGCTCACTAGGCCACATCAAGTTTGATCTGGCGTCTGGGTGAACGCAACGTAGGGGCGAGCAGCAGAGAGGCGAGACTGCGGTTATGGGCAAAGCTGGCAAGTACGTTCCCACGACTAGGGAACAGGCGTTCCTGGATACTGTCGACAGCCCTCGGTACGACCGACAGAGTGTCAACGGGCTCGAGCCGTTCCTGGGCGAGCGCGTCCCCGAGGACATGCGCGATTTCTACTCCCCGGACGAGCTTGATGTTCTCCGTGAGCTCAAGGGCACGGAGCGCGACGTTGAAGCGCGCATGCCGGTGAAGATGACGCGCCACTACTTCACGATGGCGCAGCAAAGCCCCTTTCTTCGGCGCCTGGTGAAGGCGAGCCCCGACGAGACCAGGAGTCTCGCCGGTTCTGAGGACCCCGGCTATCAGATGGACTTCAGCCCGGTGGAGGGCCTGCTCCACAAGTACGAGATGGGCCTCCTGTACGTCACGTCGACGTGTTCGGCGCACTGTCGGTTTTGCTACCGCGAGGAGTTGATCAGCCGCAAGATGGTCGAACGCCAGGACGGAACGGTTGCCACCAAGGGGCTTGCTCAGATCGGGGAGGTGACCGACTACATTCGGGCGCACAACAAGATCGTCGAGGCAAACGGTGGGCGGCATCCGGAGTCCGGCCGCGAGCGGCTGCGAGAGGCCCTGCTGTCGGGTGGCGATCCGATGGTGTTGCCCAACGGAAAGCTTGCGGCGTGGTTCGCAGCCCTTGCTGAGGCCGGCGTTGAGGCCATCCGCCTCGGTACGAAAGAACTGGCGTTCTTCCCGGACCGGTTCGACGACACGTTCTTTTCCATGCTCGACGGATTCCATACCGCGTACCCCGATGTCGGTCTTCGCATGATGGTGCATTTCAATCACCCGGACGAGTTTCTCGCCAAGGATGCTGAGCAGCGCTATATCGAGAATCCGAACGGGTCGCTCAAGTGGAATGACTCGGCAATGCGCGCCATGGAGGGGCTCACGTCCCGCGGCTGGGTGTCCGTCGAGAATCAGTCACCGATCATCAAGGGCATCAACGACAATGCCGATGCCCTGCGGATCATGCAGCGGGCCATGAAGCGAGTGGGCGCCGAGAACCACTACTTCTTCTGTGGCCGTGACATCGTCGCCTACGAGGCCTTCAACATCCCGATCGAGACCGCCTGGCAGATCTTGAACGAGTCGCAGAAGGGACTGTCCGGGGTCGAGACGCGCGCCCGACTCTCGATAACCCATTACAAGGGCAAGACCGAGGTAGCCGCGGTAACGAATGAACCGATCCCGGGTGTGCGCGGCTCGGAGAACGGCGTGGTGATCTTCAAGATCCTGCGCAACGCTCTGAGCGCCCCGGATCGCGGCAAGGTGTGCATCGTCGGGCGGAACCCCGACGCAATTTGGTTCGACGGCTACGCCGACCGCGTCATCTATGACGAGGCAGGGCTATTTGACTACGCGCGGGTTGAGGCGCTCAGCATGGAAAGGCCTGCCGAGGTCGGCGCTGCTAGTGGTTCTTAGTGCTCCGTGACATTTGAACGTCCTGGTAACCACGATGCGTTTCGACGGATCGTCGTGAATCCACTTGATGGGGCGTGGGTCCCGGGCTAGCAAGCCGTGGCAGAAGTCCAATGATCGACAAACAGGTGGCAACCGTTTCGGAAGCGGTCGAAGACCTGTTTGACGGTGCGACGGTGATGGTCGGGGGATTCGGCGAGGCGGGCAGTCCCATCGAGCTGATCCATGCGCTGATCGACCAGGGCGCGACGAATCTCACCGTGGTCAACAACAACACCGGGAGTGGTGAGGTTGGCCTGGCGGCGCTGATCAAGGCCGGTCGCGTGTCGAAGATGATCTGTTCGTACCCGCGCACGGCCAATTCGACCGTGTTCCCCGAACTCTACAAGAGCGGGCAGGTGGAGCTCGAATTGGTGCCGCAGGGCACTCTCGCCGAGCGTATTCGGGCCGGGGGAGCCGGTATTCCGGCGTTCTACACGCCGACCGCGGTGGGCACTCCGCTCGAGGAAGGCCACGAGCGGAGAACGTTCGACGGCTGCGACTACATGCTGGCCTACGCCTTGACCGCTGACTTCGCGCTCATCAAGGGGCGGTCCGCGGATCGCCACGGCAATGTCGTGTACAACAAGACATCGAGAAACTTCGGTCCGGTGATGGCCATGGCGGCGACCACCACCATCGTGCAGGCCTCCACGGTTGGCGCGGCCGGCAGCCTGGATGCCGAATCGATCATCACCCCCGGGATCTTCGTCGAACGCGTGATCGCGGTGGCCAATCCGGCGCACGAATCTGTTCTCGTCGCGGCGGGAGCCTCGTACCCATGAGCGAGCAACCCGCCGGTATCGGCCTCACGCGAGAGGCGATGGCGCAGCGCGTCGCTCTCGATATTCGAGATGGGGCGTACGTCAACCTCGGGATCGGTATCCCCGAGCGGGTGGCCATGTACGGGCCCGAGGGACGCGAGGTGATCTACCACACGGAGAACGGACTGCTCGGAATGGGTCCGGAGCCGGAGCCGGGGGAGGGAGACCCGGAGCTGATCAACGCCGGCAAGCGCCAAGTAACGGCGAATCCCGGGGCAGCCTTCTTCCACCATGCAGACAGCTTCGCGATGATCCGTGGCGGCCATATCGACCTGTGCGTTCTCGGCGCGTTGCAGGTCGCCGTCAACGGGGATCTGGCGAACTGGTCGACAGGCGCGCCCGATGCCATCCCTGCCGTGGGAGGGGCGATGGACCTGGTTGCCGGCGTGAAGACGATCTACGTCATCACCCAGCACTGCACCAAGAACGGTGATCCCAAGCTTGTTGCAGCGTGCAGCTATCCGCTGACAGGGCTCGGTGTGGTGGACCGCGTCTACACCGATCTCGCCGTCATCGACATCACCGAACAGGGTTTTCAGCTGGTGGAACTGAGTCCAGGCGTGAGCTTCGAGTATGTCCAGGAACGGACCGGGGCGTCGCTGATTCCGATCGGGGATGGTCCGCCCGGCGGGGCACAGGACGATGAGTGAGCCCCGCGAACAATCGGCCAGCGCTCTGCTGTATCAGAGGGCGCTCGAGATTTTGCCCGGTGGGGTGAGCCGCAACACCGTGTTGCGCAAGCCGCACCCGCTCTATGTCGACTACGGTAGCGGCTGTCGGGTAACCGACATCGAGGGCGTCGAGCGTATCGACTTCGCCAACAACATGGCGTCTCTGATCCACGGCCACGCACATCCCGCCGTGGTCGCTGCGGTGAGCGAGCAGCTCGCCAAAGGCACGGCGTTCATGCTGGCCACCGAGGTGGAGATCCGCTATGCCGAGCATCTCCTGGGTCGCAATCCGGGGTTCGAGAAGTTGCGGTTCGTGAACTCCGGCACCGAGGCGGTGATGGCCGGTGTGAAGGCTTCACGGGCGTACACGGGTCGGGCCAAGATCGCCAAAGTGGAAGGGGCGTATCACGGGCTGTACGACTACGCCGAGGTGAGCCAGACTTCCAGGCCGCAGAATTGGGGCACCGTCGATAGTCCTGCGAGCAATGCGGTGGCCTATGGGACCCCCCCGGCGGCGTTAGCCGATGTCGTTGTGATCCCGTTCAACGATCCCGAACGCGCCCTGACAATCCTCGAGCGGCACCGGGGGGAGCTGGCATGTGTGCTGCTGGACGTCATGCCGCACCGGGTCGGGCTGATACCGGCTGACACCGACTTCGTTACAGCGCTGCGCGACTGGACCGAGGCGGACGGTTCTCTTCTGGTGCTCGATGAGGTGATTACGTTGCGCTGCGAATTCGGTGGTGCCCAGACCTGGTACGACGTGACTCCCGACCTCACGGCGATGGGGAAGCTTATCGGCGGCGGGTTCCCGGTGGGTGCGATTGCCGGCAGGGCGAGCGTGATGGAGGTGATGAATCCACTCGCCGACGAGGTGTTGTTCCCTCATTCGGGGACTTTCTCGGCGAATCCCATCACCATGACCGCGGGGCTCGCTGCCATGGAGCTGTTTGATGAAGCGGCCGTGGCGTACGTGAACGCTCTGGCGAAACGCGCGATGGACGGGATCGACGAGGCCATCCGCTCGACCGGCGTCAAAGCCTGCACAACGGGTGGCGGCTCGATGTTCCGCGTGCACCTCAAGGAGTCGCCGCCGTCGAACTACCGCGAAGCGTTTCCGACGCCCGCGGAGAATCGTCGGTTGACGGTGTTGCTCGACCATCTGTTCGACGAAGGCCTGATGATGATCAGCACGTGTTCGGCGGCGCTCTCGACGGTGATGGGTGAGTCGGAGATCGACCTGCTCATTTCGGCGATGAAGAGTGGCTTCGAGAAGATAGCCGCAGCACCGTAGTCGCCACCGGGCAGCCTCCACCTGTCGGCCGCTCTCGTGGTTCCCCTTACCAGCCGGCCGGGCCGTCGGCTTCCGAAACCTTCAAGACGCTGGAGCCGGGGCTCGGGTCTTGTCCGCGGCCCTTGCGTTCGGGTCGAACCAGTTGTACCCTTAGGACACATGGTACATAGATAAAGAAGATTCCCATGGAAATAGTCATCGACATCGACGGTCCGGTCCCTTTGTTTGCTCAGTTGATCGAGCAGGTAAAGAAGGCCGTGCTCAACGACAAATTGGGTCCGGGGGATGCGTTGCCTTCGATCCGACAGCTGGCGAACGACTTGGGGCTCAACAACAAGACGGTGGCGAAGGCCTACCGCTTGCTCGAGCGTGATTCGGTCATTCAAACCAAGGGGTATCGCGGCACCTTTATTCACCCGGACGGCAAGGCCAACAGCGCGATCGATTTGAACGCCTGGGTGGTGACGACATTGAACGACACGATAGAGGCGCTCAGAGAGTCGGGCGCAACGGACTCAGAGATTCGAATTGCGTTCGGCGACGTGATGAATCGCCGCGGCAGCTGAGGAGGCAACCATGCGCGGAGAAATAGGGCAGATGCTTTTCTACTTCGTGTTCTTGAGCCAGGTGCTGCTCATTTCTTTCTATTTTCCGAGGAAGATACTCGGCCGC
>Ga0114948_10001314_pt1 | contig 10693 bp, 4 predicted proteins | sample CR04metaG_FD_83877 | JGI IMG/M metagenome (GOLD analysis project Ga0114948, IMG submission 83877) | Deep subsurface microbial communities from Mariana Trench to uncover new lineages of life (NeLLi) - CR04 metaG | ecosystem: Environmental > Aquatic > Marine > Ocean trench > Sediment | place...
GACGACGCATGGGGCCTGGTTCTTGCCGGGAGCTATTACATCAAGAGATACGACTCCGACCTGGCCGAAGGCCTGGATTGGGTCGAGTTTGCGCCGGGCAACTTTGCACCGGAGAACTTACGCCTGTTCGACTATGACATCGAGCGTGAGCGTATAGGCATTAACGCGAATCTCGAATATCGGCCGAACGACGCCACGCTGTGGTATTTGCGGAGTATTTTCAACGAGTTCACCGACGAAGAAGCGCGCGACCAACTGGATTTCGATGCGGCTCGCGGGACACAGACCCCGGTGTCGAGCACGGTGGTGCAAAACGCCGGTGGTCGCGCTAAACGTGAATACCGGCAAAACAATCAGACGCAGCAACTGACCAATATTTCCCTCGGCGGTGAATTTGGTTTCGATAACGTGACCTGGGGCGCGAGCTACACGTTTTCGCACGCTGAAGAGATCACTCCACTACGCATAGACTGGGAGTATCGCTCGGGGGGTAGCGCGTTTCCCAACACGGTCGATGTCTCGAATTTCTTCTGGGAGTTCGATGCCGGTGCGGCAATCAACGATCCGGCTGACTATCCATTTCGTCGGGTGCGACGTCGCACCGACGCCATCGAAGAGGATATCCACTCCATCAAGACCGATCTCAGAATCGACCGTGATTTTGGCAGTCGATCCGGCTACCTGAAGTTTGGACTCAAATACGTCAGACGGGACAAGTTCCGTGACAGAGAAAACATGAATTATGAGGACGCCGTTGCTTTTACGCTCGCCGACACGGGTCTGTTCTCCTCTGGCCCGAGCGGCTTTTTCGAGGGGCGCTATGAATTAGGCCCGGTGCTGGACTTCGCCGGGCACGAGAGCTTATTTCAAACGGATCCGCAGATGTTTGTCCTGGACGCCGAAGGCTCGGCTGAGAATTCAATTGCTTCCGATTACGACGTTGAGGAAGACTTGTATGCTGGTTATGGCATGATCAGTGTCGACATCGGCAATACGACGGTCCTTGGCGGCGTGCGGCTCGAGTATACCGATGCTGTATATATTGCGACCCTGATCGACTTCGACGATCCTCTATTTGATGAGTTGAATCCCGGTACACCGATATCGGATGGAAATGACTATTTCAATGTTTTGCCAAGCCTCCACCTCACCTTCCGGCCGAGAGACAACATCATCGTTCGTGCTGCCTGGACCAATACGATCGGCAGGCCCAATTTCGACGATGTGGTCCCAGTGTTCGAAGTCGAAGATCTTGAAGGCTCGGCAGGAAACGCCAATCTGGAACCGTTCGAGTCGATGGGATTTGATGTCTCGTTTGAATACTACCTCGAACCGTCCGGGATCGTGTCGATCGGTGCCTTTTATAAGGACATCGATAATCCGATCTATACGCGCCGTACCACTAACGTCACGTTCCGTGGGGTCGATCTTGATACGCTTTCTCAGCCGGAAAATGCGGACAGCGGTAGTTTGCTGGGCGTGGAACTGAACTGGGAGCAGGAGTTCGTGAATTTACCCGCGCCCTGGGATGGTCTCGGTGCCGCGGTGAATTTCACCTATATCGATTCCGAGGTCGTCGTATTCGGACGTGAGTCCGACGACCTTTCGTTTTTCCGCCAGCCTGACACGATAGGGAATGCCGCTCTGTACTATACCATTGGGCGATTCGAAACCCGGTTGGCGGTGAAGTATCGGGACGCGTATCTGCAGGGAATCGGTGGCGACCTGACGGAGGATGTATATTTCGCCGAGCACACACAAGTCGATCTGAAAGTGACTTTCGACGCGTCAGATAAGCTGTCGATCTTCGGTGAGGTACAGAACATCAATGATGAGTCTCGTGGCGAATATCAGGGTATATCGAGCCGGCTATTCGCAGACGAGATTTATTCGTGGACCGCACTCCTTGGCGTGACATATGCTTTCTGAGTGGCCGCTGCGCGCGTTGCATCTGGCTCGATAGACTAAAACGGGACTGCTAGATGTTAAGCCGCGGGGTTCGCTGGTTCGCGACCGGGCCGGACCGGCCGCTGATCGCGGACGCGAGTCTCGTTCGGCGAATCTACGAGCGACGCCGGTGGCGAGTTCTTATCTGGCTCGTCATCGGGTACGGCTTCTTTTATACCTGTCGGCTCAGCCTCTCTGTGGCCAAGAAGCCGATGCTCGACGAGGGAATTCTCAGCGTCGGGGAAATGGGCATCATCGGCTCGGTACTCCTTTACGTCTACGCCTTCGGCAAGTTCTTTAACGGGTTCCTGTCGGACCGTGCCAACATCCGGCGGTTCATGTCGACGGCACTGCTATGTTCGGCGCTGGCCAACCTGGCATTCGGATCCGTTAACGGATTCTTCTTGTTTGCGGTCTTGTGGGGCCTGAACGGCTGGTTTCAGTCGATCGGTTCCGCGCCCAGCGTTGTTTCGATTTGCCAGTGGTTCAGCAATCGGGAACGTGGCACCCGCTACGGCATCTGGGCAGGTGCTCACAACCTGGGCGAGGGCATGACGTTCATAGGCACTGCGTTAGTCGTCGAGGCACTGGGATGGCGTTGGGGCTTCTGGGGACCCGGTCTCGTCTGCATTGTCATTTCGATCTTCATGTTTTCGTTTCTATCCGATCGGCCGCAGACCTATGGGTTACCGCACGTATCCGATTACCGTCAGGACGACTCTGCCGGCAAGCCTACAGAAGATTCTATTGGAGCACAGCAGCTGGCAGTGCTTCGGCATCCCATAGTCTGGGTATTGGGGTTGAGCAGTGCCTGTATGTACATGGCGCGATACGGGATCAACAGCTGGGGTATCTTTTTCCTCCAGGAAGGCAAGGGCTACTCCCTGGTCGACGCCGCCACCGCCATGGCGGCCTATCCGATTATGGGCCTGCTTGGCGCAATTAGCTCCGGACTGGTGTCAGATCGCTTCTTCGGGGCCCGGCGGAACGTGCCAACCTTGCTGTATGGGCTGTTGCTGGTGGGATCTTTGGTCCTGCTTTACGTCTCGCCCCCTGGTCAGCTATGGGTGGATGCCGTGGCACTAGGTGCATTCGGCTTTGCTATTGGCGGATTGATCGTGTTCCTTGCAGGGCTCATCGCGGTGGACATAATGCCGACAGGTGCGGCAGGTGCCGTAAAGGGTGTCATTGGCCTCTTCTCGTATCTCGGAGCGGCAACGCAGGACTGGATCGCCGGCGTTCTTATCGAAAAGTCGGCGCGCGTTGTTGATGGTGCGACCGTATATCAGTTCGACGGTGCATTTGCCCTTTGGCTGGGGGCATCCGTAGTATCGTTGCTTCTGGCGCTTGTTGCATGGAATCAGAAGCCGAGAGAATGATCCCTGACTCTGAAAATCGAGTGTGATCAGTAGGCAGTGGTCGCTGGTTAACGAGCTGGTGCGTGTCGCCAAAGATTCAGGACGAACTTCCAGATAGAACCAATCATCAGCGAACACACCCTTTAGTTCTCTGACCGATACGCCTTCCATTCAGGTTATTGTGCAGTTTTTTGACGTACTTAGTAGGATTCTGCTGTACGCGCAGAGTCTGTCGTGATTACGAACGAATAGACGCTGCGTGGCATGAGTGTCCAGACATTCTTGCAACAGGATGCTGCTACCAATATCTTGACAATTCCCTATTCAACGCTTGCTCAATGGCCGGATAATCTCCAATTAGATACATGGTCAGGTTGTATTGACAACGATGGGCTGTGTGATTCAGGTTGGCACTACTCTGAATGAGATGCAGACGTCCGCCGGAACGAACCATTGCAATCTTATGGCCTAACGTGACGCTACCTTCGTGATCATCTGGATAATGTACGGTTACTCCTAGAGATTGCAGTCGTTTTTCTGCAGCGAGATTGTCGCGATGTCGATCTAATAGAAAACGCACATCGCAGCCACGCTCGGCTAGTTCTCCCAGACGGCTAATCACAAGTTCACCGACAGCATCCGGCAGCGCACGATGATAAGACAGCCACAGAGGGCCCTCACATTGAGATACGTTTCCTAGTAATTCTTCCACGGGATTCCGTTCGCTCGGGTGAACGGTAAACAACATGCTACCGCCCCTTTCGGTGGCCAGTAACAAGAATGGCGCAGTATCAGTCCGAATATCTTGAAGGCTGTCAGCATGTGCCTTGTAGAAAGGAAAGAATGCGTTATCGGCCTCAACCTCGAAAGACACCACGGTATGGGCGCGGGGAGATGAACTATGGCGATCGCGCAAGTTAAACGAACCGATAATGGCTGTCGTGTTCCCGTTGGTGCGATGAATAACCATACTCTTGTGGTGTACATGGTCGTGCCGAATGAAAAGTTGGGAACAATCAATAGAGCTTCGTGGCGGTAATAGGTCTTTGCAGCGAGGCCTGACGACATCGCGGTAGATCCCGGTTACTTTGACGCCACGATCCGCAGCATCCACGATCGCTCGATTAAGCACCTCATTTCTGAAATATTTCTGCAAGAGGATGATTTCATCACCGCCATCGGCTGAACGGATAAGCGATAGATACTCTTGCTGGATCGGCGTCGGTGACCGGTTATTTTGTCGATCGATATGGACGGCAATGTTGCTGGCTAAATCTCGAGCCTGAACCCACCCGTCAACTACTAACAGAATAAGCAATGTACCTAAAACAGTGCGTGTATGGGTCCGCAAGTTCTTTTTCCTCTGTTTACGGCGACCCGTGGCGTGCGCATTCCAATCCTGCACGGAGTCAATTGAAACGTTTGGCAGTTACGCGAACTCCTTGATCATATACTGTTTGGGACGACGACAACTGGACAGACAGAATCAAGACCGATTACCCTTGACTCAACCGTCCGCTGTATCCGGATGGAACACAGTTACCTCATATGGGCGGGAGAACATGGACCGACGACGCTTTCTGAAAAAATCGCTACAAGTATCGGGTGCTGCGGCGTTGGCTGCATCTGGAATGGGTATCGCGACTCGATCATTGGCTACGGAACACCTAGCCGCCCGTCGACTCGGATTACGTGTTACGGATGTCAAGACATTCGTCATGAATGCTGGCGGCGACGAGAACTACGTTTTCGTAAAGATCTTTACGAACGAGGGAATTACGGGCCTTGGGGAAGCCACACTCCCGTCCAAAGCTCTGACGATGAGCTACGCTATTCTGGAACACAAGCGCTATCTGCTTGGCAAAGATCCGACGGAGATAGAGCGCCACTGGCAAGCAATGTTTCGCGGGCCTCGTTACCGCGGCGGGCCGATCATGATGTCAGCGCTTAGTGCAATCGATATTGCGCTTTGGGACATCTTTGGCAAGGCTGTCGGATTGCCGATTTGGCAACTGTTGGGTGGCAAGGCTCGTGACGAAGTTCGCGTCTACCCGAAACCCGGTTGGGGCAATTCGCCCGAGGAGATGGGGCAAAAGTGGCTTGCGGCCAAGGAACAAGGTTGGACCGCCGGCAAGAGCGGGTTTTTCAAACCCGGGGCCGACAACGTTCTGCGGCAGAACAATGCGCTGATTGATTCAGTCGCACGGGTCCGCGCAATTCGGGAGGCTGTAGGAGACGATTTCGATATCTGCATCGATCTGCACGGTAAACCGACGACGCCTTTTGCTGTAGAGTTTTGTCGACAGGTTGAAGAGTATCGGCCGTTCTTCGTTGAGGAGGCCACGCAGGCTGAGGACATCGGCGAACTGAGACACCTGCGCCAACACACGACGGTACCGCTCGCAACGGGTGAACGTCTATTTACGAAATACGCGTTCGGCGTGATTTGCGCGGAGCACCTCGTCGACTATGTGCAACCCGATATTATTCATTGCGGCGGTATTACTGAGATGCGAAAAATTGCCGCGATCGCGGACGCGTTCCGAATCGAAGTGCTTCCGCACAATCCGAATAGCCGCGTCTGCACCTTTGCTTCCTTGCACTTCTGCTGTGCGACACCGAACGCGACATTACTTGAAATCAGTGGATCGGAACGCCCTGTCTGGGATGAGCTGTTTTTCGGTATGGCCGTTGAATACCAGGACGGCTTCGCTCAATTGCCAGATGGACCGGGGCTAGGTATCGACCTTGACGAGGCTGTAGCCGGGAAATCACCCTATGTCGAAAAGGACTGGCACGGGCCACGCTTTGAAGACGGGGCAATCGCCGATCGGTAGCTCAGAAAACGGTATTGACAAGTTAAGTGGCGTTAAAGCGTAATTGTTGGATGAAAAGATCAACCACAATGTACAAGCATCACCGATTTCCACCGGAGATCATTCAATATGCTGTATGGCTCTATCATCGCTTTGGCCTGAGTCATCGAGATGTCGAAGATTTGTTGGCTGAGCGTGAAATCACTGTAAGCTATGAATCAGTTCGTCTATGGTGCAATAAGTTCGGATCGAAATACGCTCGTCGTTTAAAGAAAAAACACCAAGGCTAGGGCGACACATTTTTCATTGATGAAGTATTCGTGAAGATTGATGGTAAGCAGCGTTATTTATGGCGCGCTGTCGATCAGGATGGAGAAATCGTCGATGTATTTCTGCAGCGTCGACGCGACGGCAAGGCCGCTAAGCGCTTTTTCAAACGACTATTGAAGGCACATCGAAATGAACCAAGGAAGATTGTGACGGACAAATTGAGAAGCTATGGCGTCGCGCATCGAGAACTGATTCCAGATACGATTCATGACACATCGGTATATGCCAATAACCGCGCCGAACTTTCCCATCAGCCAACGCGAGTTCGAGAACGGATCATGCGTCGATTTAAATCAATGCAACAAGCTCAGCGATTCCTAACTGTACATGCGGCTGTTTACAATTTATTCAATCTTGGCCGTCTCCTTGTTTCAGCCAAGAACTATCATTTTTTCCGACTGCGTGCATTTGCGTCTTGGAATTACGCTGCAGAGTTATAGGCGATAGCTGCTCAAATTCGCTTCAGCGGAGCAATTAACTTGTCAGTACCACTGACGTTATTGCGGTTGGCAGTTACCTGAAAGGTAGCCAACTTATTGATAAAAACGGTCGACAGTGGGTACTGGATGACTCACTGGCAAAAATTGAAGGTGTACTAAACCCGGATGACTTCTGTCGAATTAGCCGGCAATGGGTGGTCCGACTTTCAGCTGTTTCGTCACTCCTGAAGAGTGATAGCGGCTATAAAGTCGTTCTGGCCGGATTAACCGAAGCAGTCGGTGTGTCGCGATCGCGAGTTAAGGAAATCAAACTGCAGCTCATTGATTGAAAACACCAGCGTAGGCGACAACATTTCCCGGCCGGTCTCCTGTAATTGGTGCCCACTTTGGTGCCCAAACCAGGATCACCTACCGTCACTCAAGGTAACCTACCGCGTTAAGAATCTGCCGCAAAACGTTACGTAGGGTTACCTTGGGTTACGTAGGGTCATGAAATCTGTTCACTGAAAATCCGCGTGTCGGGTGTTCGATTGGCTTCGGGCCATCCATGGCCCTTGCCCTCACTTCGTTCGGGTCGCTTCGCGCACCAAATCGGCGATCCTGCCGATTTGTCACCCCCTGGCCACCATTTTTTCAACGACTTACGTCGTCGAAAGTTTTACTTCAAATACTCTTGTGTGATGCGTTGACCAGCGGCAGATCGTCGCGATTCTCCTCACGGGCCTAGTCTGAACGATGTTCGAATTGGTATTCGAACTCCACCGTGGTCTCCGAACCACCGTCATCCGGTACTGAAAGAAACGTTACTTTGGCAGTGTCTCCTTCGATCTCCATATGCGCGAACCCCCAGACCAGGCCCAATGCCCATATTGTGTCGAGCTCCGGATACCTACGCTCTTGATAGGCCCTAAACGCCGAATTGGTCGGGCGTTGCTTCGCGGCAGCTCCGGACAAAATTTGCACGAGCGGTTTGCTCGTAGCCGATCCCAGTGCCGCTTCGCAATTATCGGTGTGCACCTCAAGTGTATGCTCGTGACCGACAACGTAAGCATCGGCATACCGGCACATCGACGGGAGAATCAGTTTGCGCAATGCCCTGGATTGTTCAAACTTGCTGCCTGAAGAAGACCAGATTGGGTGGTGACCGACGACAATCTTCCACTTTGCCGTAGATTGCCGGAGCGCATCTTCGAGCCAGATATGCATGTTGCGTTCCGCTTCCGTTAGCGGTTCGACAAAATAGCCCGGTTCTTCGATCATGCCGGTTGGCGATTCGGATCCGTCATCGTTCAGGGCGTCTTCGTAGACCGTAGTTGCCGCCAGCATCATGCTGGTATCAATAACGAACAACTCAACATCGCCATTGCCGGCCGGTGGTCTGACCGTGTAAAACGGCCCATCCATATAAAAACCGTCGGCCCCTTCAAGGAGTGCGATCTCCACCAAGCCTCCTTCGCGCGAAGTCTCCCAGTCATGGTTTCCGAGCGTTACGTAGGTCAGAAACTTCTCAGCATCCTCAACGATGTTGCCGAATGGCTCGCTGAGGATGTCGTGGAAGCGTTGGTCGTCGTCATGGCCGTCTGCACCGAGTGTGGTGCCGCTCGGATAAATGTTGTCGCCAAGCATTACGGCAAAGTCGCACGTCGTTTGATGACGGCAATAGTTCTTCATCGCCTGCGATACCTGATTCATACCACTGGCGGCGACCACCCGACCGGTGACCGGAGAGATTTGCGTCGGGCGAGCTTCGAACTCTTCCATCGGACGTTTGTCGTCAAGCCAGTCTTGCCATTCCGCCTCGGCAAACCCCTCCGCTGTGAACATTTCGACGAAGTCTTCCTGGTCCGGGTAGTCAAGGTGGTAACCGCTGTCGCCGAATATCAGAATCCCGACCCTTGGTCTATCACCTGCACCGGCACTGATATTCTCGCTGGTGCTGACGCAGGCAGCGACCGCGATCATTAAAGCCAGCAGGATCAGGGTTGATATGCGCTCGGGTAACTTATTAATCATTGACACTTTATTATTGGGGAAACGCCGGCAGGAACACACGATGGCAGGCAAGCAGAAAATAGAATATACGTTCCTATTATAAGCAGTTATAGAATATTTGTTTCATTTTCTGCCATAATAATCGTTCCGGGCCCTGCCGAGCGCCCGGTTTCTGCAACATATTTAAGGGGCAAGACCCAATGAAGTTAACGATCATTGTCCTTGGTACAGTGCTGCTCATTGCTGCTTGCGTTTCGAATTCGGGGACCGGCCAGGTCGTCAGTATAGGCGACAGCACCGTAGTGGCCGTATCCGCATTTGCCGAGACAACGCCGACCACCAGTGATGGTGCAAATGACCCCGCCATCTGGATTAGCCGGGAAAACGCCGATCAAAGTCTGATATTGGCGTCCGGGGCAGAAGGTGGCCTCGAGATCTATAACGTCAACGGAGAGCGGACGGGAACCGTGACCGGCAGGCCTATCTCACTCGTCGATGTTCATTATGGATTTCCTATTGAGTCGACAACAGTCGACATCGTGGTTGCCTATGACTATTCAGAGGCAGCCCTTGTAGCCTATGCGATTGACAGCGACGGGCGAGGATTGACCGAGATTTCCGCCAGGGCATTTCCCACTGAGGCAGAGGTTGGCGGTCTCTGCATCTACCGCAGCCCCTTGTCCGGCAAATATTATGTCTTTGCGGCCACGACGGCGGGAACGATTCAGCAATGGGAATTGTTTGCGCAGGCCGGTTCGCTGGAGGCGCGCCTCATACGATCAGTGCCGGTAGGCTTTGGCGCCGGCCATTGTGTGGCACATGACAGCGGATCAGCGATCTACTTTACGGAGGAAACCGTCGGCGTCTGGAAGCTCAATGCCGAACCCGAAAGCGACGCCGAAAAAGTACTCGTGGATATCGTCGCGCCGTTTGGAAATTTTGCGGGGGATGTAAAAGGAGTCGCAATATACGAACTCGATGATGGAACAGGCTATCTCGTTGCGTCCGATGCCGATGAAAATCGCTTTCAGGTTTATGATCTTGATAACGGAGAACACGCCGGTACGTTCACGATCAATTCTGGCGAATCGAGCGACGCGGTTGAGGATACAGAAGGGATCGCCATCGCGAGTACGCCATTTGGCGGTCTGGCGAGCGGCGGCTTGTTAGTTGTTGCCGACGATTACAATGGCAATGAGCACACGAACTACAAACTGGTCGACTGGCGGGCCATCGCAACGCGATTAGACTTGCGCCTTGGCAAACCGTTAGACCCCACCAGCCCACCAGCGCCTACCACAAATATAGTTTCGCCTAGCGTCGAGACGGAGCCTGTCGAGTATTTTGGTGACACTGCCGACGACGTGGCTATTTGGATACACCCTACCGATCCGGCGCAAAGTCTGATCATAGGTACCCAGAAACAACGCGGAATTAACGTCTACGATCTGACCGGCCGCAAATTGCAGTCACTGCCGGACGGGCGGATAAACAACGCTGACATTCGCTATGGCTTCGATATCGGCGGCAAGTCTGTCGATATTATTACGGCGAGTAACAGAAGCAATGACAGCATTGCTATCTATGCGATAGATCCGGTCAGCCTGACACTAAGAGATGTCGCCGATGGAGTCGTTGATACCGGTATGACGGATCCCTATGGGCAGTGCATGTACCGCAGCGCGACGAGTGGCGACTATTTTGTCTTTATCAATGATAAGGATGGGCTGGTAAAGCAATGGAAGCTTGAGGCAACCGACAACGATCGCGTTACTGCCAGACTCGTACGACAGTTTAATGTTGGGTCACA
>Ga0114948_10001315_pt1 | contig 10690 bp, 6 predicted proteins | sample CR04metaG_FD_83877 | JGI IMG/M metagenome (GOLD analysis project Ga0114948, IMG submission 83877) | Deep subsurface microbial communities from Mariana Trench to uncover new lineages of life (NeLLi) - CR04 metaG | ecosystem: Environmental > Aquatic > Marine > Ocean trench > Sediment | place...
ACGAGTTCTCCCGAAGAGGTGCCATGTCCTTTCACCCGGAGCTTAAGGCCAAGCAGGAGGTGTTGGGGTGTATAGCTGATGGCTTTACGAAAAAAGTTCCTTTTCTGCTCTTTAATGACGGTCTCGTCGGTCACGGCGATGCTCATTTCAGAGCCTCGCTCATCCCGTAAGGTAAAGCCATCAGTTGAGCGCTCGACGACGACACCTTGGGTCTTCATGACGCCCAAAGGCGCCTGAGTTTGAGGCTCGCTGGGGGTGTCCTGCGCGGCGAGCATGCCCAGGGTGGCGAAAAAGACCGCTAGGGGAGCAATAATCGAATGACGTGTAATCCATTTCATAACAATTCCCTCCTTTTCTAAAAAAGGTTCAAATCGACCATGATCAATTTTATAAAAGTTCTCTGACGGTATACCGATATCCTGGAGACGGTGGGGTTTCCAACCCGCGGCCTCCTGAGCGCGCCGGAGCCCGATGATCTCCGATTCCTTTCCTTAGATGCTCGTTTCTCAAAATTGTTCCCTGAAATCCTATTCAAAAGTAACACACGGGCGTCCACCTGTGGAAAATTCCGAAAGGGAAAAATCGGTATAAATTGTTGATTATATTGATGGTAAAGAATATTTTCTCGGGTTGATTCAGAGAGTCCTATCCGAACCACAACTAGTGAAATGAACGAAGGGCACGATGTTACAAATGTTACGAAGGGGCAAAAGCCGCTCATTGCCGCATTTTGACATGACATTTCTTGGCTTTTCTTTTTGGACTTGTCGGCAAACCAGTGCAGGGTGCCATCTGTTTGAGGCTCAACCGAACTGTAAACCAAGATTATCTCAACAAACATCGCCTGGTTTGTGGATGCTGAGGCTCGCGTCTCTGTAACCCTCTGATTATTTGGGATTTATGCTTTTCCGAATCACTTGCCTTGGCTAGGCCCTCAGCCTTGGCATTCCATTTGCTTCAAATGTCATTCAGCGCTCCGAAGGGAGTGATTGATAATATGGAGGTATGAGTGATTCGGAGATTCAATGAAGGTCTCCCAGCAAGCAGTTGAAGCGATCCGATGAATAATCTCGATTACCGTAAAGTGGCTTTATTAGTCATCTTGATCTTGGTGGTCGGTCTTTGCCTGTACCGATACCGAAACCTCTGGCCCTTTGGCACGGATAGCCCGAAGTCCTCCGTCATCGTGGTAGAAGATAGAACAGCCTCCCTGTCTCTGGATGAAGAGACCAAGGCTGAGATTGTCGACTACTTTAAGGGGGTCAGGATTCCCCCGGAGGAGAACAATTTAGACTTTGCCAGAAGTTTGGATTCTATCGGTCGGACCCAGTTATCCGAGGGAAATGATGTGGAAGCCCACAGCACCTATCAAAAGGTTCTGGCTATCAGTTATCAGCAGGGCAGTCTGAAGGGGATAGGTACTGCTCTACTGGCTCTATCCGAGGTCGCAGAGCGAGGAGATCATCAGGTGGAAGCTCTCCGTGCTGTAATGCTCCTCTCCAAAATGGCTGAGGCAATGGGCAGCCAGGAGAAGGAGGTCATGGAGCTCAGACTTGCCAGACTGCTGGAGCAGCAGGACGGCATCGAGATGCAGATGACGGGCATCCCGGAGGAAGGAACGGAAGAGGGTCCTGAGCTGATCACCCTTGCCAGTGAATCCGAAGCTGCAACATCACTGAGGAGTGACTCAACGGATGGAGAGTCCGAAGCGGCGACACCACCCGCCAATGATTCGACAGACAGAGCAACCCCGCCAGCGAGTCCGGCTCCAAAGAACCCCAGAAGCGGGCGGGTTCTATCAAATCCCCGAATCCTTCAGTTGGCTGATCAAATCGAAATCCAAGTGAGCAGGTTCCGAGGACTCCCAGTTGGCCAACCCATTGTCAAGACCTTTGCCAAGCGAGAAGAGATCGAAAAACGGTTGCTCGAGTTAGCCAATGAATCGCATTCTCCCGCCCAAGTGGAACTGGAGAAGAAAGTACTGGTGAAACTCGGGTTGATTCCCCGGAGTTTCGCCCTCGACGAGTTCCTTCGCAAGCCTTCACTGCTTTACACGGTCAGTTTCTATGACCCTAGAACGAAGACTCTGTATATTGCCGATTCCCTTACGGAAATGGAGAAGGGTGAAGTAGAGGATGAAGTGGTGGTGAGCCTGGTCATGAACCTGGTTCATGCTCTACAGGACCGGCACTTCAACCTAACCCCTTATACCATCAAGGTTGAAGGCAACTACGACGCTTCAATGGCCCGGTTGGCCCTCGTTCTGGGAGACGCTCTAGCCGTCTTGGTAGACTACAGTGTGAGCTCCCAGTTACTTAGCCCTGCACAGGTAAGCGATGTTGATTTGTCTTTTCGTCAAGAAATCGAGAGCCAACTAGGTGAAGACGTTCCCGAGGCTCTAAGGGAAATCAATGTTTTCCCGGCCGTTGCCGGTTTCAAGTTCATGCGGTCCTTTCGGAAGTGGCACAGTCTGGAAGATGCAACCAGGCTCTATACTGACTTCCCCCGCTCAACGGAACAGTTCATGCACCCGGAAAAGTATCTTGCTCAGAGGGATGATCCGACAATCGTTGAATGGCAGCCCCCTCCTATGGTGCTCTCTGTTCCCTGGAAAAACATCTACACCAATGTCCTTGGTGAGCTCTCCTTATTCCTCGTTCTGAATAGGTTTATCGAAAAGCACAAAGCTGTGCGGGCTTCTCAAGGCTGGGACGGCGACCGCCTTGAATTGTTCGAGCATCCAAACGGAAACCTGGCGTTCGTTCTTCGCTCGGTGTGGGATACCGAAGAAGATGCCAGAGAGTTCGCAACGGCCTACTCGGACGTTGTCCAAAAGAAATATCCCGGCGCTCAACTGGTCAACGCAGGGGTTAGTGGACGAACTGAAGACAAGGAACTGCAGTGGGAATCCGACGGTCACCGCATCATTCTGCGCGTTAACGGAACTCAGGTAGAGATCATTGAAGTTGAACCCAGCTAATCGGCGAAAGGCCGGCTGATGCGATTCTGGTAAAATTTCTGAAGAAGCCGAATGACAGTGGAGGGTTTTATTTGTGGAGACGAAGGGATTCGACTGACCTCTTTGTTTTCGCTGCGATCACGCCAAATGAGTGGGTCAATGCGGGGGTATCATTAATTTTTTAGACAGGCTTCACCTATGGTATCCCTGAGTAGGCGTGTCAGGTCCTCGTTGTCGTATCTCATGCCGCCCACAATTTTCTTAGCCCGTGATGAGAGTCGTTGATAGCCCCACGCACAACGGCTCTTGGTTTCCACGCGGCCTTCGCGTTGGTAGTACAAAGGCATGTTCACCTCAAAGAAGGAAATACTATCGGCATCTTTGAGCAGGTCAGAACGCGGATCACCTCCAACCTCATGAAGTGTCACCAACCGGCAAGCCTCGTCAGCCGTCGCTTTGGTAACACGGCACTCATCCAGGATCGCTCCCAGAACATCAGCCCCATGACGCGCATGAGCAGCCTTGAAGGCGTCATAATTGTCATAATCAGAGCGACGCACCTTTCCTGCTGTGACGGCTCGCTCAATATCATGGGCGAGAGCGGCAACTTGCAACGCTTCATCACTTTCGGGGGCGAGTCTTAACAGCCACTCAAGAGTATTTTCGGCATGGTGAGGGTCTTCCGGCACCTCGGAGCCTGCAATAATCGCTTTGATTCTTATTTTTGCGCATTCCATGCTATCCACGATCGCGGCAAACGATGACCCGGCGGATGGTTTCAAAGTTCATCGCTATGGCAAGTACAAGGAGCGTCAAATAAGGCTGGTTGAATAGGGCACCTAAAAATATCAGCAAGAGACGGAGATCGCGGCCCACACGAAGTCCCTTGCCCCAACGGCCGCGCATGCGTTTGTCGTATTTGTCCGCGGTATAGCTCACCATGAAGGAACCGGTAATGGCCAGAAATCCAGTCAATAGGATGAGGCCATCCATATCGTTTGCATAGGCGTGCCAGGTGAGGCCAAAAAGAAGGGCTGCGTCGGCATAACGGTCCAGGACCGCATCGAGCCAGCCTCCGTAATTGCTGTTTTGGAACTTGAGCCGCGCTACTTCTCCGTCGCATCCGTCGATCACCGAGGCGAACTGGGCCAGCAAACCGCCCAGCAAAAGCGTGGCATAACTCCCCACAGAAAACAGACCAGCGGCCAGCACCGAACACAGGAAGGAAAACAGGGAGATTTGATTGGGGGTGATCGGGTAGTTCACCAATAGGCGGGAAATCCCCACCGATAACGGTCGGTTGAAGTGACGCGAGATAGGCCCATCGCTGGGCTTGTCCCGCAGATTAGCCAACAGCGCGTTCTCTGCCCGCCTAAAGGCCGAGGGATCATCTACGTCAATCACGAAGTAACCGCTAACATCACAAGTTTTAACCCGATCCTCGCCGGCCAGGACACGCACCGCTGCGGAGAGACTCGTATCGCCATATTCCTTTGCACAATACTCCAGCGCACGGAAAATGGAAGGAGTGCAGAGGAAAATACCCGTGTCAAAGCCATTGAAGTCCGTCAAGCCCTTGCCAATGTCACGTAAATTGTCTCCTTCCGACTTGACTCGGGTGACATCCTGCATATCGATGAGGGAATTGCCCATATTCCCGTCTACGCCCAGGATGATTTCGCCATCGGTTCGAGGAAATCTCATCAACTCGCGGGCAATGGTTGGATCAAAGAGATGATCCGCCATCAGCAACAGAAAGGATCCATGCAGATACTTCCGTGCCTTGAGCACCGAAAGGCCATTTTCTTTTTTCCAGTCCTCGTTAACAATAGAGGTGATAGGAACTCCCAGACGGTCGCTCAGACGGTTCAGAAAGTCGTGAACACGCCTCCCCTGGTATCCGGTAACGACATAAAAGTCATCCACTCCGGCCTCCAGCCCTGAGCGGATGACCCTTTCAATCAAGGGAACCCCTAAAATGGGCGTGAGCGGTTTACAACTACCGTTTTGCCGTAGCCGGCTTCCCTCCCCAGCCGCGATAATGAGACACTGCGTCCTCACCGACTCAGTCGTTTGTGGCGCCCTAAGCATGACCGGTCGCCCAGCGTAATCAGCTGGCATCGGTTTTCGTTCATCTGTGACAATCCCTGGCGTTGGGCTCCCTTGGAAAGCTATCGAGTCCCGGCCCGGCTTAAAACCGCCAGGCGGTGCCAGACCCGTGTCTGTCGCTACCGCTAAGACCCTCCGAGTGTTAGAGGTGGCGGAACGAATCATGTGCAGCAGTGAAGTCCACATATTAGTTTTCTGAACGCACTCGTACTCCTGTTGCAGTGTGGCCGAGGCAATCCATCTAATCGACTACGGTTTCGGACTTGGCTACTCGACACACCTGGTTTTGAGCTGCCTCTGTGTCTTCTGGTTTGCCGTGCCTAAGAAGTATGAAGAAGAGGGACAAGCTCTTGCGGTCTCTTCGGTGTGGAAGAGAGGTTCTTCAACCGCCCTTATCCTTACCCGAAATTACGGCCATGTCAAGGGTGAAGCGCTTTTCCGCTGATTCCTCCTGCCTGTAGCTCTTCAGCAATCAGCAGCAGCTGTTGTATGCAATGCGTGGCGAGGTGCTATCGCTGCGATGCGCGAACTTGGTTGGCGGCCTCAGACAGAAGAGCAGATTGTGCGTTCAATGGCAGCTATGCGAGCATACGTAGAGCTTAGGAATGAATGGACAACATCCACGTTTTGCTGGAAGATGCTCAGTCGGGTGACCCTCAGAAGGTAACAAATTCGGTATATACGTTGATCGCAATCGGCAATGCGGAAGGGGTCTCGGCGCTAATAGAAACTTTAGAATCGTTTGGGGACATACCGATGGCCGAAACCTTTCTTAATTCGGGAAATGAGGCGTTAGCAAGCGCTGCCGGTGGACCCGTAGGCGCGGCCTTGCGCCACGTACGACTTATTCTGGCGGGAATTCACCTGTCAGGTGGGGCGGCAGATAATACTCACAACTGAGGAGGTTCTAAACGGCCAATTTATGTAAAGGGAGAACGAAGTATAAGCCCCCGTTTCGTTGAATCCTTCAGTTTCAATTGCAACCCAAAACCCTGCCGTAATCAGCCTGGTCCAGTTCTATATTTAAGCCTAAAGAAGTTCGGGACGATTCTACCCACTATGGCTCACATCAAAATTCATCCACCTCTGGAGAAGAAACTGGCCAGGCCTTGTCTGGGTATGTGCTATTCTGCTGACACATCAGAGGGCAAAGATGCCTGCTTTGGATAAAATCGCAAACACAACGCAGGTATAGCCACCATATTCAAGAAAGTGGAAGACAACAGCCCCCCCAGCACTACTATTGCCAACGGAGATTGAATCTCATTCCCAGGTTCATGGCCAGCTAGCGCTAGCGGTATCAGTGCTAAGCCAGTCGTCAAGGCCGTCATCAAGATCGGGCTCAATCTCTCCATCGACCCCAGGTAGATCGCATCTGTCAAGGACTTTCCCTCCGTCAACAGGGTGTGGTAGCGTGAGACCAAAAGAATTCCATTACGGGTGGCGATTCCGAGAAGAGTCACAAAACCCACCATCGAGGCAATGCTTAACACGCCCCCTCCCGCAAAGACAGCCACGATCCCGCCGATCAAAGCCAGAGGAAGATTGGCCATCATCAAAGTAGCTAACCGCACACTCCCAAAGGCCATAAAGAGAATACAAAAGACCCCCAGAACCGCGATCACCGAGAGGACACCGATCACTCTTGAGGCTTCCTGCTCACTCTCAAACTGCCCACCATAGACCACGTAGTAACCTTCAGGAAGCTTAACCCTGTTCTCGACAGCCGTCCGAATATCATTGACCGTGCTGCGTAAATCTCGCCCGGCAACATTGGCTTGGATGACGATCTTCCGCTGTACATTCTCGCGGCTAATAAAGTTCGGTCCAGAGTCAAGGTCTATATCGGCCACTAGCATCAAGGGGATGGCGGTCCCGGAAGGGGTATTGATCTTGGCTTGTCGAATTTGCTCTAAATTGGACCGATGGTCCTTGTTAAAGCGGACGAGCAGTTCAAATGCCTTCTGTTCTTCCATGATCAAACCTACAACCTCACCGGCAAGCCCCACATCAACAGCGCGAGCCACATCATCGATGGAAAGCCCGTACTTGCCTAGAGCTTCCCGATTGAAGTGGATCCGAGTCTGAGGAATATGGATTTGCTGTTCGACCTGCAGGTCCACGACTCCCTCAATCGGTTCCATGGCCTGACGAATCTGCTCTGCTAAGCTGCGAAGACGAAGCAGGTCGGGACCAAACAACTTGACAGCAATGGCAGCACGTGTGCCCGAAAGCATGTGATCGATTCGGTGACTGAGAGGTTGGCCAATACTCACCTGCGTTCCTGGCAAAAGAGCTGCCTGGTTGCGTATATCAGACAGAAAGGTTTCCCGGTCTCGATCTTTCAGTTCAAAACGGACATCCATTTCGGCGGCGTTGACTTCCTGAGCATGCTCATCCAGTTCTGCTCGCCCAGTGCGACGTGCCGTTGAGATGATCTCCGGATTCGACAGCAGAAGTTCTTCCGCTACCCTCCCCAAACGGTCTGAGGCTTGCAGCGAGGTTCCCGGAGCAGTCACCATATTGATTGTCAGCGAGCCCTCGTTAAATTCCGGCAAAAAGGTCCTACCCATAAAAGGAACGCATGCCAGCGCTGCCAACAGCATGACCAAGCACAGCATCACCACCGCCATCGGCCGATGGATCGAATAGCGGAGGATCGGATCATAGAGGGCCTTCAGCTTTCGAACGACCCAACTCTCTTCCTCCCTTTCCAATACCCGTGAGTTGGAAAGCAAATAAACACACATGGCCGGGGTAATCGTGATCGCCACCAACAGGGACGCGAATATCGAAATGATGTAGGAGATGCCAAGGGGACTCAGCATTCTGCCCTCAAGGCCGCTGAGAGCAAACAGAGGCACAAATACGACAATCACAATGAAAGTAGCAAATAGAATGGGACGGCGTACTTCGCAGGATGCCTCAAAGATCACATCTATGGCCGCTTTGCGATGTTCCTGTGGCTTTTGACGATTTTCGCGAAGTCGCCGAAACACATTCTCGACACCAATGATGGCGTCATCGACCAGAACCCCAATGGCGATCGCCAGTCCACCCAGGGTCATCGTATTGATAGTTGCTCCCAACAAGTACAGTACCAAAACGGTAAAGATCAACGATAACGGAATCGCCACCAGGGAAATAAAGGTGGTCCTGAAATTCAAAAGAAAGACAAACAGAATTATCGCGACCAGGATTCCTCCATCCCTTAAGGCCTCCAGGACGTTTTCGATCGCTACCTCGATGAAGTCTGACTGGCGGAATATGAATCGATTGATTTTGATGTCGGCGGGAAGAATTCTTTCGATATCATCGAGAACTTCATCGATGCGTTCCGTCAAGTCCAGAGTGTTGGCATCCGGCTGTTTTTGAATGGAAAGAATGACAGCCTCTTGAGCGTTAACAGAAGCAGCGCCGCGCCTTACCTTGGGCCCAATTCGGACCTCCGCCACTTGAGTGAGTCGTATCGGAACATTGTCGTGCATTGCTACCGGAGTTAGTTTTAGTTCTTCCAAACTATGGACTCGTCCCACTCCTCTGATCAGGTACTCTTTGTCTGACTGAACGTAGAAGCCTCCGGACGAATTGTGGCTGGAAGCTTCGACGGCTGTGACCGCCTGATCGATCGTTACTCCGTAGTGTCGCATCAACTCGGGATCAAGAAGAACCTGATATTGACGGACTTCTCCCCCGATGGGAATCACCTGCGATACTCCAGACACAGCCAGCAGCCGACGACGAATAGTCCAGTCGGCCAGGGTCCGCATCTCCATCAATCGATCGGCAGGGCCAGTCACTCCGACCAGCATGATTTCTCCCATGATGGAAGTGATTGGGGCCATCACTGGTCCTACGATTCCAGAGGGCAGAGTGTTGGAAACGAGCTGGAGCTTTTCGGACACAATCTGTCGCGCCCGGTAGATGTCCGTACCCCACTCAAATTCAGCCCACACGATTGATATTCCAATACCCGAGGCAGATCGAACACGGCGAACACCCGTTGCACCATTAAGGGTTGTTTCGATGGGAAAGGTGACCAGTAGTTCGATTTCCTCAGGAGCCATGGAGTGGGCTTCGGACAAGACTGTCACAGTCGGTGCGGTCAAGTCGGGAAAGACATCAACGGGGAGTTCCAGCGCTACGTAAACTCCAATCAATAGTGTGACGAGCGCTACGGCTAAAACAACAGAGCGGTTATCTATAGACAAACGGATGATTCGGTTGAACATTTAGGGAAGAGTTTTCAGTTAATGCTCAATGAACGTGCCCCTCAGCCGGCAGACCCGAAGAGCGAGCCGCCAGGGCAACCTCATATCCACCCTCGACAACAACTCGTTCTCCAAGTGACAAACCGCTCAGGATCTGTACTAAACCTCTGTCCTCTATTCCAGTCTGGACAATACGACGATCGAAGGTTTCCCCAGCAGCATGCACATAGACGACCGACTTATTGTCTTCTTGGAAGATTGCGGACCCTGGAACTGCCAGAGTCCTGACTTGCTCGCCGGTTCGGATATGAACTCGCACCAACATTCCTATTTTCAGAAGACGATCTGGATTAGCAAGTTCCCAGATGACCGGGATCGTTCTCGTCTGCGGATCAACAACTTCACCGATGGTTAGCAAGCGTCCGCTTTGCTCGGTGATCTCCAACGGAGGCAAGCCGGGCACTTCCATACTAGCTCCCGTGATCTCTCTGACCCTAGGAAGAACCGTTTCAAAAATATCCGCTCTGATCCAGATCCGGGACAGATCGATGATGCGAAAAAGAGTCTGCGTGGACTCCACATGGGCCCCTGACGTGGCATTGACCTCGACCACGGTCCCGGAAATAGGAGATCTCAAAGCAATACGGTGATCTAGCTGCCCCACTGCCTCACCTTGTTTATTGACCTGGTCCTTCACCGCACTCAGACTTTCGACTGATTTTCTTGCCGCTTCGAGAGCCGCGTCACGAATAACCAGCTCGTTTTTGGCGAGCTCCACACGCCGCTCCGGAACTGCTTGAATTGCGCGAAGTCTGCTGACACGCTCGTTCTCCTGGCGAGCCAACTCGAGTTTGGACTGTGCTTCAGCGAAGCCAGCTTCCGCCTGAGCGATCCTCCCTTCAAGCTGGGCTAGTGAGAGCCCGGTCTGTACCTGAGCACTCCCTATGGCCGCCTGTTCGCTGGCCGGTATGGGATGTTCGATCCATCCTAAAAGTTGTCTTGTATCCACATTCTGCCCCAGAACCGGCAGACCATTTGCTGGTGGCGAGAAGCGGCCCGCAATCGGCGGTACAATCAAAGCGTCCCAATTCGGCTTCGATAGAATTCGACCGCTAGCAGAGATGGAATCCACCAGAAGGTGTTCAGCGACCGGCTCAGCCCGAAAGGGTAGCATCCACTGCTGTTCCTTTAGGTAGGTGATCGGATCCCCCTGAAACTCGGGTTCTGCAACTGGCGGAAGTTCGGTATCCAGAGGGTAGACAATGATGGGTTTGACTTCAATAAATCCCTCAGAGGATGAGTCTTGGACGTGCACCTTAAGGGTCATTTCCCCGGGAGTCTCGAAGGTCACTTCTGGAACAAAAATGCCGGGTCGGATGGGCGCCTCTACGGTGACTCTCTTCACGACCCC
>Ga0114948_10001316_pt1 | contig 10687 bp, 11 predicted proteins | sample CR04metaG_FD_83877 | JGI IMG/M metagenome (GOLD analysis project Ga0114948, IMG submission 83877) | Deep subsurface microbial communities from Mariana Trench to uncover new lineages of life (NeLLi) - CR04 metaG | ecosystem: Environmental > Aquatic > Marine > Ocean trench > Sediment | place...
CGAGAGCCCAGAAAAAGCCGTCACTTCCGATTGTTCTGTCTCTCAATGACGCGAAAGTGGATGATCGGCATTCGCGCGGAGCCCCCAACCTCGGCCTGAACGATCGTCGCGCGGCCGACGTCGGGCACGGCCATGAAGCAGCTGATCGGCTTGCTCTTGATGCGCTGGTCCTTGTCGCTGGTGGTCAGATGCAGGAGGGCCACGACCTTGACGTCCCGCCGCTCGATCTGACTGATCAGCGCGGCGTCGGCCCTGATCGTCACCTCCCTGAGCTGCTTGTCCAGCTCATCGATCTCGATGATGTACTCCAGCTGATCCTCCGGGGGGCCGCCGATCTGAACGCGGACGGTGGACAACGTCGTTTCCCTGATGCGTGACCGCACAGTTAGGGTGATCGTCGCTGAATTGGGCTTGATGGTCACCGGCCCGGGATTCCCGGGCGTGGCGGGCAGATACAACCCCGCGGGCAGCTCACGCTCTTCGCCGGGCTCCAGCTCGTCGAGGCGCGCCTGGGAGACACGGGCCTCGACGACCAGGTCGGTGCCGAGACTTTCCCGCAGGCGACTGGGCAGCGTCACCTCGGCCTCGGTGGGCTTGACCTCGATCGGGCCCTCGGTTTCCAACTGCGGCAGCACGGGCCGAATCGACGCCGTGACCGTGACCAGCTTGTCGATGGTCAAGTGGATCGACTTAGGCACAGATGAGAGGACCCGCACGCCTGTGTCGCGGAGCAGGTCATGCTCCATCAACGCGTCCAACAGGTTGACATCGGGGTGAATGCCCGGATCCGACGGCAGCTCGATGCCCTGGATGAGCTTGATGCTGTCAAGCTCGCGCGCCCGCTGGAGCGAGAAGCGGGAGCCTTCCAACTCAACATTCACGGTCACATATCCAGCCTCCGTCGCCTCACGGGGGCTCAGGACCCACTCGGCGGGGTCCTCGGGGGCAAAATAGATATGAAAGCTCGCTTTGTCATTCTCACGCGTTTCGACAGCCGCCCAGAACCAGATGAACAACGCCACCGCGGTCACGATGAAATAGGTCCAGACTTCGCTGCGGATCGCCACCCTAGCCCTCCTCCGCCAGCGCCGCTGATGGCCTGGTGGGCGCTCCAGCTTCGGGGCTGGATCCGGGGCTGGATCCGGGGCTGGATCCGGGGCTGGATCCGGGGCTGGATCCGGGGCTGGATCCGGGGCTGGATCCGGGGGTTGCCCCGTCCGGCGGCGCGTCGGTCGACTTGATCTGCCCGGCGGAAATCCAGCCCGGTTGTCTCTCCAGCCGGCTCAGCAGCCTCTCGCGGAGCTGGTGAATGGGGATTTCCGTTTCCATGACGCCCTGCTCGACGAGGGCGATGCCTCCCGTCTCCTCGCTCACCACCACCACCAGACAATCGCTCTCGAGGGTGATCCCCACCGCAGCGCGATGGCGAGAGCCGTGCTCCCTGGCGACCAAACCCTCCTCCGCCAGTGGAAACTGCACGTTGGCGGCAAGGATACGATCGCTGCGGATGACCACGCCCAGATCGTGCAGCGGGCTGTTCGGCCAGAAGATCGACCCCAGCAGCCGGCCGGAGATCTCCGCGTCCAGACGCTCGCCGCCCTCGATCAGACCGCCGAGACCGACGCTCCGCTCAATCGCGATCAGAGCGCCGACCTGGCTCTTGGAGAGAAACTCCGCCGCTTCGGTCACCGCTTCCACGACGCGGTTGACCCGACCGCTGGAGCCGCGAAAAAACCTGGCATGGCCGAGCCGGACCATGAACTGCCGCAGCTCCGGCTGGAATACCACGATAAGGAGAATGGCCAGAAGACCGAGGAACCGGTCATAGATGAAGTTCAATCGGTCCAGCGTGTCCTGGCCGAGCACCTTGATGGTGATCGTCACGAGCACCAGCAGGACCGCGAACCCCTTGACGATCCCAGCCCCGCGCGTCCCTTTCAGGAAGCGGACGACCAGGAACACGCACAGCCAGATGACGGCGATTTCGATGAGGATCTCATGCAGCTCATCGCTGCGAAAGATCTGATAGATGGTGCGGGAGACATGAGACATGAGGCTTCTCGCCTCCCTCCCCGGTTGCAAGCGGTGCCTGTTCCGTGAGTATATCGGCTCAGCGCGTCGGTGCCCTAACCGGCATTTCCCGCCCGCTCATGTCCGTGCGTGACTCGCTGGAACTGTTGTCGTAGGATCACGTCGTGTCCAGGTTCGGCCAGGAATACCGCGTCGGCCGCAGCCGCGGTGTCTGCGCGGCGACGGGCCAACCGCTCGAGGGGGGGTCGGTGTATCTGGCGACGTTGTGCGACCGTCCCGACGACGACGGGTTCGACCGACTCGACTTCTCACTTGCGGCGTGGGAATCGGGGGCCCGCCCCGAGGGTCTGGTGGGCTATTGGAGGACCACACTCGGGGCGTCCGATACCGCCGGCAAGCCCTTGGTCGACGAAGAGGTGTTGATGGACCTTTTCGAGGCGCTGGCCGCCGACACGCGCCGCGGCCGGGTCGCGTATCGCTTTGTCCTGGCGCTCATGCTGCTCCGAAGGAAACGGCTGAAGTATGTCGGCCGCACCGGGAAAGGCGCCAACGAGCGATGGCTGATGGTGCCCAGGGGCTCAGAGGCGACCCCGCCCCTGGAGGTGGTCAATCCTCACCTGCGCGACGACGAGGTCCGCGAGCTTGCCGATCAGCTTGGTGACCTGCTCCCGGTACAGCTGTGAGTCGGCCTCTGCGGTGGATCATGGGTCTGGTGGCAGCGGTTGCTGCGGGTTGCCAGACGCCGTCCCCCCGGGGCGGTGAGCCACCTCCGGCCTATGAGACCCTGGCCTCGTTCCACAACAAGCGGGTGGAAATGCTCTCGAGGGTGTATGCCAGGGGCAACGTGGAGATTCGCTGGACCGACGACGACGGGGGGCACTTCGAGCAGGGCGACCTCGACCTGTGGATCGCGCTTCCCGATCGGACGGCGCTGAACATCTCGAAGTTCAGCGAGCGGATACTCTGGCTTGGGTCGCGTGGGAAGTGGGCGTGGGTCTTCGACTTTCGCGGTGACGAGACCGTCCTTTCCTGTGTCGGTCATGAGGAGTTCCGGCCCCCGGGCGACGCCGCCGGGATCTTCGTGGTGCCGCAGAGCTTGCTGGGGCTGTGTGGTCTGACGCGGCTGCCGGAGCCGTCCGCAGAGCACCCATCGGTTAGCCACGACCCTCACAGCGACGTGTTGATGGTCACCGTGAGTCGCCAGGACGGCACGAGGCGCCTCTTCATCGATCGCGAAACGCTCTTGCCTGTGGGCGTCGAGGACCTGTCGGCCGAGGGGGCGCTTCTGGTGTCGAGCACGATCAATCTGGCTCGCTACGCGCCGGTCGCCGTCGAAGGAGCAGGGCCGGGTCAGCGGCCGATGTTCCCCACGCTCATCGACATCGACGCACCCGACAAGAGCGCCTCGATCAAGATCGCCGTCCGTCGACCGACGAACGAAGTCGAGGACCGATTCTTTGATCTGAATTGGCTGATGAGCGCCATGCGGCCGGAGCGTGTCGAAGGCGAGTGCCCGTGCTGGGAGTGACGATATCCACTATCTGCAACGGGCTGGCAGCTCCTTCCACCAGCTATTGTGGTTCTGGACCTGGTCAGTTTCTGCCCGGCGCGGGTTGGGTGATCGGCTGGAGCCGACGGTCCTCAGCCGGCCGGACGCCACCGGCGCCCACCGTCGGTCCAATGGCCGATAATCCATTTGATCAGGCCCTATCAGGGCTCCTTTGAATGCTGCAGGGGGACCGCCCCTCCAACCGATAACCGACCTTGCGGCCAATGGATTGGCCAGAGGTGATCGTCCGACCGGGCGAGGCGGATGTCCTGCGCTTCTGCCCCGGTCTATGAGAGGATCTCAGGTGGTCGACGATCGGCACACCGACGGTGACGATGTCGCGGTGGCAGAGGGCCTCGCTGAGGGCCCCGGGCCCGGCACAGAAAGCGGTCGGGATTGGTCCAATCTTTGGCAGCTGCCGACGATCATCGGCTCGATCATTCTGATCCTGCTTGGGTTGCGGGTGGCGGTCGATCGCGCCCCGGAGAACGACTTCCAGGGCGCCTTCGCCCAGATCGACCGGCTCATCGCCTCCGGCGATTTCGAGCTGGCTGCCCAGCAGCTCAACGAGGTGATCGAGCCGAACCTCCAACTGGCCACGCCGCTGGAGCAAGCGCGTTTCCATGCGACGGTCGCCGACTGGATCGCGCTGGCGCAGGACGCGGAGAACCTTGGGGATGCCCAGAACGCCCGTCGCGTGGACGACGAGTACACCGAGGCGGTCCGGCTCGGGGCGATGCTGGATTCCGGCCGCCTTCAGCGGTGGGCACTGGCGCTCATCGACGTCGGGGACCTGGATGCGGCCCGACGCCGGCTCACCGACCTCGAGGCGCTGGCAACCGACAGCTCGGAGGGGCTGGACATCCGTCGGCGTCGCAACCGGGTCCTGCGGAGGCTCGTCGAGGTCAGCCTGCGGCAGGAGGATCTTTCCTTTGACGCCCTCATGCGGCTGCTGGAGGATTTCCGCGCCGACAGAATGCTCACGCCGGGCGATGAGCTGTGGGCGATCGCCCGCCAGGCCCGGCTGCGGCTGGAGGCGGGGTTCCCCCGGCAGGCGGTCGACCACCTGCTCGTCGAACTGCGGCGCTTCGAGCCCAAGCTCGACGCGACGCCCGAGCTGAGCTTCGGCCCGCTCTACACGCTGCTTGGGCGCGGGTATTACGACTTGGGCAACGACCGCCACGCCGAATTCTACGCTGAACGAGCGCTGGAGCAGTTCGCCCGTTCGGCCGACGGCCGCGGAGACGCCCTGGTTCTGCTCGGCGAGGTGGCTGTCACTGGAGGCCGCTGGCAGGAGGCGTTGGAGTACTTTGACGAGGTGGTTCGGCGCTACCCATACACGCCCAGCGGACCGGCGGGGCTACTGGGCCGCGCGGAAGTCCTCAGCGTGCTCGGCGAGCCCGACCGCAGCCTCGCCGACTACCGGGCGTTGCGTGATCGCCTCGCCACGACGCAACTCCGCCGCGATGTGAGCCGGGACCGCGTCGCCCGCAGCCTTGCCGGCCAGCACGACAACTCCCTGACGATGGGCCGGCTCCAGGACGCGTTGGGTTTCATCGGGCTTGCCGGGACACTCTTTGGGCCGGGGCGGATTCCGCTGGACGTCCTGACGCGGCTCACCTCGACCAATCGGCAGCGAGCCGACACCCTGTTGGCCGAGGGCCGCCGCGCCGCGACCGACGGGGAACCCCAGGACGTGAGGCCGGAGCAGATCGATCCCGCTGTCCGCGCCCTGGCGGCGGAGCACTACCACCGCGCCGCCGAGTACGCGGTCCAGCATGCACGGAGGCTCGCCGGAAACCCGGGTGCCGACGAGGATTGGGCGCACTCGCTCTGGCTGGCCGCCGACAGCTACGACCTGGCGGGGTGGCACGACGAGGCCGTGACCCATTTCACTGAGTATGTCGCGGGCCGGACCGTGGACGATCCCCGGCGCCCCGACGCCATGTTCCGACTCGCTCAGGCCTACCAGGCCAAGCTGGACTGCGTCTCCGCCGTCCTCCACTACGAGCAGCTGATCGCCGAGCACCCCCGCAGCCTTGTCGCCTCGCGCAGTCACGTTCCGCTGGCTCGTTGTTACCTGGCGCTTGGCCGGCGACCGGAGGCGCAGCAGCAGTTGATCCAGGTGCTGGCGGGTAAGCGGTTCCTCAAGCCCGATGCGGTGGACTACCGCGACGCCCTCATCGAGCTGGGGACCTCCTACTACCAGGACGGCGAGTATGTCCGGGCGATCGAGCGGCTGGATCAGGCCCTCCGCCGCTACCCCGAAGACCCCCGCGTCGATGACGTCCGCTTTCGACTGGCCGACAGCCACCGGCGCCGTGCCGAGGAGCTGAACAAATTGATCGACGAGCCGGTGACGCCGCCGGGCGAGCAAGCACGGATCGCGACGCTTCGACGGGAGCACTTGGCGGCGGGCTTGGACCTCTTTGGGGACCTCGGCCGCCCCATGGCGGGCCCGAGCGGGCGAGCGGAGACCGCCCTGCTCTATCAAGCCCAGTGCGCGTTCGAGCTTGGGCTGTTCAACCGGGCGATCGAGCTCTACGAGCAGGTGGCCAGCCACTTTCCCCGCCACCTCTCATCGTTGACGGCCTTGATCCAGATCGTGAACTGTTACTTCAAGCTGGGAGACAGCCACACTGCAGACGTCGCCCACAGGCGCGCGCTGGCAAAGTTCGATGAGCTGCCGGCCGAGGCGTTCGACGGCCCCAACGACCTGCTGGATCGCGCGGTGTGGGAGCGCTGGCTGCGCAACGTCCCGTACCAGCCAGCCGGCCCCTCGCCCAAGAGCCGGTGACGCCCGGCAGGCCTGCGGAAAGGAACCGAAGGGAAACCGATGACCGATCAAGCCGCCTCCGCTGACACCCTCGTCGAACTGCTGGAAGCTCAGCAGGCGCTTGTCGAAGAGCTCTCGCTGCTGGCTGCGCGCCAACCTCCGCTGATCGAGGCCGGCGAATCCGATGGGCTGCTGGCCCTCCTGGCCGACCGACAGCGGATCTTGGACCGGCTCTTTGGGGATCAGGAGCGGATCTCGCAGCTGGCGGCATCCCTTGACCACCCGGCCGGGAGGCTGGGTGGCGAGGCCCGCGCGCGGATCAGCCGCGTCGCGGCCGCCATCAGCGGCCGCCTGTCTCAGATCGTTCGCAGTGACGAAGAAGATCAGGTGTTGATAGGGGCTCGCAGCCAGCGGGCCTCCCGGACGATGGCAAAGCTGGACACCGCCAAGCAGGCGCACAGCGCCTACCTCAGATCCAGAGCTGTCAGCAACAGGTTCGCCGATCGGAAGGGATAGCAATGAGCACCGCTTTGACACCCACTAGCGCGCGGCAAAAGGTCGGGCTCGAGGAGCTCAGGCAGCTCATGCGCTCGGTCAACGACACGACCCAGCAGCTCGAGCACACGCACGCGGCGCTCAGCGAGCAGGTGGCGCGTCTCCAGGACGAACTGGCCGAGGCCAACTCGCAGCTCCGGCGATCGCGCACCCTGGCCGCACTGGGCGAGATGGCGGCCGGTATCGCCCACGAGGTCCGCAATCCGCTGGGGTCGATCGGGCTGTACGTGCAGATGTTGGCGGAGGACGTCGCGGATCGACCGGAGCCGGCACGTCTGTGCCAGCGTATCGCGCGCGCCGTGGAGGACCTGGACGCGATCGTGCGGGATGTATTGCTCTTTGCGACCGAAAAAACGTTCCAGCTGCAACCCACCACCGCTGAGACGCTCATTGACAAAGCGCTGGAGAGCTGCCGGTCGCTCTTGGCCGAGGCAGGGGTCGACGTCATCACCGCGGGTGGGGGCCCGGCGCTTGACCTGGAGGTCGATCAGGGGCTGATCGTCCAGTCGCTGGTCAACGTCATCCGCAATGCCGTTCAGGCAATGGCGGAGAGCGACGCCGCTCGCCGCGAGCTACGGATCGCCGCGGCGCGGCAGCGGAGGCGTGGGCCCGACGGGCGGCGAGCGGAGCGTATTGTCATCTGGGTCGATGACACGGGACCGGGAATTGCCCCGGAGGTTCTCAAGCGGATGTTCAACCCCTTCTTTACGACCCGCCGCACGGGCACAGGGTTGGGCCTGGCGATCGTCAACCGGATCGTGGACGCCCATGGCGGACAGGTGACCGTGTCCAACCGTGACGGGGGTGGCGCACGAGTGGCGTTGTGCCTTCCGCCCCGTGCCACCGCCCGCTCCGGCACCCCCACAACGCCCCTCACGCCCTCTTCCCCCACCGCCCAAGCAGGGAGTCCCCAGACATGAGCAGGCTTCTCGTCGTTGATGACAAGGAAATGATGCGCGACAGCGTCGCCACCATGCTGGCCCGCAAGGGACACAGCGTCGTTGTGGCGACCGGTGCCGAACAGGCCCTCGAGAAGATCGCGCAGCGACCCCTTGACTGCGTGATCACCGATCTGCAGATGCCCGATCGAAGCGGGCTGGAGCTCCTCCAAGAGATCCGCCGCCAGGACGAGCAGCTGCCCGTGGTGTTCATGACGGCGTTCGGCACCGTGGAGACGGCCGTCGCTGCCATGAAGCAGGGTGCCTTTGACTTCCTGACCAAGCCGTTTTCCGGTGACGAGCTGCTGGTGGCGGTTCACCGCGCAGTCGATCACGGCCGCCTGGTGCGGGAGAACCAGATTCTCAAGGTAGCGGCCGGGTCGGCCGGCCAAGCGGCCGGGGTGTCACACACCATGATCGGCGGGTCGCCTGCGATGCGCCGGCTCAAGAGCAGGCTGGCGCGTATCGCCGACAGCCACGGAACCGTGCTGATCTCCGGCGAGTCGGGCACGGGCAAGGAGGTCGCGGCGCGGTGGATTCACCGCAACAGCCCGCGGGCGGATGCAGCCTTTCTGGCGATCAATTGCGCCGCTCTGTCCACCAGCCTGCTCGAGTCGGAGCTCTTCGGACACGAGAAGGGTGCGTTTACTGGGGCGGACAGGCTCCGCAAGGGGCGGTTCGAGCTCGCCGACAGGGGCACGCTCCTGCTCGATGAAATCAGCGAGGTCTCGCCCTCTGTCCAGGCGAAGCTGTTGCGCGTCCTCCAGGAGCGTGAGTTCGAGCGGGTCGGCTCGAGCACGAGCCGAACCATCGATGTCCGGATCATCTCCACCAGCAACCGCGATCTGCCGGCGGAGGTGGCCCGTGGGACGTTTCGACAGGACCTCTATTTCCGACTGAATGTCCTGCCGGTGATGATGCCGCCGCTACGTCAAATGATCGAGGATATCGGGGAGCTGATGCGACATTTTCTGCAGCAGGTCGCCGATCGTGAAGGCAAGCCCGTCAAGACGATCGAGCCGGAGGCGCTGGAGCTGATGCGGCGCTATCCCTGGCCGGGCAATGTGCGCGAACTGCAAAATGTCTGCGAGCGGGCGGCGGTCCTCACCACCGCCGGCGTCGTGAAGGCCTCGCTTATCGAGCCGTGGCTGCACCCCCAGATGGAGGTGAGGCAGCCCGGGGCGATGATCGAGGTGGGCCCCGATTCCCTCTCCGGCCGCCCCTGCGCGGGGGTCATCTGCGACGGCTCGCTGACGCTGGAGGATGTCGAGCGGGAGGCGATCGTGGCCACGCTGCAGCACAATCACGGCCACCGGCAGCGAAGCGCCGCTGCGCTGGGAATCGGGGTCCGAACGCTGGGATTGAAACTCAGGAAATGGAAGGATCAGCACCTTGTCTCAGAGAAGCTCTAGCGGGGCGCAGGTCTTGCGCAGGGCGCATTTCGTGCCGACCGAGCGGCTGTGGCGACATTCGCCGCGGCGGGTTATCGGGCGGTCCATCGTTTGCTGCGGTGAGGTGAGATGATCGAGGGCGTGACGAATTCCGATGCGGTCCCCGTCCTGGAGCGGATGCTCCAATTCGCCGGTGCCCGGCACCGGCTGATCGTCAACAACATCGCCAACCTGGACACTCCGGGGTTCCGTCCGGTGGATGTCTCGGTGGGCGCCTTTCAGGAGCAGATCGCCCGGGCCATCGACGCTCGTCGCGCCGGTTTGGGAAGGTTCGAGCCCGCCGACTCCAATCAGGTTGAGTTCTCCCCGACGGGCGTCAGGCTCCACCCCGTGCCGGTGGGCGCGAACATCCTGTTTCACGACCAGAACGACCGCGACCTGGAGCGGAGCATGCAGGATCTCGTCGAGAACTTCCTGACGTTTCGACTGGCGGCGGATCTTCTCCGCAGCCGATTTGATCTGATCAACACGGCAATACGAGAGCGCGTGTGATGAAGTCTCGCGCCTGAAACTTGATACCTTATGTTGTATAATCTGCTGGATGTCTCAACTTCGGCCCTCGTCGCGCAGCGGACGCGTCTGAACGTGATTGCGGCGAATATCGCCTCGCAAAAGGCGATCCTCAACGCCAACGGCGAGTATGAGCCCTACCGCAGGAGATTTGCGGTCTTTGCGCCGGGTGATCCGGCGCGGGGGACCGCCGACGGTGTGCACGTCGCCTCGATCGAGGTGGACCGGGGACCGCTGCGTCCCGTGTACGAGCCCGGCTCACCCTTCGCGGATGCCGACGGGTATGTCTCCTACCCCAACGTTGACCCCGTCATCGAGATGATGAACGCGATGGAGGCTGCCCGCAGCTACGAAGCCAACATCACCGCGATCGAGGCCACCAAGTCGATGATCACCGCCGCACTGCAGATCCTGGCCTAGTCCCACTGACCCCCCAGCGATGCCTGATCCTCTTGGAATCATTTCGAATAGCGCCGGGATCACCGGGCCGCTCCCACCGATCCCCGATCGGCCGGGCGCCGGTGCGCCCACGCCGGGATTCAAGGAGGTGCTCACCGAGGAGATCTCCAAGGTCAACCAATTGCAGCGGGACGCCAGGGAGGCGGTCGAGGATCTCGCAGCGGGCCGCCGCGATGATATCGAAAGCGTCCTGATCGCGACGCAGAAGGCCGACACCGCCTTTCGCCTGCTGCTGCAGGTGCGGAACAAGGTGGTCGAAGCCTATGACGAGGTGAGGCAGATACGGATCTAGGGCGAAGACCGAGGGCCAGGACGGCCGGGTCTGAATGAAGAGGCATGGAGGCCGACAAATGCGGGGACTGCAGCAAGCCCTTCGATCGACCGGCGATCAGCTAAGCGGTCTGCCTGCCACGGCGAA
>Ga0114948_10001319_pt1 | contig 10665 bp, 8 predicted proteins | sample CR04metaG_FD_83877 | JGI IMG/M metagenome (GOLD analysis project Ga0114948, IMG submission 83877) | Deep subsurface microbial communities from Mariana Trench to uncover new lineages of life (NeLLi) - CR04 metaG | ecosystem: Environmental > Aquatic > Marine > Ocean trench > Sediment | place...
GCCATTCGTATCTTCCCCAAATTGCTGTATGGAGAGGGTCATGCCTACTCGATGCCATTGAGTGGTTCGGGAACCATAGAGTCAGTAAGCCGCATCACTCGCGACTCGCTGGTCGACTATCACCAAACCTGGTTTCGGCCCAACAACGCAACGATGATTGTTGTTGGCGACACGACGATGGCGGAAATAAAGCCAAAACTGGAGCGGCTTTTCAGCAAGTGGAAAGCGGCCAACGTGCCAACCAAGAACATTGCGGACGTGGGTCAGCAGGACGCGGAGCGCGTCTACCTGATCGACAGGCCCGGCTCTGAGCAGACCATCATCATGGCCGGCAACGTGGCGCCGGCCGTAGGAGACGGCAATGAACTCGCGGTAGAGGCGATGAACGAAATCCTGGGTGGCAGTTTTACAGCACGACTGAATATGAATCTGCGCGAGGACAAGGCCTGGGCTTACGGCGCATATACCGTCTTATTGAACACCAAGGGCCAACGTCCGTTTCTCGCATACGCGCCTGTTCAAACCGACAAGACAATGGAGTCGATGGCGGAGATCAAGCGCGAACTCGTCGCCTTCCTTGGAGACAAGCCGGCTACCGATGAAGAAATCAACAAGGTCAAGAGCAAGAATACTTTGAGCCTGCCTGGCCGCTGGGAAACGGCATCCGCCGTGCTACGGGATATCGGCGAGATCGTTACCTATGATCTGCCCGATGACTATTGGGACACATATGCTGACAACGTGCGCAACATTTCCGGCGAACAAATCGCCGAAGCGGCGGCCGCGGTCATCAAACCGGATAAGCTGGTCTGGGTAGTTGTTGGCGACCGGGAAAAGATCGAGTCACGAATTCGCGAGCTCGAACTCGGCGAAATCACGTTGCTGGATGTGGATGGCAATGAGATTCAGCCCACAGCGTCCAATTAAGGCGCCATGAAAATAGAAGTGGTTTCTGGATGAAAGGACGAGCAATTACCTGCACTGTTTTATGGCGCCTCGATCGTGGCCGAAGGTCCGCCGGCGTGTATTGTCATGCTTGGCGTTTAGCTGTCTGCGCCAACATTTTTCTCCTGTGTACGACCAACTCTGTAAGAGTCGACAATGCCGATCAACCACGAAATTAATAGGACAGCCAGCGCAATATCCAGCAATTGAGATTCGGTGCCCGCAGATTGTTCTGATACCAGCTCCGAAATTGTTGCAACATTTAACTGGACTTCACCACTTTGAATTTTTTCGGTTATTTGCAGAGCCGCCTCTACTGATTTCGCGATCAAAAAATATAGCCCGGCAAATGCTGTGCCAGCTAAAACGACAGCAGGAATATACTTTTTCAAGTGCAAATGCCCAAGGCCTGGAAATATAAAAGCCGACAACAGCGCTGCTTTCATTGGCTTTTTCATAAGGTATACCAGTGTTTAAAATACAGTGGATAAAAGGAAAACATAACAGCAGCCTGACACCTAGTCTGAATCGATGGCGGAAAATGTCCTTGAGCTTGCTCGACCGACCGTTTGCCAACTGACTGCAGCCTTCAAGGATACAAGATCTGATCGCTATTCACTACGTCCTCAATTTTGCTTTCGAATGACCTACTGGACGACGTAAATTTGGCTGTATACAGTAGCTATATATCGGGCTTAGCGGGGACAGGAATGGAGCTTCCCAAATTTTCACTTGGTCGGTTGGCGGCAGAGTTTGCGGTAATCACGCTCGGCGTACTAGTCGCTCTCGGTGTGGAAAGCTGGCGCGATGATCTCGCGGAACGTGAATTTGAGCGCGAATTTCTGGAACACATAAAAAACGAATTCCATCTTGACTCTTCGAGAATTGCCACGGCGATTAGGGCAAGACCAATTCAACAGAGCCACATTGATGTTGCTTTGATGGTGCTGGACGAGGGTGGCACCAGCACGGAAGCGGATCTGCTATCGGTCTTCATGGCTTCCCGCAGTGTATGGTCCCGTCAGATTGGCGAAACATTTCGAGAGGTGCTCGGCACAGGTCGACTTCGGCTTGTTACGAACGCGAACCTGCGAACTCGTTTGATCGGATTCTATAGCTGGTTAGGCGTAGCAATAGTCACTGCTCCCGGTCTCCGAGACCGAATGCCATATCGGGACATTGTTCGTGGCGAGATCTTTCCTGGTCTGCAACGGGCATTGAGGGCGTGCGGCGGCGAGCAAGCTCGAATTCTTTCGCTGCCTGACACTAATATGGTTGCCGCATGTGACTATGGCGCCGGGGAGGATGAGGTCGTTTCAATACTTGGCCGTCTTCGTGCAAGTCCAGAAACGCTTCCGGCACTTCGTCGATGGGCCGCCGCATATACTGCGCTGGAGGACCGGCTGATCGAAGCGCAGACGAAGATTGATGAGTTGCACGTCCTAATTGCCGAAGAAATTGCACAGCTCTGAAAACAAACCGCAATAGCGCACAACAATCGCCCGCTTAGGAAGGGCTCCTAGGAAACTATTGTAGGAGCCCTTCCTAAGCGGGCGATTGTTGTGCGACAGGCGTGAATCAGACCATCTTACAATATGACGACGTGCACTAATTAGTGGGCTGACCCCATGTCTCATGCGCCCAGTCTGATGATCTGCTGCGCTCGCCCAATCGCTTCCGGTCGATGGGCAACGCTTATTACGGTGATGCCCAGTTCACGAAAACTTTGCAGCACCCGCCTTTCCATGCTGACATCGAGATGGCTGGTAGCCTCATCCAGAAAAAGCATCGCGGGCCTCCGGTAAAGCGCGCGTGCCAGCACGAGGCGCTGTACCTGACCGCCCGACAGGTTTTTGCCCATGTCACTGATCTGTGTCAGAAGCTTCATCGGCAGGCCCTGAATGTCCGGCCAGATTTCTGCGATGATCGCAGCCTCTCGCAAACGCGCCAGGTCAGGTGCCGTGTCGAATGCCGAGATGTTTTCCGTAACCGTACCCTGGAAGAGCGCATCGTTCTGCAACACAAAAGCCGTTTGCCCTCGCAGCGAATCCCTGTTCCACAACGACAGCTCCATGTTGTCGACATATATTTGACCTGCGCCTGCCTGCAGATGCCCGGCGAGCAGTTTCAGTAGTGTCGTCTTGCCACATCCCGACGGACCGGTGATCACGACATTGACTCCCGCAGCAATGTCGCAACAGAAGTCCCGCACTATCCACGGCCCCGCCGAATAACGGAACGCGATGTTTTCGGCTTTTAGCGACCCCTTTACGATTGAATTGATCGCGCCCGCCGGAATAGCCGGTACTGGTTCGGCCAGCACGATATCCGATAGCCTGCTCGTGTGCACTTTCAGCAGGAAGAATTTCTGGACCGCTTCCGCAAGTCCAAGCACCGCAGCTCCAAACCTGCCGCGCAGACTCATGAACGCGAACAGGACACCGAGCGTAAAGTGCTTGTCGAGAACACCGGCGATGCCGATGCCGAGAAAAAGGACTTGCTCGAATACGCCAACAATGCCGGTGCTGGTTTCCTGTGCGATCGACAGCCTGCCTTCGCGAACGCGTGCGTTGGTCGCGTCGGAAAAATGATTTTGCCAGTGAGCGAGTCTTAAGTGTTCGAGTCCGAGCGCCTGCACTACATCGCATGCACGAAGTGATTCAAGCAACGAACTGTTTTGTGATGCTGTGTGAATGATCGCCTGCTCCGACAAACGCCGGCTTGCTGGCAAAATCATCGCCATCAGGAGCGCCGAAAGCGCGAGCCCTGCCAACGACACCGCCGTCAGCCAGCCACTGTAAAGAAACATGATTGCCAGCGTCGTCAGCAATACAGCGCAATGTACAACGCTGTTGATGACATGATCGGTTAGCGCCTGCCTGATTGGAGTGAGCGATTCGAGTTTGGACATCAGGTCACCAGGGTGGCGGCTGTTGATAAAGGCCGCCGGAAGGCAAAACAGGTGACTCATGACACTAACGGAACTGTCGACGGCCAGGTTGGTTCCGGTAAACAGACTGACCCAGCGCCGTAGTCCGTCGAGCATCACGCCAGTGAGCATGATCAGTGCGAGCCCCCCAAGCGCCCGGTACAGCCATTCGCGATCCTGGCCCAACACCAGTTCATCAATCAGAATCTGAGTGGCAATCGGTGGCGCCAGCGCCAGTACCTGTGTGCTCAGCAACAGGCAAAACATCAGCCCAAGATAGCGGTAGAGGTGTCGAAACGATCCGGCAAAATCGGTGAAAGACAGAGTAACTCGCTCGCTCTGCCGGCGAAACCCACGTGCAGGCAGCAGCTCCAGCGCCACGCCTGTGAACGACTCATTGAATTCCGTTGGCCCGACTTTCCTCCGGCCGGTTGCGGGATCATGGATCAGATAGCGACGACGCCCGTAGCGAACCAGGACCACAAAATGATCCATGCGCCAGTGCAGTACGGCCGGAAGTCGCAAGCGATGCAATTCGGAGAGTGCCAGTCGTAACGGCCGCGCTGTTAGCTGAAGGTGGTTTGCTGTGTGCAACAGATTACTGAATGTCGTGCCTCGGCCGGAGAGACCGTGCAACTTCCTTAACGCATCCAGTGAAGTGCGCTTGCCATAGAATGCGGCAACCATCGCCAGGCAGGCAAGTCCGCACTCTGCGCTCTCCTGCTGGAAAATGATCGGGACTTTTCGACGGCGCCGATTGCCCCAAATGGGATCAGGCACCCTGGTCTCCTGAACCGGTTGCGACAACGCGCAGGAACCATTCGAAAAGTCTGTAGCGTCGCTGTACGAGGTCAGCCTGGAAAGACGTACCGGGTGCCAGCGGCCAGGTTGCGTTGAACGCTTTAATATCGGTTTCATTGAGTCTCGCCCGGACTTCGAAGACCGGACCGGTCAGCGCGAGCGGCACGCTGATTTCCCTCGGTACTATCGCGACGCTCGATATAGAAGTAACCACCGCGGTACTCGTACCGAATAACTGGTACGGATAAGCGTCAAGGCGAAGCTGCACAACCTGACCTTTCTGCAAGAACCCGGCTTTGGCACTCGACAGGTACAGCCAAGCCTCGAGTTCCTGATATGGCCGGTAGACCTTGACCAGGGCTTCTCCGGCTATGACTGCGGAACCTCGCCGCACGTTGACCCTTGCAACAACGCCAGCCTCGGATGCGCGGATATCCTGACTGATCAGGTGTTCATGCTCAACGACCTGGCGGCGCAAACGCCGTTGTTCAAGATCGTGCAGGATTGCCTGGCGCCCCGCCGCATCCCCGGCTTCGGCGCGCGCCCGTGAAATGGCAGCAACATCCTGCTCGTAGTCCAGCATGGAACGCCTTATCGTGGCGCTCCTGGCCCTGGCCTGCAGCAACAGGGTTTGCTCCTGATCGAGAGCGTCAACGGAAATGCCTCCCTTGCTGGCAAGGCCCCGGCGTCGCGCTAACCGTCGCTCGAATAATTCAACCTGGTCCTGCTGAAGTTCGTATTCGGTTTTCGCAACGGCGAGCCGCTTCTTGATCGAATCCTGATGCTCGCCAAGCGCCAGCAAACGGCTGCTGTCAATCGCCACCTGGCGTACGTGCGCCTCGTCCAGCAACGCGATTTCTGCGCGCACCGACCGTAATTTGAGCCTGGCGAGCTGCTCCTGGTTAGTGGTGATATTAAGCAGCAGGTCGCCGGCATTAATGACCTGCCCTTCGCTGACACTGATATCGGTAACCCTGCCAGGCGCGCTCGCAACAATGTCGAGCAATCCGTCCGGCGGCATCAGTACCCCGACAACCCTGGCGCGTTGCGGAATCTCCACATACCAGGCAACAAAGCCAAGCAACAGCATGGCCAGCACACCGACTGTCAATGCGACAAAAGCAGAAGGCGGCACAATCACCGATACCGAACCAAATAGCCGGTGGCTGGCTGACTGTACCGCGCTACTGCGAAAAAGCGTCGTAACGCCTGTCTTGTTCGCAACCTCCTGTCGCATGAGATGAGCATCCGTTCCCACAGTCACAGCATTTGATCACAGCGAGTCGTAATGAGCGATCTCATTTACACGGCGCTTTGCCCGGTTTTTCGTGGCGCCCTCGCCTGCGCCGGGCAAAAAACATGACCGTATCGAGGCGCAATGCGATAACCTCCGCAAACCACGCTGAGGAAAAGTTTACTGGCAATTTCGCATGACGATTGACGAATACATAACGCTCATCGACGAGGCCAGCGTCTATGATGTTGCCATCGAAACTCCGCTGGAGCTTGCCAGCAATTTGTCCGCACGGCTCGGCAACCGAATCCTCATGAAACGCGAAGATTTGCAGCCGGTTTTCTCGTTCAAAATTCGCGGCGCTTACAACAAAATCGCCAAATTGCCGCAAGATGCGCTGGATGCCGGCGTAATCTGCAGTTCAGCCGGTAATCACGCCCAGGGAGTCGCGCTTGCAGCGCAAAGGAAAAACGCTCGGGCGGTTATTGTCATGCCGGTTACCACGCCGACAATCAAGATCGACGCGGTAAGGTCGCTTGGCGGTGAGGTAATACTACACGGTGATACTTACGACGATGCGTATGCACGTGCCAGGGAACTTGAACAAGAGCAAGGACTGACATTCATTCACGCATTTGATGATCCTGCCGTGATTGCCGGTCAGGGCACAATCGGCCGCGAACTGATCAATCAGCTTGAAGAGGATGTGCAGGCAGTTTTCGTACCGATTGGCGGCGGCGGCCTGATTGCCGGGATCGCTGCTTACGTGAAAGGCAAAAGGCCGGACATCAGGATCATCGGCGTCGAGCCGGAGGATTCTGCGGCGATGCAGAAGTCGCTCGCAGCCGGAGAACCTGTCACGCTGGATCACGTTGGCATTTTTGCGGACGGCGTCGCAGTGCGCCGCGTGGGCGATGAGACATTCAGGGTTTGCCAGCAATTGGTAGATGAAATCGTCACCGTCGATACCGATCAGATTTGTGCCGCTATTCGGGATATTTTTGAGGACACACGTTCGATCGTCGAACCCGCCGGTGCACTGGCTGTTGCGGGTGCAAAAAAATATATCGCGGCAAATGACATCGAAAACGAGGCATTTGTCGTCATCAACTGTGGCGCGAACATCAACTTCGATCGCCTGCGGCATATCGCCGAGCGAGCGGCAGTCGGCGAACAACGTGAAATGCTGCTCGGCGTCGAGATCCCGGAAAAACCTGGTAGCTTCCGGACATTTTGCGAAGCCCTCGGCCGTCGCGGCATCACCGAATTCAACTACCGTTACAGCGATTCCAGGAAAGCGCACATCTTCGTCGGCGTGGAGTTACGGCGCGGCGCCATAGAACATGCCGAGCTTATTGAAAACCTGACCAGGCTTGGATTTCCCCTCGTCGATCTGAGCGACAACGAGATGGCCAAGCTGCATGTCCGCCACATGGTTGGAGGAACCGCAAGAATCGAGAATGAAAGACTGTTCCGCTTCGAATTTCCCGAACGACCGGGTGCGTTGCTGGATTTTCTGAAAGCAATTGGTACCGACTGGAATATCAGTCTCTTTCACTACCGGAATCATGGCTCGGACTACGGAAGAATCCTGGCCGGGATCCAGGTGCCTGACGAAGAATCAGATGAGCTGGAAGCCCACCTGGCCGATCTCGGTTACTCGTATAGTGAGGAGAGCGATAATCCGGCGTACGCGATGTTTTTAGCGTAGGAGCTCGCCCCCAATCCGCCTGCATCGATAAACATCGCCTCGACGGACGGTGTGGATTGATCTTTAGTACATTCGTTCAGAGATCTTAAATCGCCCGCTGGGCCGGACTCCTACTCTCGAAAAGACGAATCCTTGCGATCCAGTTTCCGCAACAGTCCCGGCCAGGCAAGATCACCGCCCATGCCTTTCAACACCGCCTCGATCTGCGCTTTGATGCCACTAACAATTGCAGGCTTGATCAGCGTGAGCTCCGCACCGCTGGATTGCGCCATCAACTGTGTCTGGCACGCAGTCTCGAGTGCATACATATATAGAAAGGCATCCGGAATCTTTGCACCAACCGTGAGCAAGCCATGGTTTCTCAGTATCAGGAAGTTGTTACTTCCCAGGTCCGCGACCAGTCGCGGTTTCTCCTCCTCATTCAGCGCGATCCCCTCGTAGTCGTGATAGCTGAGTGCGGCAAAAGGAAACAGTGATATCTGCGAGATGGGCAGCAGTCCGTCGGCCTGCGCAGATACGGCCACGCCTGCTTTCGTGTGTGTGTGCAGGACGCATCCCGCATCCGGGCGCGCAGCATGCACGGCGCTATGAATCGTAAATCCTGCCGGGTTAACGAAATACGGGGTCTCGAGGACGATCTCTCCATCCAGGTTGACCTTGACGAGACTGCTCGCGGTCATTTCCTCGAACAGTAAACCGTAGGCGTTAATGAGAAAGTGCTCGTGCGAACCCGGCACCCGTGCCGATATGTGCGTAAAAATCAGGTCGTCCCAGCCATGCATGGCAATCAGCCGGTAGCAGGCCGCCAGGTTCACACGGGTCTTCCACTCCTCTTCCGATACCTGGCTTTTGACTGACAGGGATTCTCTGGCGGTACTCATTGTCATAACTCCGCGACTGTTCACTTTTTTTGCATTATACGTCAGCACAATCAGTTACAACCGAAACGTACTTTCAGCTATATATGAACAGCTTATTCCCATTTGTTTGCAACTGTTCCAACTTCACAAGCATCAAACAATCATTGAACGGCGAGTTTTTGTACCGAATTCTGGTCCGAGTGCACCTCGGCCAGGGTGGCAGACGAAACAATTGAATCTCCCAAAGGTTTTGTTTCGTTCCTTAGACGGTGGCTTCGGCCACCGTTTTTTTGGTGCCGGCGCCTAGTGCGCGTAGGACTGCGCGTGAATGTGGCTGATCTTTTCGTGCTGTGAGAGACGATAGAAATACCGCAACTCGTGCAAACCCTCGCGACTGTCACGTGTCAGCCGTTTGCGAAGTCCGTGGCAAAAACGAGCGGCATAATTATTCGCCGTGGCGTATCGCTCGCGCTGAACTCTGCTCAGGCGCGGATTGAATCGCACATTGTCGAACAGCCAGCCATGCAACTTGACGGTAAGCTCACTGTCTTCCTGATCCAATGCCAGGAAAAAAGTGCTGACGAACTTGTCAACCTCGGCCTGCATTTCCAGCTCCAGCAGGGAGACGCGTCGATTCTTGCGTGCGCGCCAGGCAATGTAATTGAAGTGACTGATGCCCTCGAGAACCGTCCAGAGATCGCTGAGTTGATCAACTTGGAGTTCCTGCAGTGGATTCGAATTTCTCAGACGCGACAACATCGCACTATCAAGAAACACACTGAGCGCGAGGCCGTCTTCATCTTCCCGCAATAACACCGCTTCTTCAGTTTCCGGGATCAGTGAACCCTTACCGAGGACCCGGGCGATTACCGGGTCAGTAATCAGAAAGTCATTGACGTCATATCCAGGATCGACCCCGTATATGCCGGCAAGATAATCTTGCAGTTGCGAGAGCATCAGTGGTGATTGCGGCTGACAGATTGTGCTATAGGAACAACACCATTCTGTTTCAACAGCTCCGCGGCACGCTTGCTACCGGTTAACAGCCAGACTTCGTAGGTTCGCAGTAGATCGATATCCGATGATTGTCTCGCGCTTTCCCTTACCTCGTTCAGGACGTCGACAACGATCTGAAACTTCCTGGCGAGCTCCCTATATACACCGGCGAGCGCCCGGCCACGGACCGTACCGCGTATTTCATCGGACAGGGATCCATATGCGCTGCCACCCATATTGATGTAGTAGTCAAGGTCGACCAGTTTGTGCGCGAGGCTGTCCGCAAAGAATCCGGCGATGAACAATGCGACGTCGCCGATGCGCTGCAGCGAAAAATTTCTCTCTGCAACTGTTGGCGCATCTGCAGCATCCACCATCATTAACGCCAACGGCTTAATTCCGTACGAATCACCGTGATCTTCATAAAGCTCTTCCGAGCGAGAAAATAGTGTGAGCAGATTTACGACATAGTGGGCTGCGTGGGGGTCAACCCTGACTCCCTGGTGTTCAATCGCAGCGTCAATCGATTCACGAAAGTAGTCGCGAAGATTATGCACCGGTACAACCCGGTCGCTCACCGTATAACGGTCCATCCTTTAGTCTCCTGCATGCAAAAGACGATTCAGGTATATCTTAATTGGAGTAAGTTAATTGTGACAAGGTTCACGATAAGAATGTGAAAATTGCTGAATAACACGAATCTGTGACGCTCTGCAGCTGCAGGATTGCATAATATCAAGCGCTGGCTGGCCGTATTTATAATATTCAGCTCTGCTAAACTCCCACACGCAATAATAAGAAGGAGAGCAGGATGAACCTTGCCCATTCGCTGGCTGGTATCAACTGGCTGGCCGTCGTCGTTGCTACTTTCGTCGCATTTGCAATCGGCGGACTCTGGTACTCAAAAGCACTTTTCGGTAGCGCCTGGCTGGAGGAAGTCGGTCTTACGGAGGAAGCCGTTAACAACTCAAACATGCCAAAAACCTTTGGCGGCACGATCGTGTTGCAGTTTCTCGCGGTAACGGCACTTGCTGCATTACTCGGCACGGACAGCTCGTGGCACAGCGGCTTGCACAGCGGTCTGTTGATCGGTGTTTTCTGGGTAGCGACGGCTTATGGAATTACTTATTTGTTCGAACAGCGATCCTTGCGCCTGTTCCTGATTAATGCGGGCTACAACGTTGTTTTA
>Ga0114948_10001321_pt1 | contig 10664 bp, 9 predicted proteins | sample CR04metaG_FD_83877 | JGI IMG/M metagenome (GOLD analysis project Ga0114948, IMG submission 83877) | Deep subsurface microbial communities from Mariana Trench to uncover new lineages of life (NeLLi) - CR04 metaG | ecosystem: Environmental > Aquatic > Marine > Ocean trench > Sediment | place...
CCGTGCAGCTCGGAAAAATACCGCCAGTTTGATTTTTGGGTGGGCGAATGGGACGTCACACAAAATGGCCAGGCGGCCGGCCACAACCGAATCGAACGGGTTCATGCCGGCTGCGCACTGGCTGAAAACTGGACCAGCGCCAACAGCGCGTTCAGCGGCAGCAGTTTTAATATCTATGACCAGGCCAACGACAAGTGGCACCAGACCTGGGTAGACAGCACCGGCACCCTGCTCGAACTGGATGGTGGACTGGTAGATGGGAAAATGGTCCTCGCAGGCAAGCGGCCCGGGGCGAATGGCGGATGGGTCATCAACCGGATCACCTTCACGCCCAACGAGGATGGCAGCGTGCGCCAGCTTTGGGAGAGCAGCAGCGACGGCAGCAGTTGGACCACGGTGTTTGACGGCCACTACGTCAGGGTCGGAAACGCTGAATGAAAGCGGGCACAACAGGCCTGGCGCGGCTGATCGATGCGACCGGGTATTCCATCAACGGGCTGAGAGCCGCGTTCATCAACGAGGCGGCTTTTCGCCAGGAGTTATTGTTGGTCGCAATTCTGGGGGTGGCAGCATTCTGGCTTGGCGAAAACGCGCTGCAGTGGCTTATTCTCATTTTTCCGTTGTTTCTGTTGTTGATCGTCGAATTACTGAACAGCGCAGTGGAAAGCACGGTAGATCGGATCGGAAGCGAAAGGCATGAACTCGCGGGCAGGGCCAAGGATCTCGGTTCGGCCGCAGTGATGCTTTCCCTTGCGTTGATTGCGATCACCTGGGCAGTGGTCGCATGGCATCGTTTCAATTTATGATCTTTCGATCAAAATCCTGTTACCCCATCAATGAGGACATTATGAACACATTTTTCCGCCTCCTGCGCCTGGCCTCAGTAGTACTTTTTTTCGCTGCATTTTTCCCTGGTTGCGCAACCAGCAAGCAAAGCACCTCGCTGGATGAAACGCTTAAACAATACGAGGTCGTCATTCGCTGGAGCCAGTGGGATGGTGCAGTGGATTTCCTGGATTCCGGGTACCTGGAACGCAATCCGATCTCCCGCCTCGACATGGACAGGCTCCGGCTCTTTCGTGTCACCCAGTACACGATCCGTTCGGCGACCCCTTTTGACCAGGGCATGGGCCTGATGCAGGTGGTTGAAATCAAGCTGTTCAACAAGAATCGTGCCGTCGAGCGATCACTGATCGATCAGCAGGAATGGCGCTACAACGCTGAACGGGAGCGGTGGTTCCTGAACAGCGGCCTGCCGGATGTGACCAAGGCGCGTTGAAACCATCCCCTCCCAACTCGCTGCTGACCACCAGACCACCGGTATTCAGCGCTGAGGAAGCGCAGAGTCTCGCGCTCCAGAACTACTCGCTGGACGTATCCGCCAAACCCCTGGACAGCGAACGTGACCAGAATTTTCATCTGTTGGCCGAAAATGGCGCGCAATATGTTCTGAAAATCTCCAACGCAAATGAACACCCGTCGGTCATTGATTTCCAGACCCGTGCCTTCGAGCATATTGCACAATGTGACCCGAATTTGCCGGTACCAAGAACCATTGCTTCGGTTGCCGGCAGCGATGACTGCCGGGTCACGGACTCGAATGGCATCGCACATGTCGTTCGGATCCTGTCCTGGCTGGAAGGGGTGCCCATTCGGAAAGTTTCCATATCACCGGCCTTGCTGAATGAGCTGGGTAATACCCTGGCGCGGCTCGGTAAAGCTCTGCGTGGTTTCTTTCACCCGGCGGCCGGGCACGAGCTGTTGTGGGACCTGAAAAACGCAGCCGGGCTGATCGACCTGCTGCCTCATGTTGAGGACAAAAAATTGCGGGCACAGCTGGAAAACGTGTTGATCCGGTACCGGGACGAAATCCAGCCCCGCCTGGGGAGTCTGCGCGCCCAGGTCATTCACTGCGATCTGAATCCCGATAATGTTCTGACCGGCAAAGACGACACGGAAAGGGTCACCGGAATCATCGATTTTGGCGACATGGTGCACACAGCGCTGATCAATGACCTGGCGATCGCGGCTGCCTACCACCTGTCACCCTCCGATGATTGCCTGTCCGCTGCACTGGAATTTATACGCGGTTATCACTCGGTCACACCGCTGGAGCGCGGCGAGGCGGAGATACTCTACGACCTGATGCTGACACGGCTGGTAAGCAGCGTGGTGATCTGCATGTGGCGAGCGAAGATATTCCCTGAAAACCGTGATTACCTTCTCGGTGACAAAGCCTTTGCCCGCGATACGCTCATGCGCCTTTCCAGCCTGGACGCGCAGGCCCAACAGCGGCGAATCCTGACACTGTGTGGCCATGATGCCATGGGTTCCAAAGCCGGAAAAAAAGGCTTTGGCGATATCGATAGCGCGGCACTGATACAACGGCGCGAAAAATTGATGGGCAAGGCTTACCGCCTGTTCTATGACCGTCCTTTGCACCTGGTTCGAGGCGAGGGTGTGTGGCTGTTCGACGCGCAGGGTAAGCGCTACCTGGATGTGTATAACAATGTGCCGCACGTGGGGCACTGCCACCCTCATGTAGTGGATGCGATCTACCGCCAGGCACAAACACTCAATACCCATACGCGCTACCTGCACCAGGTCATACTCGACTATTCAGAACGACTGCTCGCGCGGTTTCCCGGTTCACTGGACATCGCGATGTTCGCCTGTACCGGAACAGAGGCCAACGAACTTGCTCTGCGCATTGCCCGGTCGGTGTCCGGTGGTAACGGAATGATCGTGACCGGGAACGCCTACCATGGAAACTCCTGGGCGATTTCGCAGATTTCACCCGAAGACGAGCCGGCTTCCCGCCGGGAAGCCAACGTGGTAACGGTTCCTGCACCGGACACCTGGCGCGGAGATTTCCGCGGCGACGAGCAGGGCGCCGCCGACTACTTCGCAAACCACGTTTCGGCAGCGATAGAAACCTTGCAAAGCCGCGGAATCAAACCAGCGGCCTTCATTGTCGACACCATTTTTGCATCCGAGGGTGTGATCTGCGCACCGGCCGGATACCTGCTGCGTGTCGCGGAGTTGATCCGGCAGGCGGGTGGGGTTTTTATCGCGGACGAAGTGCAACCGGGTTTTGGCCGTATGGGAAGTAATTTCTGGGGTTTCGAGGCACATGGCGTTATTCCCGACATCGTCACCATGGGTAAACCCATGGGCAACGGTCATCCGGTATCTGCGCTGGTCACTAGCTTTGAGGCAGTCGACAGTTTCAGTAAACAGAGTAGCTATTTCAACACCTTCGGCGGTAATCCGGTTTCCTGTGCGGCCGCCATGGCTGTGATGGATGTGATCGAAGCGGAAAACCTCCAGGCCAATGCGCTGGAGGTCGGAAAGTATCTGCACCAGGGTCTGGAAAGCATGTCCCGGCGACACGAAATCATTGGCGATATACGGGGTTCGGGGTTTTTCATCGGTGTCGACCTGGTGCAGGACCGGCACTCGCGTAAACCAGCTGGAGACGAAGCAGTCAGGATCATCAATGACTTGAAAGACCGGGGTGTGTTGGCCGGCCGAACCGGGCCGCATGGCAATGTGCTGAAATTCCGTCCGCCAATGGTATTCTCAAAGGCGCATGCCGATCTTTTACTGGAACGCTTTGAAGAAACGCTACGAAGAAACAGTTACTCAATTCCGCACAAACAATGAGCCGCGATGGTGAGTTGGCGATCGCCGCTGGCCAGGAAATGCAAGTCGTCGAGCAGGTTTTGAATAAAGGTTTTCCGCAGCAGGTCCGCGCCACGGTTTTCGAGGTTCAACCGCATAAGTATCCCCGACGTCATCTCGAGAAGAAGCCGCTCGAAGGTCGTCAACTCAGGTTCCGTCCAGTTCACGGAATAGCTGTCACCGAGGCCGGCAATGCGTGCCGTAGCGTTGATCGCGTCCTGAAGGGAGCCGTTGTGGTCCACCAGGCCGTTTTCTATGGCCTGGATTCCGCTCCACACCCTTCCCCGCGCGACCCTGTCCACAGCCTCGACGGATTCGAATTCCCGCGCCTCTTTGACCAGCAACAGGAAGTCGTCGTAAACATGTTCGGTGCTGCTTTGAAATATCCGCTTCAGATCCGGATCCAGCGGCCGGTCAAGCCGCAGTTTGCCAGCCAGCGCCGCGGTACCCACGCCATCGGTGTGAATGCCTACTTTTTCCAGCGTAGCAGCAAAAGTCGGAATCATGCCGAACACGCCAATGGAGCCGGTGATGGTGGCCGGATTGGCCCACACCTCGTCAGCGCCCATGGCAATCCAGTAACCACCGGACGCCGCGACGTCGCCCATGGATACCACCACTGTTTTACCGCTGTCGCTCAAGGCCTGTACCTCCCGGCGTATCACTTCTGATGCAAAGGCTTCGCCCCCGGGGCTGTCAATACGCAGCACCACAGCGGCAACCTCGTCATCGCGCCCGGCCGCACGCAATTCCGATGCAGTTGATTCCGCGCCGACCCGGCCCGGTGTGTGACGACCCCTGGTGATTTCACCTTCAGCCACCACAATGCGAATAATCTTGCTCCCCTTCCCGGCACGGCCTGCATTTGAAATCTGCAGGTAATGTTCAACGCCCACTGCCCGGTAGCTGTCCCCTGCTTCGTTGGATGCACCCCTGCGCGCCAGTTCCTGGCGCGCCTCGGGCCGGCTCAGCAAGCGGTCTACCAAGCCCATCTGCATCGCTAGTGTTGCGAAATCGCCATCCAGTGCTTCCACCTGGTTGGCAAAATCTTCGATCGCTTCTGACAATCTGACCACCGGGATGCCACGGTTGCGGGATACGCCTTCCAGGTACTGCTGCCACAGGCTTTCCAGCCAGAACCTGGCGGCTTCCTTCGCTTCCGGCGACATGTCGTCCCGAATGAAGGGTTCCATCGCAGATTTGTATTCACCGACCCGGAAAAGGTTGATCTCGACTTCCAGTTTGTCGAGGCCCTGGCGATAATAATGGCGGAAGTTGGAATAACCATCGATCCACACCAATCCGTTCGGGTTCAACCACACCTCATCCGCCATCGCGGCCAGGTAATATTGATGCTGGCCCAGCGCATCGGCAACGGCAATAACCGGCTTGCCGGAGGACTTGAACGCATTAATGGCATGCTCGAGGTCTTGCAACGAAGACAAGCCAATACTCCACAGGTAGTCGGTATCGATCACCATCTGACTGATCCGGCTGTCCCTGCTCGCCCTGTCCACGGCCTCGATCAGGTCGCGCAGGCGGGTTTCACTCGGGGTTTGGCTGGTGGCCTGCTCCAGTGCGCGGTCCAGTGGATCAGCGCTGAATTGCTCTACGACATTGCCGTATGGCCGTAACACCAACGTGGTGTCGCCACGCATGGTCATTGGCTGATCCGGCCTCAGCACCACGATGTACAACAGGTACAGGAACAGCAGGAACAGCAGGTTCAGAAATACTTTGCGCGTGCCGTCAACAAGGCGCCACAGACCCCGCCACCACCGGGCCAGAATTGATCGTTGTTCAGCCATCAGAAAATCCGTAATGAACAGTGCGCTATTGTATGAAGACTGGCGCGCCTAGACAAACCGCCAAACGTCATGGTGTTCCTTTTCCTGCCGTTGTTTCCGTGTTTTGCGCCGGTTGATGCCAATTGTTTGCCAATCACGCCAAGCCTACGGTAACAGACAGACAGTATCAAACTCTAATCCATTGTTCTTATTAGGCCTTTATCCGATGGCACGAATACTGCATCTATAAGCTTGAACACGCCATTCATCAACAGGAGCAATTTGTATGGGCGCCTTTTCAAGAATTCGCTACGTGATAGCAGCAAACGTCAATTCACTGCTTGAGAAAGCTGAAAACCCGGAGAAACTGCTACGCGCATTGATCCGGGAAATGGAGGATGCATCCGAGGATGCGCGCCTGGCCTGCGCCGATCTGCTGGCCGAACAGCAACACCTGGACAGGGTGGCTTCACAGTTGGAAAGTGAGATTTCAGAATGGCAGGACCGTGCCGAGAAGGCCATCGCCACCGAGCGGGACGACCTGGCGCGGGCAGCACTGAAAACCAAGGCTGAACTCTGTGCCACGCTTGAGTCCGCACGGGATGAGCACGGCTTGCTCACTGACCGGATTGCCCACCTTGAACAGGACATGACAACTCTTAAAGGCAAGCTCGCCGAAGCCAAGAGAAGGCAGAAGGAGATCGTGGCGCGAAATGGCGCAGGCCCGGCGCCGACCCGGAAAGAAGTCCGCTTGTCCGCAAATGAGCGCAAGATCCGCCAGGCCATGGGCCGCTTTGACCGGCTGCAATCACAGGTAGAGCGCCTGGAAGCACGGGTACGTTCCTACGAGGTGGGTGGTGTCTCGCCTTCCGTCTGGGATGTCGGAAACCAGGATGATGATCCGGTCATCGAGGCTGAGTTGGAAGCACTCAAAGCCAAGGTATCCGGTACCAGGCTGCCACCAATGGCAGTAGCTGAAACCGAAGCTGAAACCACGCAAGAGGCCTGATTGGTGACCCCAAATCGCCATGATGGCGCACTCCTGGCCGGGGTATGTGCCGCGCTGGCACAGCGCCTCGGCTGGAGCGTGTGGGCGCTGCGGGCCCTGTTCGTGCTCGGCCTGTTCATCCAGGCCATCGGTACCGGCGTGGTCTACATCCTGTTGGCGGTGTTGCTGCCGATATTCCAGCATCAGCAGGATCCGGGCACTGCCTTGAAGGCTGATGAACTCAGTGCGCGTAATCGGCGCATCAACGAACTGGAGCGGCGTTTCAGGGAGATGGAGGGGGAAGCGGATTAAGTGCCCTGACGCGTCGCGCGCTGCTGCGCAGAAAACGTGAGCACATCAGCACTGCTCCGGCACTGAGCCCGGCAATCATTCCGATCCACATCCCCGAGGGACCCAGGCCCCGTGTAAAGGTCAGGTGGTAACCCAGCAACATGCCGATCAGCCAGTAGGAAATAATGTTGTACACCATCGGCACCACGGTATCTTTCAGGCCGCGCAACGCGCCGGCTGAACATATCTGTATGCCATCGGGAAACTGGAAAATCGCCGCATAAAACAAAAGGGTGACGGCCACTGTAGCGATTGCCGGGTCGTTGGTATAGATACTCACCACCCATTCGGGAAACAATATCATCACAGTCGCACTAAAGCTTTGGGTGCACAACACGATGAACAGCCCGATCAGCCCCGCGTATCGGGCAGCACGCGGATCACCGCGTCCGATCGCGTTACCGACACGGGTGGTGACGGCGCTTGCCAGCCCCAACGGGATCATGAACAGCAACGCAGAAAAGTTAATCGCCACCAGATGCCCGGCGGTCGGAACCGGCCCCAGGCGCCCGATCAATATGGCCGCGCCGACGAACAGGCTGCCTTCCACGAAAATGGTCACCGCGATGGGCACGCCGATGCGCAGCAGTTCCAATATGCGTTTTCGCTGCGGCCAGTCCCAGCGGGCAAACAGAGCGAATCCTTCGAAATGCCGATGCGTGCGGATATAGCCCAGCAGCAGCAACACCTGCAGCCAGATGACAATGGCCGTAGCATAGCCGCAGCCACGCGCGCCCAGGGCCGGCATTCCAAGCTTGCCAAACATCAATATCCAGTTCAGGGGAACATTCAGCACGATGCCCAGCAAACCGATATACATAGTCGGCTTGGTGTGTCCCGTGCCTTCGCTGAAAAAGCGCAGTAGAAACACCATGCACATACCCGGTGCGCCCCATGACAGGGCATCCATATAACCATCCGCAACCGGGATAATGCTCGCCTCAACCTCCAGCGCGCTCAACACCGCCCCGCCATGAGACATCAGCAAGAAGAATGGGATTGACAGCGCGATGGCCAGCCACAATGCCTGCCTGGCTACCACGCCGGCCTCGGGCCGTCTGCCGGCGCCGTCCAGTTGTGCAACGGTTGGCTGCAGGGCCATCAGGATGCCGAGCGTAAACATCAGCATGGCTGACCACACGGCGCCCCCGGTCGCCAGGGCGGCCAGCGCAATATCCTTTTCAGGCAACCGCCCCGACATCACCGTATCCACGAAATTCATCCCGAAACTGGCAACCAGGCCCACCATGACCGGGGTGCCCAGTTCCAGTGTCCGGCGAATTTCTGCAAGATGGTTCTTGTGCATGGTTATACTGGGCAAGCTGAGAAAGCGAGATGGAACGCTGAATTGTACATGAGGGTTCAGGGGATATGAGACTGCGGGCCTTTGTCACCGGCGGGACCGGATTCGTGGGCACGAACCTGCTCCGGGAACTGGTCGAACGTGGTTGGGAAGTGACCGCCCTGGTGCGTGAAACTTCACCGCTGGAAGACATAGAAAACCTCGATATCAAGCGGGTCACGGGCGACATCACAGACGCGCAGTCGGTATTCGAGGCCATGCCCCCGGGGGTTGATGGTGTATTTCACGTAGCCGCCAGCACCAGCATCTGGTCGGGCAACAATACGATGCAGACGGCGATTAACGTGGATGGAACCCGCAACGTCGTCGCCGCCGCGCTAACATGCGGCGCACAACGATTTATTCATACTTCCAGCTTCGTGGTGTGGGGCTTTCACAAAAAACTGCTGACCGAGGAAAGCCCGAGACTCGAAAACGCTGACTGGATCAACTATGTGCGCAGCAAGCACGAAGCCGAAAATATCGTCAAAGAAGCGGTGAAAAATCAAACGCTGGACGCGGTTATTCTCAACCCGGCGCATATCCTCGGACCCGGTGACCGCCACAACTGGTCGCGGGTGATTCGCCTGGTGAATGAACGGAATTTGCCGGGTGTACCCTCCGGCGGCGGCAATTTCGCCGATGTACGCGAGGTTGCGCGGGCCCACATCCAGGCCTTTCACCGGGGCAAAACCGGCCAGAATTATATTCTCGGTGGTGAGGACACGATGTTCCTGGAGGTGGTGAAGATGACCGGTGAAATCCTCGATCGTAATGTTCCCCGGCGCGCTACGCCTGCGTGGCTGCTGAAGGCCGTGGCACGGCTGTATATTCTGAAGTCCGCAATAAGCGGCAAAGAACCGGACCTCACCCCGGAAGGCGCAGCCATGATCACGCAGCATATTCCCTGCGATTCTTCGAAGGCCCGGCGGGAACTGGGTTACCAGTTCACACCGGTTCGTGCCCTCCTCGAAGACAGCTGTGCATGGTTACGCCACAAGGGCATGCTGGTCTGAGGAAGCGCTTGATGAGCGAAAACGAATCACAATCAGAGATCACAGTTGAAGCCGGGCTTGATCAGCAAATAGAACCCGACCGGTCGCTGACCATGCCGCCCCACCGCCTGGCCGGTTCCCCGGCATGCCTGAACTGCGGCACCGGGCTCAAAGGGCCGTTCTGCTACTACTGCGGGCAACCGGACCGTAACTTTCTGCGTTTTTTCCCCGCATTGTTGCGCGAGTTGATGTCAGATTTCCTGGACCTGGATTCCCGCTTCGCCCGCACTATAAAGCCATTGCTGTTCAAGCCGGGCCGCCTGACGCGGGACTACCTGGAAGGAAGGCGTTTTCGCTACACGCCGCCCATGCGGCTGTTCCTGTTTTCCAGTATTGCATTCTTTTTGTTTGCGGCAATGCTCTCGACCAATGCGATAGAAGTGGGGACTCGCGACGGTAAGCCGATTGTTACCATAAGCCCGGACCAACCGGTGGATTTAGACCGGGTCGATGAAGCAATGCAGCAGGTGCCTGCAGAAATCAGGGAACAAATTGACCTGGAAGCTGAAGATTTTCAGCCCGTTGAAAACACCGGCCAGGACGAAAAGTTATTTAAATCCGGCGACATCAGTTTCAATGGGGAACCCTGGGACCGGGAACACAACCCGGTCGACATCAGGTGGGCACCGTTGTGGCTCAATGATTTAATCAATGATGAGATCGAGGGCTCACCGGATAAAGCGGAGGAAATCAACAAGAATCCCAACCTGATCGTCGAGCAGGTTTTCGATATCCTGCCGGCAACCATGTTCGTGCTTTTGCCTTTCGTGGCCCTGCTGTTCAAGTTCTGGTACCTGTTTGCCCGGCGTTATTACATCGAGCACCTGATTTTCGCGCTGCACAATCACTCTTTCCTGTTCGTCAGCCTGATCCTGCTGTTGCTGCTGAGCATCGGCGGTGACTGGCTGAGCGAAGCAGGGGCCATCCTGGCCGGAGAGGCTGCCGAGTGGCTGGTGGCCGCGATCGCCGTGTGGATACCGGTTTACCTGCTGCTCTCCCTGCGCCATGTTTACCGGCAGAACTGGTTCCTGACCGCGGCAAAATTCGGCCTGATCGGCATCAGCTACATCACGCTGCTGGGCATTCTCACCAGCATCGTCGCGGTGCTGAGTTTCGTGCTGTTGTAAGACAACGCGGGAAACTTCAACTAGACTGAAATCAATAACTGCTTTCAACCCTGTGCCGGGCTTCCCGGCATGCGCGCAAGTTAGAGGGAACTACCCATGTTGATACGCTTGCTAAAAATCATCTTCGTTGGTTTGATTTCTCTTCTCTGCCTGTTTTATGCGGCCCAGAATGTCGCCAACCTGGAGGCCTGTTACCAGGCGTTTGCGTATGTGCTGGGTGCAGCGGATCACCAGATTTATCCCGACTCTATTTTCCCGGCCATTCAGAGTACTGTGGTCATTTGGCTGGTGCTGATCCTCGTTGTCAGCCTTGAATTTGCAGCGGGATTA